>Ga0134125_10000341_pt1 | contig 64528 bp, 60 predicted proteins | sample KB31751_FD_96464 | JGI IMG/M metagenome (GOLD analysis project Ga0134125, IMG submission 96464) | Terrestrial soil microbial communities with excess Nitrogen fertilizer from Kellogg Biological Station, Michigan, USA - KB3-175-1 | ecosystem: Environmental > Terrestrial > Soil > Unclassified ... | reverse complement strand
TTGCGCGCTCAAGTTAATAGAGCTCTCGCGTGAAATAGAGGGACTGGTTGCCAAAGTGACGCTGGAGAATCCCGCTCCGGTGCTGAAGATCGTCGAGTTTCATATGAATCCGCTGTACCGGCTGCTCGAAAGAGCCGGCGTCGAGGAACCCGCGGTGCTTGTGGGCGGTTGATTTTTTGGGGAGATTAATTGGGAGATCGTGCATTTTAGCGGTGTTATACTGACAAACTCTTCTCCAGGCTGAGAACCTGGCAAGACGTCTGAAAGGTTCTCGATATGCTCACGTCAGACTTTGTTACGATGAGCATCAACGCGACGGCTCTCGGGAGGCGAATCGAGGGTGTCGCGGGTCAAGGGACCTCCGTCCCGTACCTGGAGCATCGTCTTTCCTCTTCATGGCAACTCAGGATTCGTGGCCCTCCTTCCGCGGTTCGAACGGCTTCGCACTGTCGCGAAATTTCGACCCACTGAACCAGGTATCTGGGAGGGATAAATCATGATGATTCACGAGTTTTATTCGAGGCTTTCTTCCGCTGATGAATCGAGCTTCCTCTTCGCCGTCTTGAGAAAGTTGAGCCTGCTCGATGAAATCGCGAGCATGTCGATGGCGGAGGCGGTGTGGGTGGGTTGGCCGCCTGACCCGGGAACCGGGATGCCCATGGAGCTTACGCCTTCGCAGGCGTAAGACGGCGAGCCCGGCTTGGGAAGGCCTGGCCGGCATCGGACGGAAAGTCGACGGCGTCCGCGAGCTCCTCCTCGTTCGTCACGGGAGAGCGCGGACGCCGGGCTACGGGCAGGCCCATCCCGAGGGTGGACCAAGGCTCAAAACCCTGGTATAAGGGGGGTTGCGCTCCCTTAAGACCGGACCATGACCGACCGACTGAATCCGCCGCGGAAGACGCTGGATTTTTTCCTGGTCTTCGTGTGCCTGGTTTTTCTTTTTCCCTGCTTGTACTTCCCTTATGCCGCCAGGGGCCCCGAGTTGGGGTTCGACCTGAACGACGCCAACTGGAAGGTCGTCACCACCACGCCGTGTAAGTACCGGCCGGAAAAGTGCCTCCAGGTCGGCGACCAGGTGCTGCGGATCGCGGACTACGACCAGAAGCGGTTCTTCCGCGCGCGGCAAGAGTCGATGGCCAGTCTGTTCGGCCCGGACGGTGAGGCCCGGGTCGAGCTGCTCCGCAACGGCGAGCACCTGGTCCGCAGGATCAAGCTCGACGGCTCTATGCGCGCCGGGAGGTTCATCCTTCTCATCCTGCTCTATCCGCTGATTTTCTGGCTGATGGGGACGATCGCGGTGATCTTCCTGCGGCCTCGGGACGAGCGCTGGACGGTCTTCGTCGCCTTCAGCTACGTGACGGCGCTGTGGATCGTTTCGGGTCTGGGCCAGCGGGCGGCGGCCTCCGGCGTCGTCTTCCATGCGGTCGTCTGGTTCTTCCTGCCGCTGGCCGTCCACCTCCACATGGTGCTGCCGGACCGTCTCGTCCGAAGCCGTATCCGCTTCGTCGTGCTGGGCGGCCTCTACGGGGCCGCGCTCGCCCTCTCCGTGCTCGACTACCAGCTCCGCGTGCCCTCTCTGGCGCCGGTGCTGTTCACTCTCGCCGGAGTCGGCCTTTCGATGGTCCTGCTGCTGTTGCGGTTCTTCCTCCCTGTCGATCCGGCGGCGCGGGTGGCCGTGCGCACCATGCTCTACGGCGTGACCCTGGGCCTGGGACCGTTCCTGCTGTTCAACGGCGTGCTGCTCCCGATCTATCAGGGCATGCTCGCCGAGGGCGGGAGCCGGTTCTGGTTCTATCCCTTCATGCTGGGGATCTCGCTGCTCTGCATGCCCATCCTGCCGATGAGCTACATCTACGCCATCTACAAGCATCATCTGGGGGCCCTGGAGTTCCGGGCCAACCGGTTGCTGGGCATCTACAGCTTTTCCGCCCTCCTGTTCGCCGCGTTCGCCATCACTTTCTTCTTCCTGACCGGCCGGTGGGCGACGGTGCCGGGAGACTTCCTGGCCACGGCGCTCGTCGTCACCCTGGTCTTCGTGGCGGCCACGCCGTTCCTGCGGGACCGTTTCCAGGGATTCGTGGATCGCCATGTCTTCGGCATCAAGCACACGGCCCAGGACGTCATCGGCATCGTCTCGTCGCGCATCCCCAGCGCCTTCGATCGTGAAGTGCTGGCGCGGGTGATCGCCAACGAGATCCTCCCCACCCTGCTGATCCGCCAGTCGGCGCTGTACCTCTTCGGGGAGGGGCGCAAGGAGACCCTCTACGAGCAGGCGGTTCCCGCGGGCGAGGCGGAGCCCGGAGTCGAGGAGCTCCACGCTCTGTTGGAGCGCCGCGGTCGCTACCTGCGGCCTCGCCCGGCGGACCCGTCGCCTCGCTCCTGGGTGCGGTTGGTGATCCCCCTGGTGGTCCAGGCTCAGACCATCGGCGTGTGGCTCATCGGGCGCCGCGATCCGGACGACTACTTCCCGGCGAGCGACGTCGAGCTCCTGTCGACCGTGGCGAACCAGATCGCCCCCATGGCGGAGAACGTCCGCCTGTACGAAAAGGCGCAGCAGGAGATCGCCCAGAGAAAGGCGGCCGAGGAGGAGATCCGGCGCAGCGAAGAGCGCTTCCGCACCCTGTTCGAAGCCACTCTGGAAGGCATCGCCATCGTTCGCAACGGCGCGATCCTCGAGGTCAACAACGCCCTGCTCACCATCTTCGGCTTCCAGCCCGGAGAGATCCTCGGCCGGCCGCTGGCCGATCTGGTGGCGGGAGAGGTGGACCTCGAGGGCGTGCCGCGCGAGGGCCTCGGGTTCAAGAGCGACCACAGCTCGGTGAACATCGAGGTGGCGGGCAAGCGGTTCCTCTTCCAGGGCGAGGAGGTCTCGGTGGTGGCCATCCGCGACATCGCCCAGCGCAAGCGGGACGAGGCCGAGAACAAGATGCTGCAGCGCCAGCTCCTGCACTCGCAGAAGATGGAGGCCATCGGCCGCCTCTCGGCCGGCGTGGCCCACGACTTCAACAACTGTCTGCTGGCGATCTTCGGTTATAGCGATCTGCTGCTGGAGCGCTACGAAGACGACGCCTTCCTGGCGCGCAACCTGACGGGGATCAAGGAAGCCGGCCAGCGCGCGGCGGCCCTCACCAAGCAACTCCTCGCCTTCGCGCGCCGGCAGCCGATGGAGACCCGGGTGATGAGCCTCAACCTGGTGATCTCGGAGCTGGAGAAGATGCTGCAACGGCTGCTGGGGGAGGACATCCAGCTCGTCACCCAGCTCCATCCCGAGCTCGGCAAGGTGAAGATCGACCCCGGTCAGATCGAGCAGGTCATCGTCAACCTTGCCGTCAACGCCCGCCACGCCATGCCGGCCGGCGGCCGGTTGACCCTGCGCACCCTTTCCCTCGAAGTCCGCGACGGCGGCCCGGCGCCGCACGCCAACGTGCCGCCGGGCTCCTATGTCCTGCTGACGGTCACCGATACGGGCAGCGGCATGGACGCCGTCACCCAGGCCCGGGTGTTCGAGCCTTTCTTCAGCACCAAGGGCGAGGGCACGGGGCTCGGGCTCTCCACCGCCTACGGCATCGTACGGCAGAGCGGCGGCCACATCTTCGTCAATAGCGCGCCCGGCGAGGGCGCGTGCTTCTCGCTCTACCTGCCGGTGACCCGCGAGACGGAGGTGGTGCGCGGCGGCGCGGCGGCCGGCTTCTCGGACCGGGGCTCCGAGACCATCCTCCTGGTGGAGGACGAGGACGAGGTGCGCACGGTGCTCAACCAGATCCTGGTGAGCAAGGGCTACCGGGTGCTGCAGGCGTCGTCGGGCGAGGAGGCGCTCATCCTCTCCCGCCTCCATCGCGGCGCCATCCACGTGCTGCTCACCGACGTCACCATGCCGGAGATGAAGGGACCCGAGCTGGCCCAGCGCCTGCGCGGCGAGCGCCCGCAGACGCGGGTCCTCTTCATGTCGGGCTACAACGACGAGCTGCTCTCCGACGGCGGCCCGGCCTCTCCCGTCTGCCTCCAGAAGCCCTTCTCGCCACAGGTGCTGGGCGAGGCCCTGCGCGCCGCCATCGACGTCGCCTCCGACCTGCCGGTCGCCGGCTAAAAGCCGCCGGGCGCCGGTGCGGTCTCCTCTGGCGGGGAGGAGCGCAGCCACACCGGCGCCCGCACCGTTTCGCGCCGGCCCGGCAGTGTCACGGCGAGGGATTGGATGAGTCCGCCCGCCGGCGCGTCCGGCTCGATGATCCATAGCCTCCAGCGTCGCCTGAGTGCCGCGACGACTTCTTCGAGCTGTACCTCGAAGCCGATGACGGTGCCTGCCGTGGGTCGGGCAAGAGCTCGCAGGGTCGCCGTCCGCGGCATGACCATCAGGTCGATCACCCCCCGGAAGGCGAGAGACGTGGCCTCGGGCGGCGCGAAAGCGATCGTCGGGGGAAGCGATCCGTGGCTGGAGCCGGCGGAATTCTGCCGCAGGGTCTCGACGTCGCTCTGCATGGAGGCTTGGGAGCCCGCCTCGTCCTTGCGCAGGAGGACTGGGATCGTCACCCAGCCGTAGGCGGCGAGCAGTCGAGCCGTTTGCTGGAGGGCGGCCGCGACCGTCTGCGGTGCCGCGGGGGAGCCGCGGTCCAGCCCGGCGAGCTGCTCGGCGGGCAGCTCAGGGCCGTCGGCCACCAGCAGGACGGCGTGAGGCCCCGAGGGCGGACGGGCGTTGAGGAACGCCAGGAGCTTGTCGAGCTGGCGGCGAACCCGCTCCGCGTCCGGCTCGGCGGGAGGAACCGGACGGTGGTCCTTGCGGTCGCGGCCGGCCCGGGCGGTGGCCGAAAGCTCGTTGAGCGCTCTCTCCAGAGGTTGTGCCTCCCGGCTGGGGGAGAGCGTCCGCCGGGGATCCGAGTCCGCCACGACCACTTCGACGGTGCCGAGGCGAGTGAGCTCGGCCGCGTGGTGAGCGAGGGCGAGGCTGGAGTAGAGGGCCGTTGCCGGGCTCGCAAGGACGCGATCGACGTAGACGACGATCGTCCAGGGTGGTTCCGCTGCCGAGGAGACCGGCTCGGCGCGGGTGACCTCGCGGGGCTGGCCGCCCACCAGCACCTGGAAGTCGCCAGGCTTGAGCGGCTTTTTTTGCAGCTCGTCCGGCAGGTCGACGAGGATCTCGCGCTCGCGCACGGTGAGCCGGTCGGAGAACTTCGGGGTCTGGGCGGCGCAACCTTGAGGGTGGAGGGCTACCGCGGCGACCGCCGCGATTGCCGCGAGCCCGGAAACGATGGAGATGCGTGCTCGGGTCATGGCCGGTCCTCCCACACAAAGGCGTGGCAATTCCCATGCCGCGGCGGCCTCCGAGGAGAACAGGGGGACTTGCCGGCGCCCAAACGTAGGGTGAAGGGGACGGCGCGTATGGGAAAGACTACGGGTCGGGGTCCACCACTCCGCCGACTCCGGAGCCGCGAGGGTCCGACGCCGCTTCCACGCGGCCGCCGGGGAGACGGTGGACGGCGTGGATCTTGGCGGTCGTCGTGCTGAGCTTGAGGGTATGGCCGCGACGTTCGAGCTCAGCCTGCGTCTCCGGGGCGAAAGCGTCGGGCTCGGCTTCGAGCTGGTCGGGGAGCCACTGGTGATGGAGCCGTGGCCGGTCGAGGGCGGCTTGCAGGGGATCGTGATCGACGATCGCGTTGAGCAGCACCTCGATGGTGTGGCTGGGGATGCGGGAGCCGCCCCGGCCGCCCAGCGCGTAGGCCTCGTCCCCCTTCCAGGCGATCACCGGCGTCATCGAGGAGAGCATCCGCTTGCCGGCGCCGACGGCGTTGGCCTCGCCCTGGATCAGGCCGAAGAGGTTGGGCCGGCCGGGAGCGGTGGCGAAGTCGTCCATCTCGTTGTTGAGGAAGAAACCGGCGCCGGGCACCCAGAGGCCGCAGCCATAGAGACCGTTCAGGGTGGTGGTGAGGGCCACAAGGTTGCCGTCCCGGTCGACGACGGAAAGATGGGTGGTCTCGGTGCTACCCGGCACGGCCGCCGCGGCCGCGGCGCCGGGCCAGTGCTGCACCTGGGCCGAGGCGGAGGCGTGACGGGGGTCGATCTCCGCCGCGCGGCGGGCGATCCAGGCCGGCTCAAGGAGCTGGGCCTCGGTGGCCTTGGTGGTCGCCGAGTCGCCCAGCAGGAAGCGGTCGGCGAAGGTGCGCCGGAAGACCTCGGCCAGCAGATGATCGCGGTCGGCGCCGAAGCGGGGGAGCTTCTCCCATCCCAGCTTCTCCAGCATGCCGAGGGTCTGGCCCAGGATGACGCCGCCCGAGGACGGCAGCGGCATGGAGGCGAGCTTCCAGCCGAAGGCTTCGGTGGTGAGCGGCGATCGCCACACCGGCTTGTAGGCGGCGAGGTCGGCGGCGGTCAGCACGCCGCCATGAGCGCTCGACGCCTTTTCGACCGCTTCGGCCACGGGGCCGGTGACGATTCCTTGCGGCCCGTGCTCGGCGTAGCGGGCGAGGGTCGCGGCAAGGTCCGGCTGGCGCAGGGTGCTGCCCTCGGCGGGCGGGTCCCCCTGATTGGGCAGCCAGATCTTCACGGTCTCGGGAAATTTCAGCAGGAGCTTGTGGTTCTCCTCGTTGCTCAAACCGTGGTGCAGGTGGCGGCTGACGATGAAGCCCTCGGCAGCCAACCGCCGGGCGGGCTCCACCACCTTGGGCCAGGGGAGCCGGCCGAAACGGCGCTGCAGCTCCCACAGCCCGGCCGGCGAGCCCGGGACGCCGGCGGCCAGGGGACCCACCAGCGAGGCGTTGTCCACCGGCTTGCCCTGAGGGTCCAGGTACATGTCCGGCTTGGCGCGGGCCGGCGCCGTCTCGCGGAAGTCCAGCGCCTGAAGCTCGCCTCCCATGCGCACCAGGGCGAAGCCCCCTCCCCCGAGATTGCCCGCCTCGGGATAGACCACGGCGAGCACCAGCGCGGTGGCCACGGCGGCGTCCACGGCGTTGCCGCCGGCGCGCAGAATCGCGAGGCCGGCCGCGGTGGCCAGGGGGTCGGCCGAGGCCACGGCGCCGCCGGTGCCGGCGGGCGCCGGCACCGAAGCGGCGCGGGCCACGCCGGAATCGAGAGCAGGGATTGGGATGAGCATGAGGAGAGCCAGGGGCAGGGCCTTTTTCATGGAGTCTCCGGCCTGGAGTTCAAGGGATCGAACGCATGGCGGCCTGCAGAACGTCGTCCCGCTCGGCGAGAGCCCGTGCCAGGCGCTCCGCCTCACCGGCCTCACGATATCGTGCCGCGGCCAGCTTGAGCACCGCGGCGGCCTCTTTGTAACGCTTCTGGACGCGCCGCACGGCCGCCTCGAACTCCAGCAGCCGGGCCTCTACCAACAGGTCGCCGGTGCCGTGGGAGAGGCAGGCGGCGCCGGCGCGCAGCGCCTCTTCCGCTCCGGCCAGATCCTCTCCCCGCCGGCGGGCCTCGCCCAGGGCGGCCCAGGCGCGGGCCTTCAGATCCTCGACCACCGCGGGGGCGTGCCGCGAGGGGTCGAGCCGCTCCGCTCCCGCGAGCGCCAGGGCGGCGAAGTGCTCGGCCGCCTCGGATTCCGCCCTGGCCAGCAGCAGCTCGCACAGCCCCCAGGTCTGAAAATGGATTTCCCCGCGGATACGCTCCAAGGCCGTTTCCGGCGGCAGCGCCAGCAGCTCGGCGCAGGCCGCCGGAGCCGCCGCGCGTTCCCGGTCGAGGGTCGAACGGACCCGTTCGAGGACCTCGAGGAGCGGGCTCGTAGCCTCGGGCTCCCTTCCCGGCGGGAAGGCGATCTCCGGTTCGGCGATCTCGAGACCGCGACCCCTGCAATGATCTTCAGCCATCGGCGACTTAGGCCCCTGGGCAGGCTCCACGCGGTCTTGCCCCGGGAGAATTGAGGTCCTCTGTCTCACGAGTGCGGACAGGGCCCGGAACCGGGACGATCGGGCCTACGCCGTGACCTCCTGAAGCTGGAGCTGCTCGGCGGTCGCCTTGTGGAGGACGTCGCCGCCGTGCGTCAGGAGGGCACCGGCGATGATCTCGTCGTCGAGGCTCGGGGCCACTTTCCCCTCCTTGTCGATGATGAGCTGAAGCAGGGAGTGGACGTTGCGGGCGTACAGCAGGCTGGCGTCGTGAGGCATGGCGGCCGGCAGATTGGAGGGGCCGAGGATGACGACGCCGTTCTCCACCACTTCGGAGTCCGCCTTGGAGAGCTCGCAGTTGCCTCCCTGCTCCACGGCGAGGTCGACGATCACCGACCCCGGACGCATGGCGCGGACCATCTCGGCCGTGACCAGGCGCGGCGCCGGCCGGCCGGGCACCAGGGCGGTGGTGATGACGGCGTCGGCCGCCGCCAAGTGGCGCTGCACGATCTCCCGCTGCCGGCGCAGGAAATCCTCGCCCATCTCCCGGGCGTAGCCTCCCTGCCCCTCGCCGCTCTCGGCCTGGGGGAGCTCGATGAACTTGCCGCCCAGCGACTCGACCTGCTCCTTGACCGCCGCCCGGACGTCCGACACCTCGACCACCGCCCCCAGCCGCTTGGCGGTGGCGATGGCCTGCAGGCCTGCGACACCGGCGCCCATCACCACCACCCGGGCGGGCTTGATGGTGCCCGCCGCGGTCATCAGCAGAGGCAGGTACTTGGGCAGCCGCCAGGCGGCGAGGAGGACGGCCTTGTAGCCGCCGATCGAGGCCTGGGACGACAGGGCGTCCATGGGTTGGGCGCGGGTCACCCGCGGCACGAGCTCCAGCGCCAGGGAAGTGACGCGGCCGGCGGCCAGCGTCCGTACCATGTCGAGATTGCGGTAGGGCGCCAGGAAGCCGATGAGCACGGCGCCGGGCTTCAGCCCCTCGGCCTCGTGACGGGTGAGGCCTTCGAAGTGGCCGGGAGGCGTCACCTTGAGCACCACGTCGGCACTCTCCCAGGCCGCCGCGGGATCCACCACCAGTTGGGCTCCGGCGGCTTCGTACTCCCCGTCCGAGAACAGGGACGCCGCGCCGGCTCCCCGCTCCACGACGACTTCGAGCCCCTGCTTGAGCATCCGTTTCACGGTTTCGGGTGTCGCGGCGACGCGGGTTTCTCCGGGCCGCCGTTCGTGTGGAATGAAGACCTTCGCCATTGAGCAAGACTCCAATTCTGTTTTTCCGGCTGCTGATCCTACTACTTCTTCTCGATGTCCTGGATCTCGAGCTCCCGGGCGGCTGGAGAGTGCTCGAAGTCTCCCGCGATCTCCAGGGGATCGGGCAGGGGGACCTCCTCCGGCGGCTCCGGCACCAGCAGCGACAGGGCGATCGCCACCGCCAGGATGCCCAGCACGATCGCCAGCGACAGCTCGATGGGAATGGCGATCCAGTCGTGGATCAGCATCTTGGCGCCCACGAAGACCAGCACCAGCCCCAAGCCGTAGCTGAGGAAGCGGAACTTGTGCATCAGCCCGGCGAGCAGGAAGTACAAGGCGCGCAGGCCGAGGATGGCGAAGATGTTGGAGGTGAAGACGATGAAGCTGTTGGTGGTGACGCCGAAGACGGCGGGGATCGAGTCCACGGCGAAGACCACGTCGGTCGCCTCCATGACCACCAGCACCAGCATGAGGGGGGTCGCCTTGAGCCTGCCGCCGTCACGCTCGTCACGGATGAAGAAGTGCCTGCCGTGGTAGTGAGTCGAGAGCGGGACGAAGCGCCGGAACAGCTTGAGCACCGGGTTGCGCTCCGGATGGACCTCCGTCTCCTTTTCCAGCAGGATCTTGATCCCGGTGTAGATCAGGAAGCCGCCGAAGATCAGGATCAGCCAGGCGAAGCGGGCGAGCAGGGCCGTGCCCAGGCCGACGAACAGGCCGCGGGAGATCAAGGCGCCCAGAATGCCCCAGAAGAGCACGCGGTGCTGCAGCTCCGCCGGCACGGCGAAGTAGTTGAAGATGACGACGAAAACGAAGATGTTGTCGAAGCTGAGGGACCGCTCGATGACGTAGCCGGTGAGGAACTCGAAGCCGGTCCGGGAGCCGAAACGGTAGTAGATCCAGCCGTTGAACAGCAGGGCGACGAGCGTCCAGACGACGCTCCAGAACAACGCCTCGCGCACTCCGACCCGGTGATCGCGGCGGTTGATCACGCCGAGATCGAGGGCCAGCATCCCGAGGATCAGGACGAAGAAAATGCCCCACTGCAAGGGAGTGCCGAGATCGGCGGCGGGCATGGTGGGGAGAAAGGAGACCGCGGGGCGTCCGGCCGCAAGCCGGCGCCCCGCGTCGCGATTCGCCAATCCTTCTTAGGTCAGCCCTTCTTGAGGTGTCCGTTGACCAGCTTGGTCAGCTCGAACATCGTGACCGAGTCCTTGCCGTCGAGGACCGCCTTCAGCTTGGCGTCGGCCTTGATGGTCCGCTTGTCATTGGGATCCTGAAGCTTGTGCTCCCGGATGTAGTCCCAGACCTTCTTGGTGACCTCGGTGCGCGGCAGGGGGGCGTTGCCGACGATGGCTGCCAGCGCGGCGTCCGGTTGCAGCGGGGCCATGAAGCCGCCAGTAGCCTTCGGTTTCGCACTCGACTTCTTCTCCGCCATGGATTGCTCCTCCGATATCTAAGGATTAGGGGTGTCCGACGTGGAACACACCGGTGCGCCTATGCAAAACTCCGGCCGTCCTGTGTCGTCACGAGCTCGGCTCCGTCCCCCCTATCGTATCCCGTTTCCGCCGGTTTCTGCCGGCTCGCGCGGCGGGAAGCTCACCGACTTCTCGGCGGAGGGGAAGTTCCCGGTCTTCATGGTAGCTTTCTCCGGCCATGCTGGGCCAGTTCATCACCTTCGAGGGGCTCGACGGAAGCGGCAAGTCGACCCACCTGCGCCACGCCGCCGCCTGGTTCGCCGAGCGCGGCGTCCCGCACCTCGTCACCCACGAGCCGGGGGGCACGCCCCTGGGCGATGGCATCCGCGCCCTGTTCCTCGATACGCGCTGGGGCGCCCTCGACGGCGTCGTCGAGCTGCTGCTGGTCTTCGCCAGCCGGCGCCAGCACCTGCTGGAGGTGATCGAGCCGGCCCTGCTGGAGGGCAAGCACGTGCTCTGTGACCGCTTCACGGATTCCACCCGGGCCTATCAGGGCTATGGGCGGGGAGTGCCGCTCGACGTCATCGAGCAGGTGGACCGCCTGGCGACCGGCGGGCGGGTGCCGGACCATACGCTCCTCTTCGATCTGCCGGCGGCGGCGGCCCGGGCTCGCGGGCACTCGCCCTCGCGCCAGGAGCGGGGCGCCGCCGACCGTCTCGACGCCGAAGGGCTGGAGTTCTACGAAAGAGTGCGCCGGGGGTTCCTGGAGATGGCCGCGGGCGACCGGCGATTCCACGTCGTCGACTCCTCCGGCCCGTCCCGCGCCACCGAGGCCCAGGTGCGCCGGGCGCTGGCCGGCCTGTTGGAGGAGGCGTGAGCGCCGCCTCGCCGCTGACTTCAGCCTTGACCTCGGCGCTGGCCTCGGCCCGGCAGGGACGGCTCTACCCGGCGGTGATCCTCGACGGCGGCAACGCGGAAGCCCGCAGCGGGGCGGCCCTGGAGCTCGCCCGCACCCTGCTCTGCGAGGCCGCCCCCGAGGCGCGGCCCTGCGGCGTCTGCCGCCACTGCCGGCGCATCGTCTGGCCCGGCGCGGACAAGGAGAAGGAGACGACGGCGTTCCACCCTGACTTCCAGGTGCTGGAGCGGGACCTCAAGGCGTCCACTTCCGTGGACGCCACCCGCGAGATGCTGAAGACGGCCCAGGTCTCGCCCTTCGAGGCCCGGGGCCAGGTCTTCGTCATCGCCAGCGCCGAGAGCCTCACCGGCGAAGCGGCCAACGCGCTGCTGAAGAACCTGGAGGAGCCCCACGTCTCGGCGCCGCGCCACTTCATCCTCCTGGCGCCTTCGCGGCTCGATCTGCTGCCCACCCTGCGCAGCCGCTCGCTCGCCATCTTCCTGGGATCGGCGGAGGCCCTGGACGCGGCGGCCGTCGAGCCCGTGGCCCGGGCGTTCGCCGCGGCGGCGGCGGCCTATGCGGGGAACGGCGCGCTCATCTACCTGCTCGGCGCCGCCGCGGCGCTGGCCACCGCGGGCGGCTGGGAGGATCCCCGTTCGGGCCGGCCGTGGGCCCTGGCGGCGGCGGCCGTCCTGCGCTCCCTGGAGATCGAGGCCGGGCCGCCGGAGGCGCGGCGGGCGCGCCTCGCCCTGGCCGAGTCCCTCCTCGAATCGCCGGCCCTGCGCCTGCGGGGAATCGCCGCCGACCGCATCCTGGAAGGGCTGGTGGCGCGCCATCTGGCCTGAGGGACACCTTACTATGGAAGGAAGGAGCGAAGCCCAGGCGGCGCTCCGTGCTAAAATAATCACCCGAATTTAGGAATCTGGTCCCGTCGCGATCTGTTCCACCCTCTGAAAGAACCGTCCACCAAAAGGAGTAGACCCATGAATCGATTCAGTAAATCTTTGGCCCCGGGAGCGGTGATGTTCTTCCTCGCCCTCGGTGCCTGGCTGCCTTCCGCCTGCGTGGCGCAGGACAAGGGAGCCAAGGGCGGCGGGAAAGACGTCCTGGCCGTCGTCAACGGCCAGCCGATCACCGAGGCCGACGTCCGCACCAGCGCCGCCGAGCAGTTCAAGGGCCTTCAGCGCGAGTACGAGAAGAACTCCCACGACCTTCTCGAGAGCTCGCTGCAGACCGTCATCCAGGACCGTCTGGTCGAGGCCGAGGCCAAGTCCCGCGGCATCACCAAGGACCAGGTTCTGGCCGAGATCAAGCCCACGCCGGTGAGCGACGCCGACGTCGACGCCTTCTACGAGCAGAACAAGGCGCAGATCCCACGCCCCAAGGAGCAGGTCGCCGCCCAGATCAAGACCTACCTGGAGCAGCAGGGCCAGCAGAAGGCGCGCTCGGCCTACTACGACAACCTGCAGAAGAAGTACAAGGTGGACATCAAGATGGAGCCCGTCCGTGTCGAAGTGGCCGCCACCGGCCCCGCCACGGGTGGTCCCGCCACCGCGCCGGTGACGATCGTCGAGTTCTCCGATTTCCAGTGCCCCTTCTGCTCCCGCCTGACGCCGACCCTGGACCAAGTGAAGAAGAAGTACGGTGACAAGGTGCGCATCGTCTTCCGCCAGTTCCCGCTGCCCATGCACCAGAACGCCCAGAAGGCGGCCGAGGCGGCTCTCTGCGCCAACGACCAGGGCAAGTTCTGGCAGCTCCACGACGCCATGTTCAGCAATCAGGCCGCCCTCGGCGTCGATCAGCTCAAGGCCAAGGCGGTCGAGCTGGGCCTGAAAGCCGAAGACTTCAACAAGTGCCTCGACTCCGGCGCCAAGGTGGCCGTAGTCGAAGCCGACAAGAAGGCCGGCTCGGAAGCGGGTGTCAACGGCACCCCGGCCATGTTCATCAACGGCCGCTTCCTCAACGGCGCCGTGCCGCTCGAGAACGTCACCTCGGTGATCGACGACGAGCTGCGCCGCAAGGGCGCTTCGTAGTCTTTACACTCCGGCGTGTCGTACAAGGGCGGCCTTGAGGGCCGCCCTTTTTCGTTGGGCCTCGTTGTACTCTTCCCCCCATGTCCCGCGACCTTCCCGCCGAAGACTTCCGCACCGCCATGCACCGGGTGGCCGACCTGGTGGCCGACTACCTCGAAGGCGTGGGCGACCGGTCCGTGCTGCCCCCCGTCTCCCCCGGGGACGTGCGGCGCGCCTTGCCCGCGGCTCCTCCGGAAGCGCCGGAGGCCATCGGCGCCATCCTCGACGACTACCTGCGGCTGATCGAGCCCAACACCACCCACTGGAATCATCCCGGCTTCCTGGCCTACTTCTCGATCACCGGCTCGGGGCCCGGAATCCTGGCCGAGACGCTCGCCGCCACCCTGAACAACAACGCCATGCTCTGGCGCACGGGACAGGCCCCCACCGAGCTTGAGGAGACGGTGTGCGCGTGGCTCGCGGGGATGATGGGCCTGCCGCCGGAGTCCCGCGGCCACATCAACGACACGGCCTCGTCGAGCAGCCTCGTGGCCCTGGCCGCCGCCCGCCACCGCCTGCCGATCGACGTCCGGGTCAAGGGGCTCGCCGGCCGCCCCGACGTTCCGGCGCTCACCGTCTATTGCAGCGACCAGGCGCATTCGTCGATCGACAAGTCGGCCATCGTCCTGGGAGTGGGGCAGGAGAACGTCCGCCGCATCGCGAGCGACGGGGATTTCCGCATGTCCGTCCCCGCCCTGGCGGAGGCCGTGGCCCGCGACCGCGCGGCCGGGAAGCTCCCGATGGCGATCGTGGCGACCGTCGGCTCGACCTCGACGACCAGCGTCGACCCGGTCCCGGAGATCGCCGGCCTCTGCGCCCGCGAGGGCATCTGGCTCCACGTCGACGCCGCCTACGCGGGGGCCGCGGCCATCTGCCCCGAGTACCGTGCCCTGATGCCGGGCATCGAGCGGGCGGACTCGCTGGTGGTCAACCCCCACAAGTGGCTGTTCACCCCGGTCGACTGCTCGGTCCTCTTCGTGCGCGATCCCGCGCTGCTCAAGGGGGCCTTCTCCCTCATCCCCGAGTACCTCAGGACGGGGGAATCGTCCGACGTCACCAACCTCATGGACCTCGGCTTCCAACTCGGTCGCCGCTTCCGCTCCTTGAAGCTGTGGATGGTGATCCGCGCCTTCGGCGTCGAGGGCTTGAGGGAGCGCATCCGTCTGCACTGCGCCATGGCCCGCGATCTCGCCGGGTGGATCGAGGCCGACCCCCGATTCGAGCTGGCGGCCCCGGTGCCCTTCAGCACCGTCTGCTTCCGCGCCCGTCTGGCCGGACCTCCCGAGGAGCAGGACCGCTTCAACGAGCGGCTCATGGCGCGGATCAACGCCGCCGGCCCTTTCTTCCTCTCCCATACCGGGCTCCAGGGGCGCTACACCCTGCGCGTCGCCATCGGCAATCTGCGGACGGAGCCGGAGCACATGACGGCCTTGTGGGAGCTGGTGACGAAGTCTTTGGAGGAGGTGGCGGCTTAGCTCCCTGGGAGGGGCCGCAGCAGCCACGCCGCCATCCCCGTCAGCGCCAGCGCCGCCAGCATCAGCCCGGGAACCAATCCCGGCGCCCGGTAGATCGCCTCCAGCCGGTGGTTGCCGGCGGGCAGCCAAGCCGCGAGAAAGGGACCGTTGGCGACCAGGGTGGGACGCGTCCGTCCGTCCAGCAGGAGATGCCAGCCCTGGTCCTGATAGATGCTGGTGGCCAGCAGCCGGTCCTCGGCCAGCAGCGCGCGGGCGGAGAATCGGGCTGGCTGCTGGAGGAGGACCTCCAGCGTCGAGTCGTCCGGCCGCGAGGCGTTCCATACCGCGGGCCGATCCGGGGCCGGCAGCACCAGCGCGCGGACGTCGAAGTGCTCGTTCCTGGCGATCCAGTCCGTCCACGCGACTGCTCCGGGTGTCTCCGCGGACTCGGGGAGGAACAGGATCGGCAGGACCCTTTTCCGCTCGAAGATCCGAGACGACGAATCGTGAAACACCTGCTTCAGGCCGTGGACGGCCCGGAAGCGGTGAGGCGTGACGATCCACCCTACCCCCAGGAGCTGATAGATCGGATGCTCCTCGAAGGCCAGCGAGTGCTCCGTCGTCCGGGGCCGGAGGCTCACGGAGGCGACGGTGTCCGCATAGAGCCGAGGCTTCAGGGGATTCGAGATGCGGAGATCCGCCAAGCCGTAGACCGAGGCCGCGTTGGGCAGCAACTGCTCTTCGAGCCCCGCGATCCGCGAGCCCTCGGCGTGCTTCTGGAGGAAGGCGACGGCCGGCGTCACCGGATAGAATCTGTTGCGCGGCAGCCCGGGATTGGCCGGGCCGTGGATGACAAGCAGCTCGGCCGCGACGAGCACGAGCAGGGCGCCGAGGCGCCACACCTTCACCCTCGACATCAAGACGATCCCCGCCACGGCCACGGCGGCGAGCTGCAGGACGAACCAGATGGAGCGAAGCGATTCGACGTCGTCCCCGCCGGCGGGAGGCGGCGAGCCGCGATATCCCCAGGCGATCAGTCCTCCAAGAAGTACCGCCGCGATGGCCACCCTCCACCGTCGCGGGGCTCCCTGGCCGGAGCGCCAGCGCTCCACCGTGCAGGCGCCGAGGTAGGAGAGAGAGAAAGCCAGCACCATGAGCAGGCGCTGGTGGCCGCTCACCGACCGGTCGAGCACCGGCAGTGCCGCCAGGAGCCATTGAAGGCCCGGCAGGCGGATCGCCACCGCCAGGCTTGCCAGGGCCGCGCCGAGGAACAGGCGCTCCGCCGGGAAGCGGCGGCCGACGGGCAGGAAGGCGAGCAGTGCCGCCAGCAGTGCCGCGCCGCCCACGAAGCCCGTGCCGTCCTCATTGACATTGCTCTCTCCCCAATAGCTCCCGAACCGGTCGTCGCCGAACGCGTTGGGCGCGACGACCGACACGAAACGCTTCCTGAGACTCTCGACGCTCGTCTGCCGTTCCCTGGGCGTCCGCCAGCCGCCGAGCGGGCCTTGCTTCCGGATCTCCTGAACGCGAGTTTCCGCCTGAAGACTTCGCAGACTCTGGGGGATATACCGGGCCGCCGGCACCAGGGCGGGAGCGGCGAGACCGAAAGCGATCGCGCCGGCGCCCACCCAGCGTGCAAGGAGACGAAGGCGCTCGGGGTGTTCCCTTCCACTCCGCAGGAGCCGGGACACCGCGAAGAGACCACCCACGATCGCGACGTGCAGAATGGTCTCCGGGTGCCCCGCCACCAGCAGCATGAAAAGGGCCGCGACGAGCAGACCGAAATCCCGCCGCTTCCCCCGGTCGTCCGTCACCGCCAGGGCGTAGAGCGTCAGGGGAAGGAGAGCCGCGGGGGTCGCGAGGGGCCAGTTGAGCCACAGCATCAGGAATCCGCCGAGGCCGTAGGCGAGGCTGCCGAAAAGGGCCGCCCCCTCCGAGAGCCCCTGCCGTCGCATCAGGAGAAAGAAGAAGACCAGGGCGATCAGCACTTTGAGCCCTGCCGTCACGCCGATTGCCTGCTCCAGTGGCAGTGGCAGGCCGGCGAGCACAAGAGGCTGAAAAGCCTGGGACTGGGGATCGGCCAGCAGAGGCATCCCCGCCCCTACGTCGGGATTCCAAGCCGGCCACGTCCCGTCCCCGAGCGCCCGCCGGACCTCGGCTTGCAACGGCACGACCTGCGTCACCAGGTCGAGCTGCAGCGGATTGCCCTCGGCCGGCGCCCTCATCTCCTCCGGCGGCCGAAGCCACGCGAGGATGTCCACGGGAAGGAGAACTCTTCCGAGGAACAGAGCCGGTCCGAAGAGGATCACGACGACCGCTGCGAACACCGTCCAGACCCGAAGGGGCACCGGGTCCCACCATCGCCGGAGGGCCAGGGCGAGGAGGAAGGCGATGAGGGCGAGATAGAGGCCGGGAAGGAGGGCAGTGAGGAGGGTCATGGGGGTGGCGCCCAGCCCTGGTCTGGTACCCTCATGTGTACCCTCTTTCGGGAGAGGCGTTCTTTGATAATGCGGATGCCTTCGATAGCGGGAATTACGCCGTCAATGCGTGCTTCGAGCAAGACGAGGCTCTCATAAAAAGGAAGCCAGGCTCTCCTAGTGTAGGAGCCAATTGCTAGAGATAGAGAAAAAATGCGCAACTTCCAGCGGAGATCTTTATATTCCCGTTCGCGGGAACATGCGAAAGCACGGGAGCGATCGAAGGCTAGATCGCGTTCAAAGTCGCGTTTGAAGTTGTAGTCGAAGTCGCCGTCGAGGACGCTGTCGAGGACAGCGTCGAGATCGAGGGCGCTACGCAAGGCCAGATCGATGTGGCTGCCGAAGGCCTGGATGAGAAGGTCCGGGTTCCTTATGGCGGGCTCGAGATCAAGGGTGCTGCCGAGAGCTAGGGCGCGGGCGCCAACGAGGTCGAGGGCATGGTCACGGGCGCCGTCGAAGGCTAGGGCGCGATAGCTTAAGATTTTGTCAGGTGAGTCGGCTCGCAAAAGCGTTTCCCAATAGTTAAACCTGGGATCAAGGTCCGAGACAACTGGTAATCTTAGGGAACGACTGATGCTTTCAAAGCCTTTGGTCGTCCAGAATCCTCCAGCGGTGCCCGACGGGTCTTGAGTTGTACAGAGGTGATAGCGCGCGATCTCTCCGAAGTAGGGCAGCCGAAAATCAAATACACCATCCTGCGCGCTCAGCCAGTCGCAGAAAGCTACTGCATCCGAAGAACGCATTCCAACGGCAGGAGCCAAGGCCTCATCGAGAGGAAATCTAGAACCCGGCCAGTGATCTGGTTGATGATGTTCGCCCAATCTGCGTTTCTCGTCAAGGAAAAGCTGATACTCGGCATGGGAGACATAATCGGGATCGACGAAAGTCCGTTCATCCACTGCGATCATATTTCGTAACCGTCGAGCTAGCATGGTCTCGGAAACCAGGCGGAATCTATCGAGATCCGAGGATTTCACTCCCTCTTTCAAGAAAGATTCGATTCTTGCCCTCCACTCGGTCTCGATCTCACGAGCCTCCTCCAAGCAGTCAATCGCCAGGGAGAGCTGCACAACCGAGGGGCTCTCAGAGGAGAGACACGCCGCGAGAATTCCGCTGGCATCTCCCTGAGCGCCGTACAACCGGATCACCTCATGCCACCAGGAGTCGGCCACCTTGCCACCAAGCTCGTCCGTCAAGCCGGTCTCCCGGATGTGCACCGCGGTCAGATATTCCTGAAAGGCGAGGTGAGCGAAGCTGTATATTCCAGATTCTCGTTCCAGCAGCAGGCCGCTGCTATTTTCAGTCTCTTTGAGAAAGTCTGCTTCGGGAGATCCTGACCTTTCGCCCGCAACACGTCGAAGAGATTCTGCGATGACCGTCACGGCCTCTTGGGCGGGAACCTCCCTCTTTTTCGCGCACATCAAGTGGTACGCCAGGGGTTGGAGGACCCGCTGCTTCTGGGCAGGCGTCAGATCGGTTACAACTCCTCGAGCCTGTTGCCGTTTTCCAAGGAAGACTTCACAGATCTCGGCGTAGAGCTCGACTCGGCGCCCGGGCAAACTGCTCCGGAACCGGTGTACAGTAGCGATCATGGTAAGTAGGAGGGGATTGACCGCCAGATCGGTGAGCGTCTGGGAGTGGGCCAAGCGCTGCAGGAGATCTTCCGCGCCATCGCGCGCCTTCATCTCGACACCGGGATCGAGCTTTCCGGAGGCGTGGATCTCATTTGCGCGATACCAGTTGTCGACGAATTGGCGCACTTGGTCGGGGTTGAACGGTTGAATCTCCAAGACAGTCACGCCGGGCACAGGGGTGCTCCGATAGCCATGAGGCCGTGAGCTGATCAGGAAGCGATTTTTCGGAAAGGCCTTGAATTGGGTGTCCACCCAGTCGATGACCTTCTGCCGGACTTCCTGGGAGGCGACCTCGTCCAGACCGTCCAGCAGGATCAGACAGAGGCCTGCGGCAAGCTGGCTCTTGAACCAGGCGGCAGGGGGGAGAACGAAGCTTTGTTTGCGGGCGAGGTCAGCACTTGCCACGTCGGCCAAAGACGGAGAAGGGGTCGCCAGGATTGCCTCAATGTGTTCTCTGAGGAAGAGGAGGACCGGAAGTCTCTGCCGGATCTTCGGCCGCTGGCGGCCCGTCATCTGAAGAGCGATTTTCTTGAGAAGGGTCGTCTTGCCGCTTCCTGGCGCCCCGATCAAGGCGAGATGGTCGGTGAATGACTCACTCGTCAGATAGTCCCAGATTGATCGCCGGCCCGTGAGCTCTTTGGGAAAGGGACGGATGGGGTCGGACGGAGTCCCGCCGGGCGGTGGGGGTTGGATGGTGAGGTCGACGAAGACCTGCTCGAGCTCCAGGTTGTAGGTGCTTTGGGTGGTCAGGCCTTTGACGTCGAAATCCCGGTGCCGGTAGAAGATCCAGTCGAGGTAGCGGCGTCGGTAGCGGGAGAAGATGGCTTGGAGGGAATGGACCATCCAATCTGCTACGTGGTCCACTAAACGGCTTCGCAGCTTGGACCAGACGTCCGTGACCAGGCCGGCGATTAGGACGAGCAGCTCCCAGAGCAGGACGCAGACTACTGTGAGGGCGGGATGCTGAAGAACTTCGGTCTTGAAGGCGGCGATCATGGAGCCGGGCACACCCACGGCGGTGGCGAAGGCGAGGATCAGCGTAGGCCAGCGGCCGGGGCCCGGCGAGGCGGGTGGATTCATTGGGATCTCTCCTGATCGCGTTGATTCTACAGGAGGTGTCTCGAAAGAAGGCGGCGGCGACTCCGGTGGCGCCCGGGATTGAAATCCTGGGCAACCGAAGGTGTTCCCTACGGGATCGCAATTCTCCCGGGTCCCGTAGGGACTACCGAGGGTAGCCCGGGTCTTCAGCCGGCTTCAGCCTCGGGCGGTCAGGCGGAGATCAGCGCTTTTCTACTGCGTCCTCCCCTCTTGATACCCCCATTACTACCCTCATTCGAGAGACACTACCCTCTTTTGCCACGCAGCCCCCGGCCCCATCCCGAGGCACTCCACCTTCCCTTCCTTCTGAAGACGGCGCAGGACTCGGCGGACCATGTCGCGGCTGACTCCCGGGGCGGCTCTTTCCAGGGTGGCCAGGGTGAACTTGGCGGGGAAGGCGGCGACGGCGGCTTCGATGAGAGCGGTCTTGGCGCCGCGGGCGCTCTGGATGCGGCCGGCTCGGGCCTCGAGTTCCCTGTAGGCTCGCTTCAGGATCGTCAGGAAGTAGTTGAGCCAGGGGAAGAGATCGTGCCGTCCCTCGTGCCAGCCCACGGAGCTGCGCTGGAGCGCGGCGTAATAGTCCTCGCGGGACTCCTCCACCAGCCGCTCGAGGCTGATGTAGCGGCCGGCCTCGTACCCGGTTTGATAGAGCGCCAGCAGGGTCAGCAGGCGGGAAAGCCGGCCGTTGCCGTCCCGGAAGGGGTGGATGCAGGTGAAATCGAGGATGAGCGCGGCCACCGACATCAGCGGCGGCACCTCCCCCTGGTTGGCCGTATGGCGGTATGAGAGACACAGCTCCTCGACCGCGGCCGGCGTCCCGGCGACGCTCACCGGACGGAACCGGACGAGCGGCGGCCCGTCGGCGCGCATCTCTACGATCTCGTTGTCGACCCTCTTCCACTGGCCGGCGTCGCCGCTCCCTTCTTGCAGCGTGGCGTGAAGCTGCTGGAGGAGCTGCGGCGTGACCGCCAGATCCGCGGGGTTGGTGTGGATGAGGTCCAGGGCCCGCCGGTAGCCGAGAATCTCCTCCTCGGACCGGTTGCGGGGCTTCGCGTTCTCGACGACCAAGGGGCGAAGCCGCCCGGGCGCCACGGTGACCCCCTCGATCCGGTTCGAGGATTCGACGCTCTGCACCAGGGCGGTCTCCCGTAGCGCCTGGAGCACCTGCGGCGACTGGCGGATATAGAGATCCTGACGCCCCTTGGCTTCGGCGACATCGGTCAGCAGCCAGACGGAGCCCAGCGGCAGGGGAAGACTGGATAGATGGTTGGAGCGGAATGAGCTCATGGAGAGAGTCCGTGCAGGGATAGTACCCTCATTAGTGCCCTCACTCGGGAGACATTACCCTCTTTTTACCCCGAACAAACCGCTGCTGAAGCCCCAGCAACGGCTGCTTGAGCTGCGGCTCAGGCTGAGATCCACACCCTCCCGGTCCGCACCCGCGTTTCAATCCGCTTCCGGCGGACCGAGCCAGCGGGCCAGGGTGGCGTCCAATTCTTCCGGATCGATCGGTTTGCCGAGGTGGTCGTCCATGCCGGCGGCGAGGCATTTTTCGCGATCGCCGGCCAGCGAGCTGGCGGTCAGCGCCACCACCGGCAGGCGGCGGCCCTTTCCTTCGCGGCGGCGAATCTCGCGGGTGGCCTCGAAGCCGTCGAGGTTGGGCATCTGGCAATCCATCAGCACCAGATCGTAGGCACCGCGCAGGCAGGCCTCAACCGCCTCCTTGCCATCGCTCGCCACGTCGACTTCGTGGCCGGCGTGGCGCAGGAAGGCCACCGCGATCGTGCGGTTCACCCTGTCGTCTTCGGCCACCAGGATCTTGGCCGGCCGCGCCTCGACTTTCTCTCTTGCGACGGGCCTTTGCGCTGTCTCGGCAGCCGGCAGCTCGGCCTCGAAGTAGAAGCGGCTGCCACCGCCTTCACAGTTTTCAAAACCCGCCTCGCCGCCCATCAACGAAGCGAGGTGGCGCACGATGGCGAGGCCCAGGCCGGTGCCGCCGAAACGGCGGGTGGTGCTGGCATCGGCCTGCGAGAACGACTGGAAGAGCCGCTCGCCGACCGTGGCGCTCACGCCGATTCCCGTGTCTTCCACGGCAAAGCGAATTCTGCGGCCGGCAGCCTCGACCTTCACCGCCACCGCGCCTCGGGTGGTGAACTTGACCGCGTTCGCCACCAGATTGGACAACGCCTGGCGCAGCCGTACGGCATCGCCCAGGACGTATTCCGGCAGATCGGGCGCCACCTCCTCACGAAAGGCCAGGCCCTTGCGCTGTGCCTCCGGCCGATGCACGGCCATCACCGCCCGCACCGTGGCCCGCAGATCGAAAGGCGCTGACTCGAGGTCGAGCTTGCCAGCCTCGAGCTTCGAGAAATCGAGAATCGCGTTGACCGTTCCCAGGAGCTGCTCGCCGCAGGCGCGCAAGGTCTCCACATGCTCGCGCTGGCCCTCGTCGAGAGAGGTCCGCAGCAAGAGGTGGGAGCTGCCGAGCAGGCCATTGAGCGGCGTGCGGATCTCGTGGCTCAGATTGGCGACGAAATCCGACTTGGCGTGGCTCGCAACCTCGGCCGCCGCCATCGACACTTCGAGCTGGGCCTTGCCCGCCGCCACCGCCGCCAGGAGCCGGCGATTCATGGTGACTACGATGCCCAGCGTCCATACGATCGCCGACAGGCTCGCCACCAGCAGGAGCAGACTGCCCATCCAGTCACCGCCGGCGACCGGTGCAGCGCCCTCGCGCAGGGCGATCGCCTTCTGCACCGCGCGCGCTCCGGCCGCCAGGGAGTGGGCCGCAAAGGCGCCGAGCACCAGCCGGGTGTAGGCGCCGTCGCCCCGCCCACCTCGCCAGGCGCTCCAGGCCGCCGCCGCCAGCAGACCGCAGAGCGCCGCGCTCTCCAACAGGATCCGTGGATTGGGGCTCGGCCCCACCTGGATCGGGTACGACAGCAGCGTCGCGGCCACCGCCGTTGGCAGCACCGAGCGCCATGGCTGAAGGCCGTAGAAGAGCCTCACCCCTTCCAGGATCAGCGCGGTGCCGACGCCGAAGACGAGATTCGCCCCGTAGACGGTCACGACCGCCGGCAGCGGTCCGTCGAGGGCCGCCAGCAGCGCGGCGAAGAAGATACCGCCCTGGCCGAGCGCAAGCCGGCCCACTCCGGGCGACGGGTTCTCACGCCAAACCGCAAAGAGGATCAGCGTCAGAAGGCCGTGGCTCAACCCGAAGACCACGAAGAGGGTCAGGATGTCCAGCCCGGATGGCATTGGCCTCCATCATGCCCTAGAGCGCTCCGCTGGGGAAGTTCTGGTGATGGCTGAGCACCGGCTGCGTGAGCTGAAGCAATGACTGCCGGCTTGCCGGCTGGCCCTCAGTAGTAGTCGGCGCAGGAGAGATAGAAGCCGCAGCGGGCCTCCGGGCAGAAGAGCTTGCACTTCCTCTCTTCGAGCCGGCGGCCGCAGTTGGGGCAGGTGCGCATCACGTCGTCGGGCGAGGCGGTGACGGCCTGGGGCTTTTCTTCCGGAAGTAGAGGATGAGGGTTGCTCATGCGAGGAGGGTAGAGCCGCCGGCGGGAGCCGTCAAGGCGATTCCGTTACGATACCCCTCTTGACCGCGAAGGAGCCACTGACATGCCACGCATCACCCGGGTCTACACCCGTACCGGAGACGACGGAACGACGGGCCTCGGCGGTGGCCAGAGGGTGCCCAAGGACTCGGCGCGCATCGCGGCCTACGGCACGGTGGACGAGTTGAGCTCAGGCGTCGGCGTTGCCGTGGCGCTGGGGCTCGATCCCAAGCTGACGGCGGAGCTGGGGCGCATCCAGAACGAGCTGTTCAACGTCGGCTCCGACCTCTGCATTCTGGAGGAGGACAAGGCCGCCATGCCCGTGCCGGGAGTGGAGGAGCGGCACGTGGTATCCCTGGAGCGGTTCATGGACGAGCTGCAGAGCGAGCTGACGCCGCTCGAAAACTTCATCCTGCCGGGCGGCACGCCGGGAGCCGCCCAACTCCACGTGGCCCGCACGGTCTGCCGGCGGGCCGAGCGGGAAGTGATCCAGCTCTCCCGCCAGGAGTCCATCGGACCCTGGGTGGTGCGCTACCTCAACCGGCTCTCGGACGCCCTGTTCGTCATGGCTCGCTACGAGAACCTCAAGCGCGGAGTGCCGGACGTGCTGTGGAACTCCCGGGCGTGAGGGCCGGGGTGATGAGGGTCTCCGCAAGTTGGCTCGCCTTTTGAATTGAATCCGGTTCATCGCCAGCCGGCCGCCTTGGCCGGCCGGATTCATTCGACTTCAGGAGGCGTGCGGTATGTCCTCTTCATTCGGTATCTATCTGATCGGCTTCGTCATCGTGATCATCGGCCTCGCGATCGGGGCCTATCTCCTGCACGTTCCATCCATGTGGATCGGCGTGGGAGTGATCTGCCTCATCGGGCTCGGCATCCTGAGCGCCGTCAAGAAGACTCAAGGTCGGGCCAGGACGACCGCGCCGCCGCAAGGGTAATCGTTTAGGTCGCTCCCCAGATTTCCACCGACGGCCGGTTCGTACCCGCCGCCAAGGTATCCCCCGCGGGAGAGAAGGCCACCGAGGTGACGCAGGTGGCGGCGGTGGACAGGGTCTCCAGGAGCTTGCCGGTCGCCGGGTCCCAGAGCCTCACGGCGTTTTCCAGACCGGCGCTCGCCAGCGGCGTGCCGGCGGGATGGAAGGCGAGGGACGAGACGGCTTGCGGTTGACCGGTGAGCTCGGCCGTGCGCTCGCCTGTCTCGGTGCTCCAGATTCGCAAGGTCCGATTGACGCTGGCGCTCGCCACCAGGGTGCCGTCCGGCGAAAAGGCGACGGCCGTCACCGCCTCCCGGTGCGCCCGGAAGCTGATGCGGGTGCGCAGCGTCTCCAGATCGACGATCTCCAGCGTCCCATGGTCGGTTCCATAGACGACCTCGCGGCCTCCGGGCGAGAGGCTGGCGGCGGTCACCGGCTCCGCGCTGCCGACGGTGCGCCTGGGCTGGCCGGTGGCGGCGTCCCAGATCCTCACGTCCAGGCCCGAGCCGCTCGTCACCAGGGTGCGTCCATCGCGGGAGAACTCCGTGGTGCGCACCGCACCGGTATGACCGGCGAGGGTCGCGAGCAGGTCGCCCGTGCGCGGGTCCCACAGACGAACGGTGCCGTCGCGGCCGCCGCTCGCGAGCATCGGGGCTGCCGGCGAGAAGGCCATGGCGTGGACGGACCCCTCGTGCCCTGTCAGCTCGGCCGGCGGCTGATCGTCTTGAGGACACCAAAGCCGCACGACACCATCGACGCCCCCGGTCGCCAGCACCTGGCCGTCCGGCGAGAACACGACGCAGCAGACGGCCTTCCCCGGTACCGCGAGCTGGCGGCGGAAGAGCCCTGCAGGAGGCCAGGAGGCTACCCTTCGCGCCAGCGGTCTCTCCGGGACGGGGAGGGCGATGGCCGGCCGGTTGGAGATCTCCTCGCGCGCCGCCGCCAGGGCCGTGGCCACCTCGGTCGCGCTTCCCGGCCGCGCCTCCGGGTCCGGGTCCAGGAGGGCGAGGACGAGCTGCTGCAGGCTTTCCGGAATGCGGGGGCCGGGGCGCAGGACGGAGATGGACTTCCGCTCGGCCGCCGGCAGCCGGCCGGCGAGGAGCTCGTGGAGCACCACTCCCAAGGAGTAGAGGTCGGAGCGCGGATCCGACGACGGGGCGCCATGCTCGCGCTCGGGAGCTACGTACCCCGGCGTGGGAGCCACCGCGCCAGGCGGTGCCAGGTCTTCCAGGAGCGGCGTCCAACCCGCGTCGAGCAGCTTCCAGCGCCCCTCCCGGGTGTGGACGATGTGCCGCGGCTTGACGCCGCCGTGAGCGGTGCCGAAAGCGTGAAGGGCGCCCAGGGCCAGCGCCACCTCCCGGCCGAGCTCGCAGACCTTGGCGAGCGGCGCCGGATGAGCCAGATCGAAGGGAGACGTGCCGCGCACCAGCTCCATCACCAGGAACGGCGAGCCGCTCTCGGTCTCACCCACCTCGCGTACGGCGGCAAGGCCCGGATGAAGCAGCGCCGTCAGGGGCTCGGCCTGGCGCGTGAAGCGCCCTGGGGGCAGATCGTCCCGCAGTCTTTCGCGGCGCAGGATCTTGACGGCCCAGCGGCTGTGGTCTTCGAGGTCCAGCGCCTCGAAGACGTCGCTGAAGGGGCTGCCGCCCAGTCGCCGCTCCAGACGGTAGCGGCCCTGAAAGAAGGAGCCCGCCTGGAGAGGCGGTGGCTCCTCCTCGGGCTCGGGGTCGGGCGGAAGTGGCGACAGGGAGGTGGTGGGGCTTGGCAGCTCGAGGCCGGCGTGGGCTCCCGCCGATCGTTCCCGGGCCTGCTCCCGCGTCTCGGTAGCGGCTTCCCGGGCCGCCGTCTGGAATTGCAGGAGCCCCTTCGCGTCCTGAGGACAGAAAAGGTACTCGTCGGGATAGGTGGCACTGCAGTCCGGACAAACCTTCATCGTGGACCTTCCTGGTGAATCGTAAAACGGGTTCGCTGGGAGGAAGTATGCGCCATCCGCTCTGAATTGCAAGAGGTGGCGCGGCCTCGGGCTGATCTTTCCTTGCCGGCCCCGCCTTCCGCGCCCGGACGCGATAAGATCGGCAAGACGAAAAATCATGACGAAGAAAGAGAAAGCTGAAACCATCTCCGAGATCCTCGACCGGCTCTTCCCGACCGTGGACGTCCCCCTGAAGCACCAGGACCCGTTCACGCTCCTGGTGGCGGTGGTGCTCTCCGCGCAGACCACCGACAAGCTGGTCAACGAGGTGACGCCCGCCCTTTTCGCCAGGGCCTCGACGCCCGCGGCGCTGGCGGCGCTGCCCGTTGCGGAGATCAAACACCTGATCCGCCGCATCGGCCTCTCGGAGGGCAAGTCGAAGAACCTGAAACGGCTCTCCGAGATCCTGGTCGCCGAGCACGGCGGCGAGGTGCCGAGGACGCTCCACGAGCTCGAGGCCCTCCCCGGAGTCGGCCACAAGACGGCCTCCGTGGTGCTCAACCAGGGCTTCGGCCACGCGACTTTCGCCGTGGACACGCACATCCACCGGCTGGCCGCCCGCTGGGGGCTTTCGAGCGGCAAGAACGTCGTGCAGACGGAGCGCGACTTGAAGCGGGTCTTCCCCGAGGAGACCTGGGGGAAGGTCCACCTCCAGATCATCTACTTCGGCCGCCAGTACTGCCCCGCCCTCTACCACGACCTCGACGCCTGCCCCATCTGCTCCTGGGCGGCGTCGAAGAAAAGGAAAGAGGAAGAGCGGCGGCGGAATCTGGGGCTGCGGAGGCGGTAGGGGAGGACAGCACCCACGGGCCCGGTTCCTTTTCTTCGGCTATCATCCCCGCCATGGATCGTTTCGCCCGCTACGCCTGGTTCACCCTGGCCTACAACGTCGCCGTCATCCTCTGGGGCTCCATCGTGCGGGCCACGGGGTCGGGGGCGGGGTGTGGCGCTCACTGGCCGCTGTGCAACGGGACGATCGTCCAGCGGGCGCCGAAGATCGAGACGATCATCGAGTACTCCCATCGCGCGACGAGCGGCATCGCGCTGGTGCTGGTGGTGGTCCTCGCCGTCTGGGCTTTCCGGGCTCGGCCCGCCGGGCATGGGGCGCGGAAGGCGGCGCTGTTTGCTCTGGGCTTCATGCTCAGCGAGGCCGCGGTGGGGGCCGGCCTGGTGCTCTTCAGGCTGGTGGCCGACAACGAGTCCATGGCGCGGGCGATGTTCATGGCGACCCACCTCGTCAACACCTTCCTACTCGTGGGCGCCATGACGCTCACCGCCCATTTCGCCAGCGGCGGGGCGCCGTTCCGCGTCCGCGGCCAGGGCGCCCTGGGCGGCGGCATCGTCCTGACTCTCCTCGGAATCCTGGTCTCCAGCGTCAGCGGCGCCGTGGCGGCCCTGGGGGATACGCTCTTCCCGGCCGCCTCCCTATCCCAAGCCCTGGAGGCCGACCTCTCGCCCACGGCTCACCTGCTCCTCCGGCTCCGGCTGTTCCATCCCGGCATTGCCGTCGCCGTGGGGCTTCTCGCCTTCGTCCTTGCTTGGCGGATGCGCGACTCCGGCCGGCCCGCGGCGGTCCGTCTCGGCGGTTGGACCTGCGGGCTCGTCTTCCTCCAGATCCTAGCGGGCTTGCTGAACGTCGGGCTGCTGGCCCCGGTGTGGATGCAGGTCGTCCACCTGCTGCTGGCGGACCTGCTGTGGATCGTATTCCTGCTGCTGGGAGCGACGGTGCTGGCCGCCGCCTACTCGAAGGCTCCGCCGCGCCCCCTGTCCATCTCGAACGAGCGGGCGCCGACTCCGGCCTCGCCGCTCGCCAGCGTGTCGGCTCCCAGCCGGGCCTCGGCCTTGAGCCCCTCCGCCAGTGGCAGGCCCAGTCCCTCGTAAACGGCCAGGCGGTCGTTGCGCAGCGCCGCCTGCGGGAAGGCGGCCATGGCATGGGCGAGCTCCAGGGCCCGGCGCAGGGTCTGCCCCTCCGGCACCACCTCGTTGACCAATCCCATGGACCGGGCCTCGTGGGCGCGGACGGGCCGGCCGGTGAGGATCATCTCCAGCGCCCGGCCGAGGCCGACGATGCGGGGCAGGCGCTGCGTGCCGCCGTCGACCAGGGGCACGCCGAAGCGCCGCTCGAAGCAGCCGAAGACGGCCGTCTCGTCGGCGATCCGCAGGTCGCACCAGCAGGCGAGCTCCAGCCCGCCGGCCACGCAGTAGCCGGCGACGGCGGCGATCGTCGGCTTGGAGACGGCGAGGCGGGTGAAGCCGAGGGGGCCATGCTCGCCGTTGACGTCGTCGGCCAGGGCGTCGAGATCCTTGAGGTCCGCCCCCGCGCAGAAGACCTGATCGCCGCCGGTGAGGATGCCGACCCGCGCATTCGGGTCCGCCTCGAAGGATTGCCAGACCTCGCGCAGCAGCCGGGCTGTCCGAGCGTCGATCGCGTTGCGCGCCTCCGGCCGGTTGAGACGGAAGATACGGACCGGGCCGTCGGCGGAGATGAGGACGGGGAGATCCAAGGGTTCCGGCCTAACCCTACAGCACCGTCTCGCGAACGACCTCTTCGAGAGTCGTCATGCCGTCGCGGATCTTCTGGAGGCCGCTGCCGCGCAGGGTCATCATGCCGTTCTGGACGGCTTTCTGCCGCAGCTCGAAGGAGCTGCCGCCGGAGAGGATCATCTCCCGCATCTCGTCCTCGACCTCCAGCACCTCGTAGAGGCCGACGCGGCCCTTGTAGCCGGTGTTGCTGCAACGGTCGCAGCCGCGGCCTTTGAAGAGCTTGAGCGTGCGCGACTCGTGCTCCGCGAAGCCGGCCTGCACGAGCGCCGCCGGGGGAACTTCCAGCGGCTCCTTGCAGAAGGTGCAGATGCGGCGCACCAGCCGCTGCGCCACGATCATGTGCACCGAGGTGGCGACCAGGAAGGGCTCGATGCCCATGTTCATCAGGCGGCTGATCGATGACGGCGCGTCGTTGGTGTGGAGCGTCGAGAGCACGAGGTGGCCCGTCATGGCGGCCTTGATCGCCACTTCGGCGGTCTCGAAGTCGCGGATCTCGCCCACCAGGATGATGTTCGGGTCCTGCCGCAGGAAGGAGCGCAGGGCCGCCGCGAAGTTGAGGCCGATCTGCTCGCGCGTCTGCACCTGGTTGATGCCCGAGAGGTTGAACTCCACCGGGTCCTCGGCGGTCATGATGTTGACCTCCGGGGTGTTGATGCGCTGGAGCGCCGAGTAGAGCGTGTTCGTCTTGCCGGAGCCCGTGGGACCGGTGACCAGCACCATGCCGTACGGCTTCAGAATCGCCGCCTCGAACTTGCGCAGCGACTCCGGCTCGAAGCCCAGCTTCGCCATGTCGAGCATGAGCTTGTCCTTGTCGAGCAAGCGCATGACGATCTTCTCGCCGAACAGCGTGGGCAGCACGGAGACGCGGTAGTCGAGGTCCTTGTTGCGGCCGGCGATCTTGGTCTTGATCTTGATGCGCCCGTCCTGGGGCAGCCGCTTCTCGGCGATGTCGAGCCGCGCCATGATCTTGCAGCGGCTGGTGATCGCCTCCTTGAGCTTGAGCGGCGGATGCATCATCTCGTAGAGGATGCCGTCGATGCGGTACCGCACCCGGTATTCCTTCTCATAGGGCTCGATATGGATGTCCGAGGCGCCGCGCTTGATGGCGTCGGTCAGCACCAGGTTCACCAGCTTGACGACCGGCGCCTGCTCGGACTCCTCTTCGAGCGCCGCGAGATCGAGATCCTCCTCGTCTTCCAGGACCTCGAGATCGGTGGCGCTGCCCTCCTCCGACAGGTCCGACATGACCTTCTTCAGCTCGATGGCGTGGGTCGAGCCATAGTAACGGTCGATGGACGACCGGATCGCCGTCTCCGAGGCCACGACCGGCTCCACCCGGTAGCCGGTCATGAACTTCACGTCGTCCATGGCGAAGACGTTCGTGGGGTCGATCATCGCCACCGTCACCGTGGCGCCCGACTTGCTGACCGGCAGGATGGTGTACTTGCGCGCGATGTCGGCGGGGATGATCTTGATCACCGCCTCGTCGACCTCCATGCCACTGAGATCGACCGAGGGCACCCGGAAGTGCTGGGCCAGCGAATCGACGAGCTCTTTCTCGGTCAGGTACCCGAGCTTGACGAGGTTGGTGCCGAGCCGCCCGCCCTGTTCTTTCTGCAAGACGAGCGCCTCGTTGAGCTGAGTCTGGTTGATCTTGCCGGACCGCGTCAGGAGCTCCCCGAGCTTGTCGGGGAGCTGAGACACTGAAGATTGCCGGCGTATCGGTTCCGCTTGTGCCATGCGAGTACCTTATCGAGCCCGCTCGAGGGGCCGTGCAACACAGTAGGGAGAGATGTCCCTAGAGCCTGTGAGAAACCACGCGGAGTGTATCAGCCCCTAGGAAAATGGGTCAACGCAGTGATGCATGCCAATGCGGCTATGTCGCATCTCTCAGCATCCCCGCCGCTGTTTCCGCGACGAGCCGCGGCGGGATTTCCAGCAGGCAGGCCTTGGTTTCGGCGAATCGCTGGTAGCAGAAGCTGCACGGCAGCCGGCGGAAGAGAGCCCGCTCCGGGGCGCCGTAGGGGCCGCTGGCTTGGGGGTCCGTGGGCCCCATCACCATCAGCACCGGAGCACGCAGGGCGTGAGCGAGGTGCGTGGGGCCGGAGTCGCCGCCCAGCATCAGCCGCGCCCGGCGGATGAGCGCCGCGAGCGCCGGCAGGTCTGGAGCGGGCACGAGGCGGACGGCCTCGCAGCCGGCCGCCTGGACTCCGGCGGCCAGCTCCTCCTCGCCACGGGCCACCGCCACCCAGGTGGGCACCCCGGCCGCCGCGTGAAGCCTCCGGGCCGCCTCGCCCCACCAGGCCGGCGGGTAGACCTTGTTGGCCCAGCCGGCTCCGGGGTGGAGGAGGACGAAGGGTGGATCCTCAGGGATGGCGGTGCTTTCCCGGAACAGCTTCTCCGGGCCGAAGTCGGCCGGCTCGGCCGGCAGGTCCAGGGCGTCGAGGAGCGAGAGCATCCGGTCCACGGCGTGGATTCCCCGAGGCGCCACCGGCTGGTTGATCCAGATCGCGCTCGACGGCTCCCGCCGGGAGGTGCGGGCGAAGCCGATGCGCCGGTCGGCGAGCGTGAGGGCGGAGATCGCGCCGGCTTTGTGGTTGCCCATCAGGTCCAGCACGGCGTCGGGCGCGAAGCGGTTGAGCGCGGAGAGGAAGGCCCGCGTCTCGCCGAAGCTCTGAGCTGTCAGCGACCTACGCCAGTGCCGCAGCCGCACCACCAGCAGCTCGTCGAGATCGGGATGGCCCTGGAGGAGGGGAGCCATGGACTCCTCCACCACCCAGCCGATCTTCGCCTCGGGCAGGTGTCTGCGTAGCGCCGTGAGCACGGGCAGAGCGTGAATGACGTCGCCCATCGCGCTGGTGCGGACGATGAGGATTTTCACGGGAGGGACTTCACTTTAGAGATCAAATCGCTCGTCGCATGGTCCTTGGGATCGCCCACCAGCACCGTGCGGCCACCGTAGGCGCGGACGACCTCGTACTCGGGAACGCGCTCCGGCGAGCCGTAGTCCGTCCCCTTGCAGTGGACGTCCGGCTGAAGCTCGGCGAGCAGGGGAGCGGGGGAGTCGCCCTCGAAGATCACCACGAAGTCGACCGGCTCCAGGGCGGCGAGCAATTCGGCCCGCTCCGCCGCCGGCACCACCGGCCGGCCGGGGCCTTTGAGGCTGGCGACCGAGGCGTCGTCGTTGAGGCCCACCACCAAGGCGTCCCCGGCGGCGCGGGCGTCCCGGAGGTAGCGCAGATGCCCCACGTGCAGGAGATCGAAGTGGCCGTTGGCGAAGGCGACGGTCTTCCCCTGCGCCTTGAGGGCCGCGATCTTCTCCTTCAGCTCCGGAACCGTCAGGACAATCCCCACCGCAGCTCCTTCAGGGGGAGAGGATCGCTCTCGACGGCCCGCTTCAGCTCCTCGGGCGAGCAGGTGGCCGTGCCCATCTTCATCACCACCACGCCGCCCGCGTAGTTGGCGAGGATCGCCGCCTCCAGCGGGTCCGCTCCGGCGGCCAGGGCGAGAGCAAAGGTGCCGATCACCGTGTCGCCGGCCCCGGTGACGTCCGCCACCTGGTCCGTCCCCGAGACCGGCAGATGCGCCGAAAGCTCCGGCTTGAAGAGGCTCATCCCCCGGCTTCCCCGGGTGATGAGGAGGAATCGCGCCTCCAGGCTCTCCCGCAGGCGCCGGCCGGCCGCCTCCAGACGCTCGGCATCGTCGTCGATCTTCTCGCCCAGCATCGCCTCGGCCTCTTCCTCGTTGGGCGTGGCGCCGTCGACGCCGAGGAACTCTCCCAGCCGGTAGCGGCTGTCGGCGAGGAGGATCGCCCGCTCGCCGAGGGCGGCGCGCACCTGGAGGAGCATCCCCGGCTCGACGCTGCCGTAGCCGTAGTCCGAAAGAATGGCGACCTTTGCGTCTCCGGTCCGGCGGGCGAGAAAGTCCGCGAAACACTCGCGCTCCTCCGCGTTGAGCGTCAACGTCTCCTCGATGTCGTAGCGCACGATCTGCTGTTTGATGGAGTGCTTGCCGCCGCCCAGGATGCGGACCTTGGTGGGAGTCCGGTACCCGGGGCGGATGGCGATTCCCTGGATGGGGACTTCCAGGCGCTGGAGCTCGCGAAGCAGGCGCTGGCCGTGGGAATCGTCGCCCACCACGCCCAGCGGCAGGGGCCGGCCGCCGAGAGCCGCGACGTTGGCCACCGCGTTCGCTCCGCCGCCGGGGGTGAGGCGCTCATCCTGATACGAGAGGATGAGCACGGGCGCCTCGCGGCTGATCCGCTTGGGGATGCCGGTGATGAACACGTCCGCCACCAGGTCCGCCAAGAGGACGACCGGCTGCCCGGCCATGGCGTCCACCAGGCGCAGGAGACGGTCGGTGGTGGGGAAAACCTGGACGTGGGGCATTCGGGGGCGGATTGTAGCAGGCGCCGAGTTTCCCTAGCTTTTCCCCTTGGCCAGCGCCGCCTTGAGCACCTCGTCCGGCATGCCGGCGGTCTTCCATTTACCCATGTCGTCCGCCGAGAGTGTCTTGGTCAGCGACTTCTGATTGACGTAGTCCACCAAGAGATCGGTGGAGAAGCCCTGCTTCTTCAGCTTGACCAGATCGGCGAGGAGATCGGCCGGCGAGACCGCGGGCGCGGCCGGAGCGGCGGCGGATGTGGAGACCGCGGAGGTCGCGGTGGCAGCCTTGCCCTTGCCCGCCCACGCGTCCTGAAGCGCGGAGGTGTTGAAGAGGTTGGCGTAGGCCTGCTTCGTGGCGTCGCTCAGCACCTCGTTGACGTTCTCCTCGCTGAGCTTGCGCCCGTAGCGGGTGGCATCGCCCGCCACGACGCCTTCCCAGACGGTGCCGCCCCGCGCGTCCTTGAGGGCGAAGGAAACCTGGACTTCGGCGGTGTAGGTGGAGCCCACGGCCTTCCGGCTCTCCAGGACGCGCAACCGCACCAGCTTGCCGGCCAGCGAGAGGGACGCCTTGTCCGCCGTCTTGACCCCCCAGTCTGTGGCCGTCTTCCTGAGCACCTCGTTGGCCCAGGCCAGCGGATCGTTGCTGGCGCGCATGGGGGTCATCTGATCGTCGTTCGCATTCTCGCCGATGACCGCCGGATCGGACCCCGGCCGGCCGTCCGCCAGGGAGAGGACGACCGGGCGATCCGCCAGGCCCGGGGCCAGCATCACGCTGGTGGAGCCGACGCTTTCCTGGGGCACATATTTGAGAGCGACGGTAAAGGGGCAAGAGTCCTTCGCCTGCGCTCCGGCGGCGGCGAGCAGGAGCAGGCCGCCCGCGAATACGATCTTCCAAGAACTGGACTTCATAAGCCCTCCCGGTAAACGTTGAAAGACTGATCTGCGACGAGCGGACTGTATCAGCAGAGTTGCGATTACGCGCGGGACCTCAATCCCAGGCGGACTACTCCAGAAACCACCGGCAGCCCTGCGCCAGCGGACACGCCTCGCAAACTGGCGCGCTGCGCCGGCAGATCTCCTGGCCGTGCTGCCGCAGGAGCTGGTGGGCGGTGATCAACCACGGGTAATCCTCGGAGAGCTGGGGCGCCACGGCCTCGGCGGCCGAGCGGTACATCCGGGTGTACTTGGATTCGTCCCCTTCGCCGAAGCCGAGCCGGACGAGCACGCGCAGCACGTTCGAATCCGCCCCGAGCGTCCGCTTCGCCTGGGAAAAGAGGAGGATTTTGTCCGCCCCGGGCTCGCCGATGCCGGGGAACTTTTGGAGGAGCTTCCCGGCCTTCTTTGGATCGGTCCGGATTAGCTCCCGGAGATTGTCGAGGCCGATCTCGAGGGCCGTGCTCGCCGCCTTCGCGAGCTTCTCGGCGCGCTGCTCGGGCAGCATGCCGCCGTCGCGGATGATCGCGACGAGGACCGGCGTGGGCGTACCGAGGATGTCGTCCGGATCGAGCCCGACTTTCTCCCGCAGCCGGGCGAAGACCCGGGCACGGCGGTCGTCGTCCACCAGGTAGGAGGCGCTGTCCGCGACGATCATCTCGAAAGGATCGGTGATCGCGGGCGGCGCCGGCGGACCATAAAGGGCCTCCAGGCGGGAGACCACGTCGGTGAGCGAGAGAGCTCGGAAGGGCATGATGGAACTCTACGGCTCTCCGGGAGGCGGGAACAACAACCCGCCGGGGGATCGCCGGGCGCCGGACTCGTCGATCCGGATCTCGACCCCGTCGTCCGTGACCTCCTTGTGGGTGGAGTAGACGATACGGGTCCGGACCGCATCGCCGATCCGGTACCGGATTCGGATCTCGCCCTCGGCTTGACCGAGAATCCCACGGCACGCCACGGACACGGCCTGCCGGCTGCCCGGCGCCAGTTCCTGGATGCGGCCCGTCCAGCCCCTTCCTGAGATGACGATCTCGTGCAGAGGGACCTTCCCTTCGTCATGGACCTCGAAACGGACGAAGCTGTCGGCGACCACCAGCGATCCGGTGAGGGCGAGGAGAAGAATCATCGCCGCCACCGTCGAGGCGAAGGCCGTCCGGTCCAGAACGGCCGGTCGGGCTTTCCGCCGCCGGAGAAGGACAAACCAGACGAGGATCAGGGGTGGAAGGATCAGGACGCAGTCGAGAAAGAGGACGTTGTCGGCATAGAGGGCGGATGCCCGGCCCCGGAAGATCCAGAGGCGGAGGATCACCCCCGAGGCGAGGATCGACAAGACGCCAACAGCCAGGGAGACCCAGGCGAAGAGCCGCCGCACGGCTTTAGATCGCCCGGTACTGCTCGTCCGAGACCGGCTCCAGCCACTCCGTTTCGAAGTCGATGTTGAGGGCCACGTGAGCCATGGGCGCATCCGGCGGCGCGCCATGCCAGTGCTTCTCACCCGCCGGAATGAAGATCGCCTGCCCAGCCCCCGCCTCCGTCACCGGACCGCCCGCCTGCTGGAACCGGCACCGTCCCTCGGCCACGAAGAGGATCTGCACCCCCGTGTGGGTATGCCAGTTCGTCCGAGCTCCGGGAGCGAATTCGACCCGAAAAATCTTGTTGGGAGCCACGTCCGGCCCCACGGCCATCTTCCTGAGCGTCACCGTGCCGGCGAAGTACTCCGGGCTGCCGGGGTCGGAGGGGAGGGTGGTTGGATTGAGGATGTTCATGGGTGGGAGTATAGCCGTGGTTAAACGGCCGGACATTGAGCAAGCTCGGCCGCGATGTCCACCCCCGCCCGGGCATAAATGCCAGGGCTAGGAAGGGCGCCGGCTGAAGCCGGCTTGAAAGTCCCCTTCAGGGGGCGCTGTCACTAGCCCCGGCATTTATGCCCGGGCGGAGGTCGGCGGTCCAAACACCCTTCTGAGGAGGCCGTGAATGTCCCGCTACCCATCTTCTGCCTAAGGCAGCCCTCCCCGCGCGAGATAAGCTCCCGCCTCATGCCCACCCCCCGCCTCCAGTCCCTGATCCGCGCCCAAGGCCCCATCCCCTTCGCCGTCTTCATGGAAGAGGCCCTCTACGGCGAGGGCGGCTACTACAGCCGGGAGGACGTCCCCATCGGCGAGTCCGGCGACTACGTCACCGGCGCCACGCTTTCGCCCCTCTTCGGACGGGTGACGGCCCGGCTCCTCAGGCGGCTCGACGGGCCGCTGGGGAAGCCGGCCGAGATGTTCGAGGCCGGCTTCGGGACTGGGGTGCATCTCGGGAACGTGGTCTCTTCCTTATTAGATAGCGCCGAGGGGAGGAGACTGAGAGCGTGGGACCGCGTGGCCCGGCGCGTCCCCGAGGGCGTGGAGCGGGTCGGGAACCTTGAGGCGATCTGGGAGGGGGAGATCGAGGGGCTCATCTTCTCCTATGAGCTGTTCGACGCCCTGCCCGTCCACCGTCTGGTCGGCCGAGAGGACGGCTCGGTCGGCGAGATGTGGGTCACTATAGATAAGGATGGGGAGTTCGCCTGGCGGGAGGGGGACGTCTCCGATTCCGCCCTCCTGGATTCGCTGAAGAACCCCGACGTCTCTCTCCAGCCCGGGCAGGTGGCCGACGTGGCTCCCGGGTGGGGTCTTCTCTACAGCGAGCTGGCGCGGCGCCTGGGGCGGGGTCTGCTGGTGACCTGCGATTACGGCTTCGAGCGCGAGCGACTCTTCGATCTGCGGGCGCGGCGCCACGGCACGCTCGCCTGCTACACCCGCCAGCGAGTCCACCGCAACCCCTTCGTCCAGGTGGGGGAGCAGGACCTGACGGCCCACGTGGACTTCACCACCCTCATCCGCGCCGGCGAGGCGGCCGGCCTCACCACCGTGGCCCTCACTCGTCAGGCCCTCTGGCTCACCGCCTGCGGCCTCTTCGAAGAGCTTCAGAGCGCCGACCTCGCCACCCGCCACGGCGCCATGGCCCTGCTGGACGGCGAGGGAATGGGCGAGGAGATCCGCGTCCTCGTTCAGGCGAAGGGAATCGATCCGGGGGACGTGCTCGATCTGGACGTGCTGCGGGGCGGACGGCGCTGACGGAAAAGAAAATTGAAAATCGTTGTTGACATCTCGTCCTTGCTCTGGTTTAATAACCCCACTATGCGCTGCTTGCTTCGGTCTTCAAGTTATCTATCGCTGGCCACCGCCAGGGGGATCGACGTGTAGACTGAAAAGCAATCAGACTGCTACGCCAAAAGCCCCCCGGTGTTGAGCCGCGGGGGCTTTTTGCATTCTGGAGACTTTCTGGAGAAACACCGGAGGGTGCCGCTGCGTCGGTGTGGCAACCGGTCCCGAAAACCGGGGCGCCGAGAGATCCTCGGCGAGGGTTCGACTCCTTCACCCTCCGCCATTGTTCACTTTTTGGTTCTTTGCCAAAGGGAGCGTAGACCGCTATGGAGACGGGGCGGGCTGTAGATCCGCTGTGCTTCGGTGCCCCGAGGGTTCGATTCCCTCCACTCCCACCAATACCTTACTAAAGCCCCTCTAGCCCAATCATGGCAGAGGCGCCGGTCTCAGAAGCCGGAGGTTCTCGGTTCGAATCCGAGGAGGGGCACCATTCGCCGATGTAGCCCAACCTTGGCAGAGGCGCCAAGTCGAGAGCCTGGTCGTTGTGGGTTCGAATCCCACCGTCGGCACCATCCCTGGCTCCGTAGCCCAATCGGCAGAGGCATCGGACTCAAAACCCGTCACCGTGTGGGTTCGACTCCCACCGGAGCCACCATCCTGGAGAGGTGACCGAGTCTGGCAAGGTGCCCGGTTGCTACCCGGAGGCCGGCGGCTGGAAAGCCGCCGCGCAGGTTCGAATCCTGCCCTCTCCGCCATGACACCTTCCCGCCGGCCCAACGGGCCGGCCGCTCGTTTGCGGTGAGGAAACGGGCAAGAAGGTCCGCGTCTTCGTCCAGGCGAAGGGAATCGACCCCGCGGCGGTGCTCGCTCTTGACGTGCCCGACCTCCCACCGCCACCTCCGGACCGTCCGCCGAGAGTCTCGGGCGTTCCCGAGCCGCTCGAAGAGCTACAAACGGAGGCTGAAGACACACTACGGACGTCGAAAGACGATCCGCCGCTGCCGGTGGGCCGTTCGCCGCTCGGTACGGGAGGCTCGCCGCGACCGGCGGACGTTCGGCCGCTGCCGGCGGAAGGCTCGCCGCTGGCGGCGAGTGTCTCAACGCGAGGTTTTTGTGTCGCACCGCTCCCGGTTTGTGTCTCACCGGCAGGTTTGTGTGTCGCACCGCTGGCGGCGAATGTCTCACCGCTGCCGGCCGGAGGACTTTTGCCGGCGGTTCGTGTGTCACCGCTGCCAGCGGAACGCCCGCGACTGCCGGCAGACGCCTCTCTACGGCCGGCGAACGCCCGCGACTGCCGGCCGGGGGGCTCGCGCCACCGGTGGAAGGTCTTCCGGCTCCGGCCGGAGGCCCGGCGCTGCCGGCGGGAGGTCCTCCGCGACCGACCAATAGGCTCCTCTAGCGGGTGGGGCTCTCGTGGACCGTCGAGTTGGTAGAGAAGGGGTTTACCGCGCGCACCGTGCCATAGATACGGCCATGCGTGAAGTCCTCAGAGACCAGCTCCGGCAGACCGTAGAATTCGGCATAGGCCCAGAGGTGCGCATCGAACCAGGAGAGCTGATAAGTCGCAGCGCCGCGTAACGCGATGCGCACCACCTCCGCGGTCGGATAGAGGATGTCGAACTGGTTGAGGATCTCCTCGGCCTCGCGGTAGGCCTCGTGCCGCGAGAGCAGAGAGCCGCCTCCAGGCAGCGGGCGCGTTACGACGGAGACGAACTCAATGATGGCCTGATGCGGCAGGCGTAGCATCTGGAGCGCGAGGCCGGAGCGCAGGAAACGCTCCGCGATCCGTTGCTTGTCCGGATAGCGAAAATCGTAGCGATAAACGAGGATGTTGGTGTCAACGAGAGCTGCCACGAGTATAGAGATCCTCCCGCCGCCAGCCCCGCTCCGTCACCCTGCCCACGGGGGGTCTGCCCGCATCCCGAACCCGCTGTCGCTCCGTGGCCTCATCGAACAGGCAGAGCCGCTCTTCGAGACTAAGGCGTGGCGATGGAGGACGTGGGGGAACGACTCGGATGACCTCTCCCGCAGACTCCCAGTGGATCTCGTCTCCAGGAGAGATACCATAGCGTTCCGCCACCACTTTGGGGATCGTGACCTGGAGCTTGCTCGTGACCTTCGACATGTCCTTACTATAACAAGGATGGCATCCTTGGTCAAGTCTTTCGGCATTGCACCCTGGACAAAGGCTCCGAGAAGAAGGGCTCTCATCGGTGGATCGATCCACCGGCCCAATGGCCGAGGCCGCAGGCCGACGCCCTGGGGAAAAAGGACCCCGCCTCTCTGCGGCCTGAAGGGCCACGAGAACCCGGCTTGGCAGATCGGTGGGATGAGCTGGCCCAACGGTCTCGCGACCCTTCAGGCCGCACAGGGTTGTCCTCTCTCCACCCAGGGCGTCGGCCTCCGGCCTTGGCCCTGGGCTCCGTTCTCCCGGCCCGTTGGGCCGGACGGGCCGGCCAAGGCGTCCCATCAATTCGACTGCGCAGTGGCCATCTGGGAAATCGCCTCGGGATACATGTCCCAGTATCTCTTCGGCGCTGGAGGCAGGGTAGTGAAGGGATCGACTCCGAGCATCTCGCTCGCCAGGATTCGTCCTATCAGCAGGCGGCTCAACTGGTAGAGGAGGTCGCTCTCCGTCGTGGCCTGGGCCGCGATGTCGCCCTCGAGGCACTGGGCGACGAGCCACGATCCTTCGCGGAACTGCACGACCCGGATCACAACTCCGTCATTCATTGGCACGATCTCCTTCCGCTTGGAGAGTACCACGACTCAGCACACCGCCGTCCCTCGTGGCGGTCTGCCTCAGAAGTCTAGGCCGGCGGCTGGCAAGGTCGCCGCGCGCGGGTTCGAGTCCCGCCCTCTCCGCTTAAAGCCCAGATCACGACACCTTGACGCTAGAGGTGGTCTCTTGTATCATGAAGACGTGGTCACCAAGAGCGCAGCCGCCGCCGTCGGTATTAAGGAGTTGAAGACACGACTCAGTGAGTACGTGGACCGGACTCGCGAGGGGGAACGCTTCCTTGTTACAGACAGGGGAGAACCGGTCGCGGAGCTCATCCCGCTCACTCCGGAACGGCGGGCGTTGACCAAACTCGTCGAGGCGGGGGAAGTGGAGTGGCACGGCGGGAAGCCGAAGGGTCTTCGGGGCATCGTCGTACGCGGAGAGCCCGTGTCGGATACGATCATCCGAGACCGGCGGTGATCCTCTACCTCGACACCAGTAGCCTCGTCAAAATCTACTTGGAAGAACCCCATTCGGACTTGGTTCGCGAATGGGTGGACGCGGCAGAGATGATCGCTACTTCCCGAGTGGCCTTCCCGGAGGCGCTGAGCACTTTCGCTCGCCGTAAGAAGCAAGGCGATCTCGATCCCCAAGCCTTTGACCTTGTCAGAGAGACGCTGGAGACTGACTGGCCGAAGCTGATTCTGCTCCCATTGAAGGAGCGGAAGGCGGGAGACCTCGCCGTAAAGCATCTACTCCGGGGCTTCGATGCGGTTCATCTCGCAGCGGCATCTGAACTACAAGAGCTCCTGCAGAGCGAAGGAGTCGTTTTCTCTTCCTTTGACAACAAACTGCTTGGGGCCGCTCGCGCCGAGGGAATTCCGTTGCTGCTGCCGGACGCCGAGGATTCCCGCTGATTTCCTCGTCTCTCCAGGTATTGAGTCCATCCGGTCAGCCATACCAATAAGGAGGGGCGAGGTGCATCTAGATTGGAGCGTCAAGGTCAGCGATATTTTGACTGCGGCGACGGTAATTATCTCTGTGGCGGCACTCTTATCCTCTTGGTCGAAGGACCGCCAATCAAGCCGAAAGAAGGAGGCCGATAAAGTTCGTGGAGCTGTGGCGGCAGCGATTGCAAAGCTGGACCGCTGGCTAACCCTTCAGCTCTCCGCTTTTCAAGGGCTTCAACCGGTATTTATTGAGACGAGCGAGATGCTTGCCAAGGATCGTGACGTGATCTCAGTGCGTGACTTTCTATGGAAGAGTATTGACGCGCAGCGAGCGAAGATTCTGTCCGCGGTTTTGGAGGAACAGATAGAGTCTGCTTACGTTGGGCTCTTTTCCCATTTTCCTATGATTCGTCCGCTCTATCTCGAGACTTTGTCTCGACTAAGAGATATCGAGGAAGAATCTATGAATAACTTCCTGAAGGCAACGCAAGATGATGTTCTGTCCTTTGAAAAACACCTGGATGATTACACCAGCGCAATGTTGGGGAATGATCTCCGCGCTACGACCAGAAAATATAGAGAAAGTTTTGAACGAGAGGCTTTCCAGGTGACCCAGCCGGTCCGCGGATTTCTTTTGGAAGTCATTGCTAAATCTGACAGGGAGATTTTGACCCAGGGTTTGCAGGCTCTCAATCAGCAAGGCGACAGAGAACAATCTAACAAGTCTTGATGGACGTTTGCTTTCCGTCAAGCCCTCTGGCGCCGACGCCTGCGGAGGGAGGGCTTCCGCTGCCGGCGGGGGGACTGACTGGCGTTGCCGGCGTGGCGGACTACAACTGCCGGTGAGTGGAGTGCCCCAGACGGCAGAAGGCCCGCCGGCTCCGGCTGGAGGAGCGTCAGCTTCCGGCGAGTGGTGCTTCGCTGCCGGCCCCTCGCCTGAGGCCGCTGCCGGCGTTTCCTCAGACTCTCCCTCACCCCGCCGCCGAAGGTTCCTCCCCATCCTTGACACGCCCCACCCCACGCGTAAGAATACGCCCGCAATCCGACCGCGCGGCGGCGTTATGGGGTTCCCGGTACGTATCTTCGGAGGTGAAGGCGCTCAACCATGCAGAGCTATTTGCCGATCCTCGTGTTCACCGTAGTGGCCATCCTCTTCGTGATGGTGTCGCTGGTGGCTGCCCGGTTGCTGCGGCATGGCAGCTCGGCCTCCACCAATCTCGATCCCTACGAGTGCGGTAACGAGCCCGAGACCCTCGCCCATGACCACCGGTTCTCGATCCGCTACTACCTGATCGCCGTCCTCTTCGTCATCTTCGACGTCGAGACGATCTTCCTCTTCCCGTGGGCGGTGATGTTCAACCGCCTGGCCCTGTTCGGGTTCATCGAGATGACGGTGTTCCTCGTCATCCTCATCACGGGGTACGCCTACATCTGGAATCGGGGGGCGCTGCGTTGGGCCTGATGGACTCGGTCGAGGCGAACGTCCTCACCACCACGTACGACAAGATCTTCAACTGGGCGCGCCGCTCGGCCATCTGGCCGATGCAGTTCGGGCTCGCCTGCTGTGCCATCGAGATGATGGCCGTGCTCGACCCACGGCACGACATGTCCCGCTTCGGCGCCGAGGTGTTCCGCGCCACGCCGCGCCAGAGCGACCTGATGATCGTCGCCGGCACGGTGACGGAGAAGATGGCGCCCATCGTGCGCCGCCTCTGGGACCAGATGCCGGAGCCGAAGTGGGCCCTCGCCATGGGCGCCTGCGCCACCTGCGGCGGCCCCTACCGCACCTACGCCGTCACCCAAGGCGTGGACCGCGTCATTCCGGTGGACGTCTACGTGCCCGGCTGCCCGCCGCGGCCCGAGGCCCTCCTCTGGGGGCTCCTCCACCTGCAACGCAAGATCGACCGCATGACGGTGGGCAAGCCCAAGGCTGTCGCCGCGCCGGCATCCGCCGAGGTCCGCGCATGAGCGACGAGCCGGAAAAGCCCGCAGGAGCGCCGGAAACCCCGGAGCCGGCTCCAGCCGCTCCGGCCGCGCCTGCACCAGCGGCTCCGGCGGCCGACGACGAGGCGGCCAAGGCCGCCGCAAAGGACGCGGCGCTGGAGAAGGCCAAGGCCGCGGCTGCCGCGAAGGCCGCCGCCGCGCCGCCCAGGCCGGCTCCGGCGCCTGAGGATCCCAACAAGCCGCTGTGGGAGAAGGATCCGATCGTCCCTGAGTGGAAGGACGCCTGGGACGATCCCGTGGCCGCCGCCCTCAAGGAGGAGTTCGGCGAGCGGATCGAGTCGGCCCGCACCTTCGCCGGCGACCTGACGCTCCACATCCAGCGCGAAGCCATCGCCGAGGTGGCGGCCTCGCTGCGGACGAAGCACAAGTTCACCTATCTGGTGGACGTCTGCGGCGCCGACTACCCGAAGCGCGAGCCGCGCTTCGACGTCGTCTACCATGCCCACAGCTTCGAGGCGAACCGCCGCATCCGCCTGCGGGTGACGACGGACGAGGCGACGCCGGTGCCCACGGTGTGCCACGTCTGGCGCGCCGCCAACTGGTCCGAGCGCGAGGTCTACGACATGTACGGCGTGCGCTTCTCGGATCATCCGGATATGACACGCATCCTCCTCTGGGAGGGCTTCAACGGCTACCCGCTGCGCAAGGACTTCCCGGTGGAGGGAATCGATACGGGCTCGGCGATCTACCCCGAGTACTACCAGGAGACGGCAGGCCCCGTCGCCGGCACCGGCACGGGCTGGAAGCCGGCCAAGCCGCCCGCACCGGCCGCTGAGGCACCTGCGGCAGCACCAGTCACGGAGAAGCCGTCATGACCAGCCCCTTCGTGCAGCCTTTCGGCGACGAGAGCCTGGGAGACAACCTCCTCAACCGTTCCGAGGAGATGGAGCTGAACTTCGGTCCCCAGCATCCGTCGACCCATGGCGTGCTGCGGCTGAAGCTCAAGGTGGACGGTGAGCGGATCATCGACTGCTACCCGATCATCGGCTATCTCCACCGCGGAACCGAGAAGCTCTTCGAGCTCCATCCGTACTTCCAGAACGTGCCCCACACCGACCGCATGGACTACGTGGCCGCGGCGACGAACAACCTCGCCTACGTGGGAGCGGTGGAGAAGCTGATGGGCCTCGTGGTGCCGCCGCGGGCCGGCTACATCCGCGTGCTGCTCTGCGAGCTCCAGCGCATCTCGTCGCACCTGCTCTGGCTCGCCACCCACGCCATCGACATCGGCGCCATGACGCCCTTCTTCTACACCTTCCGCGAGCGCGAGCTGATCCTCGACCTCTTCGAGGAGTACTGCGGCGCCCGGTTGACGCTCAACTGCATGCGTCCCGGCGGCATGCCGCACGACCTGCCGGTGGGCTGGATCGAGAAGTGCCGCGTCTTCGTCGACGGCTTCCTGCCCCGCATCGACGAGTACGAGGGGCTGCTCACCGAGAACCGCATCTGGAAGAAGCGGACGGTGGGCGTCGGCGTCCTCGATCCGCAGGTCGCGATCGACTACGGCATCACCGGCCCCATGCTGCGCGGCAGCGGCATCGACTGGGACATGCGCAAGCAAATGCCCTATGAGGTCTACCCGGAAATGCAGTTCGACGTGCCACTGGGCAAGAACGGCGACACCTACGACCGCTACCTCGTGCGCATGGAGGAGATGCGGCAGTCCAACCGCATCCTCCGGCAGTGCCTGGACCAGATTCCCGAGGGGCCGATCATGGCCAAGCGGCCGCGCGTGATGAAGGCCGTCAAGGACGGCGAGGTCTACCACGGCATCGAAGGCCCCAAGGGGGAGATCGGTTTCTACATCGTGGGCGATGGCACGCCGAACCCCTACCGCTGCCACGTGCGGGCGCCCTCCTTCATCAACCTGCAATCCGTTCCCGAGCTGTGCAAGGGCGCCCTGATCGCCGACCTCGTGGCGATCATCGGCACCACCGACATCGTGCTCGGAGAGGTGGACCGCTGATGACCGGGCTCCTCGAATCGGTTCGCCACGCCCTGGGTGACACGCTCTTCTACTGGGCGTTCTCGCCGGTGATCAAGATCGTGCTGCTGCTCTTCGTGGGCCTGCTGCCGCTCATCAGCTATCTCACCTTCGCCGAGCGCAAGGTGCTGGGCTACATGCAGGCCCGGCTCGGTCCCAACCGGGTAGGCCCGTGGGGACTCCTGCAGCCGATCGCGGACGTGATGAAGCTGCTGGTCAAGGAGGACACGCTTCCCGCCCGGGCGGTGAAGTGGGCGTTCATCCTCGCCCCGGGCCTGGTGGTGGGACCGGCCCTGATCATCTTCTCGGTGATTCCCATCGGACCCCGGGATGGCGAGCTCGGCCACGTCAACTGGTTCATCACCGACGTCAACACCGGGCTGCTGTTCATCGTCGCCCTGGCGACCATCGGGGTCTACGGCCTGATCATCGGCGGCTGGGCGTCGAACAACAAGTTCTCGCTGATGGGCGGCCTGCGCTCGGCGGCGCAGATGATCTCCTACGAGGTGCCTCAGGGGCTCGCGCTGGTGGGGCCGCTGATGCTCGGCGGCACGCTGTCGCTGGTGGGGATCGTCGAGGCGCAGCGCGACCAGCACGTCTGGTACATCCTGCCGCAGATCGTGGCCTTCTTCATCTATCTCGTGGCGGGAGTCGCGGAGTCGAACCGCAACCCGTTCGACCTGCCGGAGGCGGAGTCGGAGCTGGTGGCGGGTTTCCACACCGAGTACAGCGGCATGCGTTTCGCCCTCTTCTTCCTCGGCGAGTACGCCAACATGATCGTCGTCTCGGCGGTGGCGACGACGCTGTTCCTCGGCGGTTGGCTGCCGCCGTTCCCGCACCTGCTGCCGGGGCTCGCGGTCATTCCGGGGCCGATTTGGTTCGCCCTCAAGGCCTTCGCCTTTCTCTTCGCCTACATCTGGTTCCGCGGCACCTTCCCGCGCTACCGGTTCGATCAGCTCATGGATCTCGGCTGGAAGTGGATGATCCCGCTCGCCCTGCTGAACATCTTCTTCACCGGTCTCATCAAGCTTTGGGTTTCGGGAGGCTTCCATTGAGCGCCCTCAAGAGGTTTCTCGACAAGATCAGGAGCGCCACCAGGAGCTTCCTCGACAAGGCGAAACGCAATGCGAAGCTGTTCGCCGACAAGATCATGCTTCTGGACCTCTTCGCGGGACTCGGGATCACCTTCAAGAACATGTTCAAGAAGAAGGTCACGGTGCAGTATCCGGAGGAGCGCTGGGAGCCCGCGCACCGCTTCCGCGGCATGTTCCGGCTGGACGAGGACCGGTGCATCAAGTGCACCATCTGCGCCCGCGACTGCCCGATCGACATCATCTACATCGATTGGCACCAGGAGGTGAACCCGGAGACGCAGAAGAAGGAAAAACTCCTGGATCGCTTCGACATCGACGTCCAGCGGTGCATGTTCTGCGGTCTCTGCGAAGAGGGTTGCCCGACGGAGCCGAAATCAATTTGGCTCACCACCAAGACGTACGAGCTCGCCTCCTACGACCGGTGGGACAACCTTTACGTGGATATGGACGAGCTCCAGGAGTGGAAGACGCGGCCGGCCTATACGGACGAGGAGATTGCTTGAGTTCCCGGACCCTCACCCCCCGGCCCCCTCTCCCGCCCCCTCCCACCCCCCACACCGGGAGAGGGGGAGACAGGAGGATCACGCCATGGAATTCCTGACGGCGCACGGCGCGGACCTTCTGTTCTACCTCTTCGCGGCCCTCGCGGTCGGCGGGGCGCTCGGCGTGGTGACGTTGCGCAGCCCGATGTACGGCGCGCTGTCGCTGCTGGTGACCTTCCTTTCGGTCGCGGTGCTGTTCCTGCTGCGCAGCGCGGAGTTCCTGGGCATCGTCCAGATCTTCGTCTACGGCGGCGGCATCATGGTGCTGTTCCTCTTCGTCATCATGCTGGTGAACCTGCACAAGTTGCCGGAGATCAGGCTGTTCCACGGCCAGTCGCCGTTCGTGTTGGCGCTCGCGGTGGCGCTGCTGGCGCTTTTCGGCTACTTCTTCGTGCACATCGCCTTCGGCACGGCCTTCATCCAGCCGGAGACGTTCAAGAGCGTCCAGGGAGCGGCCGTGGGCAACTCCCAGGCCGTGGCCTGGAATCTCTTCACCCAGGCACTGCTCCCCTTTGAGATCGCCTCCATCTTCCTGCTGGTGGCGATGATCGGGGCGGTCGTGCTGGGCCGTCGGCAATAGAAAGGCTTCCATGTTCGAGGTGACGACGACGCACTACCTGGTGGTGAGCTTCCTGCTCTTCGCCATCGGCATCTTCGGGATCGCCTCCCGCAAGAACATGATCACCGTGCTGATGTCGATCGAGCTGATGCTCAACGCGGTGAACCTGAACCTCATCGCCTTCTCGTATCAGCATTCGGACCTGACGGGCCAGATCTTCTCCATCTTCACGATCACCGTCGCCGCCGGCGAGGCCGCGGTGGGCCTCGGCATCCTGATCGCCTTCTTCCGCCTGCGCGAGTCCACGACGCTCGACGGGGCCTCGGAGCTCAAGGGATAGCCGATGAAAGAGCTGCTCTGGATCATCCCCGTCCTGCCGTTCCTGGGCGCCCTGCTCAACGGATTCCTGCTGCGCGGCCGCATCGGCAAGCAGGCCGTGGCGGCGATCGCCTGCGGCACCGTGGGCCTCGCTGCCGTGCTGGGCCTGCTGGTTATTACCAGCTACCTGGGCAGCCCCGAGCACGCGGCCAACAAGCCGATTGAAAACGACGTGTACTCCTGGGTCGCCTCCGGTAAGCTGCTGACCGCGGCGGACGGGGTGAAGAGCTTCACCGTCAGCATGGGGTTCCAGGTCGATCCTCTGTCGTGCGTCATGCTTTTCGTGGTGACGTTCGTCGGCTTCTGGATCCACGTCTACTCGGTGGGCTACATGGCCCACGAGGACGGCTTCCAGCGCTTCTTCACCTATCTAAACCTGTTCATGGGCATGATGTTGCTGCTGATCCTCGGCAACAACTATGCGGTGATGTTCGTGGGCTGGGAGGGTGTGGGCCTCTGCTCCTACCTCCTGATCGGTTTCTATTACAAAGAGGAATTTCCTCCCTACGCCGGGCGCAAGGCGTTCATCACCAACCGGGTGGGCGACTTCGGCTTCGTCCTCGGATTGTTCGCCCTGGTCTCGCAGTTCGGCACGCTGAAGTACAGCGAGATCTTTCCGCGTATCGCGGAGAACCCGTCGCTGCTGCTGGGCCCCGGCCACTTCGGCCTGACGCTCGCCGCCTTCATCGGCATCTGCCTGTTCATCGGCGCCATGGGCAAGAGCGCGCAGATTCCTCTCTACGTCTGGTTGCCGGACGCGATGGCCGGCCCGACGCCGGTGTCGGCCCTCATCCACGCCGCCACCATGGTGACGGCGGGCGTCTACATGGTGTCGCGCTCGAACGTGATCTATCAGCTCGCGCCGGGCGTCTCGGGATTCGTGGCGGTGATCGGCGCGGCGACGGCCATCTTCGCGGCCACCATCGGCCTGGTGCAGACGGACATCAAGAAGGTGCTGGCCTACTCGACGGTCTCGCAGCTCGGCTACATGTTCCTGGCCGCGGGCCTCGGCGCGTACACCACGGCCGTCTTCCACCTGATGACGCACGCCTTCTTCAAGGCTCTCCTCTTCCTCGGCTCCGGCTCCGTCATCCACGCCATGGGCGGCGAGCAGGACATGCGGAAGATGGGCGGCCTGCGCAAGCACCTGCCCACGACCTACAGGACGTTCGTCATCGGCTCGCTGGCCATTGCCGGCATCCCGCCGTTCGCCGGCTTCTTCTCCAAGGACGAGATCCTGGGGAGCGCGGCGGAGCACGGCGAGTGGGTGCTCTACGGCGTCGGCCTGCTGACGGCCGGCCTGACGGCCTTCTACATGTTCCGCGCCGTGTTCATGACCTTCTGGGGCGACTTCCGTGGCACTCACGAGCAGGAGCATCACCTGCACGAGTCGCCGCCGTCGATGACGGTGCCGCTGTGGGTGCTGGCCGTGGGTGCCATTCTGGCCGGGCTCGTGGGCTTGCCCAAGCTGCTGGGCGAGCACGTCAACCTGTTCCATAACTTCAGCGATCCGATCGTCTACCGGATCGTGGGGCACCCGATCGGCGAGCACGAGATGGCCGTCTGGACGGAGCTGACGCTGATGCTGGTGGCGATCGGCGTCGCCCTGCTGGGCATCTTCCTCGCCGCGAAGCTCTACGGACCCACTCGCGAGCTCGCCACGGAAGAGGCCTGGGAACGACGCTTCCCGGCCGTGCACCGCCTGCTCTCCAACAAGTATTACGTCGACGAGTTGTATGACAAGACGGTGATCGGCGGCACCTGGGCGCTGGCCCGGTTGCTCTACCGGTTCGACGCCGGGATCGTCGACGGCGTGGTCAACGGGGCGCGCAACGTCACGGTGGTCGCCGCCCAGATTTCGGGAATTTTCGACAAGTACGTGGTCGACGGACTGGTCAATCTCGTGGCCACCATCCTCGACGCGTTTTCCAAGCTGTTCCGCCGCCTGCAGACGGGCTACGTCTCCAATTACGCGCTGGTGCTCGCGGCCGGCATGTTCGCCCTGGTGATCGTCTACGTCGTCCTGCACCGGGGCTGAGCACACGAGTTTGCATTAGGGGGAGCCATGCACAACGTTCCGATCCTTTCGATCATTGCCTACCTGCCCCTCGCGGGGGCGCTGCTCATCGCCTTCGGGTTTAAGAGCAGTCAGGGGGCGTTGATCCGGAAAGTGGCGACGGGCATCGTGTTCGTCGATTTCCTGCTGTCGCTGCCGCTCTGGTTCCTCTTCGACCGCAACGGGACTGGAGAGAATCTATTCCAGTTCAAGGAAAGCCATTCGTGGATCGAGTCGATCGGCGTCAGATACGAGTTCGGGATCGACGGCATCGCCTTGCTGCTGGTGCTGCTGACGACGTTCCTGGGCGTGTTGGCCTTCCTCTCCTCGTGGACCGCGATCCACGACCGCGAGAAGGAGTACTACATCTTCCTGCTCCTCCTCCAGACCGGCATGCTGGGCGTCTTCATGGCGTTGGACTTCTTCCTCTTCTACGTCTTCTGGGAAGTCATGCTCGTGCCAATGTACTTTCTCATCGGCATCTGGGGCGGCCCGCGCCGGCTGTACGCGGCGATCAAGTTCTTCCTCTATACCCTGGTGGGCTCGGTGCTGATGCTGCTGGGCATCCTGGCGCTCTACTTCTACAACTCGGACGGCCTCTTCGGCTGGAAGGGACTGGGGAATCCGAAGACCTTCTCGATCATCAAGTTCCACGAGATCGGGCACTCGATTCCGCCCGACCTTCAGTTCTGGATTTTCCTCGCCTTCTTCGTGGGCTTCGCCATCAAGGTGCCGATGTTCCCGTTCCACACCTGGCTGCCCGACGCGCACGTCGAGGCACCCACGGCGGGCTCGGTGATCCTGGCCGGCGTCCTGCTGAAAATGGGCACCTATGGCTTCGTCCGCTTCTCGCTGCCCATCCTGCCGGACGCGACGATGAAGCTGCTGCCGTGGGTGGCGGGGCTGGCGCTGATCGGCATCATCTATGGCGCGCTGGTCGCCATGGCGCAGAAGGACATGAAGAAGCTGGTGGCCTACTCGTCGGTCTCCCACCTCGGCTTCGTCATGCTGGGAATGTTCGCCCTGAACGGGCCGGGCATGAACGGCAGCATCCTGCAGATGATCAATCACGGCCTCTCGACCGGCGCGCTCTTCCTTCTGGTAGGCGTCATCTACGAGCGGCGGCACACGCGGGCGATCGCCGACTACGGCGGCATCTCCCAGGTGATGCCGCTCTATGCCACGGTCTTCCTGATCATCACCATGTCGTCCATCGGCCTGCCGACGCTCAACGGCTTCATCGGCGAGTTCACCATCCTGGTGGGTGCCTTCAACCGTGTCTGGTGGTGGGGCGTGGTGGCCTCCCTCGGCATCGTGCTGGGCGCCGCCTACATGCTGTGGATGTATCAAAGGGTATTCTTCGGGCCGCTCAACAACCCGGACAACAAGGGGCTACAGGACCTCAACCGGCGGGAGATCCTGTATCTCGCGCCGCTCGTCATCCTCTGCTTCTGGATCGGTCTTTATCCGAAGCCTTTCCTGGATGTGCTGGAGCAGCCGGTGAACTATGTCGTGGCGAAAGTTGACCCGCACTACGCCGCGACCGCAGTGGCCACCTCGCCGGCCGTTCCCGCGTCTTCTGTTCCGGCGGCGGGGGAGTAGCCCGTGCCCAACGTCCAGGAATACCTGCTGCTCGCTCCGGAGATCCTGCTCGCGGCGGCGGGCTTGCTGATGCTGCTGGCCGGCGCCATCGGCAGGGGCATGGGAAACCGGGACTCGGCGCTGGTCAGCGTCGTGAGCCTGGTCCTCACCGGTGGCGTGCTGCTGCGGGTGCATGCCGTGCTGCCCCCCGGGAGGGTGCTGATCCTGGGCGGCAGCTTCGTGCTGGATGGTTTCTCCTTTTTCGTCAAACTGCTGGTGCTCGTCGCCACGGCGCTGACCGTGCTGCTCTCCGTCCGCTTTCTCGAAGAGGGAAACTACCGCGCCTCCGAGTACTACTCCTTGCTCCTGCTGGCTACGTCCGGAATGTTGTTCATGGCCAGCGGCTACACGCTGCTGACCATCTGGATCTCGCTCGAGACCATGGCCCTCGCGAGCTACATCCTGGCCGGCTACTTCAAGCGAGAGCGGCGCAGCGTCGAAGCGGCTCTCAAGTACTTCATCCTCGGCGCGATGTCCTCGGGGATCCTGCTCTACGGTATCTCGCTGCTCTACGGCGCCGCCGGCACGGTGCAGCTCAGCGAGCTTTCCCAGAAGCTGGCCGATCCGGCCCTGCACGGGAACTACCTGGTACCGCTGGGCTGGCTGCTGCTGGCGGCGGGGTTGTTCTTCAAAGTGGCGGCCGTGCCGTTCCACGTCTGGACGCCGGACGTCTACGTGGGAGCGCCGACGCCGGTGACGGCTTGGCTTGCGGTAGCCTCGAAAGGCGCCTCGTTCGCCATCCTGCTGCGCATCCTTTACGAGGGTCTGTGGAGCGTGCGCGCGGAGTGGCAGACCATCGTGGCCATCGTGGCGGTGATCACCATGGTGTGGGGAAACATCGCGGCGCTCACGCAGGACAACGTCAAGCGGATGCTCGCCTACAGCTCGATCGCTCACGCCGGATATATTCTCCTTGGCGTTCTGGCGGTGTCGGAGGTGGGGCTGTGGTCGGTGCTCTTCTACCTGCTGGCCTATACCTTCATCACCCTTGGGGCCTTCGGCACGGTGATCCTGCTGGAGCGGCGGGAGTACGCGGGCGAGACCTGCGCGGACTACGCCGGCCTCGCGCGGCGCTCGCCGTTCCTGGCCGCGATGATGCTGCTCTTCATGGTGGCGTTGACCGGCATTCCGCCCACCGGCGGCTTCGTCGGCAAGTTCTATCTTTTCGCCGCGGCCTTGAAGGCGGGCTGGGGTTGGGTGGCGGTGATCGGCGTGCTCACCAGCGCCATCTCGCTCTACTACTACTTCCGCATCGTCCTCTACATGTACCTGAAGGATTCCGACCAGACGACGCCCGTTCCCCTCAAGGCGCCGGCCCTGGTAGGCGCCATCGCTTTCTGCGCCCTGGCGACTCTCGCGCTGGGAATCTACCCCGGCCCCTTCATCGAGCTCGCGAAGCACAGCCTGCTGCCGCTGCCGTTGCCGTAAGAGCGCTCTCTTCGTCAGCAAAGGACGACGGGGCGGCGGTCCCTGGTGTGCTATAAATAGCTCATGCGTGCCGCTGACTCGATCCTTGCAGAAGCCCTTGAGCTCCCCGAGAATGAACGAGCTCGAGTCGCTCTTCGGTTGTCCGAGAGCCTGACCGGATCTCCGGATGCTGGTGCTCCAGAGGCTTGGGCAGGCGAGATCACGAGACGGATCGAACGGCTGCGTGATGGCAGCGCGCGCACCGTGACCGCAGACGAGGCACTCTCCCGGGCTCAAGCTCGCCTCGCCACGCGCCGTGCTTGAAGTCCTCGAGGCGGCCAGCCTCGAACTGGCGGACGCCAGCGATTGGTACGAGGAACGCGTCGAGGGTCTGGGAGTCCGCTTTCTTTCCGAGGTCCAAGTCGCCTTCGACTTCATCGCGCGTAACCCGGCCCTGGGGAGTCCTTGGCTCTTACAGGGCATTCCTCCCGGAGTTAGGCACGTCCCGCTAAACATTTTCGCTACGCCGTCGTGTACGTCACAGATCCGCGGCTTGTGGTTGTCGCGGTGGCACATGCGAGTCAGAAGCCTACCTACTGGATTGATCGGTTGGACGAGGTTGAGACCAGCAGCTAGCTAGCAGCTAGCCAGGGTCCGGCCCGCCGGCAGCAGAGTCTCACCGCCCGCGGCACGCACTTCAGGTGGTTCGAAGGGGCCGTCTCCGTCCTTGACGTCGACGAGGAGGTCCGGGAGTGAGGGCCCGGCCGAGGGCGCATTCTTGGCACCTCACGTGCCGAAAAGGCGACGGCGAGCCGGGCCATGTATAATGGCGGGTAGCCGCCGATTCTCGGAGGACCGGCATCCTCCGAGGACACCCCGATCCCAGAAGAGAGCCTCCACCCTGGAGCGGCTCTGTCGGAACTGTCATCCTGTGAGGACACCTGTTCCCTTTTCCTGCCGGAGAAGGGGACGAGGACCCATCTCATCCGGGCGGGTGAACCGTTGGCACCGTCTATGCGTATACCAGCCAGCGGTAAGAGGTTATGCCGAAGGGGGTAAGCATGCCCAGAGAGAGCGTAGACCATCAGAAGGGGTGGAACTTCGAGGCGGCGGCGATGCCGTTCGTGGACGCCCTGTACAACACGGCCTACCGCATGACGCGCAACGCGGAGGATGCCGAGGACCTGGTCCAGGAGACCTACCTCAAGGCCTACCGCTATTACGACAAGTTCGAGGAAGGGACCAACTTCAAGGCGTGGTTGTTCAAGATCATGAAGAATACCTTCATCAACAACTACCGCAAGAAGCAGCAGGCCCCCACCCTCAGCGACTTTGCAGAGATCGAGGAGTCTTTCGAGAACCAGGTCAGCGAGGACGCGACGAAGCAGCTCAAGAACCCGGAAGAGGAGCTGCTGGAGAACGTGCTCGACGAGGACGTGCAGCGGGCCCTCGACAAGCTGCCGCCGGACTACCGCATGGTGGTGCTGCTGGCGGACCTGGAAGGGTTTTCCTACAAGGAGATCGCCGACATTCTGGAAGTCCCCGTAGGCACCGTCATGAGCCGCCTCTACCGTGGCCGCCGGCTGTTGGAGGCTGCCATGCTGGAGTTCGCCCGGGACCACGGCTACCTGCGCGAAGGAGACGAGCCAGCCAAGATGCGGAGCCGGGCTGCGAAGTAGCACGGCTCTGCCCTTGAGGGACGTCCCTTTCGTGGATGTCTTTTCGTGGAGAGACTAGGCGGAAATAACCGGACCCGGCAGGCAGTTGAACTGGAGGGATTCACACACCGGGTCTGAATGCCTAATACCATCACGATGTAGAAGACTCAAGTTCGCGGAGGAAGGTCGATGGACTGTAAAGAGGTCAGCAAGGCACTGTTCCTGTTCTTCGACAACGAGATGGAGGAGGAGCTGCTGGCCCCATTCCGGGATCACGTCGGGAGGTGCGGGGATTGTGGCAAGAAGCTCGACTACACCCGGAAGCTGCTTTGGATCGTACGCGAGAGAACTTTCCGCTGTACTGCTCCCGACGGTTTACGACATCGCATCCTCATCAGCTTCGAGCATCGCCGCGTCGCCGGCCCCCACTGATTTCCACCGCTGGACTCCTCCGCGGGTACTTACTCAATGAAAATCACATCTCGCTTTTGGGTGCTCGCCCTCGTGCTCTTCGCCAGCCTGGCGCGGGTCTCCGGCGCACAGGAGATCAGCCTTTCGTGCCTGGGAGGGGAGCGGCTGAGCGAGGGTGACATGTCGCGCGGCGTCAACATCGTGGTGGTTTGGGCCTCCTGGTCTCCACGGTCGCGCGACATCGTCCAGCGCGTCAATCCGATCGCTTCCCGCTGGAAGGGCAGCGCGCGGGTCTCGACGGTCAACTTCCAGGAGGAGCGCCAAGCAGTTGAGGGGTTCCTCGCTGGCAAGAGCCTCGGAGCTCCGGTTTGCCTGGACCCGGACGGTCTCTTCGCCCACAAGTACAACGTGGCCAACCTGCCCGGCCTGCTCGTGGTCAAGGACGGTCAGGTGCTGTTTCACGGCAAGCTTCCCGACGACCCGGACCGGGCGATCGCGGAGCTTCTTCATTAGCTACGCGAATTCCGCATCAAAGCGCCAGGGGTTGCATCCTCCCACCTGCCCTGTGTAGTATCCTGCCAGAGCTTCAGCCGTTCGCAAGGATCTTCAAACCCTCTCCAGGGAGGTCTGCTCGGGATGCAGTCACACTGGGTACACTATGGCCCGAAGGTTTTTCGTTGGTTCCTACCCCTCGGGCTGATTCTCCTGGCAGCCGGGTTGTTTTTCTCCACCCGGACGCTCGAAGCCCACAATCAGTCATCCTTCCCGCTGCTTCCCGCCCCCAGGTTCTCCATCAAGAACGTTTTGCCGAACGAGGCCAGCCGTTGGGTCGACCAGGCCCAGGTGCCGGTGGAGGCCAAGCTGTTGCGCGGCGAGACGGTGGCCGACGTCTTCGGCAAGCTCGGCCTTCAGGGAAGTGAGCTGCGCGAGGCCACGAACGTCCTCGCTCAGAAGGTGGACCTGCGCAGTCTCAAGGCCGGCAACCACTACTCGGCTTTTTTCAAGGGTGGCTCACGGCTCGCCTCTTTCGAGATGACGCTCGACGGCAGCGGCCGCATCGAGCTCGTCCGCCGCGGGTCTCAGTGGCAGAGCGACTGGCGGCCGTTCCATCGTGCGGTCGAGATGCGTTCGGTCCGGGGCACCCTCGCCGGCTCCCTGGAAGAATCCATCCGGACGGCCGGTGGGCCGCCGGCGCTCGCCTATCGTCTGGCCGACGTGTTCCAGTGGGATCTGGACTTCACCAAGGATCTGCAGAAGGGCGATACCTTCGAGGTGCTCTACGAGGAAGTCCAGATGGACGGCCGGTTCCATGACATCGGCACGATCTACGGGGCCTCCTACGACAACCGGGGCCATCTACATGAAGCGTACCGGTACGGCGACTCGGGCGTCTTCTACGACGGCGAGGGACGGCCGATGAAGAAGATGTTCCTGCGCTCGCCGCTGCGCTACTCGCCGCGGATCACCTCGGTCTTCAGCCTCCATCGCTTCCACCCCGTGCTCAAGGAGTACCGGCCACACTACGGCGTCGACTATGGCGCGCCGGTGGGCACGCCGGTCCAGGTCACGGCGAACGGAGTCGTGAGCTTCGCCGGCTGGGATCGTGGGGGTGGCAACGTGGTGAAGGTGCTGCATCCCGGTGGCTACCTGACGTGCTACCTGCACCTCTCTCGTTTCGCGTCGGGTATCCGTTCGGGGGCTCGGGTGCGGCAAGGCGACACTATCGCCTTTACCGGAGCCACCGGCCTCGCGAGCGGTCCGCACCTCGACTACCGGGTGAAGCACGGCGACGGTTGGATTGATCCGCTGTCGCTCAAAGGCGTCCGCGACGAGCCCATTCCGGCCACTCGCCTGGCGGCCTTCCGGTCCTGGCGGGACTCGCTCCGTGGGGGCATGCGCGACGTGAAGATGGCGAAGGACCTCCGTGTGCCGGGCGCGCAGCGGCCAGGTACCCAACTCGCCGTCGGCGACGCCGCACCGCAATCTTCCCGTTCCGGAGTGGCGCGCTAGCCTTTCCCTTCGATGGTTGGTGTCAGGGCCTGGTGCCGGGTCGACTTCGGCGGCGGCACCCTCGACATCTGGCCCTTGGGCCTGTTGCATCCGGGTGCGCGCACGGTCAACGTGGCGGTGGACCTCGCCGTCACGGTGGAGCTTCGCCCCTCGTCGATCCGATACCTCGTTCGCCAGGGATCGAGTGTAATCGAGGCAGCCTCGGCGGCCGAGTTGGCGCGGCATGCCGAGACCTCCCTGATCGGTGTCATCGCCGTCGCCTTGGAGCTGCCGCCTTTCGAAGCTTCGCTTTCCAGTGGATCGCCGCGCGGGGGAGGGCTCGGCGCCAGCTCGGCGATGACGGTGGCCTTTCTGACTGCGGCCGAGGTGGCCTTCGACCGGCCACGCTCGGAGCCGAGGAAGATCGCGGCGATGGCGCGAGATCTCGAGGCCCGGTTGATGGGCCTGCCCACGGGACTTCAGGATCATTATCCCGCCCTTTTGGGAGGCGCCCTCGAGATCCTGGCCGAGCCCGGAGGAGAGAGGGTCCGCTCCCTCAACGTGGATCTCGAGCGTCTGGGAGACAGCCTCCTGGTGGTCTACTCCGGCCAGAGTCATTTCTCGGCGGGAAACAACTGGCAGGTGGTGCGGCGCCGTCTCGACGGCGAGGCCGCGATTTCCAAGCTCTTCGCCGGGATCGCCGAAACCACGGCCGACCTCGCTCCGGCACTGGAAGCCGGCGATTTCCCAAGGGTGGGAGATCTGATGAGCCGAGAGTGGAGCTATCGGCGGCAACTGGCGGATGGGATCTCCACGCCGGTCCTGGAGAATCTCCTCGCGGTGGCTGCCACTCACGGAGCCTGGGGCGGCAAAGCCTGCGGAGCCGGCGGCGGCGGCTCCCTGGCAATCCTCTGCCCGCCAGAGCGCCGGAGCGACATCGCGGTAGCGCTCCAGCGCGAGGGCGGAGAGATCCTCTTGGCGCGGCCGGTGGGATCGCCGCTGGCGATTACCAAATCCTCCGACTGAATCAAACCCGCCGGTAAACGCAAAAACGGCGTGGCTTTTGGCCACGCCGTTTAGTCACTGCTGATGGAGCCCAGCGCCTAACGGCTGCGGGCGCGCTGCTTGAGGATATCGAACGCGTGAGGCGCGTCCAGCGAGCCTGTCAGATTGATCTGCTTCTGGTTGCTCCAACCCGTTCCCTGGCTCTGGAGGTAGAAAACCTTGCCTGAGTCGGTCCACGCGACGATGGCATCGTCTCCAGTCTCTGACAAGAAAATCTGAGTCGAATTCGAACCCATCTGCGGAGCGGGACGGCTTGCAGCGATCCGGAAGTGGATCAGGTGGGTGGGCGCGGACGGATCCTGGTTGGAATCTACACTGACGGTGCTTTCAGCGAGGGACAGGGATTTGGCTAGGCCGTCCTGGTCACGCAGACCGCGGCCGGCGAGCCGAACACCCAAGTCGACAATGTGAGTCCGGGCGTCTTCGCTGAGCGAAGTCAGATCGGTCGAGCTAGTCCCTCGATTGGCGAGAACCAAGTCATGAATCTGGCCCGCGATATAGTTTGCTATATCTTCATGAAACGCGGTCCCGTGGCTGATGATGATAGCTTTGGCGTTGTCGGCAAGAGCCTGGAGGTTGTTCGGGTAGAGCGTGCGTCCCAGGTCGACGATATGAGTTCGGCAGTCAGCCGCAAGGAGGGAGATCTCCTCGGGAAGGATATCGATTTCCACGGCGGCGAGAGAGCGTGTCTCTGCGGAGGCGAAGCCAACGACCAGTGTTCGAGAATCGCGCCCACTTAGCAGGACCGGTGACTGGACCAGGGCTACCGGAGGAGTGAAGCTCGAACCGGACGACGTTCTACCCACCATGTCGTTCAGGTTATAGAGAGGTGCCCAGCCAAGGTAAGAGCCCTCATCGAGGATGACAGGAGTATAGAGAACGTCGGCATTGCCGTTTGCCGTCTGCTCTTCCCAGACGACATGAATGATGGTGCGGTGCCGGGTCGTTGTGCCCCCGTTGGAAGACACGGCTGAATAAGAGTCGTGAGTGATGGCCAGTTGCGGTGACGTTTTAGAGGAGAAAGGGTTGCCGGTAATTTGGATCGGCGAGCCCCAACTCGTGCCGTCGAAGCTGGCCAGCATCAACACGGAGCTGAGCGAATTGGCCTGGCTCGCCCACAGAACGAACAGGGTGTCCGAGTCGTCTTCGAAGACCACGGCCGGAGAGTTCTCGACATCGGTCCCAGTGGTGTATGGCACCAGCAAACGCTGCGGAGCCCCGCCCGGCTGGATAAGGTCGACAGCCAGGACCGTATTATTCGGAGCCGTAGCGTGGTCCCTTGGGAAGAGATCTTTATAGGCTCCTACCTTTGCGAGGTAAACCTCACCGGCGGTACCGAGCGCGGCTGTACCATCCTGGGCGACCAGGGGAGTGCCGAGGATACCGGCGAGGATTAGAGCGGTAAATGGCGTTTTCATATTCATGGCAAGGCTCAGCTTAGGCGTGCAGGTTGATGAGCTTTCTAATGTCGACAGTCATCAGGAAGCCGGGAAGGTAGACCTCATCTGGGAAGAAGTCCTGCTGAAGGCGCAAGAAGTAACTGCGCGCGAGCTCCGAGTCTCCTGTCAATTGGGCTGACTCTCCGAGAAGGTACAGCGCATTCTTAACGGAGTCTCCTAGCTGGTTCTTCTCCGCGAGCCGAAGGGCGAGTAAGCCACATCTCCCAGCATTACGGAGGCGGCCTGTCTCAAGATGAGTAAAAGAGAGGTCTATCAGCGTTGCAACCATGTAGCGTTCCGCGTGGAATCGCCGCATTACACGCAAATTTTTGTAAAGTAGCGTGTAACCCTCGGAGTAGCGGTGCTGCAGAACCCGGCAATACCCAAGGTTGCCGAGGATGCCGGCTCGCCATACTTCCTCGCCCTCTGGCATCCAGGCAAGCGCCTTCTCGTATTGCTCGCAGGCTTCATCTACAAAACTTTCGGCTAGGAGCACGTTGCCGATATGGTTGTGAGTGGACGCAACCCAGTCCTGACGCCCTAAGGCTTCCGCGCGCTCCAAGGCAATTCGCGCATAGAACAAAGATTTCTTATAATTCTTGGCCAGCTCATAGTGTCGAGAGATGTTGTAGGCCGCGAGCCGGCAATTCTGGGGATTGGCGTTGCGCAGCAGAATCTCGCGCAGTCTTGGTAAATCTCCTTCACCGTGGCCCAGCTCGATCGTTACCGCTGCCAGATTGCACACTGCAACGTCGACTTGCCAGGGCTCGCCGTGCTCAGAAGCCCAGAGCAACGCTTGACTCAAGAGGGTCTCGGCCTCGGTGAACCGTCCCGCCCGTACCGCCTCGTCGCTGCGGCCTTTTAGATCGTCGAAGATGCTTGAATTCATTCGTCGCTCTCCACTGGGTCGCCGTAATACCGGTTGTGGACTTGGTGGCCCTCGTCCTTGCTCCGCTTGAAGGCGATGAACTCTTCGACTTCGCGTTGGGCTTCGTGAGGGAGGGCGTTGAAGTCCTGGACGAGCTTGACGTCGCGCGGGGTGATGGACTCCTGCGCCACGCCTTCGAAGAACTCGCCGATGCTCATCTTGAACTCGGCGAGGATGCGGAAGAGGGTGTCGAGGCTGACCCGGTACTCGCCCTTCTCCATGCGGGAGAGGTCGGACTGCTGAATGCCCAGGCGGGCGGAGAGCTCCACCTGAGTCAGCTTGCGCTCCTTGCGGAGCTCCCGGATCTTGCGTCCTACCAGTTGGATCTGACGAATCTTCTCTAGTGCGGCCATGATGGCATTTGCCTGTGCTACGGCTATGTCAGATTGGCATAGCTGGGTTGTCTGACGTGGATAGTACGCTGGCGCTCCGGGGCTGTCAATGGAGGCTGTCTCCGCCGGTCCCTACCTTATATATAGAGGGCCGGTCCGGGGTGTGGCATGATGCGCCGTCCGCCGGAACCCGGAGATGCGAGTGCGACATCATTTTTTCCTCCTCAAAGAGCTAGTCAAGCGAGACTTCCAGGGGCGCTACGCCGGCTCCCTGCTGGGCTTCGTGTGGTCCTTCGTCCAGCCGCTCTGGATGCTCCTCCTCTTCACCTTCGTCTTCTCGACGGTGATGAAGATTTCGCCGGTGGGCACCCGCACCGGGCACTTCTCGGTCTTCCTCTTCAGCGGCCTGCTGCCCTGGATGGCGATCAACGAGGGGGTGACGCGGGCAGCGACGGCCATCACCGACAACTCCAGCCTGGTCAAGAAGCTGCGCTTCCCCTCGGAGCTGCTGGTGCTGGCGGTGGTGCTCGCGGCGCTGGTGCACGAGGCCATCGCCGGGGCCATTTTCCTCGTCGTGCTGGGGATTCTGCGGGAGCTGACGTTCGGGGGGCTGCCGGTGCTGCTGGTGGCGGTGCCGCTACAGATTGCCCTGACTTTGGGGCTGGGGCTGATCCTCAGCTCGCTGAACGTCTTCTTCCGCGACACGGCGCAGATCCTGGGAATGGTCTTCACCGGCTGGTTCTATCTGACGCCGATCGTCTACCCGCTGGCGCTGGTGCCGGAGCGGTTCCAGTCCTGGCTCCGCCTCAATCCCCTGACGCCGCTGGTGGGACTCTACCGGCAGGCGCTGCTCGGCGGGAAGCTGGAATGGGTGCCGGGGACCGGCGCCCTGACCGTGGTGGCGATCATGCTACTCTTCCTCGGCCTCCTGCTCTTCAGGCGCCTGAAGACCTCCTTCGTGGACGAAATCTAAGGCTGGTGCAGTTCTTGCTGGGCGCGGTGCGACTGAGGATGTTGGAGAAAGGAGCTTTTGGTATGAAGTGGACCCGAAACCTCGCGGCTCGTCTTACGATCCGCGCGTTCGCCTTGGGGGCGGCCTTGCTGCTGATCTCGGGGCTCCTGTCCCGCGCCGAAGCGGCGCCGGCCGCGGCCAAGCCCAAAACAAAATCCGCCACGCCCGCCGCGACGCCGGCGCCCGTACCGGCAGCGGACGAAGGTCCAGGCTTCGGGCCGCAGCCGCCGGACGGCAAGTGGCTCAAGGACAAGGAAGGCCGGCAGTACTTCCTCGAGAAGCTCGAGAAGGAGGGCCCCTTCCTGCGCCTGAACGACCACCAGATCCGCACCCGCTGGGGAATCACCGTCGACGTCGTGAAGGAGGACGAAAAGTTCTTCTACTACAAGGTCTACAAGAGCACCGGCTCGTTCAACACGATGCGCCCCAAGCCGACGCAGGAAGAGGTCGAGAAGATGGTGGCAAGCTACGCGGTGAACACCCCGGAGGCCCATCGGCTGAGCTTCACCTCGTTCGGCCAGGGGTTGCCCACCAGCGGCCAGTGGCGTAACGGCTTCGACCTCGCCGACATCAACGGCGACGGCTTTCTCGACATCGTGCACGGGCCGGCCCGCAAGTCGCTGGGCAACCCGGTCGTCTACCTCGGCGACGGCAAAGGGCACTGGCGGCGGTGGACCGAGGCCAAGTATCCCGACCTGCCCTACGACTACGGGGATGCCGCGGTCGCCGACTTCAACGGCGATGGCAAGCTGGACATCGCCCTGGCGATGCACCTGAGGGGCTTCGTCGTCCTCCTGGGGGACGGCAAGGGAGGCTTCACCAACTGGAGCAAGGGCCTCGACCTTCATGTCGCGGGCACCGGTAACGACGACGCCGGCTTCTCCTCGAAAGCCCTCGTCGCCATCGACTGGAACCACGACGGCCGTCCGGACATCCTGGCCCTGGGGGAAGGCCCGCGGCTGAACCTCACGAGCCGCAACAGCGTCCGGCCCGACGTCAAGACCGAGTCGTACGGGGTGGTGGTCTACCTCAACCAGGGGGACGGCACCTGGGTGCGCAAGGATCAGGGGACCTCGGGCCACGAGAACTTCGGCGACGATCTGACGGTGGGCGATTTCAACGGCGACCATCTCATGGACTTCGCCGAAGCGACCAACACCCAGGGACGGAAAGCGCTGGTCAACTTCGCCCGCAAGGACGGAGGCTGGAACACGACCGAGATCGACGCGATCCGGCCGGGCAGCTACATCCGGTCGGTCAACGCGGCCGACCTGAACGGCGACGGGCTCGACGACCTGGCCGTGGGCTACCTGAGCTTCGAGCAGGGCACCTGGAGGTCGGGGCTCGACGTCCTCTTCGCCCACAAGGACGGCACCTGGACCCGCCTGCCCCTGGCGGTCGAGGAGGGGCGCTCCGAGGTGGCGGCGATCGCCCACGGCGACCTCGACGGCGACGGCAAGGCCGACCTGGTGGCTCTCACCGGCGACGGCGAGACCTGGATCTTCTATGGCGACGGCAAGGGCGGGTTCGTCCGCGAGACCAGCTCGGGCATTCCGGGCTTTACGGGCGGCTGCCGCGGCTACCATGTACGGCTGGCGGACCTCGATGGCGACGGCAAGGACGAGATCGTGGCGGAATTCGCCGGCGAGAACTCGCCGATGTTCGCGCCGGACCTCTGCACCTCGGGCGGCGGCATGCAGGCCTGGCACGCGGCGCCGGCGGTGTCCTCCGATGCGACGCCGGCGCCGCCGAAATGACACCGGTCCGCAAAGGCGCAAAAAACCTCTTGACAGCCCGGGATGACATCCCTATAGTGCAGAAGCATAAAACATCGGTAGGGGGCGGGAGGGCGCAGCCTTCGCGGACCCGCCGGCGGAAAAGCCAGTAGCGAGAACAACTTGGGGCAGCTTTGCGGAAGAGCTGACAAAGCGCCCCAGATGTTATAAAGTTCGCGGCACTCTATACTTTGAACAGGAGGTGATTTTCGTCCCGAGGAGAGTGGAGACTAGCTTTTTTGGATCGTTTCACCTGGTTCAGCTTCAGCAAACTAACCCTAGGAGATTGTCTGTCATGAAGAAAACTGCATTGAGCCTCGCTCTCTTGGGCCTGTTGGCCCTGGGTGGCCAGGCCGTTGCTGTGATCTGCACCATCGATGCGGTACCTGCAGCTACCCTGCTGCTGCCGTACTTCGAGGTAGATCTCAACAACCCGAACGGGCTCACCACCCTGTTCTCGGTGAACAACGCCTCGGCTACCGCGGTGCTGGCTCACGTGGTGGTCTACTCGGACCTGTCGGTCCCCGTGCTCGACTTCAACATCTATCTGACCGGCTATGACGTGCAGACGATCAACCTGCGCGACATCCTGGTCAACGGCACCCTGCCGCAGACGGCCTCGGCCGGGCAGGACCCGAACGACACCATCAGCAAGAAGGGTCCCAAGTCGCAGGACATCAACTTCGCCAGTTGCACCGGCCAGTTGCCTCCTCCGTCTCTGCCGGCCAGCTTCCTGCAGCACCTTGCCCTGTCGCTGACCGGTAAGGCCTCGCCGCTGTTCGGCGGCCTGTGCTCCGGCCGCAACATAAACAACGACAACATCGCCCGTGGCTACATCACGGTCGACACGGTGAACAACTGCACCCTGCGTCTGCCCAGCGACATCAACTACTTCACCTCCGACATCACCTTCCAGAACGTCCTCTGGGGCGACTACTTCTACGTCAACTCCGGCCAGAACTTCGCC
>Ga0134125_10000340_pt1 | contig 64544 bp, 59 predicted proteins | sample KB31751_FD_96464 | JGI IMG/M metagenome (GOLD analysis project Ga0134125, IMG submission 96464) | Terrestrial soil microbial communities with excess Nitrogen fertilizer from Kellogg Biological Station, Michigan, USA - KB3-175-1 | ecosystem: Environmental > Terrestrial > Soil > Unclassified ... | reverse complement strand
GGTTCGCGCTTCTCCTGGGGTTCGGGATCGCCGCTGTCCTCCAGACCCTCAGTTGGGAAGAAGGCTCGCGGAGAGTCGCCCAGGCCAATCAGATCATCCAGCGGCTGGAGGATGTTTCGCTGCAGGCGAAGGACGCGGAAGACTCGGCGCGGCGATATCTCTCGACGCACGACGCGCTCGATGTTGCGCAGTCCCGCAAGCAGTTGGCGCAGTGCCAGGCGGCATCGGATGAACTGGCCGACCTTATCGACCGAAACTCCTGGCAGCAGAACGATCCAAATACGCTACACCGTTTGGGCGATCTGCAGGCGAGTATCCTGCTGAGCGCGATTGGCCCGGCAAACAAGCAAGCCGCCGATCCGGGCGAAATCCGGCGCGCACTGGAATCGCTCGACCGAACGCATGTAAGCGCCGATCTGCGCGCCGCGGTCGTCGAGATGGAATCGCGGGAGCGTGCGCTCATCCGCGAGAGCGCGCTGTGGCAGCAGCGAACGGCGACGCTCAGCCGCGTCATGTTTGCGCTCGTGGCGCTCGTTTCTCTGGCCCTTCTGGTGGCTGCCGGCTGGCGCATCTCCGCGGATCAGAAAAAGACTCGTCAACTGGACGACGCTTTGGCTTCAAAAGCCGAGCAATACCGGCGCGTCGTCGAGCTGGCGGGCGACATTATTTACCGCACCCACGCCGAGGGCCGCTTCGCGTTTTGTAACCCAGCCGGCCTCTCGCTGCTTCATCTCAGCAAGCCCGAAATCGTCGGGCGATCCTACCTCAAGCTCATCCGCCAGGACAAGCGCCTGGCCGTAAAACGCTTTTACACCCGCCAGTTTGTCCGCCAGCAGAAAAACACGTATTATGAGTTCCCGACGATCGATGGCCGCGGACAAACGCGCTGGATCGGTCAGAACGTACAACTGCTGTTCGAAGGCGGCGAGAGCCGGCGCGTCGCGGGCTTCCAGGCCATCGCCCGCGAGATTACCGAGCGCAGAGAGGCCGAGCAGGAGCTGAAGAAGAGCCGGCGCTTTGTGGAGCGCATCGCTGCCACCACACCGGGCGTTTTGTACGTCTACGATCTGATCGACCGGCGCACGGTCTACAGCAATCGCGAGATCATCTCGGTGCTCGGTTACGCGCCTGACGACTGGCATCGGATCGAACGCAGTCTTCAGGGAATCGTGCACTTCGACGATCGGGCCATGCTGGCTGCCCATCATGAAGCGCTGCGCCTGTCGCCGGATGGCGAGATCCGCGGGCTTGAATTTCGCGCGCGCCACGCTGACGGCCATTGGGTGTGGCTCTCCAGCCGCGAGACGCCTTTCGAGCGCGGCGCCGACGGCATGGTCCGGCAGATCCTGGGGATCGCACAAGACATTACCGCGCGCAAAGCGGCGCAGGGCAAACCGCCTCACAAGTCCAACTTCGATGCGCTGACGGGGCTCTCAAACCGCCATCATTTCTGGACGGGCCTGCAGGCCATGCTGCGCAGCGCGAGCCTCGCTCAGACCGGCGCCGCGGTTTGCCTTTTCGACATCGACTCGTTCGGTGAGATCAACGATCGCCACGGGCACAGCGTGGGCGATGAAATCCTCGAAGCCATCGGCAATATCGTGCGCGACGAATTGCGATCGACCGACATCGCGGGCCGCCTGGGCGGAGACGAGTTCTGCATCGCGCTACAGGGTGCGGACCACGGCGAATGCCTTGGCGTTGCCGGGCGCATTCGCGACCGTATCGCGGCGGCATCTTTCGGGATTGGCCGCCTGCCGTTTTCCGTCACCGCCGCATTCGGCATCGCCGTTTCAGAGCCCGACGGCAACGCGAAGGCGCTGATGGAGGCCGCCGACAATGCCCTGTTCCGCGCCCGGGCTGCGAACCAGGATCGGGTACTCGTCAACGCATAGAGGCGACTACTGCCGCCATTTTCTTAGCTGTGGCGACACCGCCGCGCAAATCAAAACCACCGCGATTGTGGCCAGTCCGCCACCCATCACGCTGGGAACAGCGCCGAACCAGTTGGCCGTCCACCCGGATTCCACCGCCCCGAACTGGTTCGATGAACTGATGAAGATGCTGCTGAAGGCCAGCACCCGGCCCTTCACATAGTCGGGCGTCTCCGTCTGCAGCAGCGACTGGCGCAGCACCACACTGACATTGTCGAAGGCGCCGACCAGCAACAGCATAATCAGCGAGAACGCGAACGATCGGGAAATGCCGAACGCTATGGTTGCGGCGCCGAAGCCCGCGACTGTCCACAACAACGCCTTTCCGGCCTCACGAATCTTGCGGGAATGCGCCAGAATCAGCGCCATCGTTACAGATCCGACGGAGCTCGCCCCGCGCAGCCAGCCAAGCCCGCGGGCGCCCGTGTGCAGGATGTCCACCGCATATATCGGCAGCAGCGCTGTCGCGCCGCCGAAAAGCACCGCGAATAAATCGAGCGAGATCGCCGACAGGATCAGTTTATTGTCACGGACAAATCGCGCGCCATCGAGCAGCGACCGGGGTCCTGGATTGGACAAGTCGCTGGCCGGCCGGCCGCGGTGGCGCAGACCGATGAAACAAACGAGCGTCAGAGCCGCGAATACGGCCTGGATGATATAGACCGCCTGGCTGCCCGCGGCCGCGATCACAAAGCCCGCAACGGCCGGTCCGCTGACGCTCGAGAACTCCTGCACACTGCTGTTCCACGTGATGGCGTTGCCGAGCGTCCCTTTTACGACCACGTGCGGAAGCAGCGCCTGCCGCGCCGGCCACTGAAACGCGCGCCCGAAAGCGGTCAGGAACAGACACCCATAGATCACCGCCACTGACCGCACCGTCGTAATCAGGATTACCGAGGCCGCGAGGAAAAGAATCTGCGTCAGGACCATGGTGCGCCGGCGATCGTAGCGATCCGCCACATGGCCTGCGAATAACGCGAACAGGATGAAGGGCGCGACCTGGACGAATCCAACGTTGCCGAGAACGAGCGCCGATTTGGTTTGCAGGTAAAGATCCCAGCTCACCGCGACCGAGAGCATCTGCATCCCGAAATTCCCCAGAAAGAGGCCGGCCAACATCAACCTGTAGTCGCGCGAGCGAAACGCCGAGTAAGCTTCCAATTTAAGAGCTTCGCATTACGCACTCTTTGGCCTTTGCGTTCTTTGCGGCGTTGCGCGAAATTGTAGGTTATGTTGATCGCAATCATCCACGTCCACGTCAATCCGGAATCGATCGACGCCTTCCGCGAAGCCACGATGGTGAACGCCCGCAAGAGCGTCACCGAGCCCGGCATCGCGCGCTTCGACTTCGTCCAGCAGGCGGACGACCCGACGCGCTTCGTCCTGATCGAGGTCTACCGCGATGCGGACGCGCCCGAGCGCCACAGGGAAACCGCCCATTACGCCATCTGGCGTGACGCCGTGGCCGAGATGATGGCGGAGCCACGCGCCAGGGCGCAATACTCCAACATCTTCCCCGCGGACGCCGGCTGGTGACGTTCGAATTCGCCACCGCGAATCGCATTCTCTTCGGCGCGGGCTCGTTCTCGCGTCTTGCGGAAATAGCCGCGGAACACGGGCGACGGCCGCTCATCGTCACCGGCAAACGTGGCGTTGACGGTCCCGCCGGCCGCCGTTTCCCCGTCGACGGCGAGCCGACGATCGCGACCGTCCGCGAGGGGGTCGCGGTATTCCGCGAATCTGGCTGCGATTCCGTAATCGCCGTCGGCGGCGGCAGTGCGATCGATGCCGGCAAAGCCATCGCGGCCGCTGCGGCGAATCCGGGCGACCTCATCGACTACCTCGAAGTGATCGGCAAAGCCCGTCCGCTCGAACAGGCGCCATTCCCCTTCATCGCCGTTCCCACCACTGCGGGCACCGGCTCGGAAGTCACCCGCAACGCCGTCCTCGGCTCGCCGGATCACGGCGTGAAAGTGAGCCTGCGGAGCCCGGCGATGCTCCCGCGCGTTGCTATCGTCGACCCGCTGCTGACGCTCGGACTTCCACGCGCCATCACAGCGAGCACGGGCCTGGACGCGCTGACGCAACTGATCGAGCCTTACGTCTCCTCACGCGCCAGCGCGATGACCGATATTTTCTGCCTCGATGGCATTCGCCGGGCGTCCCGGAGCCTTCCGCGCGCATATGACGACGGAAGCGACAAAGCCGCGCGGAGCGACATGGCATATGCCAGCCTTCTCGGCGGACTGGCGCTCGCCAACGCAAGTCTTGGGGTCATCCACGGCTTCGCCGCGCCTATCGGCGGCATGTTCGATGCCCCGCATGGCGCCGTTTGCGCGGCGATCCTGCCCTCGGGAATGCGCGTCAACATCGCGGCGCTACGTGCCTGTGACCCGGACGGCCAGGCTCTCGCGCGATATCGGGAAATCGCGCGAATGGTCACTGGAGACGACGGCGCTACAGCGGAAGACGGCGCTGAATGGGTGGCCGCGCTCACCAGGCGCCTCGGCATCCCGCCTCTCGCCCGGTACGGACTCCGGCCGGTCGACATTCCCGAGCTGGCTTTCAAGGCGGCCCGATCGAACAGCATGAAAGGCAACCCCATCATGCTTACGGATGCGGAGCTGGCGGCAGTGTTGGAGGGTTCGCTTTAGCGCTCCGAATTGGAGAACGCCCCAACCTTGTCGACGTGCACCTGCAATCCCCCGCTCGGATCAATGCCGAATGCCGGAGTAAACTTTGCGTCCCACACCACCTCGCTGTAACGGTATGAAAACCTCTGGTGCACCGTCTGGCTGAACGTCTCGTCCCAGGCTTTCGCGAACACAAGGAACTCGGACTGAAGGGCTTCGAGGTCGGCCGCCGTCTTCCCGAACAGCGGGCTCGCGGCATCGATCGGATGCACAATCGTCCATGTCAGCGGGAACAGCATGATCGTGTCCCGCTCGAGGTTCAGCATTTTGAACTCCCGCCGCGCTTCGCCATCGGAACGGTCGACCGTCATGAGCATCAGGGTCACGCCGGGCTCCACGAGGGTATTGGCGCGCCGGTTCACAATGCGGAATTGCAGGCTGATTCCATCCTGATACGGCGCGATCAACGCCTTTTCACTGAAGCCGATGCGCGCGGAAGGCCGCGAGACACGCCCGAACAGCAGTCCGGTGGCCACGGCGAAACTCATCAGTCCCACCAGCGCCTCGAACGCTGCCACCGCATTGGCCCCGGTGCTGGCGGGCGAGAGCGCGCCGAATCCCACCGTCGTGAGAGTCTGCGAACTGAAGAAGACACACTGCAGGAAACGGCTCGACCCGTGGTCGAGATCGACCTTGCCGGACAGCGCTCCGGGGCCGAGCCAGAAATAAACGGTCGCGAACAACGAATTGACGGCCACATAGGCCAACAGGATCCATCCGAAGAACTGCCACCAGGGAATGCTGACCAGATGCAGATAGGGATGAATATCCCTCCAGGTCGTACCCCGCCGGAGGACGTTGAAGCTGCCATCCGCATTGATGATCCGGCGCAGCGGCCCGTCGTACCGCTGCGTAAGCCCGGGATCGAACCCAACCGTCCGCATGGAGAGATGTTACCTTGAGGCCCATGGTTTGCCCGACAATGCCTCCGCCGCGGAAAGTCGTGCTCGTGACCGGAGCTTCTTCCGGCATCGGGCTCGCCTGCGCGGAACACCTCGCAGCTCAGGGTTGGCTCGTCTACGGGGCATCCCGCCGCGCGCCCGCCCATGCATCATTTGCCTCAGTCGCGATGGATGTCCGGCGCGACGACTCCGTTCGCGACTGCATCGCGCAAATCATGGCAGCCGAGGGGCGCATCGACGCGGTGGTCAACAATGCAGGAATGGCTATCGCCGGAAGCATCGAAGATACTTCGATCGAAGAAGCGCGGGAACAGCTCGAGATCAACTTCTTCGGCGTTCTGCGCGTCTGCCGCGCGGTTCTGCCGTTGATGCGGGAGGCGCGAGCCGGCCAAATCGTCAACATCAGCTCAGTCGCGGGACTGCTCGCAGTCCCATACCAGGGTCTCTACAGCGCCTCGAAATTCGCTCTCGAAGGGCTTACCGAGTCCCTGCGTCTCGAAGTGGGGGATTTCGGGATCCGCGTCGTCCTGATCGAGCCCGGCGACCATTGCACCGCTCTAACCGCAAATCGCCGGTGGGCCGCGCAATCGCAAACCAGCCCGGGCTACCGGGACCGTTGCGAACGCGCCATCGCGCGCATGGCGGAGGACGAGCAATCCGGCCCCCCGCCGGGGCGCGTTGCCCATCTTGTCGGCCGTGTCCTCAGTCGTCGGAACCCGCGCCTGCGGTATACGGTCGGCCCGGCGCCCGAACGCGCGGCTGTCTGGCTGAAGCGGCTGTTGCCGGGGGCGGCCATTGAGTTATTGATGGCCCGCTATTACTCCGGCGTTTGAGGTTGGCAGAATCACCAGACCCTTATACTCAAATTTCCGTGTTCCACAATCTCGAAAAAACCATACACGCGGCCTTCCGTGACGTCCTGCGGTCCCGCTTCAACGTGGACACCCCATTCGCCCTGGAACAGCCGCGTCAGGCTTCCTTCGGAGAAATCGCGGTCCCGATCGCCTTTCAGCTCGCGAAAAGTCTCAAGCAGCCGCCGAAGAAGATCGCCAGCGATCTGGTGGAAGCTGTCGGGGTGATTCCGGGTGTCGCCGCGATGGAAGTCGCGGGCAATGGCTATATCAACATTCGTTTCGATCGCGGCGCCTACGGAGCGGCGCTGCTGCGCGGCGATGAAGCGGCGGCGTCAACCACCGGCGGCAAAATCATCGTCGAGCATACAAACATTAATCCCAATAAGGCCGCCCACATCGGACATCTGCGGAATGCCGTGCTCGGCGACACTTTCGTCCGCATGCTGCGCGCCCGGGGGCATCGCGTCGAAGTCCAGAACTATATCGACAACACTGGAGTCCAGGTCGCGGACGTCGTCGCCGGCTTCCACTTCCTCGAAGGAAAAACACCAGCCGACGTCGCCATCCTGCTCGATGGCGAACAGAAATTCGACTACATCTGTTGGGACCTCTACGCCCGCACCTCCCAGTACTACAAAGACCACCCCGAAGCAATCGCGTGGCGCGCCGAAACCTTGCACGCGATCGAAGCCGGAGCCGGCGAGCTTGCCGAACTGGCCCACATCGTGGCGGACGCCATTGTCAACGCTCACCTCGCCACCATGCTTCGGCTGAACATCCAGTACGACGTGTTGCCTCGCGAAAGCGAGATCCTTCACCTGAAGTTCTGGGCCGCCGCGTTCGAGCTCCTGAAAGAACGCAAGGCCATTTACTTCGAGACTGAAGGCAAGAACAGCGGTTGCTGGGTGATGCCCTCCTCGGCTTTCCGTGGCGAGGACGAGAACAACGAAGACAGCAAGGTGATCGTGCGCTCGAACGGCACCGTCACCTACGTGGGCAAAGATATCGCCTACCAGCTCTGGAAGTTCGGCCTGCTTGGCAAGGACTTCCACTACCGGCTCATGACGCGCTACACGGACGGCCACGAAGTCTGGGTCTCTACGGACGAGGCGCAGCCTCAGCCTTCGCCCGCATTCGGAAAAGGCCACACGGTCTATAACGTGATCGACGTGCGTCAGTCTTACCTGCAGGACGTCGTCGTCGCCGGCCTGAAGGCCCTCGGATACGAAGCCCAGGCGGAAAACTCCATCCATTTCTCGTACGAAATGGTGGCTCTTTCACCGCGCTGCTGCGCCGAGCTCGGCATCGAGCTGTCGCCAGAGGACGCGAAGCGTCCGTACGTTGAAGTCTCCGGGCGCAAGGGCCTTGGCGTCAAAGCCGACGATCTGATGGACAAGCTCGTCGACGCCGCGCTGGCTGAAGTGGCATCCCGCCATGCCGAGGACAACCCGGCCGCCCAGCGCGCAGTCGCGACCGAGATCGCGATGGGCGCGCTCCGTTATTTTCTGCTCAAGTTCACACGCACCACCGTAATCGCCTTTGATTTTCAGGAAGCCCTCAGCTTCGAAGGCGAGACCGGACCTTACGTGCAGTACGCCGCCGTCCGCGCCCGGAACATCTTCCGCAAGCTCGAGGAACGGGGCGAATCGATCCCTGAATTTGCCGCCGGACTGACGCAGGAAGCCATGGCGCGCCAGCTCGCCTCCGAAGAAGGCTGGCAAATCCTCCTCGCGGCATCCAAAGCCGACGCCATGATCGAGCGCGCCGTGGCGGCAGGCGAGCCCGCGCACGTCGCCCGTTACGCCTTCCAGCTCGCGCAGGCGTTCAATAATTTTTATCACCAGTACCCGGTGCTCGCCGAGCCCGATCCCGAGCGGAAGCTCTTTCTGCTCTGGATGACCGGCTTCTTCCGCGCGCAGCTCGAGCGGACGCTCGCGGTTCTCGGCATCGCGCTGCCGGCCTATATGTAATGGGTGCGGAGCCGTTCAACTACTTCAATTACTTCACCGAAATCGAGGAGCACTTTCAGCGCGCCCGCGGCACCAGCCTCTTTCTGCTCTCTCCTCTGGACTGGGCGCTGCTTGAAACGTGGAAGATCTCCGGGGTCCCGCTGGAAGCTGTGCTGCGCGGGATCGACCTGGCGTTCGAGAAGTGGCGCGCAAAGCGATCGCGCACGCAGATGGTGAACTCGATCGCCTACTGCACGCAGGCGGTGATGGATGAAGCGCAGCGTATGGCGGACGGAGCGCCGCAACGGCCAGCCAGAGCCGAGCCCGTGCCGTTCCCGGAGGCCGATCTGCGCCGCTATCTGGAGACAAACGCCGCGGCGCTGCGAGAGTGTTGCATGAACGACATCGCGCAATCGCTCGACCAGATCGTCGCCGATCTGCCCGGGCAGTCCGCGGATCTGGAAAAGCTGGAACAGCACCTGTCGGTGCTTGAGCAGAAGCTCATCGCGATCGCGCGCTCGCAGCAAAGCGAGGAAGATGCGCTGAAGATCCGGCGCGATCTCGAAACATACCTGAAACCGTGGCGCAGTAAGATGACCGCGCCGCAGATTGCGATGCTCGAAGTCCAGTTCCTCGACCGGGCCACGCTGGAGGCGCGGGGACTCCCCCGCCTCAGCCTGTTCTATCTGCGGTGAAAGTCTTTTAACGACCTTTCACAGACTCGGCCAGCTCGAAATCGAACACCGCCTGGATCATTTCCAATCCGCAAGATTCCCTCGAGGCTCGCGAACCGGCGAACTGCGCCGTGATCTAAATAAATCGTGAACCTGTCAGCACCGTCACTGAGCGCAGGCCGCTGGCGGTGCGCGAGCTCAGCCATGCCGCCAATCATCTATAATCAATGCAGGAGTTCAATCCAATGATCGAATCCCGCCCCCTCATCTGATTTGCTCTGCCGGCTACGGCAACGGTACCGCCACCCTGCACTCTTCGGGTATACTCTCCAGCCACTGCCGGATCAGACCGTGTATCCGTGGCTGCAGAGCGACAGGCACATCGTACAGGCCGGCCTCATAATCCACCTGGGGAGGATCCACATACCAGTTGTATCGCTTTGCGTCGCCCGCGGGGTCCGCCCCCACCGGCCCGATTTGATAAAACGGCCGGTTGCACTCGAACACAAATACGGTGTTGACAATCTGCAGCAGCCGCATGAACATCACGAACTCCCGCCTCTGAGAGTGGACCCAAATTGTGAAAGAGGGGAGGAGGCGGTCCTGAAAAATCGTGCCCGCCCGGCATTTTCGCAGCGCGACGGTCAGCGTATCCGCCGGATCCAGAAGCTCGAGGCCCCCGCCGAATTCCTCCTGCCCCATGACCGCATAGCATTTGTTGCGAAATGAAAGCGAGGCTTCGCCAAGCAACTGCTCCGCGATGCTGCTGACGAAGTGAATCCCACCGCGCTCAAGCATTAATTTTTCAGTCTGGACACGCGCCAGCAGGATCGCCGCGAGGAGACGGTCCGGCTGCGTTAGGACCGGCGAACCCGCCGTCTCTGCCGCCACAAGCTGATCGACATACTTGCCCGCCTCCACACTCGCTTCCAGAAGACGGCGGCTGATACTCAGGTAGTATTCCTGGACGAGCTTCGTGTACTCCGGCAGCATCGTCCCGACAACGCGTCCGCGGCTGTCGCGCGCATCCTGATGCTCTTTGAGCTTTTGATCCCGCGTGCTCGTGTATTCCTGCCACCAGAATCCGAGCAGGGCCAGCACCACCGGCCAGCCGAAATTCCGCAGCAGCCCGCCAACGATCCCGAAGTAGCGCGGCAGGGCCTGGTCCAGTGGAGACTCCACCGTGATCGGCGACGTCGACACAAACCCCGCGTATTTGGCCTTTGCCGCGGGTTCTTCCCATTGCAGCGCGAGCCGCAGGGGATACTGGCCCGAAGCGCATGGCGCCGAAAGCTTTCCGGTTAGTCGCAGGCTTTCGTGAGGATTTACGTCCGCGGGCAGTTTCAGCCCGAGCGATAGATGGGGACAATCTCCGGAATTCAGTTCGGTTATCCGGATCGCATCCATGCTGGCGTTCGTCAGAAGAACATCGAGCGGGGAATTCGCGGCCGTCGACACCCGCGAGGCGGGCGCCTCCAGGCTCACGCTGAGCGCCGTGCCCTGCGGCATCTTTGAATACATCACTGTCGAGGGAGAGACCTTATCCGGCGCCAGACCCGGAACCAGATCGAATGCCACGAATGCCGGCACCACCAGAACGACCAGAATCGCCAGCGCCACGAACCACTGCCATCGCGACCGGATTCTCTGCCAGACGCTCATGATGGCATCGAGGAGCGCACGTCCTGCTCAGCCCCTGAATAGAGGGCCAGCCCCTTGATCTGTCGCGGCTCAATCCGCCGCCGCAACAAACCCCACTCGAATCCTGGTATCATATACTCGCTACGGGACTTGCCTCGCCGGTCGTCACCGGAAAGCGTAACACTTCGCCGGGGCTGTCCGTCAAAACTTATATACCTATGATTAAAGTCGAAGGCCTGACCAAGCGATACGCACGTCACGTCGCGGTCAAGAACATCTCCTTCGAAGTAGGTCAGGGCGAAATCGTCGGTTTTCTGGGCAAAAACGGCGCCGGAAAGACCACGACGATGCGCGTCCTCACCTGCTTTCTTCCGCCCACCGCGGGAAAGGCGAATGTCGCCGGTTTCGATGTCATCGACCAGTCGCTCGAGGTCAAGAAACGCATCGGCTACCTCCCGGAAACGCCCCCGCTCTACCCGGAAATGGAGATCGATGCGTATCTTACATTCGTCGCGAAACTGAAGGGCATTCCCACCGGCGACATTAAAAGGCGCGTCGATGAAGTCTGCGAGCGCACCGCCATTGCCGACCGCAAAACCACCATTATCGGCAAACTCTCCAAAGGCTACCGCCAGCGCGTCGGGCTCGCCCAGGCGATCATCCACAACCCACCCGTCCTGATCCTCGACGAGCCGACCTCCGGACTCGATCCGCAACAGCAGAGGGAAGCGCGGCAGTTGATCGCGAGCCTTTCGGGAGACCACACGATCATCCTGAGCACGCACATCCTCTCGGAGGTCGAGCAGTCCTGCAGCAAGGTCATCATCATCAACAACGGCGAAATCGTGGCCTCCGACACTGTGGCCAACCTGCACAATCGCCGAGGGACCGCCGAATCCGTCCGCATAGAAGTTGCTGGCGCTCCGGCGAATCAGATCAGGCAGCGTCTCGAGCAGGTCGCGGGAGTGGCCAGCGTGGCGTCACGCGACACTCGCAACGGCGCCGAAGTGTTCGAAGTCCGTGGACTCGAGAACGCCTCGATTCGCCCCGAGCTGGCGCGCGCCGTCGTTCAGTCCGGCTGGAATCTCACGGAACTGCGCACCATGGGTGAATCGCTCGAAGAAATCTTCCTCGAGCTGACAAAATCGGAATCGGCATCATCGCCAGAACCGGATAAGCAGGAAGAGGTGGTTGCCTAAATGCGAAACGTCCTGACAATTTGCAGCAAGGAGTTGAAGTCTTACTTCACCTCCCCGATCGCCTACCTGCTGATGGCACTCTTCGGCCTTCTGTTCGGCTACATGTTCTTCAGCGCGACCGTTTTCTTCGTCAATGCCGGCTTGCGCGCGCAAGCCGGCGGCGGCAACCAGCCGATGAGCGTGAACGATTACGTTGTCGCGCCTCTCCTCGGCAACGCCAGCGTCATCGCGCTCTTTCTGATCCCGCTGATCTCGATGCGGCTTTTCGCGGAAGAAAAGCGTTCGGGCACGATCGAACTCCTGATGACCTCGCCGGTGCGCGACTGGGAGATCATCCTCGGCAAGTGGCTCGGCGCGATGGCGATGTATTTCTGCATCCTCGCCGTTTCGGCGATCAACGTCGCGCTGCTCTTCGCGTGGGGCCGGCCTGACTGGCGCCCGATCCTCACGGGATATCTTGGGCTGCTTCTGCAGGGCGGCACAGTACTGGCGATCGGCACCTTCATTTCGACCACCACCCGCAACCAGATCATCGCCGGGGGTACGACGTTCGCCGTCTGCCTGCTGTTATGGGTTCTGAGCTGGGTCAGCAGCTATAACGACGCCGGGTGGGCGGCGGCGGTCGCCTACTGCTCGATCCTCACGCACTTCGAGCCCTTCTCGAAAGGCATCATCGATACAAAGGACCTCGTCTTTTACGTATCGGCAATCTTCCTCGGACTCTTCCTGACCTCCCGGTCCCTCGAGTCCCTGCGGTGGAGGGCATAATGGCCAGCGAATTCCTGAGAGCCCGCCAGACGAGGTACGGCGCGTTTGTCGCGCTTTATGTCATCGTCATCCTCGCCGTAATCGTGGCCGCGAACTATCTGGCCGCCCACCACAACAAGACCGTCGACGTCACGTCGAACAAGCAGTTCACCCTCTCCGACGAGACGAAGAAAGTCACCGCCAATCTCAAGAAAGACATCAACATCTACTACTTCGACAAGAGCGATTCCTACGATCGCGCCCGCGATATGCTCGATCGCTACAGGAACCTCTCATCGCACATCAAGGTCAACTATGTCGATCCCGACAAGAAGCCGGATATCGCGCGCATGGAGGGCATGCACAACTTCGGCGACATCATCATCGATAACGGCGAAAAGAAGGAAACTGCAAAGGGGTTGACCGAAGAAGAGCTCACAGGCGCCCTTGTGCGCGCCTCGAAATCCGGGGCCAAGACCGTCTGTTTCGTCAACGGCTCGGGCGAGCACACGCTCGACGACACCGGGCGCGAAGGCTATTCCTCGATCAAAGACGCGCTCGAAAAGAACAATTACAAAACCACCACGATCTCGCTCATTGAGAAGCCGGAAATTCCCAAGACCTGTGCAATTGTGGTTGTCGGCGGACCGAAGCACGATTATCTGCAGCCCGCCATAGATGCGCTCAAGACCTACATCACGGGCGGCGGCAGCGCGATCTTCAATTTCGATCCGGTCATCAACGTCCCCAATCAGGAAATGGGGCAAACCCCGGAGTTGGCCAAGCTCGTATCCACGTGGGGCATTGAACCCAACAACGACCTGATCCTCGATCTGAGTTCGGCCAGCCGCTTGTTCGGACAGTCTTCACCCGTGGTCGGCTCGTACGAGCACCATCCGATCGTGAACGTGATGCAGGATAACGCCAGCGTTTTCCCGCTGGCCCGCAGCCTCGAAGTGAAGTCGCCGGCGGAGAAGTTGTTCTCGAGCACGGCCGACAGCTATTCGCTGGTGAATCCGAAGCCGCCGATCAACGAAGCAACCCTGGCAACAGCGAAGAAGGGGCCGTTCGTTCTCGGCGCCGCCGCGACAATCGGCTCCGGCGCCAATGCCGGCCGCATCGTCGTCGTCGGCAGTTCGAACTGGATGGCCAACAACATCATGTCCGCGCCGATCGGCAATCGCGACCTCGCGCTCAACATGATGAACTGGCTGACGTCGGACACAGACCTCATCTCGATCCGCCCGAAGGAACCGGAGGATCGCCGCCTGCATGTCACGGGGAACGCGATCCGGGTCATGTTCATGTCGAGCGTGATCTTCCTTCCGCTGATCGTGATTCTCTCGGGAGTTTCGGTCTGGTGGAAACGCCGGTAGCACCATCCGCAGGCGCGCCTGACAACCGCGCCTGGTCTGTCACGCACAAGGAGACTTCCGCAGCATGAATCCCGCCAGACTTTTCACGTCGCTGGCCCTGCTCGTCATTCTGGGCGGCCTCGTGTACTGGTCCAACAAACACCCGAACACCGATACCACATCCAAAACACCCCCGGCCCCGAAGCTGATCTCCGTCGACGCGAACCAGATCGAGAGCATCCGGCTCGCCAAGGCCGGCTCCGACCCCGTTGAACTCGTCAAGCTGGCCAATATGTGGACCATCTCCAAGCCCACGGCTATGCCTGCCGATACTGACGCCGTGAACATGCTGACGGGCAGCCTTTCGTCCCTGAACGCCGATCGCGTTATCGACGAGCACCCCGCCAGTCTCAAGGATTTCGGGCTCGACATGCCGACCGACGAAATCGATGTCACGGTCAAAGGGGGAAAGACCACAAAGCTTCTGCTCGGCAGCGACACCCCGGCCACCACCGGCACCTATGCCAAACTCGAGAACGACCCGAAAGTTTACACGCTTCCGACGTACCTCAAGGCGAGCTTCGATAAATCCGTCAACGATCTCCGGGACAAGCGCCTGCTCACCTTTAATCAGGACAAGCTCACGGCGGTCACCATTGCCGGCAAAGGCGCGCTCGTCGAATTCGGCAAGAACGCGCAGGGCGACTGGCAGATCACCAAACCGAAGCCGATGCGCGCCGACAGCACTCAGGTCGACGACCTGATTCGCAAGCTCAAGGACGCCAAAATGGACCTGACGGGCCCGAAGTCCGACCCGAAGGACGCCGCCGCCCAGTATGCCGCCGGCGAGAAAGTCGGCACTGCGACGACGACCGACAATATCGGCACACAAACACTCGAGATCCACAAGAGCAAAGACAAAGACGGCGGCTATTACGCAAAGAGCAGCGCGGTCGCCGGAATTTACAAGGTTTCGGGAGACATCGGCGACAGCATCGGCAAGGGCGTCGACGACTTCCGCAACAAGAAGCTCTTCGATTTCGGCTTCAATGATCCGTCGAAGCTCGAACTCAACGGCATGACTTACCAGAAGTCCGGTGACAAATGGACTTCCGGCTCGAACACCTATGAAGCCGGAAGCATCCAGTCCGTCATCGACAAGTTGCGCGATCTGAGCGCGACGAAGTTTTCCGAAAAGATGGCGGGAACGCAGGCGCTCACCGTCGGAATCACCGCAGGCGAGAAGCACACGCACGAAAAAGCGACAATCAATAAAGACGGGGAGTCGTACGATGCCCAGCGTGATGGCGAGCCCAACACTGTATACGTGATCGACGCCAAAAACATCGACGACCTGCAGAAAGCCATCATGGGAATCAAGCAGGCTGCGCCGGCGCCCGCCAAGAAGAAGTGATCCCTTGAACGGGCTTCTTACCGATCTCTACGAGCTCACCATGGCGGCGGGCTACTTCGCCGCCGGACGACACTACGACACCGGCATCTTCGAGTTCACCATCCGGCGGCTTCCGCGGCATCGGGATTTCGTGCTGCTCGCGGGATTGCATCGCGCCGTAGAGTACCTGCTCAACCTCACCTTCGAGCCTGGGGAAATCGAATACCTCAAGGACCTCGATAATTTCCGCAACGCTCCCGCCGGCTTCTGGGATTACCTCGCCGGCTTCCGGTTTACCGGCGATGTTTTTGCGGTTCCGGAAGGCTCCGTTCTCTATGAAGGCCAGCCGGTGCTCAACATCCGCGCACCGCTGATTGAAGGCCAGATCCCGGAAACATACCTGCTCTCGGCCATCACGTTTGAAACTTTGATCGCGACCAAAGCCGCGCGGATCGTCCATGAATCGGCTGGCCGCGACGTCGTCGAATTCGGCACTCGCCGCGCCCACACACCCGAAGCCGGCGTGCTCGCGGCCCGCGCCGCATATATCGGCGGATGCGCCGGCACCAGCAACACGCTTGCCGGACGGCGCTACGGCATCCCGGTCCTTGGCACTGCCGCCCACTCGTGGGTGATGACCTTCGAGAATGAGGCCGAAGCCTTCCGCCAACTCCAGCACCTGCTCGGAGACAAGACGGTTCAGCTCGTCGACACTTACGACTCCCTCGAAGGGGCGCGCATCGCGGCGCGATTGGGGGAACCGCTCTGGGGCGTCCGGATCGACAGCGGCGATCTGCCGTCGATTGCGCGCGACGTTCGCCGCATCCTCGACAACGCCGGACTGTGCGATGCGAAGATCATGGCCAGCGGCGATCTCGATGAAGCCAAAATCGCGCACCTGGTCGCAGTGCACGCGCCGATCGATGCCTTCGGAGTCGGTACTGAGCTCGCCACCTCCGGCGATACTCCTTCGATGGGGACCATCTACAAGCTCGTCGAAATCAACCATGGCGGGGAGGTACGCCACACCGCGAAGAGCAGTCCGGACAAACAAACCCTCCCGGGCGCCAAGCAACTCTTCCGTTTGCCGGACCACGATATTCTCGCCCTTAGCCACGAGTGCTCGAACGGCGCCGAAGCCATGTTGAAGCCGCTCATCATCGGCGGACATCTTATCGCGCCGTTGCCGGCGACCGAAGAAATTCGACGGCGCGCGCAGGCCGCCCTCACTCCGTGGCCATCGGCGAAGCGGCGCACCGCGCGCTCCGCGGCCCTCGAGAAACTGGACGAAGAACTCCGCGCCGTGCACGTATGAAGGCCTTTACCGACATCGACACGCAAATCGATTTCGTCTTCCCTGCCGGCGCACTCTATACCCCGGGCGCCGAAAAAGTGATCCCGGCGGTTTCCGCGCTGAACCGCTATGCGTCCGCTAACGGCATTACTCTGATCTCGACGATGTGCGCCCACGGTGAGGATGCCGAAGAATTCAAGGTGTGGCCGCCTCATTGCGTCGTCGGCACCGTCGGCCAGCAAAAACCCGCGTCCACGCTCGTACCGAACCAGACGATCATCGAGAAGGACGCGCTTGATGTCTTCAGCAACCCGGATTTCGTCGCCGTGCTCGACCGCGCCCGGCTCGACGAATGCTATGTGTACGGAGTTCTCACGGAATTCTGCGTGAAGTGCGCGATCATGGGGCTGCTCAAGACCGGACGCAGAGTCTGGCTGGTCACCGATGCCATCGCGCACTACCAGCAAGGGGAGGGAAAACAGGTCATAGAGGAATTCCAGGCTGCCGGAGGCCGACTGGCGACCACCTCGCAGCTCGTCTAGAGGAAATCGCGGCGCGAGCGTCGATCAAATATATCTCGGCGACGACACTTACGGCCTCGTCTCGAGTCGCCGAGGCAGAATTTCCGCCGGAATCGAGTTCGGCGGCACGGGTTGCCAATCTACCTGAAAACGTCCGCTGTATCCAAAGAGCCTTCCCCACGCCCGGTTCGCGGCGCTGACCTCGATCCGGAAGCACTCCTGCTCGTCGTCGTACCATTCGCACACCTCGGCAACTCCTGACAACAGGAGGGGGAAAGGAAATGTAATCAGCCCTTCATGGAAGCGTTGAGCACCCGATTCAAGCCGCAAACCCCCATTCGATGCGACCGTAAGTTTCAGGTCCACTGCAAGGTGCTGGTGGGTGCCAAGGTAGTCGACAATACAGCCCCGTTCTTCGCTGTAAATCATGTAAGCATCGAAACGACGCGTTTTGGGAGTCGCGAATCTCCGTATCCATGTGACGGTCTCACGGCCGAGGGGGTCGCGATAAGCATAGTTCCGGATCGTAAACGGGACATGCTGGCCTTGTTCGGGAAACATGATGCGTCTCCATGACCCGAGGTAGAGAAAAGGCAGTGTCCAGAACGCACCGTGCCAAACCTGGTCCATCACACCCCTGCCGATGGCAGCGCGGCCACTACCGGAGTGAAGGGAAAAACGCTCCTGAATTCGAGGATGCAGTTTTGAAAATGCCGGGCCCAGTGCTCTCTGATAAATGGAGATCATCGGCTACCCGCGCGGGGGGACACGCCGACAGGTTCGAGCGGAGGGCAATGTCTTCGAGGCGAACCAACCCGACAGCGCAATCGCCAGCACTCCGGCGTTGTGCGTTATGGGGTTAAATGCCGCGGCGATAAAATCAGGTGATTTCGCCGCCACGATTGCGGCGCCGAGAATCATCAACGCGCCGTTGGCGGCGAATACTGCGCGGACGTTCCATGCCCCCAAAACAGACATGCCGATGAGGATTTCGCCCGCGCCGATCCATGGAAGCGCGTGCGGCGAAAGACCCACCTGCGCCAACATTTGCCGCTCGTCACGCTGGTCGTACAAGAGCTTGGGAACAAGCCCTTGCCAAATCCATACAAACGCAAGGGAAAGTCGCGCGACAAAATGAATGACAAATAGAGCCAGTGAAGCCTCGGGCGATTGTTTTCCTTCCACCCATAAACGAAGCCGGTCAAAACTCCACGCCGTCGCCCATCCCAGCAGCGGACGGAAAACGAACCGGTCAAAATATCGCCCTGGCGCTCCAAATCGGACATCATAGTCATACCAGGTCAGGAATCGAGTACCCGCTGATGTGGAAACGTATTTCCAATAACCGGACCCACTCCGAATCAGCGAGAAACGATCGTCGGAAGCGAATTGCAGGCTCGAGATCGCCTCGCGACCTCCCGGCGTGCGAGCGCTACGACTTGATCCCGTACCAGAAATGCCGATGCCGAAACCAAGCCGGGTGCAATAGAGAAATTCTTGTGGTTCCTCTGAACTCGTCCTTGGTAAATAACGGATTCGAGTGAAGCGCAGATCCCACTTTTCGTGCTGAATGGGATCTTGAGTAAGTTGCCAGATCCGATCAAGATCATCCTGAATGAGAATCTCGACGTAGATGCCAGCTCCCTTTTTCACAGAACGAAGCTTCCCATCCATAAAACGCGGCACGATTGCCGACGCCACGGGCAGGAATGCCAATGCCGCTTATTATTTTTGCACAGGTCGTGGCAATGTGGCGCTGTCGATCTTCGTAGCCGGCGTTGCGGCTATTGCAAAACAAGAGGCCTGCACCGGCGGCAAGACCGCCAGCGCCACATGCTCTCGATGAAACGGTGAAAGTTAAGCGGCATTGGGCAGGAAGGCCCGCGCCCGGACCTCCAATGCGCCGCCGATCGGGAGGCGAAGGACTGGCTCGTAGCGGCGTGCCGCGGCGCGCGTATTGTCACGGTCGGGCGCGCGTCGCCAGGACGCGCACCGCGGCAATCTTCCAAACCGCGCCGTCTCGCTTCATGACAAACAGCAGAGGTGTGACCTGCAGCGGCGGTGCTGCCGCGGAATTCGGGTCGTCACGATATGTCCAGACTCCATCGGCGAGAGCGACATCGTTCCCGGCGAACTGAATGGCGCCGCTGCTCTCGATCGTGGGATTCACCACTTCAACCGCAGGCATTGGCGCGAGCCCCGGAAAGCTCACTTCTCCCCACGGCTCGTGCGAAATCGTCACCGCGGCGCGCGCAACTGGCCCATCGAGGGGCAGAGCGCGGAGCCGATACTTCAGGCGTTTTCCCTTCGACATCTCGTCAATCGCCGTGGCAGCTTCCGAATCCGCGGTGAAGAGCGCGGCTGGCCAGGGAGGCTGGTTCAGTTGGGCGATGGTATGCCGGATCGCGACGCGATCGGAAGCCTCGTCCGCAAGGGCCCAGCCACAGATGAGCATGAGCAACAGACCGGCTTTGAGGGAGCAGCATCGCATAAAGATTTCGCCTCCGGGCATGTCCGAACTACCTCTGAATCTGGAACGGCCGCCGCGGCAAATCTTGCAACAATTTTTCGGGATGACAACATACCGCGCGCGAAGCCGGTCACGCTCGCCCTGAGAATAAAGTAATGGTGATGAAACGACGCAACTTCCTGAAAGCAATCGTGTCTTGTCCGGTTTGCGCGGCGCTCGGCGCCACGGATTGGAATTATGAAGACCGGGGTCCGGCGAAATGGGGTGGTCTCGATCCCGCATATTCGCTGTGCCGCGACGGCAAGCAGCAGTCTCCAATCGACCTGCGCGATGGAACAGAGGAGCGGCAGCCACGGCTGAAGATCGATTGGAGCACGGCGAAGTTCAACGTGGTCAACAATGGCCACACGATTCAGTTGAATGCCGAGCCGGGAAGTTCAATGGAAGTGGACGGCGTCAGGTCCGCATTGGCGCAGTTTCATTTTCACGCGCCCAGCGAGCACGCGATTTCCGGAAAACGCACGGCGATGGAGGCGCATTTTGTCCATCGCCGTCAGGATGGACGGTTGACAGTGCTGGCTGTGCTGCTCATTCCGGGCGCCGCCAATGCGGTGCTTTCCGCAGCCATGCGTGCGGCGCCGGCCAAACCAAACGGGCCGTCCGCTGCGACCAGCGTCGATCCGCGGGGATTGCTACCTGCATCGACCGCCAAAGCATGGCACTATCAGGGCTCGTTGACGACACCGCCCTGCTCGGAAGATGTTGCGTGGATTATCCTCGCCGAAACCGTCCCAGTCGCGCAGGCGGATATCGACCGCTTTCACGCGGTCTTGCCGGCGAATGCCCGTCCACTGCAGCCGCTGAATGGCCGGAAGCTCGACCGGCCGTAGCGGTTTTTGCGAGACAACCGGACTCAGCGGCGTCCGCGTGGAGCTTCGCGTCCCCGTGGATTGTGCATCGCCTGCCCCCGAAATGGCGCTCGTTGAGGGCGCGGCGCTTCGCCCCGCCGCGGCAAAGCTCCGCGATAGCCGTGCCGGAAATCAAAGTCATGATCCACATGGCCATAGAAGCGGCGAGGACCGTGATACCACGGCCCGGCGCCGATAAAAATACCGCTGTTGAACCACTCCGGGCCATAGTACCCGTCGGGAGCGCAATTGTACGGCGCGACCTCGTAGTAGCCATAGGGGCAGACGGGGGGGCCGCCGGCAAAGCCGACGGAAACGCGCGCGGGGCCGCAGCCGGCGAGCATCAGCACCGTCGCGAATGAGAGGAAGATTGCCAGACGGGGCGTTCGCATTCTGACAAGAAATGAGCAGACCAGTTGCCAGAAGTGTCCGGGCGCGGCAGCGCATGAGGGGCTAAAGAACAATGAGAACAGTTCCGGCGCTTGTTCCGTATTCGAGGATACGGAAGAGCCGGTTGTCCGAGTGAAACTCGACCACTACTCTGTTGCGGCCGTGTTTCGGTAACCCTATTTATCCTGCATTGCGCGGGAGGAGGGGTCTCGGTAGACTGAAATGAGGCAGTTGTAGTTCCATCGTAAGCATTTCGAATTCATTTCTATTATTTGGAGGCCGCCCCTCAGTGAGCATGTGGAATAAAAAAGAAGACCCACCGGCGCCGCGTCCGGCCAGCGCGCCGCCGGCGGCCACGGTTAACGTACCAGAAATCAAAAAGGAGCCCACACCCGTGTCGTCAACCCCCTTCCGAACCCCGGAGCCCGATTCGCGGAACGCCGCGACGATTGGGAAGTCAGTCAAGATTGTTGGCCAGATCTTCACCAAGGAAGATCTCTACGTCGACGGCGACGTGGAAGGAACAATCGAATCGCAGGAGAACAAAGTCACCGTCGGCCCGAACGGCCGCGTGCAGGCCAGCATTCGAGCGCGCGAAGTGATCATCCTCGGGCAGGTGCAGGGCAATGTGGAAACCAGCGACAAGGTCGACATCCGCAAGGATGCCAAGCTGGTCGGCGACATCACGACGGCGCGCATCAGCATCGAAGACGGCGCGCTGTTCAAAGGCAGCATTGATATCAAGAAGGCGGAACCGAAGGCGGCTCCGGCGCCCGCAGCCGCTGTTCCGGCGGCGAGTCCGGTTGCACAGCCGGCTCAGCCCTACTCGGCCGCCGCAACGGGAGTTGGCGCCCCAGCCCTGAAACGCTGAGGCTCCGGACTTGACGCGGATTGAGAGAGCCAGCTGACGGCCTATGCTGACGGAGAAGTTCCGGTCGATTTTTCGGAAGGAAAACGGTCCGGCTCCTCACGGTTCAGCAGCGGCTGGCTCAACATCCGCCGGCTCGCCATCCGGTAACGCGGCGCGCATCGCCGCCGCGGCAAAGAACAAATCCGGCAAAAAGGATGTGGTTCAGACCAGGCAAAGCCGCGGGCTGGAGCAGTTCTTCTTCAACATCCGCGACGTTGTCGGGCTGTCGATTCTCGACTGCGCCGGGGCCAACCAGGACAATATCGATTTCCTGATCAATCTGGGGCATAAGGTTTATTCGCAGGATCTGGTACGCAGCCTGGATGACGCCTTCGGGCGCGATCCCACCGAGCAGACCAACCCGAGCCGCATCGAATTTTTTCTCAAGCAGAACTTCGACTACCCGCCGGAGGCGCTGGATGGCGTGCTGCTGTGGGATTCGCTGCAGTTCATGGGCCCGGCCCTTCTGAATTCGGTGGTGGAGAAGTTGTATGAAGTCATGCGGCCGAAGTCTTACCTGCTGGCATTCTTTACGGCGACCGAGCGGGCGACCGAGGTGCCGTCGCATGCGTTTCGGATTGCGGATGCGAAAACCCTCGTGCTGCATGAAAGGGATGTGCGCGCGGCCGGGCAGGTTTTCAACAATCGCAATCTGGAAAAACTGTTTGGAAAGTACGAGTCCGTGAAGTTCTTCCTCACGCGGGAGAGTCTGCGTGAGGTGATCGTGCGGCGCTAGACGTGAGATCCGCGTAGAGTCTGGCCTGCCGTTTCGCGATTTCCGCCCAGTCGTACCCCACCGCCGTCCGGCGCGCCTCTTCCTCAATTGATCGCCTGCTGGTGGCATCGGCCGACAGAGATTGGATCTTCTCCGCCATTTCGTTTGCGGAGCCGGTCACGATCACGTCCCGTCCGGCATGGAGAACGAGGCCGTTGATTCCCGCCTGCGTGCTGATGACTGCGCGCCCCATCGCCATCGCTTCAAGGACCTTGATGTTGGTTCCTGCGGATGCCGTGAGCGGCGCAAGCACGAGTTCGGCGCGCCTGTATGCGGGGCGCACATCCGCGACGAAACCTTCGACTTCAATGTTCGGCTGTGCGAGATCGATGCTGAGGCGCGTCCGATAGAAGTCGAGGAAATAGCCGTGGCGCGCGCCCGCGATCACGTGCAAAGTGAAATCGGCGCCAAGAAGCGGCCAGACGTCCCGCAGAAAGAACTCCAGTGCCAGCAGGTTCGGCAGGTGGGCGAACGAGCCGATGAACAGCAGGCGGCGCGGATCGGGGTCCGCGGGCGATGCGTGGAAGCGCAGGGTATCCACGCCGTTGGGCAGACAGACGACTTGTCTCGCGCCGGTGACTGTCTGCACATCCTTCTGCGACATCGCGACCACGGCGTCGACGGATTTCCAGGCGGCGGTTTCGAAAGAGGTCCACTTGGCAAGCTGCCGTTCGAGCTCGAGCCGTGCGGCGGGGTCCGGCGTTGCGGTCAGAAGCTGGTGCTGCAGATCGAAAGTGATGTCGTGTTCGACCAGGATGGTCTTCGCGGGCTGGCAGGCGCCGGCGTACTGCGCCATTTGAGTGAACTCAAGCTGGACGACGGCGGGGTTCCAGCGGCGTACCGTCTGTTTGAGCGTGGCGCGAAAGGCTTCGGATGCGAACTCCTCAACCGCATCGGGAAGCGGCGTGTCGCGCCGGTAATGGCTGCCGTGGCGGCGCACGACCACGAGTTCAGCGCAGATACCGAGAAGTTCCCGCGGCGGAGTCTCGAAGTCTCCGGCGAACGACACGAGCACCTGTGTGTAGTCAGGCGCGGTGTGCTTCATCAGGTTGTAAATCCGAACAGCGCCGCCATGCGACAGCGGGAAAGGAAGGTAGGGGCTGGCGATAACGATGACTGGCTTGTTCCGATCTGCCAGCCCGGGGAACACGGCCACGTCGCCGCTGCCCAGCGCGAGAATTTCCGTTTCCAGGAGAACGCCGACGGGCGGGGCTGGGCGCGGGCCGACCGGTGGAATGTTCCGCAGCGCATCGAGAGCAGCGGCGTCCGCAGCGAAGGCCTTCAACTGTAAACGCCGAATGGCCTCCAGCCAGAGACGCCGGAAGAGTTCCTGAGACGAGATGGCCTTTGCGAGGAAGCGCAGGTAATTGATCTCGACGAATGCATCGAGTTCGGCAGGTGTGTAATACCGTGAGGTCGTCGCGCGGTGACGATGCTCGACCTGAGCGCCCGCGCAAAATACCGATGGCCAGCCGCGCTGCCACGCGCGGTAGCCGAAATCCAGATCTTCGACGTAGGCCGGATCGTAGACCTCGCTGACGCCGCCGAACGCCCGGAGTTTCTGCGTGTCGAAGAGTGAGCAGCCGCCGCTCCCATAGAGCACCCAGGTGTGGTCCTCGCCGGGGATAGGATCATCGCAGCGGACAGGAAAGTCCAGAGGATGCTCGCGCCGCCACACCGCTTTGCCGGTTTCTTCGCGGCGAATGCCGGGCGGAAAGAAGATCTGGGCTGTCGAGCAGAAGAGATCCGGTATGCCGTCGAACGCGGCGCGGAGTGCGCCGATGAATCCGGGCGCGACGATCATGTCGTTGTTGAGCAGCAGCGTATGACGGAAGCGCGCGGCGCGGATGCCTGCGTTCACGGCCTTCGCGAAAGAGAGCGGGCGGCCGGAGGGGATGACCTGCACGTCGGGATAGTGGCTCGCGAGCCATGCGGATGTGTCATCTGTCGAGCCGTTGTCGCTCACGATGATTTCGCCGGAGGTGAGCTGCGGGACGAGCGGCGGCAGGAGCGTTTCGAGAAGCTCACGTCCATTGCGGCTCGGAATGACGATGGTCACACCGTCGTCGAGTTGCGCGGGGCCTTCCATGGGCGCCGGGATTTTGGCGATGCCTCGCGTCCGGCTGGCGAGCAGGCCGTACAGCTGGGCGGCCCGCGCGCGAGCGGGAATCTCGGCTTCGCCCGGATGCGTCATACGCCGCAGCCATTTTCTGGCGCGTGGAGACGCGGCCGCCTCGCCCACGCGTCTCGCGAAGAGCGCGAGATTGCCGCGCACAACTTGCAGCTTTTCGTCGTAGATCGTCACTGCATTGCCCGCGACAGTGCGGGCCACGCGATGCATCGGCGCGTGCGGCACGCCCGCGCACACCGCCATGGCGGCAGATTCGATCCTTCGACTGCCGATCGCAGCCCGGACCGATGCGAGGTTTTCCTCGTGAGAGCGGAACGGATGCCACACAATCCACTCGCCGCGCTGGGGCTGGAACTCCGCCACCACAACAAGGGGGGCGCCGGGTTCGGCAGCGGCGATTTTTTCGACGAGATCGCGGTTGAGGGAAGCGGAGCCTGACGCGAAGACGACCCGGATCAGATCAGTGTTGCTCAGATGAGAAGCCGCTGGCACGGAGGTTTGCTTCCAGCCCGATACTGCCGCCAGGTCTCGAGTGCCTGAATCGCGAAGACCGTCGATACTGGATTGATGTGCGGAGACAAGCTGCGATCGCGGCGTCCGAAGTGGAATCCGCCATTGGTCCGGCAATCATTACTTGACACTTGAAACTCACCGACGGCGGCCGCCTCGGCGCAGCCTGCGCTCTCATCTACTGGAATCACTGCAGCCGCGTAAAGGCGTGCACGGAGTAGCTGGGCGTATACGTCCGAGCGCACAAAGCCATGCTCCAGAGTCTTTAAACACTTGGATATACAGGCTAGATACTCAATATAAACTTGAGGATTTTCGCGGTCCGCCAGCAGGGGTAGAAGCCCTTCGAGGAAGTAGCACGCCGGGTGCAGACGGTCCATCTTTTCCGTCGCACAAATGATGCCGTCGAGGAGCGCTCGATGCGCCGCGATGCTTGCATCCGCGAATTCAAGATATCCATCGCGGAGAGCGGCGTCTCCCGTGATTTCGCTGAGGTCCCACCAGGAACGGGCCGACTTCAACTGGTAACAACCAGGCGAGCGCGACCAGTTTGTCGCTCGTTCAACGGGAGCCTTTGAGGGCAGCGCCACGATGGGATGGAAGCCGTCGGTAGCGCGGAAGCCGGCGAGCATGCCGTGAGCAGCGCGGACCGCGATGTCGAGCAGGTGGTCGTCGCCGATCTCGCGCCAAACGGCGATCAGTCCGCGGATGACGATGCCGCAATCGAAGAAGTACGCGAGGTGCTCGCTTTCGGGTGAGGGTGACGGATGCTCGAAAGGGAAGGTCTGGAGCCCTTCATCCCAGACGCTGGCCAGGAAATGCGCGGTCTGGCGGGCACGGGCAAGGTACTCCTCATCCCGGATCGTCTGGAAGAGCCAGACCAGAGCACTGGCGGCGTATCCGGTGATTTCGGTGGATACGGGCTTGTACTTGCCGGTTTCCAAATTGTAGTAGCGTGCGACGCCGCCGGAAGGTGCCTGGATCCCCGAGTGCAGCAACCAGCGGCCCGCACGCGTGAGCGAGCAGGCTGCAGACAAACGGCTAGTCTAGCACTGGGGCTTGTGCGAGATCCTGAAGAGGAGGGAAAGCACAGGCGGGAGTCCGTTCTGAGGCAAAATATGGGACGGTTGTTGATCAACGCCGGGATCGTGCTGGTGATTGTCGGGCTCGTGGTCATCCTCGGCGAGCGGATCGGGATCCGGCTCGGGCGCTTGCCTGGCGATATTCGGATCGAGGGACGCCGCGGCGGCTTTTACTTTCCGATCGTCACGTGTTTGATCGTGAGTGTCGTGCTTTCTCTGATGGCGTGGCTGTTTGGCAGGAAGTAACGGGGCCGCGAGAACCTCGCCGGCATCTGGAGAGCGGCAGGCCACGGTCGATCACCCCTCATGGGAAACGCTCGGCTTCTATATCCCGGCGCAGAGGCGCACGCGGAAGGCCGAATTCGAAGCGATGCGCGCCGCGGCGAAGGAACTCGACGCGATGATTGAAAACTGGGGCGCGTCCGAGCAGGAACTCATGCGGGAGTATAAGGAAATCCGGCGCGCCGACCGCCAGAAAGCGCCACAAGTAGTCTGCGTCGAGCGAAAGCTCTGGTGCTCGGCGCCAACATTCTGATCCGGGCCGTGCCCGGTCAGATGGTTCGGCGTGTCCTTGCAGACCATGCGGAGGGCATTTCCTTCTTCATCCCTGAGAGCGCATCGGCACAAGCGCTATTTCACGCGCCCAATGCGGTCAAGCGGCCAGTAGACGAACACCGCCTTCCCGTAGATCTCACGGCGATCGACAAATCCCCATACGCGACTGTCGTTTGATGAGCTGCGGTGGTCGCCCAGGACAAAGTAATCGTCGGGAGGCACGAGTTCCTTCTTCATCGAAACGCTGTCCCGGTATTCCCGGGGGACATACGGCTCGTCGAGCTTCTTTCCGTTGACATACACGGTGCCTTCGATGATCTGGATTGTGTCGCCTGGAAGTCCGATGACGCGCTTGATGTAGGACTGGCTCGGATCGTTCGGGTAGTGGAAGACGACCAGATCGTCGCGCGCGATCGATCCCGCGCCCAGCTTGTAGGTGTATTTGTTGATGAAGATTCGTTCGTTATTGGTCAGGCCAGGCATCATGCTGGTGCCTTCGACCTTGACCGGCTGGTAAATGAAAACGATCAGGACGATCGCGAGGACGACTGAAATCAGAATGTCACGCAGGAGCGAAAAGGCGCCCAGCGCGGGCGCCGGCGGACTGGAATCCCGAGGTTCTTCAGCAGGGACAACGAGTTCGTCGGCCATTTACGAAAACTGAATTATATCGCGGCTTTCCATCGCCAGACCGCACGCAGGATGCCGCGGGGCCACCGCCACTGCCAACCACCGTAATACGCGAACCGGATCAGGTGGCTACATGGATAAGCAGCGGCGGCGCCCCCGACACAGGTACCGACGCGAGGGCGCGGAAACGCGTTGCAGGCATCGGACCGATCGATTAAATGCCTTCGGTGATGGCGTCGAGCAGACTTCTCCGCACAGGCCAGGTTCCGGTGACGCGGCGGTCTGTCTGGTTAAAGCTTCCTGCGGTCAGCAGCGCGGCCAATTCGTCCTCACCAGCCTGCTTGTCATGCTGGAGCGCTTCCTTGAGTGTCGATGTCGTGATACGGAGCTGGCTAGCCAGGACCTTCGCGTCATCTTTCGTCCGGCAAGTCGCCTCGAGATGCGCTTCGATACCGGAACCCGCAGGTCCGATGGTGATGATGACGCGATCCGCGCTCGTCAGCGCGGAGAGCATCAGGTGCATGCCCGGCGGCAGGGCGTCCTGTTTGCGCAGTTCGGAGCCCGGCACGGAAAGCCACACCGGCGCTGAGGGGATATTGGCGGTAACCGGCGGTCCGGTCTTCGTCAACATCGTCGCCGCGAGATCGTTCGCGCTGACAGCGAGCGCAATCGCATCGTTTCGCAGAGGCAGAAAGGAAATGTGGCGCTCCGGCTTGCTGCCCTGCATGCGGCAGAGGTCCTGATAGCAGGACCCGCCCTGGCGCGCGGCGTAGCCGCGAAGCTTCTTCCAGTCGAAGTGTCCGCGCGCAATGAAGAATGTGCCGCTTCGTGAAAACGACGCGGTGAGGGAATCGAGATCGCGGCGGTAGTCGAAGCCGGTGCCTTCGACGAATTGCCTGTAATCCGGTTCGAGCGCGGCTTTCGGGACGCTCAGCAGGCCGGCCGCGCGGAGCGTCGTGAAGTCGACGCTCAGCGCGAGAGCGTCTTCCGCAGGGAAGCGGGAAAGGAGCTTTCGCTGGTCGAAGAATTCGTGTCCGGCGTGGATTCGCCACGCCGCGATCCCCACGCCCAGCGCAGCACAGCCGAGCAGCGCCACGAAGCCGATGCGGGAAGCGCGCAGGCCGCCGGTCTGTTGTGCGCGACGTTCGCGAGGAGCGAGCACTGTCCAAAAGCTAACATACAAGTTCCCGATGTCTTCTTCCCACGCCTTGATCGATCTGCGCAACGTCACGGTGATGCGCGGCGCCAACGTGGCGCTGCGCAATCTCAGTCTCACGATCGGAGCCGGGGAGCACGTGGCGATCCTCGGGCCGAATGGCTGCGGGAAGTCGACGCTCATCAAGACGATCACGCGCGAGTGCTATCCACTGGCGCGCGCCGGGTCGTCGGTCGAGATTCTCGGCCAGTCGCTCTGGAATGTTGCCGACCTGCGGAAGATGCTGGGAATCGTCTCGAATGATCTGATGACACAGTGCACGCGCGAGATAACGGGTTTCGAAATCGTGCTGTCGGGTTTTTTTTCAAGCATTGGCATCTGGCCCAATCACCACGTCACCGAGGCGATGCGAGCGAAGGCCGGAGAGGTGCTCGCTCTTCTCGAAGCCCCACAGCTCGCGGAGAAGCCCGTGGAGGAGATGTCCTCCGGTGAAGCGCGCCGCATGCTGATCGGCCGCGCGCTGGTGCACGATCCACGAGCGCTTCTTCTCGACGAGCCGTCGACGAGCCTGGATCTGTTCGCCCAGCATGAGTTGCGGGAGATGGTGCGGCGCCTCGCCCAGGCAGGCATCGGAATCCTGCTGGTGACGCATCAGCTCTCCGACATTATTCCGGAGATCGACCGCGTGATTTTGATGCGCGCGGGTGCGGTTGTGGGCGACGGGCCAAAGTCAGAGCTACTGACGGCGGCTGCGCTCAGGGATCTTTTCGGGGTTGAAGTGGAACTGGCCGAGCGCGACGGTTACTACCATCTGTGGTGAGTCGCGGCAGCCCAAGCGGCCGATCAATCGAGAACGGTTATCATTTCCGCCCCCGGAGCTGACCGGAACATTCGAGCACCGCGCCGCGCAGATCTGCTTCGAGGCGCCGCACGACCGCCTTGTTGTCCACACTGGCGGAGTCGAAATTCATCCACAGATTGCGCGTGTTGCCGGGTGTGGACCATGTGCGCGTATCGGCAACGCTGCCATCCTTGCGGAGGGTTTTGGAGACGAATGCCGTCGTGAGGTGAAAGACGTCGCCTTCAGCGAAGATCTTGATCTGCGGCACTGCAACGGACGTGTCGGCCAGAATGTACTGCGGGAGCAGCATCGCGAGGTCGAAGTTCCACGTCACGATCTTGTCTTCGGCGGAACCGAACACCTCACCCCGCGACACGATGGAATCAGGCAGGTCGCGGTGAATGGTTTCTGTTAATTCCACCTGGCAGCCATCGATCTTCGTGACCTGCCACTTCGTTCCGCCGACCTGTGCGGGCGGCTCGGAATGGCGGGTCACAGCGTTGGCATCGATCGCTTCGCGCGCCCACTGCAGTCTCCCCTCGACCGTCTGGCCGTGGGCGAGGTGCGCGACGGAAAGAACCGCGATGAAGACAAACGAGGGAACACGCATAAGGGAAATTCTAAAATTCCGAAGCGGTTTGCGAAATCCGCCATTGGTTGACTGCGCGGCATTAACTTTGGTTAGGCGCGGGCGGCGGTGATAATTGCCGTATGCACGTTCCCGGCAAGGAGATCACGCGCGAGGCGGGCAGACAGGTGCAGGCGCGCTGGCCGGCAGTGGTGGCAACGCTGGCGGTGGGCGTGCTTTCGTATGCGCTGCCGGAATCGTTAACGATCGGCCCGGGGTGGCTCCCGATCGGTCTGGTTGTGCTGCTTCTGATCCCGACGAGCTTTTCGCATCGCACAGGCCGCACAGGCCTCAACGAGGTCCTCGCATACGCACTTCTCGGGGTGATTACTGTTGCCGTCGCCTCTTCCCTCGTCCTTCTGATCACGCGGCTACCAGCGCACAAGGAGTCGCCAATGGAACTCCTCAAAGCCGCGGCGTCGCTGTGGCTCGCGAACATGCTGGTGTTTGCGTCCTGGTACTGGCGGCTTGACGGCGGCGGGCCGAATGCGCGGGACAAACGCGGCGTTCACACCGATGGCGCCTTCCTCTTTCCGCAGATGATGATGGACCCCGAGTTACGCCGTACCATGGGTGAAGACAACTGGAGCCCCGGCTTCGTCGATTACCTGTTTCTCGCATTCAATACGAGCACCGCGTTCTCTCCGACTGACGTGCCGGTGCTGTCGCGGTGGGCCAAGGTCATGATGATCGTGCAGTCGATGATCTCGCTGGCGACGCTGGCGTTGTTGGCTGCCAGAGCAGTCAACATTCTTTGATCGCCGGCCTGACGAAGGTTCCCACACGCGCTGTTAACTGGCAGTCAGCCCCTGTTAACGGGTAATCGAACCGGGCAACGCAGTAGCCGGTGGTTATATTTACCCGGCGCTCGCTCTCACTTTACGATCCAGACATCAGCTTCCGCTGCTCCAGAAAAGAGGTTTCAATGTCGCAAGCCACGAATTCATTTCGCCCGGTTTCCGCACTCCTGTTGGGTGTGTGTCTAGCGGCCATCCCGAGCCCGCCGCATCTATCCTCGTCTCGAATACGGACGGCACGTCCGGGATTCGCGCCTTCGACCCCATCACCGGAGCGTCGCAAGGCACGTTCTCCACCCACGGTGGATTCGGTCTGGCCGTCGCGGCGAATGGAAATATCCTTCACAACGAAGGAAACACGATCGAAGCGTATAGTCCCTCGGGTCAGGATCTGGGCGCATTCGCGACGACTGCCGGGTTTTCGTTTGGTGTTGCGGCCGCCGCCGACGGCAGCGTGTACGTCTTGCAAAACGCGTCGTCGGGGGAGATCATACAAAAATTCAACAGTGCCGGCGCCTCGCTTGGCACGGTCGTTGCCGGCTCGTCGCTGGAAGGGATTGCCGTCGCCCCGAACGGAAACCTGATCGTGGATAACCTGTTCAGTATTGACACCTACACCAGCTCAGGCGCGTTCCTCGGATCGACCTCCGCCGGCGGGGAATCTTTCGGGGTGACGACGGCGCCTGACGGTACCGTTTACTTCAGTACGCCAGATGATGCCATTTACCATCAAGGAAGCCACGCGGGTAAGGTCTATAAATGCACCGGCTGCGACGCCGGGCCGGGCGCCGTGTCGCTTTTTGCCACGGACCCCAATGCCGGCGATCTGAATGGCATGCTCTTTGACGGCGCAACGATGTTTGTCGCCAGCCGATTCGCGGACGACATCCTCGAATTCGATTCCACGACAGGAGCTTATGAAGGGATTCTGGCCTCCACGGGTTCGTCGTATATCGGTCCTTATAGCCTCGTTCTGGATTCCACGACATTCGCGGCCGCGACGCCGGAGCCAGGTACGACTGTGCTGCTGGTGGCTGGTCTCGGTTTGATCGGAGGAGGCAGAATTCTGCGCCGGCGACACGCCGGGCCTAAATAATTCCCATGCGGCTGCCGACACGTTTAAACACGTCGAGCGCGGTATCCAGTTCCTCGCGCGTGTGTGTGGCGGTGACGATCGTGCGCACGCGCGCTTTATCTTTTGCGACAGTAGGAAACCCGATGCCGGTGGCGAGCACGCCTTCCTTGAACAACTCGGAGGATAACTGATGAGCCCGCGCGGCCTCTCCCACGATGACCGGCGTAATCGGCGTCTCGCTGATGCCCGTGTTGAATCCGGCATCTCCGAGGCCCTTCTTGAAATAGCGCGTGTTGGACCACAGCCGCTCGATGCGCTCGGGCTCGCTCTCCAGAATTTCAAATGCCGCGATGCACGAGGCGGCGACCGCCGGAGGATGCGAAGTCGAGAAGAGGAACGGCCGCGCGCGATGGTAAAGGAATTCGATCAGGTTCTTCGTGCCGCAGACGTAGCCGCCCAGAACGCCGATCGCTTTTGAAAGCGTTCCGACCTGAATGTCGACACGGCCGTGCAGGCCGAAATGATCGACGGTCCCGCGCCCGTTGCGGCCCAGCACGCCAGAGGAATGCGCGTCGTCGATCATCATGATCGCTCCGTGCTTTTCGGCCAGTTCGACGAGCTGAGGCAGGGGGCCGATATCGCCATCCATCGAGAAAACGCCGTCGGTGATGATCAACTTGCGGCCGGGCACGCTATCGAGTTGATCGAGAATGCGTCCGGCAGCCTCGTGATCTTTGTGCGGGAAGACGTGAATCTTCGCACGCGAGAGCCGGCATCCATCGATAATGCTGGCGTGGTTCAGCTCGTCGGAAATGATGTGGTCCTCCGGCGTAAGAACAGAGGAAACCGTGCCCGCGTTGGCGGTGAAGCCGGACTGGAACACCACGCAAGCTTCGACGTTCTTGAACTTCGCGATGCGGCGCTCGAGCTCCATGTGGAGGTCCATTGTGCCCGAGATGGTACGGACGGCGCCGGAGCCCGCGCCGTATTTGCGGGTAGCCTCGATGGCGGCTTCGATCAGTTTCGGATGCGTGGTGAGGCCGAGGTAGTTGTTCGAGGCCAGATTGATGACGTTCTTGCCGTCGAACTGCGATTCGGCGGCGCTGGGGCCCTCGAGAATGCGCAGGCGCTGATACGTGCCGGCCTGTTTCCATTCCGCGATCTGGTCACCGAGGTAAGCGAGAGGATCGATTCGGACGGAGGTCATCATCACCATTCTCCCGCAGGGTCAGTCGTTACGGTTATTCAGACAAGAGCCGGCGGGCTTCAAACACGATGGCAAGCGCTGCAGGCTTAGAAGTCAATGCCACGCAAATTGCACCCATTTCGTTGGGAGGATGTGGCACTGGCGGCCTTGCCGCGAGTGAAGGCCTTTGTTTTGCCGCAGCAGCGACGCCGGCGACGAGACCGCCAGCGCCACATTCACCCCGACCTCTGGAAATTGAGTGGCATTGGCTTAGAGGTAGGCTGTGGCCAGTTCTTCGAATTGGGTGGGAGTGACGAGCTGAAAACGAATCTCCAACGAACTGAACCTGCGGATATCCCGCTGCATTCTTTCGCCAGGAACCTCGCAACCGGCGAGGTACAGCTCGCCCGCGGCAACCCGAAAAGGGAGCGCGCGCAGCCTTCTCGCGAGCCATGCGGGAAATGATCGTGTCACGGAAATGGAAATGGCTTCGGGCTTTCCCAACGGCAGCTCGTGCTGCAAACTGAGCGCTTTGTAGACTTGCTGCTCGGTCAAAAGCCCAAGCGCAATCAAATGCTCCCCAAGGCGCAAATCCCGAGGAACTGAGGCGATCGCACCCGCAAGCGCCTCGGGGTGCACCCATTGCAGTTCCCCAAGAATGTCCCCCAACCGTTTTCGTTCCCGGCGCAGCGCCGCCCGATTGGGATAGGCGTGCTCGGTCTTAATCCAGCAGAGCGGCTGCCCTCGAAGCCGGGCATTCGAATACGTCCAGATCGCCCGCACGGTTGCCACACAGTTGATCGCATTGGCGACGACCGCGCGCAGCGGAACCCCGCAGGCGAACGCCCACCCGTAGATCCGCGCGGAACAGAGGACCCGAATGGACGTCTGTAGAACCTGAACCGCGAGCCCAAGTTCGTAAATGCGATAGAAGCGGGCTGCTTCGCGAGCCAGTCGCCAGGCCTGGTGCATCGCGTGGGCCCATGTCCACGTTGACAGTCCAAGCACGAACAACACATTCATCATCGGCGTAATCAGGTTCCCCGGCAGCGCCTTGCGGTCGCGCCAGAGCCAATAGAGGTTCGCGCAGGTTTCTCTCAGTGAGTGAAACTCCCACGACTGCAGAGTAATGCCGGTCACCCACCGCGTCCGCTGCCTTACCGCTTTTCGGAATGTCTCGGGAAAGTACTCGCGAGTCGCGACAGGGCGCCGGTTCCGTATCGCGATGGGAATGAATTTCTGTGGCAGGCCGAGCCGCCGGATGCGGAAACCATTTTCGTAATCCTCGGTCAGGCACTGCGGCTCGAATATTCTGCCGTTGTGTCCGGCCGCAATCGTCTCGAGCGCATCGCGTGAGAACCCGGTGCCAACTCCATTCGATGGGATGAAGCCCCCCAGCATCTGCCGCGCCGGCATGTCCTTGAACTGGAACTCGGCGAACTCATCGCAGTAGACCCCGTGCGACAGGAACCGAGCCTTCCTTGGCAGGGCGAGCACCGGAATCTGCACCATGTGATGCTCCTGCGCATAGTAGTTGATCCAACGCAGGGCATCGGGATCCATCAGGTCTTCCGCATCGTGCGTCAGCACCATCTCAAACCGGAGCCCGTGTTCCCGCTCGAAGCCCAGCATTCTCTGATAAATCGCGTTCAGATTGTCGGCCTTCGATGTCGGGCCGTCATGAGGCGCAACCGACAGGTGCACATTCGGATAACGCTTCACCGCTTCCCGAATGGCCGCGATCGTGAACCCGTCATTGGGATAAGCCCCGACAAAGAACTCGACGCGCGCATAGTTCAGGCGCGTCACGTTGTTGTCGATCATTTTCTGGATGACTTTATGTTCCTGCCAGGCGGCCACGAACACCGCCATCAGCCGCTGCGGGATGGCATCCAGCTCATCTTCGGTTGGGTGGCGATGCCGGGGGTTTCGTGAAAACCTCCCGCGGATCCATGCGTACAACGCCACAGCATCAATGAGCAGGTCATCGATGCTGTTCAGCAGTACCCATAACGCGAGGGGCGCGAGCAGCCTCGCAACCCAATGATCCATCATTCCCGGAGTCCGATATCCCCTGCAGGGGCGTCGTCCAGGTAGTGCCAAAACGGAACAAAATTCTCAGGGAATATATCGTCAGTTACCCGACATGGGTATTTCGAAGTCAAACAGCTCTTTGCCCGTGACGGCGTTCTGAAGTCCCGAGATGGTGACCATCGCGGCCTGGCTGGCCAACGGAACCTGGAAGTAGACAAATCCGCTTGCCGACTGCCCGGCCGGCACCATTTTCGCGGCAAAGGCGCGCCCTTCGATTTCCCACTCCGCCAGGGGATTCTTCGGCCCTTTGGTGAGCTTGATCTTCCCGGTCGGGCCTGGCAATCCTTTGGGCGTCCGGACGCCGTGAATAAAGCGCACATCCTGCGCCGGGGTCGCTTCGACCCGGGTGCGGTCGGGAAGCGTATAGACGAGATGCAGCCGATCGACCCTCACGGCGTCGGGCCCATCGTTCTGGATCACAAGCAGCACCGGCAGAATGCCGTACCGGTACGGGTTGACCTTCCCGAACGGCTCGGCGGCCTCCTCGTCGCTTTCGACAGACTGCGCCGCGATTGTGACTTTCTCGCTCGTCTGACGGTGCGAATAGGCGTCCACGGGCTTCACTTCGAACTTCGACTTTTCGTTGTCGGCCCCGGCTGCCGCCGCTATACTAAGGGCGAGAAGCAGTGGCCATCTTAAAGCATTGAAACGCAAAGCGATTTTCCTCCTCTACCGCGTTTTGCAGGCGCTGGCTTCACCCGTTGTCTTAGTTTATCTGCTCCTGCGGGGAGTACGGAATCCCCGCTACTTCAGCACTCTCGGCGAGCGCCTGGGCAGCATTCCATCTTCTTGGCAACAGACTGTTTCCGCGTCCATATGGTTCCATGCGGTGTCGGTCGGGGAGGTGCTGGCGGCGATTCCGCTGATCGAGGAGGTCCGGAAACGAACACCCGCGATCCCCATCTTTCTAAGCACGACGACGCTTGCCGGGCACGCGACCGCAACCAAACGGCTGGCCGGGCTGGCCGATGGCATTTTCTTCGCGCCGCTGGATTTCGTGTGGGCGGTCCGGCGGGTGCTGCGGCGGGTGCGGCCGGCGGTTGTGGTGATTCTGGAAACGGAGATCTGGCCCAACCTGTTTCGGGAAGCCAAAAGGATCGGATGCGGCCTCGCGATCGTCAACGGGCGGATTTCGGACCGCGCGCTAGGACGATACCGGCGGTTCGCGCCGTTCTTCACCACCGTGCTCGGCCTGTGCGATGCGGTCCTCACGCAGTCTGACGAGATGGGGGAACGCTTCGCCGCAGCCGGAGCGCCGCGCGATCGCATTCGCGCCGCCGGCAATTTGAAGTATGACGCGCCGCCCGGTGTGGTCGCGGACGAGTCTCCGGCCATGGCTTTCCTGCGGGTGCCTGATCAGCGGCCAGTCTGGATCGCGGCAAGTACATCCGCCGACGATCGCATTGAGGAAGAGGACTTCGTTCTCGCCGCCCAACGGAGCATGCCCGCATGGCGGCTGATCATTGCGCCGCGCAAGCCGGAGCGTTTCGATGCAGTCGCGGGAAAACTGGCCGCCGCGGGAATTCGCTGGACGCGGCGAACGGCTCTGAACGACCCGGCTGCCGACGTGCTCCTGCTCGATTCCATGGGAGAGTTGAGCGGGCTGTTCGCGCACGCCGGCGTCGTCTTCATGGGTGGCACGCTGGCGCACCGCGGTGGGCACAACATTCTGGAGCCGGCGATCTTCGGGAAGCCGGTGGTAGTGGGTCCACACATGGAAAATTTCCGTGAGATCATCGAGGACTTCGAGCAGCGCGGCGCGGTAGTTCGGATTCAGCAGGGTGATGAGTTGCAGGCGGCCGTTATTTCGGCCGCGATGGATCCCGGCCTCGGCGACCGGGCCCGCCTCGCCGCGGAGGCCAACCGTGGCGCCTCGCGGCGCGGGGCCGATGCGCTGCTCGCACTCTACGAATCGAACTATCCTTGTGAGCGGCGGGCGCAACCGGCGCAGGCGTTTCTCCGGATGCTGACATGGCTATGGCGGGCCGGGAGCGCGGTCGACCAGCGAAACAAGGCGCGACGCGCTTTGAAGCTGCCTGTGCCCGTGATCAGCATCGGCAACATCACGGCGGGTGGCACCGGCAAGACTCCCATCATCATCGAGCTGCTGCGCGTCTTCCGCGAGAACAAGCCGGGTGTGCTGACCCGCGGACACGGCCGGACGGTTCGGGAGAATGTTCTGTTCCTGAATCCTGCCGAAATGATTCCGCGATCATTGACGGGAGATGAGGCCCAGCTCTGCATGCGGGCGGCGGCTGTCCCGATCGGTATTGGCACGGACCGATACATCGTCGGTCAGGAACTGCTGCTGGCCACCGACGTGAAGATGATGTTCCTCGACGATGGTTTTCAACACCGGCAACTGGCGCGGGACTTCGATCTGGTCCTGGTCGACGCCATGCGCCCATTCGGCGGCGGCGAGCTTATGCCGCTCGGACGGCTGCGGGAGCCGCTTGAAGGGCTCGCGCGCGCCACCGCGTTCCTGATCACGCGGTCCGATGAAGCGCCGAACGTCGCGGCGATTGAAAGCACGCTGCGGAGATACAACACCGCGGCGCCAGTTTTTCGCGCCAGGACCGTTCCAGCACGATGGATCGATGCGGCCGGGAACGAACGGCGGCCCCACGCGTTTGCGGGTGAGCCGGTCGTGGCATTTTGCGGGATAGGCAATCCGGCGGCTTTCTGGCGCACGCTGGAGCGGCTCGGGATTCGAACGTCGGCATGCATCGCTTACGATGACCATCATGTCTATTCGGCTTTCGAAGTGCGCCGACTCGCGCAGCACGCCCGCGATCTGGGCGCCAGGACATTGTTGACAACGGCGAAGGATGCGGTGAACCTGACGCCCGATTACCTGACGACGATTGGTGAACTCGCATTGTATTGGCTGGACATCCGGACGGAAATCGAAGGCGAAGACGAGTTGATCGGGCTCATCCGCAAGGTCACGCTACGATCACGGTAGGTGGCGACTTCGTTCTCGTGGCTCCGGCGTGCCATGCCGGTTCTCGGCTTCCTCATCCTCGCCGCGCTGGTTTACGACGGCTATGTTTTTTATTCGCGCTGGAGCAGTAATCGCCAGGCTGCGGAGGCGCAGGACGCGAAGGTGACGGCGCAGCGCAAAGCCGTCGTCCAGAGAGTGGGTGAGGGGCTGAAGATCCTGAGTTTTTATGCGGCTCCTTCGACGATCGCCCGTGGAGGCCACACCAACCTTTGCTACGGTGTGAGCGGCGCAACGACGGTCCGCATGGAGCCGCCGGTTGACGCTGTGTGGCCGGCGCTGACGCGGTGCGTGCCGGTTTCGCCGCGAAAAGATACGGAGTACAAACTGATCGCCGAAGACGCCACCGGCGGGTCGGCTACGCAAACCGCGGCGGTGACCGTGCGTTGACGGTGCAGCGGGCCGATCAAGGACTGACACAAAAGGCCCGCAACGCGACCTCACGGGCAGGATTGTCAGCCGATATACTGCATGACCGAGGTGATCATGCGCGTATTGCTGGCATTGTTGCTCGCGCTGTTTCCGCTCAGCGCCCAGTGGTTGAATTACCCGACGGCGGGTGTTCCCCGCACGCGCAAGGGCACGCCCGATCTCGCCGCCGCCTGCCCGCGTGCCGCGGACGGCAAGCCCGATCTCTCCGGCCTCTGGATCATGCAGACGAAACGCCAGGGCAACCCTGACTTCCCCGGCTGCGCGCCGGTCGCCGACGAATTCGTTAACATCGCCGGCAGCCTTAAGGGCGGACTTCCCTATCAGCCATGGGCAGCCGATCTGGTGAAGACGCGCCGCACGGAGCAGCGGGTCAACGATCCCATGTCCCGATGCGCGCCTATCGGACTGATCCGCCTGCACACCTGGAACGGACCGCGCAAATTCGTGCAATCACCGGGACTGCTGATCATGCTGAACGAACTCGATACGAGCTACCGCCAGATCTACACCGATGGACGTCCGCTGCCCGCCGCTCCCAATCCAGCCTGGAACGGCTACTCGAGCGGCAAATGGGAAGGGGACACGCTGGTGGTCCAGAGCAACGGTTTCCGTGACGGAATCTGGCTCGACGCCACCGGCAACCCGCTGACGGACGCCGCCAGGATCACCGAGCGTTTCCACCGCAGCGACTTCGGCCACATGGACATAGAAATCACCGTTGACGACCCGAAGGCCTACACCAAACCGTGGACCGTCAAACTCAACCAAACGATCGCACTCGACACGGACCTGCTGGATTTCGTCTGTGCGGATAACGAAAAGGACGTCTCGCACTTGTCCGCGAAGTAAGGGCTGGCATTTGATTTCAGGCAGCAGCTTTTGTCCCATCTGTGGCGTGGGCCATCGCGTTTTGCGTCCTGCCTTGCGCGGGAACGACTGCTTAGCGGACCGGCTCCAGCGACAATGCCAGAGCATTCGCGGCCCAGCCGGTGGCCATTGTGGAAATCCACTGGTCATGCCCATACGGGAATCCACTCTCGAAATATTGCTGGAACTTCGTCGCGCGGCTCGCGACATGCCACGATCCATCCTCGCTCTGCGTGGCCAAAAGAAACTTCACAGCGTTCGCATTCGGGCGCGCGACCCCGGCTTCATTAAGCGCCCAAATCGTCATGCCGGTCGCATACGCATCGCTCGGGAAGCCTTTGCGCTGCGCCCATCCTCCATCCGCCCTTTGCAGCGCCAGAATCGGCTCCGCGAGTTTCCGAAGCTCAGCCTCGCTGCCGCCCGCCGCCGCGACTCCGGCCAGACGCATGTCCATATCCTCCAGGATCACCGGCTGGGCATGCAGAAGCCAGTCCTTGCCGCGATCGAGGCGCCGCTTCATCTCGGCCGCTCGTCCCGGCGTTCCATAGGTCTTCAGCGCGCGCATTGCCATCGCGGTGCGCGAAAAATCGCTGTCCTGGATCGGCGATCGCGAATAGCCCGGCAGATGCCATCCGCCGTCGCCGCCCTGTGACGCCGCCAAATTCGCGGCCAGCAGATCCGTCGTGCGATTCGCGGAGAAGCCCGCGCGCACCAGCGCTTCGGCGGAGTACAGATTATTATCCGCGCCACCCAGCGCGGCCGCGCCCTCGAGCTGCACCGGATTGATTGTCAGGGTGATCTGCGAGAGCCTTTCCCGGAAGCCCTTCTCGTCGACGGGAATACCCCTGGCGCGCGCCGCGGTGGTCGCGAAGATCGCCGCCGGCTGCTCGTGACAAGCAAAGCAGCCGCTCTTTTTGAAGAACTGATCGTTTGTGCGCTCCAGCAGTTGAACACTGTGCGCGATCGCCGTTCGAGCATCCGCGATCTCTTTCGACAACGGCACCGCGGGCGCGACGTCGAGCGCCTTGCCGCCGAGCGCGTGGATGACTTCCGGATCGCGGAATTTGTTGGCCCAGTCGAGCGCCGTTTCGTCCATGTGATTCTTCGGACGCAGATCGGCCTTGTGATTCAACAGCACGTCGATCGTGCGCCGGTCATAGCGGTCGGTGCCGGCTGCCAGCATGAGTGGCGTAAAACCGCGGTAGTCCTGCGCATCGATGCGCGCACCGGCGTCGAGCAGCACCTTCACCGCTTCGGGTGGTCCGAAGGCGGATGCCATAAGCAGTGGCGTCCAGCCCCCGAATTCGACCGTGCCCGTCTGGATTTTCGGCAACCCTTCCGTCTTCGACACCGCATTGACCCCCGCGCCTTTGGCCAGCAGGAGCTTCACGGCCTCCAGATTCCGGTTGCCGGCCGCGTTCATCAGTGGCGTCAGCCCGATGAAGGTGTCCGGAGTATTCACATCCGCGCCGGCGTCAAGCAGCATCCGCACCGTTGCGGTATCGTTGCCGAAAGTCGCGGCATTCAGCGGCGTGACGTGCCGTGAATCCATGACATCAACCTTCGCGCCTTTCGCCAGCAGCAGCCGCACCACCTCTGCCGACGGATCGGTGAAAGCGGCCACAATGAGCGCCGTGCGCCCGCTTCGGGCCACCGTATTCACTTGCGCGCCGTGCTCGAGCAGAAGGCGAACCTTCGCCGGGTCCGACACGGACCACATGAGCGCGGTCGAGCCGAACGCGTTCTGCGCATTGACATCCGCTCCATGGTCGATTAACAACCGCATTGCGTCGACGGACCCCATGGCCGCGGCATACATCAACGGCGACAGGCCCCGATCGTCTGCGGCATTGGCGGCGTTCTTCTGGTCGAGCAGCTTCTCGATTTCATTTAGCTTGTTGTCACGGATGGGCGCGTAGAACTTCCCGGCATCCTGACCCATCGCGGCGATGGCGATCAGCGCAAGCACGCAGGCTTTCCACATGGCGGGAATTATATCGGAAATTCCTCGCATCCTTTCGCTTAGGCTGCGATCTATACCTCCGTATGCCAAACCAGAAAAAGATCGCTCTGATCACAGGCGCCAACAAAGGGCTGGGCCTTGAAATGGCACGCCAGCTCGGTCGTGCCGGTGTTACCGTGGTGCTCGCCGCGCGCGATCCGCAAAAAGGCGAAGCCGCCGCGGAAGAGCTGCGCACAGAAAATATAGCCGCGCACTTTCTGAAGCTCGATGTCACCAACCGGGACGACCACGCGGCCGCCGCGAAGTTCCTCGACGAAAAGTTCGGTTGGGTCGACATTCTGATCAATAACGCCGGCGTCGCGCTGGAGGGCTTCGACGGAGGCATGCCCAGCACCACCACCGATGAAGTGATCAAAGGGACGTTTGAAACAAACTTCTTCGCGCCGGTTGCCCTGACGCGCGCCCTGCTGCCGCTCATCAGGAAGAGCGAGGCCGGGCGCATCGTCAACATGTCGAGTATTCTCGGCTCCCAGACTTTGCATTCCGATCCGAACAGCCCGATCTATGCTTTCAAGTCGCTCTCCTACGACTCGTCGAAGGCGGCTCTGAATTCTTTCACAATTCACCTGGCTTACGAGCTGAAAGACACGAAGATCAAAGTGAATTCCGCGCACCCGGGATGGGTCAAGACGGATATGGGTACCGATGCCGCGCCCATGGAAATTCCCGAAGGCGGGAAGACCGGCGTGGAATTGGCGCTGCTCGCCGACGATGGACCGACCGGCGGCTACTTCCATCTCGGTCAACCGCTGCCCTGGTAAAGGCCCGGCTTCCTTCCCTTCCACTGCCCACCCCGGCCGCGCCAGTGGAGCCGCGCCGAATCCAGCGTGGCGAATACATAGAGCGCGGCTGCCGCCGGCAGAGCCAGCGCCCATTCGGCGGGCAGTCTGTAGAAGCGGACCATCGGTAGATACACCGCGGACATCAACACCCAGACAGCGGCCGCGAATGCATTTCCGCCAAGCGCCAGCGCGGGCGGCGCAAGGAACAACACCGCCATCCCGAGGCAGGTCGCCGCGAGCAGCAGAGGCGAGTAACGCAATTGCGTATACGCCGTCCGGGCGACCATCGCATGAATATCGCGAATCGCCGGGTATCGACGCAGGCTGTGGATGTCATCCGCCAGCGTAAGCTCGATCTCCCCGCCATGAGGTTTGATTGCCCGCGCCAGCGCACAGTCATCGATCAGTGCGGACTTGATTCTCGCGAGCCCCCCAATGCCATCCAGAGCTTTTCGCCGGACCAGCATCACGCCTCCAGCCGCGGCCGCCACCTCCGAGTTCGGATCGCTGGCCCGCCGGAACGGATAGAGCATCGCGAAGAAAAAAACGAAAGCAGGCACGAGAAGCCGTTCCGCGAAGCTCTCGCAATGCAGCCGTACCATGCGCGAGGTCAGGTCAAGATTTTTCTCCAGCGCCCGCGCCGCGAGCCGCCGAAGGCTATCCACCGGATGCTCGATATCCGCATCCGTAAAGAGGATGTACTCGGCGGCACCGTGCGTCACGCCCGCGTTCATAGCCGCGACTTTGCCGGACCATCCGGCGGCCAGCGCCGGTGGAACGACCACCGTCAAACGTCCATCCCTCGCGTGTTGTCGTGCGATATCCGCGGTGCCGTCGTCGCTGTGATCGTCGACTACGAGAATCTTCCAGTGCCCCGGATAATCCTGCGCCAGAAGGGACGGCAGACTCACCGGCAGGGTACCGGCTTCATTGCGCGCCGGCACGACGACGTCGATCGAAGGCCATGCGGCGGGCCCGGTCGCACGCTCGTCGAGCAGCAATTTCCAGAACCAGCCGTGAAGGAATGTCAGATAAAGCCAGGCGAGGAGTGCAAGAACGTTTAGACCGATGGCGAGATGTGCCAACTTTCAAGAATAACGTGGGCAGAGTCTTAGTGGGTTCCGCGAGCTTCGACTGGCAAACAGGCGGCCGCCCATTCCCCCACGCCCACGTTCTCTTCAATCGCCTGCTTGGCGGCCGCGGCCGTTGCGAAAGTCCCGATAACGCGGAAGCCGTCGCCCGTCGGGTGAAGATGCATGGCGTCGTACGCAATCCAAAACTTGCCCGCGCGAATTGCGTGCCCGAGGTGCCGCTCCGCGTCCGCCAGCGCGCAGACGTGAGCCGACTCGCGCCAGGCGGGCGCGGGAACCGTCTCCCGGGCTCGTGCCACCGCCCGGGTGATCATGTCGAACATGCACCAACGTTAGCCGGAAAGCATTTTCTTGCGCCATGGCGCTTGTACCCGGTACGCTGTCCGGGGAGAAGAGTAATGGCGTACGGAGTTGCCGTTCGTTAGTATTCATCTGACAAGCGCCATGATTGATATTCGCATCGCCGCAGAGGAAGCCTTCGCGCCCCCGGAAATCCTCGATGAATACCGCAAGATCCTTGCCTCGGGAACCGCCAACGACCCTGGCTTCGAGAGCCTGTGCGGTTTCTACCTCGGCAACCCGTCGCCGCGAATCCAGGAAGTCATCGCCCGTATGACCGATCTTGGCGACCGCCGCCTCGGCGATATGGATGCAACGGGCATCACCCGCCAGATCCTTTCACTGACCGCGCCCGGCGTCCAGATCTTCGACGCGCCGCTCGCCGTCTCGCTGGCGCGCGAAGCCAACGACTTTCTCGCCGATGCCATCCGCCGCCACCCCGCGCGCTTCTCCGGCCTGGCAGCTATCGCCCCGCAGTCGCCGGCCGAAGCCGCAAAAGAACTGGAGCGCGCCGTCCGACGGCTCAACCTGAGAGGCGCGATCGTCAACTCCCATACCCGCGGCGAGTACCTCGACGACGCCAAATTCTGGCCAATCTTCGAAACCGCCGAAGCGCTGGATGTCCCCGTCTACATCCACCCGAGCTATCTGCCGGACGCGATGATTCAGCCGTTTCTGGAACGCGGACTCGACGGCGCGATCTACGGCTTCGCGGCAGAAACCGCACTCCACATCCTCCGCATCATCCTCGCCGGCGTATTCGACTGTTTTCCGCGCCTGCGCGTCGTTATCGGGCACCTCGGCGAGGGCCTTCCTTATTGGCTTTTCCGCATCGACTTCATGCACGCCCGCATGGTCGCGGCCGATCGCTACCCGAGCGTGCGGAAGCTCGCGCGCAAGCCCAGCGACTATTTGCGCGAGAACATCTACATCACGACGAGCGGAATGGCATGGGCGCCGCCGATCCTCTACGCGCAGTCGGTACTGGGAGCCGGCCGGGTCCTTTACGCGATGGACTACCCCTACCAGTTCGTCCCCGAGGAAGTGGCCGTCACCGATAACCTGCCGATCGGCGATGCCGAGAAGAAAATGCTGTACCAGACGAACGCGGAGGCGGTCTTCAAAATCTGACGGCCTGCTTACTTATTAACCTCGTAAGTCCGCAGCGGATACGGCGCCGCCACCCACGGCGTCACCAGGCTTTCGTGCCCTTCGTTGTCGATGGCCTTCACCCCGAAAACGACATCATCGATGCCCGCGTCAGGCAACGTGTATTCGGTGACTTTGCCGACAAACGTCTGCTGCTCCCAGAACGGAGCCGTACTCGGCCGGATCACGATGGCATATCCGGCAAGGTCCACCGACTTTGAGTCGGTCCACCGCAACACCGCATCGTACCTGGATTTGCCGCGCGTGACCGTGGGAGTCTTCCGTCCCTTCGACGAGCCCGTCTGAACCACTCGCGTGGTCTCCGGAGCCGATGGAGCCATCGCGAGATTCGCCAGCACCGCGCCATTCACGCGCGCCACTGCCGCGGCGTATGCGGGCGAACTCTTCTCAAACGTGTCGTTCGCGGTGTGCTGAATCCCGAGATTCTCTGCGGCGGACGTAAACCGCACCGCCGCGAAACCGTTCGCGTTGAATGGCGTGTGGTCGCCGCCGCGCGCAAACCGGTCCTGCCGGAAAACCGGATCGGCCTTGAACGCCGGCACGTATCTCTGCGCGACATCACGCACATATCGCGCCAGCTCGCGCGAAGGCGAGTCTGCCGGCTCCTCGGAGAACACGCGCACGAGTCCGCTCTCCGCATGCCCATTGCCTGCCAGTGCCACGCCGATCACGTCGTTATTCAGCATTGCCTCGATTTCCGCTTTCTCGTCTTTCGCTTTCGCGGCATAGAGGCTGCTGCCGACGAGGCCGATCTCCTCGCCCGCGAACGCGACGAAGACGATGGTCTTGTCGAATTGATACTGGCTCAGCACGCGCGCCAGCTCCAGCACCAGCGCTGTGCCGGCCGCATTATCCGTAACACCAGGCGCCGGCGCTTCCACCGATTTATCGAAATCGATCACGTCATCGGTCGCAGGCTCGTTGCCGTCCGGTGTCAATTGCGGCGCGCCGGGCTTCCTGACGATGTTCAGCGAGTCATAGTGCGCGCCAACGATGAGCCGTTTCTCGGGGTGCGTCACACCCAGCAGGACCGCGACGACGTTCACCACCTCGACATCGCGCAGAATCCGCGTGCCCTGCTTCTTCACTTTGTAGGGATCGAATGAAACATCGAGCTTCGGGCTGTAACTCTTAAGCTCATCCCGAATCCATCGCCGTGCCGCCCCGATGCCGCGGTCTGTCTGAGCCGGATCCGAAAAATTTCCGCGCGTATCGAACGCCGCGAGCTTCTTCATCGTCGCTGCGATGCGATCCTCGGAAATCTCGCCCACCATCTTGCGGATTGCCGGGTCCACGCGCCCGCCGGTCTGCGCCATCAGCGCCGGCGCGAGGGCCAGCCATGCAAGGAAGAAGCGCATGAAGCCATCCTAAGGCAATGGCGGCGGTACACGCCTCTTTGTCGCCTGCTCGAATGCATAAGCCAGCGCGATCAGCCGCGGTTCCGCGCACGCGAGGCCCGTAAAGCTGACGCCGAAGGGCGCGGGCTTCGCCTGGAAACTCTCCGGAAACGGCGCGCCGGCGGGCGCATTGGGCACCATCCCGAACGGCACGATCACTGTCGGATATCCAGGTTTCGCCGCAATCGCCGCGCCATTTGCTCCCGGAAACAGCAGCGCATCGAGCCGGCCCGCCTTCATGACTTCATCGATGCCATGGGTCGCGCTCAGCGCCAGATCCTTTGCGCGATCCGCCTTGTAGCGGGTCTGGTCCGCGGCGACATCCATCTCATCCGATATGTCGAGAAGAGACTGCCCGTATTTGATTGCCCCTGCCTTCATATGCGCCAGATTCCACTCGCGCAGCGCCGTCAGCGTCGCAACCGGCGCCGATGGACCAAGCGACGCCAGCCACTTGTTGAAGTCGCGGTTCATCCCGTACTTCAGCACCACCGAGCATCCCGCATCCTGCTCTTTGGCTTCATTGGCGCCGGAACAAGCGCCCCAGCGCAGGAAATCGTCGATGCCTGGGATGTCCGCCGGATCGACAACGATCGCCCCCTGCCGCTTCAACACCTCGACTGCGTCGCTCATCACCTTCGCCTGATCGGCGTTGAGCCCCCGGTCGTAAAAAAAGGCGCGCGGAATTCCGATACGCGCGCCTCTGAGGGCATGGGCATCGAGCGAGCTCCTATAGTCCTGCCGCATGCACAGCGACGTTGCGGAATCGTTCGGATCGGGCGCCTTGCCCTCCAGGGCGCCAAGCATGATCGCCGCATCGGCTACGGTCTTCGCCATCGGACCCGGCGTATCCTGGTCCGCCGTAATCGGAATCACGCCGTAGCGGCTCACTCGCCCCACCGTCGGTTTGATCCCCACGAGCATGTTCTGATTTGACGGACTCAGAATCGAACCGGACGTTTCCGTGCCGACGTTTGCGGCCCAAAAATTCGCTGCCGTGCCGATGCCCGAGCTCGACCCTCCGGTGCTGAGTGCCGGGCGCCCGTCGAATGTCGCAATCCTCGGATCGCGCCGCGGATCGTATGGGTTCATGCCATATCCGGCGATGGCGTTGTAGTTCGAGGGCATCGGCGTGGGATCGCCAGCCACCCAATTCGCCAGCTCAGTCATCCCGGTCTTCGCGATGATAATCGCGCCGGCATCACGCAGGTTCTTCACCAGCGTCGCTTCATACGGCGGCACGAAGCCGTCAAAAGCCAGCGCGCCGCCGGTCGTCGGCATGTTGGTCGTCTGGATGTTGTCCTTCACCGCAACCGGGATGCCGTGCAGAGGACCGCGCAGCTTGTGATGAGTCCGCTCCCGATCGAGCACGTCCGCTTCTTCGAGCGCCTTCGGATTGACCGCGATGGCCGCGTGCAGTTTGTCCTCATACACCGCAAGCCTCACGAGGTACTGCGTCACCAGTTCGCGCGAAGTGACGCGCCGCTCTTTGAGCGCGGTCTGCATTTGCGGAATGGTCGCTTCCACTACATTGAACGGGGGCTTCTTTGCATAGGCCACACCGGCAACAGCGAGTAACGCCGTGAGCAATCGCGCGCTCATGGCTCAGCGCACCGTCGGGTACCTGATGCCAAGCTGCTCGAGATAGGTATCGTACTTCGATGGATCGTAGTACAGCGCTTTCATGCGCGGCCGGTACTCATCCATCGTTTTCTGATTCAGCCAGATGGCCGGCTTGTCATCCGGCCTGAGCAGGCTTTTGTACTGCACGTCCTTCGTTTGCACATTTCGGAAGTAATCCCACGATTTCTGGACGAGCTCCGGATGCAGCAGGATATCGAGCATCGTCATCGCCTGCACCTTCGCGCCCGCGACGACGCCCTTGTGCGCAATCGGCGTCGCCATCGCGATGCCGTTCGCCCAGTTATGTCCGGGGCCGCCCGGAATGTTCGAAGGATAATTCAAGGTCACCGTTGGCACGACCCATGAGACATCGCCGATGTCATCTGAACCACCACCGGTGGGACCAATGCCGTTATCATCCTCCGCCGTCGTCTCCCGCGGCTTTCTCGGCTCCGGAACCTTCGTGCCGAGTCCGCGTTCCGGCTGCTTCAGCTCTTTCTGAAGCGCCTTTGCCAGCGTCTGATCAGCGTCGGACCACTGAGGCATCCCGACCTTCAGGATGTTCTGGTAAACGTCCTCCGCGATGGGGACGTTAAAGTGTCCCGGCCATGCGCTGCCCAGCACGCGGGACGTATACGTCGTATCCGTCATCAGTGACGCGGCTTGCGCCATGTTGTCGCCGATGCGCCACAGGTTCATGATGTGGTCGTAGTCGGCCTCGCGGTAGTAATACCAGACGGACGCGTTCGGCGGCACCACATTCGGCTGATCGCCGCCGTTCGTAATCACGTAATGTACGCGCGTCGCCAGCCGAAGATGCTCGCGCCGGAAATTCCATCCGACGTCCATTAACTCGACCGCATCGAGCGCGCTGCGTCCTCGCCACGGAGCGCCGGCCGCATGCGCGCTCTCGCCTTTGAAGTTGTACTCGACCGAGACAAGTCCGCTCTGTGTCGTCGGGCCGCTCGATACTCGAAACGTGTCGCCGACATGCACGAAAAGGCAAACGTCGACATCTTTGAATACACCTGCGCGGACGTAGTAAGCTTTCGCGCCGAGATCCTCTTCCGCGACGCCCGGCCAGAGCTTGATGGTGCCGGAGAGATGCTCGCGCTCCATGACCTTCTTCACGGCAAGCGCGGCAAGAATGTTGAGCGGCATCCCGGAATTGTGGCCTTCGCCGTGTCCCGGCGCGCCTTCGATCAAAGGATCGTGGTAGGCCACCCCCGGCTTCTGCGAAGCCTGCGGGATATCGTCGATATCCGAGCCCAGGGCGATGACCGGCTTGCCCTGGCCCCAGGTCGCCACGAACGCGGTCGGGATTCCGGCGACATTCCGCTCGATCCGGAAGCCTTCCTTTTCCAGGATGCCGGTCAGGTACTTCGACGTTTCGAATTCCTGAAATCCGAGCTCGCCGAAGCTGAAAACGCTGTCGGTCATCACCTGCGCCTGCTTTTTCATGCCGTCGATCTGGCCGGCGAGATCGGCTTTGAGCGAGGCTTCGCGCTCGGTAGAGACTTTCGGCTGGCCGAGGAGCATTCCACCGGCGAAGAGAATAACGAGAAAAAGAGATTTTTGCGGCACGCGGACTCCTCCAAAAGCGTACAAGAAACCACGTGCGAGCGGAGGTCGATTTTTGAAAGCTTTAATTGCGGCGCCCGAAAGCCAGATACAAGCGTTATATCTTGTGCAGGCGTTCCGAGCGCGCGCGGCGATCCTGGATTGTTGCGATGATTCGAATTCGGAGGTACGGTCGAAGAATCTCAGCCGTACCCCACCCGGTCACGCTTCACTGGAGAAAGTGGGCCAGTATGTCGATTCGGTTGGTCCGCCGCTTCAAACCGCGCGACGGCCAACAGCCAGCGCAATCAGCCAGATCACCAGAAATACGAAGAACAGAATTTTGGCGATTCCGGCGGCCGCGCCTGCGATCCCGGCAAAGCCAAGAATGGCTGCAATGATTGCGATGACCAAAAATATAAGTGACCAATGGAGCATTTCGCCTCTCCTTATGGGCCTGTTCCGGCCTCACACATCGAAGAGCACATAGTCTGCCAAAAACGCCCGCCGGTCCCGGGGGCGGAAAGCCGGGCCTTTGGCCGATTGGTCAAAGCGAACGATTGCGCTGAAATGTGGCGACGCCCATCTGTTTCTTAACGTCCCGGCGCGGCCCACGGCTCCATCTTGATCAGCGCGCCATCCTGTTCCTCCGTCAGCACGTAAAGCAATCCATCCGGACCCTGCCGGATATCGCGAATGCGGTTCTGCAGTTCGTGGAACATCGACTCCCGGTGAAGTTCCTCCCACTTGTCGTTGAAATCCAGCCGCACCAGCTGGCCGGACCGCGGCACTTCACCCTGCCGCATGCCGCCCACAAACAAATTGTTCTTCCAGCGCGGAAATTTGTCGCCGCTGTAAAACGTCAGTCCGGAAACGGCGATCGCCGGGACCCAGTAGACAACCGGGGGCTCCATGCCTTCCTTGTAATCGCCGACGCTCACCTTCTGGCCCAGATAAAACCGGCCGTTGCTGACGACGGGCCAGCCGTAATTTTTGCCCGCCTGCAGAATATTGACTTCGTCACCGCCGTTCGGCCCGTCTTCGCATTCCCAGAGCCGGCCCGTTTCGGGTTCGAGCGCGAGTCCGAGCCCGTTGCGATGCCCGTAGGTGAAAATCTCCGGCCGCGCACCCGTCCGGCCAGCGAACGGATTATCCGGCGGTACCGTCCCGTCTGGGTTCAACCGCAGCACTTTGCCCGCGAGTTCATTCAGATCCTGCGCTTTCATCGCTTCGTTGTCGCCGATGCCGATCGTCATGTAAATCATGCCGTCCCGGCCGAAAAGAATGCGGGATGCGTTGCCGCTCGGGATTGCGGAAAACAAATCGCGCACCTCGACCAATCCCTTCCCATCCCATCTGCCTCTCCCCAGCGTTCTGGTTCCGGTGTTTCCGGTTGCCGCCGGCTTGTCATACGTGAAATAGATCAGCTTGTTGTCGGCGAAGTGCGGATCGAGCGCGAGATCCAGCAACCCACCCAGCCCTTGTGCGCGTATCTGCGGAAGGCCCGCCACCGGCGTCGGATCGAGCACTCCATTGCGCACGACGCGCAGCCGCCCCGGCCGTTCGGTAACGAGGATGTCACCGTCGGGAAGAAACGCCATGCTGAACGGATGGACCAGGCCTTTCGTCACCGTCAGGCGGATCTGATGCTGGATGCCGGTGTCCAGAACGATTGGCCCGTCAGGCAGTGGCGGCGAAGTCCATGCGATGGGTGGAGGGGCGGTCGGCGCCCGTCCGGCGCCGCGCCCGGCCGCCGCCGGAGCCGGTTGCTGCGCGTGGACCGCAATTCCGGTCAGCGCCATTCCCGTCAGCGCGATTCCCGTGAGAACCGGCGCGAAAGCCAAAACACGTATCCGCATCGAAAGCCACTCCTGTTGTCAGCGACGCTTCGCTCTTGAACGTCGGCAGCCATTATATGTCTGACACCCATCGCGAAACATGCCGGACAACGCGATCCTCAACCGGCCGAGCCCGGCGTGTCTTCACGCTCAGGATCAGATCGATGCTCGCGCAGGAGCGGGGCCACCTGACTCCATTTCCTTTTGAAAGATGTGCACCGCCGCATTAAAAACGAGCGCTCGGAGCCAGTAACAGGATTTCTCCGCACGTACCTTCTATTTCGGCGCGGGCAGGACAGGCCAGTTGCCATCGTAGGGCGGCCAGTTGGGAACGAGCGCGTCCTGGTCCGGATAAAACATCGAGGAGTAGATGCCGGACAGCATTGCTTTGTCGATTACAAACCACTCGCTGAACTCGTTGCGCCGCATCGCCACGCCCGGCCTGCGCAGGAACACCCCGAGGCCGAGCACTACCCCGGCCTCCTCATCCACGATTGGAAAGCGCCGGGCGACGACAGCGTAAATGTTCCTCATCGCCGCCTCATTCATGCAATCGGTCTTGCCGTTGAAGACCCCGGCAGCGTCGGGAGGCAAGTTGGCGGGCGGATTGGCCTGCGTGGTGAGCACGCCGTTTTCGAGACGCACGCAGCCGGGATGAGCGATCATGATGTGTCCGTCGTGAGCGGAGAGCGAGTCGAAATAGCTGTTGGTGATGGAGATGAGGTCCTCGCGCGAAACGCGCTCAGCTTTGGGAACGACACGCTCGACAGGCGGATGAGCGGCCAGGTTTCCGGCATCCCAGAACGCTGCGTTGGCTTGCACGCCGGCGCCGACGCCATAGCCGGGGTCGCCTTTGCGGGCGAGATACCACTCGGCCTCGGCGACCTTGCGGCCTTCGACCTTTATCCGCACGGTGACCACCGCGGCGTTTTCGCCAGACGTTTCGAGAAGCGTGCCGAAATAGCCCGCGTTCTGGGTGACCGTGTCGAAGTAGCGGCGCTGGATTTTGCCGAGTGCTTTGGCAGTCTGCCAGATGCCCTGCCCCGGCCGGCGGACCACAGCGTTTTCCGTCTGGCGATAGCCGGGTGTCAACGAAGCCATGGAAGGATTGTGCTGAACGACCGCGTTGAGGTACTGGTCGAGCACGGCTTTCAGGCAAGCGCGATCGCAGCCGGCGGCGAAGGCGGACGGAATCGCGAGAGTGGCGCTCAGGGCAAGTAGCAGAAGACTTCGCATCAGGAGCATTGTAACGGGCGCGAGTGGGCCTGCCCCGGGAATATCTGTAGCGGCGTGTGCGGCCTGTTGGCAGTTGGCCCGCACGTTTGGCAAATCACACTACAGCGCGATTGGCAATCGCGCGCAGGATGGCATCCTGCACTACAACTCCGCGTTTGCCGGCTTAGCGGTCAGCGGCGGAAGCAGAAGTGGGCGTGAAAGGAACACCGGCCGCGCGATACGCCAGCAGAAGCGCTCCAATCGCCGGTCCATGCTCGGGCGGGCCGCAGGCGGTGTTGTCATCGAGCGTAACCAGGGCGCGGAAGCGCTCCAGCAGGATCGAGCTTTGGAACGCGCCCCCCACCCACGCGACTCGCATCGCCGCGTTTTCCGGCCATAACTGGCGGCGGACCGCGGCGGCAAGCATGGCAAGCTCATGGCCGGCATTTTCGAGAATTCCGATAGCGATCGGATCGCCGTCTTCAGCGATGCGATTCACGACAGGGGCGAGAGCGGCTACTCGCTGGCGCGGCCACACGGGAGTGTAGAAGGCGTGGAGGAGTTCGTTGGCGTCCCCGGCGCCGGCCGGTTCAAGAAGAGCAGGCGTCAGGGCTGTGCGTCCGCCCCATCCTTCGTGTTCGCGAACAATCGCGCGCAGCGCCTGCCGGACGATGTCGAACGCGCTGCCTTCGTCGCCATATATGTAGCCCCAGCCGCCGGCACGGGCGGCTTCTCCGCGGGCGTTCTGGCCGAAAGCAATCGACCCGGTGCCCGCGATCACAACAATACCGGGTTTTCCGGACGTCGCGCCCGCAAGCGCGATGGTGGCATCGTCGGTTACGTTAAGGTGCTCCGCTTCGATGAGCCCGGCCAGGAGGGAGGCTTTGTCGGCGGGACCGCCGCTCATCCCCAGGCAGGCGGATTGGAAGGGCCAACGGCGCGCTTGCTCCGATCCACTCTGGGAAAGCCCGGCGCGAGTCCCCGCTTGCGAGAGGCATTCGCCAAAAACGCGCAGGAATTTTTCTTTCGCTTCGGCGGCGCTGACGTGGTTACAAGGGCCGGCGCTTGCCCATCCAGCGATGTTGCCGTGTTCGTCGCCGATGACCGCGGTGGTGCTGGATTGTCCGCCGTCGACTCCCAGAAAGTACCGGTGCATGGCAGGCTACCAGTCGACTCCGCGGCTGCGCAGCTCGCGTTCGATCTGCGCGGCCGATTCAAATTGAACCGCCTCGATGCCCTGCGCGCGCGCGGCTGCGACGTTTTCGGGGATGTCATCGGTGAAGAAGCATTCTTCCGGCAAACAGTGAGCGGCTTCGATCGCCTTTTGATAAATCAGCGGCGCGGGCTTCATGGCCCCGACCTCGTGCGAGAGCACATACCGATGGAAGTGCCGGAGAAGCGGATAGTTCGCCTGCAGCATCTCGAAATGCAGAGCATTTGTATTGGAGAGCAAAAGCAGGCGATAGCGGCGCGCGATGCCTTCCAGCATGGCTTCGGGAATCAGGGTTTCGGGAAGGAAGATGGAGCTCCAGATTTCTCGGAAGCCGTCATAAGTTGTTTCAAACCCCAGGTGCGCGGAGAGCTGATTCACGAAATCGCGCGGGGCGATGCCGCCCGATTCGAAGCGCTCGACGAGCTTCGTCGCCGCAATGCGGCCCGGAATTTCGGCCACGGGGATGCCGCAGAGCGGGGAGAGGCGCGCGTAGCCGCGTTTGAAGTCGAACGGGACGATAACGCGGCCGAGGTCGAAGATGACAGTCTTGATGGGGGTCCGGTCGCGCGCCACTTATTCGATTATGGATGGAGTGAAACTTCCGTCGTGCGATGTATTCGTGATTGGCGGCGGACCCGTCGGGCTGGCGGCCGCCATTGCGGCACGGCGCAAGGGCCTGCGGGTCGCGGTGGCGGATGCGCTCGAACCGCCGATTGACAAATCCTGCGGTGAAGGCATTCTTCCGGATGGTGTCGCCGCCGCGGCGGGGCTTGGAGTGGATCTGGCGGCCATCCCCTCTTGCCGCCTGCGCGGGATTCGATTTCACGGCGCGGGCATAACCGCCAGTGCGGATTTTCCAGAGCGCGCCGGACGCGGGGTGCGGCGCACGGCACTGCATCGGGCGCTGGTGGAGCACGCCGAACAAAGCGGGGTGAGTCTTTGCTGGAAGACCACGCTCGCCGGGTTCGAAGAGATCGACGCCGCGTGGATCATAGGGGCCGATGGGATGGCTTCGGGCGTCCGCGCATGGGCCGGTTTGGATGGCGTGCGGCGCGACAGCCGGCGGTACGGATTTCGCGTCCATTTCGAGCGAGCGCCGTGGAGCGAGTACGTCGATATCCACTGGGGGGATGGCTGCCAGATTTACGTGACGCCGGTCGGTCTCGAGGAAGTCGGCGTAGCGCTGCTGACGCGGGATTCGAAGGTGCGCGTCGCGGAGGCGCTCAGGAGATTTCCGGCTCTCCAGGAGAAGCTTGCCGGCGCGCCGGTGTGTTCGCGGGAACGGGGAGGATTGACGTCGTCGCGCCGTTTGCATCGGGTCACGACACGCCAAGGCGAGGTAACGGTCGCGCTGATCGGCGATGCGTCCGGGTCGGTTGACGCGATCTCCGGCGAAGGGCTCTGCCTCGGCTTTCATCAGGCAATCGCCCTGGCGGATGCCATCGAGTGGGGAGACCCCGGATATTACGAGTCCGTGCATGCGCGCTTGTCGAGACGGCCGAGAATGATGGCGGATCTGATGCTTGCGATGGACCATTTTCCGTGGCTGCGAAGGCGTGTGTTGCCCACGCTGGCGGGGCATCCGGAATTGTTTGCGCGCCTGCTGGCGACGCATGTGGGAGCCAGTTCGCTGGCCCGCTTTGGAAACCGGGTTGCTTATTAATTCCGGTTCACAATTGCTGGCCAGCGAACCGCATCGCCGGAGCAGCACGTCTGCTGTCAGCAGACGGCGAGAGGTGTGAAAACGATGGGAACGGAAACTCCCGATTTCGAACAAGACGACGCCAGGGGCGCTGGAACCGGCACGCTTGAGGCGCTGGAAATCGAACACTTCCATTGGGAACCGGCTGATTCGCCGGTATCCATTCACATACATCTCGGGGCCATCGACGGTATGGCACGGGATGTTCTGGAACGTCTCAGCCGCCAGCCCAAGCCCAACGTCGAGGTCGGCGGGCTGTTGCTCGGGCGGCTCAGGCCGGGCGACCGGACTGAGGTGTGGATCGAGCGTTATCAACGTATTCCTTGCGCGCATTCTTTCGGGCCGAAGTTTGTGCTCGACCGCGACGACATGGAAGGTTTGGAAAAGGCCGCGACCAGCGTGCTGGCGGAGGGCGACATTACGGTCGTCGGATTTTATCGCAGCCATACACGGCCCGGTTTCCAACTGGAAGAGTCCGATTTCGAACTGATCCGGCGCTACTTCAGCGATCCGGCCGACCTGATTCTGTTAATCAAATCACAAGCTGCGACCGATCTCACGGGTCAGTTCTATACCTGGGATGCCCAACGCGGCCCGCAGGCGGTTGGGGGTGAGTTTCCATTTCAGGGCCAGGTGGTTTCTTCTGACACACTGCCCGACACACCTGGGACGGCGGAAGATGCCGAAGCCACGAGCATTTCACGGCCGAAGCCCGCTGATGCCGCGCCGCCAAGGGAAATCCCGCGCCGGATCGTGCCGGATTTCGCACCAGCGCCAGTAGAGCCTGCGCCGTCGCTTTACGGATTATCCGGTGACGAGGCTTGGAGGGGCGGCGCTCCGCACGAAGCGGATGAACGTGAAGCCGGGGAGAAGGACCAGCACGGTGGCTCGAGGAAGTGGCTCGCGCTGGTGGCGGCACTCGTATTGGTGGGCGGCATCGCCTGGCTCGTGCTGCGGCAGGGCAAGCCTGCGGTTGCCAATCCGGCGCCGGCCCAGGTGGCGGAAACGGGGCGCCCGCTGGGTCTTTATGTCGATTCGTCGAGCCCGTCGTGGAGAGTGCTCTGGAACCCCAACGCCACGGCCCTGCATGACGCACGAACGGTGCAGTTGTTTGTGCGGGAAGGTGATGAACAGACACGCGTGGAGCTCGCGCCACAGGACCTCGCCAAAGGAAGCTTTTCCTACAAGCCGAACGGCAATGACGTGACGTTCCGCCTCGAAGTTGTGGATCACGCGGGCCAGGTGGCCGCGGAATCGTTCCGGTTGCTGCGTCAGACCGCGCCGGCGCCGCCGCCCCCGGCGCCCAGTGCGCCTGCCGAGGCGGCGAGCAAGCCTGCCCCGGCACGGCCACCTGCACAAGCCAGGTTCGTGCCGCCCAAGGCAACATACCGCGCGCCGCCGGTCGTGGCAGCGGGAATCCGTCCGCGCATCAAGGGAACGATCGCGATCGATGTGCGGGTGCATATCGACCAGCGCGGGAAGGTCACTTCAGCATCGCCGATCACGAAGCAGCACTCGGGCCTTGAAGAATATCTCGCGGGCCGCGCGGTGCAGGCAGCGCGATTGTGGAAGTTCGAGCCGGCGCGCGAGAACGGGTCCGCCGCCGCTGGCACGCAGACGCTGCACTTCGTGTTTGAGAAGTAGAGCGCAGGCGTTGGATGCAGACGCTCGATGCGGCGTAGGCTGGCGGTGGTAACGGTGATATTCTTGCGGCCATGATAGGTCGACCCGTGCTCCGTCGCACCGCGTTTCTCGCAATATTGGCGATGTCTCCGCTGCTGGCGCAAACGAACACGCCGAAGCCGCCGAAATCACTGCGGCTCTACGTGCTCGATTGCGGCAGGATCAATGTCGCGAATGGCGACTCCATGGGATTCAAGCCGGGCGAACTGGCGACCAGCAACATGGTCACCCCATGTTTCCTGATCGTGCACCCAAAAGGGACGATGATCTGGGACACGGGCGAGATTCCGGACAGCGCGTTCGCTTCCGGCAAGGCGCCCCAGACGCAGGGCGCATTCGTGGTCGACCGCCCGCTGCTGCCGCAACTGGCGGCCATCGGTTATCAGCCAGCGGACATAACCTATCTCGCGCTCTCGCACTATCATGGAGACCACGTCGCCAATGCAAATGCGTTCGCGGGATCGACGTGGATCGTGCAGAAGGGCGATCGCGATGCGATCTTCGGACCGCGCCCGGCGAACGCCCCACGGCTCGGCGCAGTCGCCGCACCGGAGTTTTTCTCGAAGCTCGCGAACAGCAAATCGATTGTGCTCAAAGGCGAGGACCACGATGTTTTCGGCGACGGCACCGTTATCATCAAGTTCACGCCTGGACACACGCCGGGCCACCAGTCGTTATTCCTGAAGCTGAATAAGACCGGGCCGGTGCTGCTCTCGGGAGATTTGTACCACTATCCGGAAGAGATCACGTACAAGAAGATTCCTCCATTCGATTCCGACAAGGAACAGACGGCGAAAAGCCGCGCGGCCATCGAGGCGTTCGTAAAGAAGAATAAGGCGCAGTTGTGGATCCAACACGACTACACGTCGGGAATCAAGAGAAAGCTCGCGCCGGATTATTACGAATAAGGCTTGTGGGCCGAAGTTATTTGCGGTCCGCAGCCAGCTGATTGAGATAGGCCTTCTCGAGATCCGCGACGGAGGCCTGGAATAACTGCGGGTCTACGAATCGATTCGGGTCGTAGGCATCGCCTGGCTTGTACTTGTCATGCAGCCGGAACTGAGAGGCGTGCGATGCGAGAAAGATATCGATCTTCATGGCTTTCTGCTCGCGGAAGGTGCGGGCGTAGGCTTGCGCGATGTCCGGGAAGCCGGGCATGCCGGTGAGTTTGACGCCCGCATTGATGGACGGCATGTTGGCGATGATGACGCGATAGTCGCGCGCGGCGCTGCCGGCGCCGTCGTGGACCGTAAAGGTGAAACTGGAAGCTCCCCTGGTATGGCCGGGGTGATGGTGAAGCGTCAGTTCGGTGCCACCCAGCGCAATTGTGGCGCCGTCCGCCAATCGCCGATCGACGTGCACCGGCTCGAAATGCGCGGCTTGGTCGTTGCCGAAGCGAAAGTCCGCCTTACCGCCCGATTCCAGCAGTGGGGCATCTTCTTCTTCGATCAGCAATTTCGCCCCCGTGAGGCGTTTGATTTCGGCGAGCCCGGCGACGTGGTCGTAGTGGCCGTGGGTCGCGGTGATCAGCTTGATGTCGGAGAACTTGAAACCAGGACTCTCTACGTTGGCCCGAATCATGGGTACGGAATCGGCGAGTCCGCTGTTGATCAGCATGTTTCCCTGCGGAGTGACGATGAGGTATGAAGAAAGGTCCCACGTGCCAACCCAGTAAAGATTGCCGACAATCCGGAACGGCGGGAACGGCTTGTGCCACTCGGCATTATCGGGAGCTTGTTGGGCGAGCAGAGGGACGGCCAGCAAGGTCAGCAGCAGCGATCGGGACATGATAGACAGGCAGTTTACAACCGGCCGTCAGGCAGCACGCCGCGGGGACGGGACCCCGCCCGCGTATCTCACTTCATTCGCTCGCTTTGAGCTTCAGCTTCCTGAGCGGCCCGTGATCCGCCCTGGCGCGATGTCTCGATCACCTGCCGGGCGTCGGCCGCGAGGTGTTCCGGGACCTGCACCTGAAATTCGAGATTCGGCAGCACGTGCGGACCCACCACTACGGCATCGATGCCGGCCGAATCCAGCGCGCCTTTAACCGCCAGCGACTCCATCTCGGCATCGTGATTCGATGAGCTGAATACGGCCACCATGGCGTCGTCCCGTTCCGTCCGATCTATCGCATGACCGCTGTCAATGGCCTCGCCGCCTGTGCGCTCTCGTTCGTTCTCCATAAATCCACAGTAGCGTGAATCGCGCCTGCGCCCGGTAAAATGGATGTGAGGATCGGCACATGGAAGAAGAAAGCAACAGTTTCGGATGGTTCCTGGCGGGGCTTGTGGTGGGCGCAGGCGCGGCCCTGCTGGCGGCTCCCAGGTCGGGCAAGGACACCAGAGATTATCTGAGCCGCACGACAAAGGACAGTCGCGAGGCAATGGAAGCCAGCGGTCGCGAGTTGATGGATCGCGGCAAGGACCTTTACAACCAGGGCAAGAAGATCGTCGACGACGCAAGCGACCTGTTCGAGCGCGGGCGCAAGCTGGTGCAGGGCTGACGGCCGCTTGCATTCGCAAATAACCGTCGGCGACATTCATATTCGGCTCGTGCGGGTGGGGTCTTACTGGTGGGACGGTGGCGCGATGTTCGGCGTTGTTCCCAAGACCCTGTGGTCGAAGCACGAGCCCAGCGATGAGTTGAATCGGATTGAAGCTGGTTTCAACTGCTTCATCGTCGAAACCTCCGGGCATCGGGTGCTCGTGGATACGGGTGGCGGCGTCAGGCACGATGCGCGGGCGGGTGAGCGCATGCGGCTGCCCGATCCGCCGCGAATTCGTGAGGTGCTGGCCGCGCAACGCGTCGAGCCCGAGTCCGTCGACCTGGTCATCAACACTCATCTGCACTGGGACCATTGCGGCGGCAACACGGTCGATGAAGGCGGCCGGGCGCTCCCTGCCCTGCCGCGCGCGAAGTACGTGGCGCAGCGCGGCGAACTGGAACATGCGCGCGAGCAGCACCCGCGCGACGCAGTGAGCTACCGCGCAGTGAACTATGAGCCGTTGGTGGAATCGGGTGTCATGCAGCTACTGGATGGCGACGGCGAAGTCGCGCCCGGCGTTGAGGTGCGCGTTACCCCCGGACACACTCGCGACATGATGGTTGTGCTGGCGCGCGCGGGCGGCGAGACGTGGTGCCACTTCGCCGATCTGGCGCCATATGCGTCGCAGGCGACACCGACGTGGGTCAGCGGCTTCGACCTCTTCCCCCTCGAAACCATCGCCAGCAGGACCGAACTGCTGGGGCGCGCTGCCGCGGAAGGCTGGTGGTGCAGTTTCGGACACGACCCGCGCACGGCCTTTGCGAAAATTGAGGTGGTGGAGGGAAAGTGGCGCACCCGGAAAGTACTTCCATAGAGCGCACAGGCCGCGAAGCCGTTGCGCGCGAGGTGAGCGAAGCTCTACCGGAGTTTCGCAACGAACCGTATACCGATTTCACGCAGGCCGGGAATCGCAAACGCATGGAGGATGCCCTGGCGCGCGTGCGATCGCAGCTCGGGCGGGAATACGACATCCGCATCGGCGGCCAGCGCATTCAAACTCCAGAGAAGCTGAGGTCGATGAATCCGGCGCGTCCGAATGAAGTCGTCGGGATTCACCAGAGGGCTACCCCCGAACTGGCGAATCGCGCGATCGAAACTGCGCACGAAAATTTCTCGCAATGGAGCCGGACACCCGCGGAAGCCCGCATCCGGATGTTGGTGCGGATGGCATCGCTCATGCGCGAACGCAAGCACGAATTCGGTGCGTGGCTGGTCTTTGAAGCCGGTAAAACCTGGCCGGAAGCAGAGGCCGAAGTCGCGGAAGCCATCGATTTCTGCGAGTACTACGCGCGGGAGATGCGGAGGCTGGCGAGCCCGCAGACTGTCGTGCAGCTTGCGGGAGAGCGCGATGAAATGCGTTACCTGCCGCTCGGGGTGGGCGTGGTGATCCCGCCATGGAATTTCCCGCTCGCGATTTTGTGCGGCATGACCTGCGCGGCGCTGGTCACGGGCAATACGGTGGTGATCAAGCCTTCGAGCGAGACGCCGACGATCGCGGCCGTCTTCGCGGAGACACTGCTCGAAGCGGGCTTCCCCGCGGAGTCGTTTTGCTTTTTGACCGGCAGCGGCGGCGCCATCGGCGATGTACTCGTGTCGCATCCCAAAACGCGCTTTGTGTCGTTCACGGGGTCGCGCGACGTAGGGCTGCACATCAACGAGCTGGCGGCGAAGCCGCAGAAGGGGCAGATCTGGATCAAGCGCGTTGTCGCTGAAATGGGCGGCAAAGACGCGATCATCGTGGACAGAGATTGCGATCTGGACGCGGCTGTGGAGGGAGTCGCGGCCTCCGCGTTCGGCTATCAGGGGCAGAAGTGCTCGGCCTGCTCGCGAGCGATTGTGGACGAAGCGGTGTACGACGCGTTTCTCGACAAGCTCGCCGAGCGCACGAAGAGGATTGTCATGGGCGCACCGGATGACCCGGCGATCACACTGGGGCCCGTCATCAGCGCGGGGGCGAGGAAGTCGATCCAGCAGTACATCGACGTCGGCAGGCAGGAAGGCCGCCTGATCACGGACGGCGATGCAACGCCGGACTCGGGGCACTTCGTGCCGCCGACAATCATTGCGGATGTCGCATCGAACGCGCGCGTCTTTCAAGAGGAGATTTTCGGCCCCGTGCTCGCGGTGACGAAAGCGCGCGATTTCGACCATGCGCTGTCGATGGCCAACGATTCGCAGTACGGATTGACCGGCGCGATTTTTTCCAATGACGAATCGCATGTGGCGCGCGCGCGGGATGACTTCTTTGTCGGCAATATGTACGTGAACCGGAAGTGCACGGGAGCGATGGTCGGGGCGCATCCTTTCGGCGGGTTCAATATGTCCGGCACCGATTCGAAAGCGGGCGGTCCGGACTATCTTCTGCTGTTCCTGCAGGCGAAGTCGATCGCGGAAAAATTTTAGCGCGTGTTAGGATCGTGGTACCCCGATTCGAAGGGGACCGAGAAATACGAACAACAGGGTAAAACGTGATCGACACGGCGCGGGCTTTCGAGCCCGCTCCCGAACCGGGAATCTCAATTTGAGGTTCCCGGTTTTTTGTTGAAGCGCAGTAATCAACCGCCCGGTCATAATTGGTTATGCGGTCGCTTTGCTACCTTCTTCTCGCGGCAGTGGCTGCCTTCGGGCAGCAAGGGCCTCAGCAGCAACTGGCGCGCGACATCTTTAAACAATTGATCGAAATCAACACGACGGATTCTGCCGGCGACAACACGCGCGCGGCCGAAGCTGTTGCCGCTCGCTTTCGCGCCGCCGGGTTTCCCGCCAAAGACGTTCAGGTGCTCTCTCCGGCTCCTCGCAAGGGCAATGTCGTCATACGGCTGCACGGCACAGGGCCCGCGAAGCCGGTTCTGTTTATCGGACACCTCGACGTCGTGGAAGCAAAGCGCTCAGACTGGTCGTTCGATCCCTTCACGTTCCTCGAGAAGGATGGCTATTTCTACGGGCGCGGCACCGAGGACATGAAAGGCGATGACGCGATCATCATCGCGACCTTTCTTCGTCTGAAGCAAGCGGGATTCAAACCGTCGCGCGACTTGATCCTCGCTCTGACTTCGGACGAGGAAGGCGGAAATTTCAACGGAATTTCCTGGCTGGTGAAGAACCATCGTGACTTGATCGATGCGGAATTTTGCGTCAACTTCGACGGCGGCGGAGGGGACATCAAGAACGGAAAGTATCGCTTCATGGGCGTCGAGGCGGCCGAAAAGGTTTTCAACAGCTTCAAGCTCGAGACGACGAACCCGGGCGGGCACAGCTCGAAACCGCGGAAAGACAATGCGATTTATGAACTCGCGGACGGACTCTCCCGGCTCGAGAAATACGAGTTCCCCGTCAAACTATTCGACGTGACGCGCTCTTACTTCGAAAAGGCCGCGCCGCTCTACGAGGGACAGCTCGGCGCCGATATGAAAGCGATGGCGCGGAATCCGAACGATGCGGCTGTCGTCGCGCGGCTCTCAGCGCTGCCGCAATATAACGCCCTGCTGCGCACGACGTGCATTCCCACAATGCTCTCCGGGGGGCACGCGGAAAATGCGCTCCCGCAAACCGCGACTGCTGTCATTAACTGCCGCCTTCTGCCGGTCGATAAATCGGAGGAAGTCCAGGCGACGCTGCGCAAGGTTCTGGCGGACCCGAAGATCGACATTTCGGTGATGACTCCGGCGAAGGCGACGAAGTACGTCCCGATGAATCCGACAGTCCTGAGCGCAATTACCGCGGCCACAACGAAGCAGTGGCCGGGGCTGCCGGTGATTCCCGAAATGGCTACGGGCGCAAGTGACGGCGTCTATCTCAACGTGGCCGGCATTCCGACATACGCGGTGAGTGGTATTTTCGGCGACGAAGACGATGTGCGCGCGCATGGACGCGACGAGCGCATCCTGGTCAAATCGTTTTACGATGCTCTTGGTTTCGTTTACGACCTGGCGACAACGCTCGGGAACGCGAGATGAGGATCGTCGCGCTGGGACTCCTGTTGTCCCTTTCGTGCGTGGCGGCGGGAAGTAAATCCGAGGTATCCACGTATCAGGGGGTTGCCAGGAAGCTCATCGCCGCGGCCATGGCGGACGGCGACGGACTTAGCCGCCTCGAATACCTTTGCTATCGCATTGGCAACCGAATCAGCGGCTCGGTGGCGCTCAATCAGGCCATCGCGTGGGGCGCGGGGGAGATGAAGAAGGCCGGGCTCGCCAACGTCCGCACGATTCCCGTGAAAGTATCGCATTGGGTGCGCGGCAGCGAATCGGCCGAGATGATCGAGCCGCTGCGCAAGCCGCTGTTCATTCTCGGGCTCGGCGGCAGCATCGCGACGCCTGCTGACGGAATCACCGCGGACGTGGTCGCGGTCTCGACATTCGCTGAACTGGAGAAGCTTGGCAGGGCGGCGGTGGCCGGGAAGATCGTCCTTTACGACGCGCCATTTGTGAGCTACGACAAGACAGTCGCGTACCGGACAAACGGCGCTTCGCGCGCGGGCCGGTTAGGGGCAGTGGCGGCGCTGCTCCGCTCGATTACACCGCGCAGTCTGCGCGACCCGCATACCGGCGCGATGAACTATGCAAACGATGCACCGAAGATTCCAACCGCCGCGGTGTCGGTCGAGGACTCGATGTGGATCCATGGCCTGACGCGCTCAGGCCAACGCGTGCGAGTTCACCTTTCCATGGAAGCGCATACCGAACCGGACGCGGATTCCGCGGATGTCATTGGCGAAATTCCGGGGCGAGAGAACCCCGGCGAAGTCGTGGTGATCGGCGGCCATATCG
>Ga0134125_10000339_pt1 | contig 64649 bp, 63 predicted proteins | sample KB31751_FD_96464 | JGI IMG/M metagenome (GOLD analysis project Ga0134125, IMG submission 96464) | Terrestrial soil microbial communities with excess Nitrogen fertilizer from Kellogg Biological Station, Michigan, USA - KB3-175-1 | ecosystem: Environmental > Terrestrial > Soil > Unclassified ... | reverse complement strand
TTCGGCAGGTCGCGGTCACGCGCGCCAAGAATGCCGCCGAGCTGGCCCCCGCTAAGGGTTGACGTAATGTCCTGGCCGGAGCCGGCGATAATATGCACACTGCCGTTCACCGGCGATGTCGAGAGAGGAAACGCCTGTCCTTCGCTCACCAATGGTTGACCGTTGGCCGTTGTCAGCGTGAGGCCGTTGTTCTCCGTCTTGATCTGGTCAAATCCGATTAAGCCTGAGAGCTGAGTCAGGTCCTGCTGCCGCAGGTCTTCAAGCGTTCCTGCGTCCGCGTTGGGACTGTTGGATTGGATCTGCAGGTTAAGCTGCGCGATGGAGCTGAGTAGTGAGTTGACATTCGAGACTATGCCTGTTGCCTGCTGATTCAGCGCAGCGGTCTGTTCTGAGATCGCAGATGCCGCTGCATTGAAATCCGTGGCCAGCGTAGCCGCCGCCGAGATTACACCCTGACGCACGGACATGTTCGACGGACTCGCCTGAAGCGAGCTGAAGGAGTTGAAGAACGCATTGATGTCCGTGCCCAGCGTCGTCGACGCCGAGGAGCTGGCGTTGGATGTCAAGCCGAAGATCGATTGCAGGTCAGATAGCGCGGAGGACTCGGCCGTAGCGGCCGCCACGGCCTGTGTCTGCTGCTGCACGCGCTGGTTCAGCACAGGATCGCGCTGCGACGCGGCTGAGACAGTTGCGCCCATGCCGCTCGCGGTATTGCCGCTCAGCGAGACGGTATCGAGCTCACGCCAGGTGGCGATCTCGTTCGTATAGCCGGGTGTGTTGGCGTTGGCGACGTTGTTAGAGGTGATATCGAGCGCAGACTGGTTGGCATCCAGTGCGTTCTGCGAAAGATAAAGCAGTGCGGTCAGCGAACCCATCGCATGCTCCCCTCTGACCCACTCGCGCGTGAGCGGCGAAGAACACGCAGGTTCTCGCCGGTAGCCTGGAGAAGATCACCGAGCAGACGATGCTCTTGGAACAGGGCCGCGGAGTGCCGCGCAATGCGGGATGGCGCGGAGTTGATATCGCGGGAAGATTGCGACGTAAGGTCGGAGAAGATGAAGAGCATCTCTTCCGCGCGAGCCGCCAGGGCCTCCAGCTCATCGGCGCGCAGACGGGCCAGGGCCGCGCGCGTCTCCGCGAGCAGGCCGGCGATGTTTTCTGATTCCGATGCGTCGAGCAATTTCGGTCTGCGCCTTTCTTCTCCCGCTCTACATCAGCAGTGAGCTGATGATCTTGTCTGCAACGTCCGAGGCAGAGACGTTGTACGTTCCCGCAGCGATTGCCTGCTGCAGCGCGGTGACTTTGTCCATGCGAACGTCACTTTGCGTAAGCGCCTGGGCAAGCGCGCCCCCAAATCCCGAAAGCTTGGCGTGATCCATGGCAATGGGGTCGGTTGCATGGGAGGCGGAGGAGTGCGATAGCGAAACGGAGGCCGTGCGCTCGGTCTGCGCCGTGCCGGACGTCGCGTTCGTCTCCGACGCAAATGGGTTCTGCGAATTGCCGATTCCGCTGGTGTAGCTCACGATGTACCTCCCGCCTACACTCGGTTCATCGGCATGGGCAGACTGCACTTTAGCGCTGCATTAGAGATTTCTGATATTTTTTTGCGGCTTTGGAATCAGCGGCATGGACGCGTATCGCAGACCTCCCTATTTATTCCGAGACTTTGCGGCGTCTCGAACTCGGAATCAATACCTTAGAGCAATCCCGGGGCGGGAGCCCTTCAGCGTTTGTTGACCGGCCTGAGAGGTCTGTGGTGTTCGGTCGACACGTTCGCGATCCACCTGCTGGATCACCTGCCTGGCGATGCCGAGGCCGCCGGAGCGGGAGATGGCCGTGGCAAGTGATTCCGAACCGAAGCTGGAGAGCGTGTCAGCGAAACCGGAGGAGTCGGAGTCATCGCCAGAACTGCCTGAGTCGCTGGAGCCGAAGGAGTGCTCCCGCATCGGCTTGAGAAGCTCCTGCAGCAGCATGCCCTCAAACTGCTGCGCTGCGTCCACGAGCTTGCGGTGCCTTGGGCCGCTGGTGGAATTTGCGCCGGAGGCGGCGGCCGCAGGTGGCGATTGCGTAATGACCGGACCATTTGCGGGTGGAAGGAGAGTGAAGTTCATCTCTATTGCACCTCCAGCTCAGCTTCCAGTGCCCCGGCAGACTTCATGGCCTGAAGAATGGAGATCACATCGCGGGCGGACGCGCCAATGGTCTGCAGCGACCGCACAAGATCGTCAACAGTCGCGCCCTCCTTCAGCTCGATCCGGTTCACCGGCTTGTCCTGCGCCGCGACCCTGGTCTGCTGCACGGATTCCGTCGTTCCCGTTGCGCTGAATGGGGAAGGCTGCGAGACGTCAAAGTGGCTGACGATGTTTACCGCAAGACCGCCGTGAAGAATCGAGACGGGCTGAAGCACAACCGAGCCGCCGATGACTACCGTGCCGGTGCGCTCGTTTACGACGACCTTGGCATGCGGGTAAATCGGAACCTCAATGGCCTCAATGCGCGCCAGCAGCGCAGGCACATCGTCTCCGGGTTTGATCGCAACCTCGACCGTGCCGCTGTCGATAACATGTGCGGAGGGTTTGCCGAGCTCTTTGTCAATGCCCGCGGCGACTGCCTCGGCCGACTTGAAGTCAGTCTCACTGAGGAGGAGCGTGATTCGGTCCATGCTGTCGAGCGGCATCGGCACGCCACGCTCCACGAGGCCGCCGAGCGGAATGCGCGCCGTAGTGGGGTGGTTCAGCTGGCGCGTATTGCCGTTGACCGAGATCGAATATCCGCCGACGACGAGCGGCCCTTGCGACTGCGCGTAGATCTTGCCGTCGGAGCCGTAGAGCGGAGTCATCAGGAGTACACCGCCTTCGAGGGAGTTGGCATCGCCCGCGGAGGAGACCGTAACATCGATGGCAGCGCCTGGGCGAGAGAATGGAGGCAGCGTAGCCGAGACGAAGACCGCAGCCAAATTCTGCACGCGGATTCCACTCGCCGGCACGCTGACTCCCATGCGCAGCAGCATGGCTGCGAGAGTCTGGGTGGAGAAGCCAGTCTGCTGGCTGTCGCCCGTTCCGTGCAGGCCGACGACAAGACCGTACCCAACGAGCTGGTTATCGCGCACACCCTGCACGGAGGCGATGTCCTTGATACGCGCATTGCGCGGAGCGCCTTCAGCGCGAATGCCTACGGGCAGCATCCATGCGAGAAGGAGAGCAGAGAGAAGAGGGAGAATGACGCTTGCGGAAGGCGCGGTGCCCTGTTCCGTGATTTCGGTTTGGCTGATCGATCGCATGGGCTAAAAGATGAGTGCACGTTGAAGGAGGCGGACCAGTGCGTTGGGACGATGGGTGTAGTCGGTAACAATTCCCTTGCCGCGAACCTCCAGCTCCATGGATGAAATTGCGGTGGAGAGAACCTGATTCTCCTGAGAGATGTCCTCCGGGCGGACGAGACCTCGGAGAACGATGGTTTGCGTCTGCTGGGAAAACTCGACCTGGCGCGCGGCTTCAATGACCAGCATGCCGTTGGGCAGCACATCCACAACCTGACCGCCGAAAGTAGTCGAGAGGCTTGAGTTGGTTGCGCTGGCGCCTTGCGCGCTCAGGCCGGCCGCAGAGTTCTGGTTGATGAGGTTCTGCAGTGCGTTGCCGGCGTGCAGGGTTCCAATGAGACCCGAAATACTGGAGGACGCGTTCGAGGCGCGCGAATTTTTTACAGTGCCATCGGTCGATGCGGCGAGGGATTCGGAGACAACGACCTGAATCAGGTCGTGAGGACGCATGGCGCGATCATCGGTGGACATGCGGGTGAGGCGGCCGGAGTCCGACCAGATAGAGCCCGGCGTGGTCTGCACGGCTTTGTTGTCCTGGCGCACCCGGCTGAGATAGGCCTCAAGCGACGCGGCGGTGGGGCCGGAGGCGGACGCCAGAGACTTTGCGGAAGGCTGGTTCTTTGGGGCCGAAGCGCGCGCCGTTGCAACTTGAGTTGCAGCCGGTGCAGGCTGAACGGGCGCCTGAGCAAAGAGCCGTGTAACAAACGTAAGCAATAACATCGACACGGCGCACGCGGGTGAGGAGGTGTTGAAGCGGTATTTACTCTTCATTGGGCGATCTCCACGTCGTCTGCTGCGCGAACAATGCCGGGGATGTGCTGAACAGTCAGCCCGGAATCTTCAGTCTGATGGGCGATGCGGACATGGATGCGTTCGCCAAGGCGCGCGGACTGCTCGGCAGTGCCAGTGATCTCGATACGGGAGCTTGCATCCTGGGACCATAGGCGAACCGGTTCCCCTGCGTGCACGAGAATGGGTGGGACGACAGAGGCCGTTGCGGGCAGACGCTGCGGTGTAATCGCCACGGGCAGAGGAGTATTCAGCGCGATGGCGATGGCATGTGCAGGCCATTCCGGATGAAGGCAGTCCTGACGCATCTCCCATATCTTGCGGAGCTCAACGTCATAGCGGCGCGCGACCACACGATAGCCCGCGGTACATGCTGCATCCTGCGCAAATGCAACGCCGGAAGTTGCCGCGAGTGAAGCAGCGAACAGAATATGCGACCATCGTGTGTGTCTTTTCATGCGGGTTCCGGAACCTAACGAACCATGTTGTTGATCTGCGAATACATGTCGTCCGCCACGTGGACAACCTTGGAGTTGCTCTCATAGGCACGCTGCGCGAGGATCATGTTCACGAATTCGGCGACGACATCGACGTTTGAGTTTTCGAGATACCCCTGCTGGAGCGATCCCATACCGCTGGAGCCGCCCGGCGTGTCGGTGATGGCGTTGCCTGACGATGATGTGGGCTGCAATATATTGCCGCCAAGCGAATTAAGGCCACCTGGATTGGGGAATGTCGCGAGCTGAATGGTGCCGAGCTGGCTGGCATTCGTCTGCCCTGGCAATGTGGCCGAGACAACGCCATATTGTGAAATGGTGACGCTCGTCGCGTTCGATGGAATCGTAATGGCCGGCAGAAGCTGATTGCCGTGCGAGTCCACGACGACGCCTGCATTGTTGAGCGAAAAGTTGCCATCGCGCGTATAGCCGATGGTGCCGTTGGGCAACTGCACCTGAAAGAAGCCGGAGCCCTGAATGGCGAGGTCGAGCGGGTTCCCGGTCTGGTTGAACTGGCCCTGAGTCATGATGACCTCGCTGGCGGTTGACTTGGTGCCGAGACCGATCTGAAGTCCCGCGGAGGTAGTCGATGTCGACGCGGCGGAGCCGGGCATGACCATGTTCTGGTAGATCATGTCCTCGAACTGGAGGCGGCGCGCGCGAAAGCCGGAGGTCGCGGAGTTGGCGAGGTTATTGGCAACGGTATCCAGATTGGCCTGCTGGGCGCTCATGCCGCTGGCTGCTGTGTAGAGTGCTCGGATCATCGATGCTCCTTGGGATCGCTTGCTGCTAGACGCGGCCGAGGTCTTCGGCGGCGGTCTTGTCGAAGTCGTTGTTGAAAACGCTGAGGGCCTTCTGCATCATCTCGGCCTGGCGCTGAATGAGGATCAGTTGCATGGTTCCGTGAACCGTATCGAGATTGGCGCCCTCGAGCGCGCCCTGTTGAATGGTTGCGTCGGAGGCCGTGGGCTGCAGGCCCGGCGGCGCGGCGAAGCGGTTCGTGCCGAGCGCGGAGAGTTCAGCGCCCGAAGGAAAGTCGAAGATGCCGATCCTGCCAGCAATGGCACTTCCATCCTGCGTCGTAACGGAGATAGATCCGTCAGAGGCGACGCTGATTGTGCCCGAGGGAATTGTGATGGGCTGACCCGAGGGATCCAGAACAGGCTCGCCCTGCTGAGTCTGCAGTTGACCGTCGCTAGAGCGGGTGAAGCCGCCATCGCGCGTGTACTGGATGCCTTGAGGCGTCTGGATCGCAAAGAAGCCCTGGCCGTCAAGTGCGAGGTCGAGCGGATTTCCGGTCGCGGTGATGGTCCCTTGTCCTTCATCGATAAGGCTGCCGCCAAGGATGCCGAAGTCATTGATAGCGTTGCCAACCTGCGATGCAGGTGTGGAACCATCGATACCTGCCAAGACGCCGCTGAAGTAGTCCCGCTGCGCACGGAAGCCAACCGTTCCCGCGTTGGCGAGGTTATTGGCAGCTGTGTCGAGCGCCTGAGTGCGCGCGAGCAGGCCGGTGTATGCAGCGTAGAGGCCACTGTCCATACGGGAGACAGAGGCACGATCCGGGCCAAACGCAGGGTGACGCAGGTTAGAGCAGATTTAGGCGGCGGGTTGCGCGGCGATGCTGTAAACGCGGTCCAGCATGTCTTCGCGGGAAAAGGGTATTGTGCCACTCGGTTCACGGAGGACGACATCTTCCAGCCACATGCGGAGCCAGAACACCTGGTGAATGCGGACGAGGCGTGATCGGCGTGGCTGCATACCGGCAATGTCGGAGGCGATGCGGCGCGAGAGGGTCTCTTGATCGGGAAGCTGTTCGACTGAGCAGCGAACGGGCTGGCAGCCGAGCAGGCCTTCCCGGGCAGCCTTCCATTCAGCGTGGGCGAGAACACCGCTTTCCACCTTGAGACCGGTCATGCGCTGAAGCGCGAATGCAGCGACGGGGTCCGGCCGATCGGCGAAGGCAACGCGTAACGAACCCTGGCGCGAAATGCGCAGAGGGAACATCGTTGTGCGCTCGATGATCTCGCGAGGGGCTGCGAGCGCCATCTCCTCGGGGTCGAAGCGGTGCACGGAATAGACGTTGCAGTGCCACTGGAGCGCGAGAGCATTAACAACAGATTCTTCCGGGACGCCGCACTCTTCAATAAGCCAGCGGCCGATGCGACCGCCGCCGGTCTGGCGCTGCATCGCGAGCGCGTGATGGAGTTGCGATTGCGTGACCCAACCGCGGCTGAGAAGGATGAGACCAAGCGGAATGCGGTGAGAGTGTTCCCGCTCGGCGGTGGAAGGGGCCGGGGATTCGCGGCGAATGGCAGCATCGACGAGCGCTCGCAGGCAGTGACCTGTACAGGCCCATCCATCTTCAAAGATGGGTCGGCGACGATCCTTGAGGAAACCGAACCATTTGCGACGGCAGGAAGGATTCGCGCAGCGGGACGGCGCGGATGGTGATGCGGGCCGGAGATCGGCGTTGGGCGGCTGCGTTGCGATCGCCTGCAACTGCTGCCGCCATGCGCTGGGGTCGATTGCTGTGGGCATAGGCTGCTTCTTCGTCGCGAGCGGCTAGGAGATTGAGCGGATGCTTTCGAGGCGGAGTTGCGGCTCCGCGACTTCGGTCACTAGCAACGCGAAATTGCCTTCGGCGATAACCACTTCGCCGCGTGCGATGATCTTATCGCCGACAACGAGATCGACTGGATCGGAGACCTGCCGATCGAGCTCAAGAACATCGCCGGGGCCCAGTTCTAGAATCTGCTTGAGCGGCAATTCACGCGAGCCGAAGCGGAGAGTGGCGGCCAACTCGATGTCGAGGAGGAGGCTGTGAGGAGCGGGCGCCATCGCGACTGGCGCAGCGGGGTCTTCAATCAGGTCGTCCATGCGGTGCTCCTCAATGCGAAATATGCGGGTGTGTACAAGACGCAGCTGCTACTGTCCTTCGTGCTGCATAGCGTTGAGAGTTTTGAGTTGAGCGCCACGGTTGCCACCCAGACGCACGGGCATCGCTTGATAAAAGGCCTGGCCGCCAATGCGAAGCTCAGCCGAAGATTGACGAGCGAGCGGCAAAGCCAGTACTTTGCCGGGTGCAAGCTCCGCGAGCGCGCGCGCATTGATTCCCATCGGCGGGAACTGTAGAGAAGAGGCGAAGCCAGCTTCCATCAAGAGGTGCCCGAGACGCGCGCGAGTCTCTGCGGAGCGGCGGCGTTGCCGGTCGCAGGTTGAACGGCGAAGGAGTGTATTGAGAACGACTGATGGCAGGCATAGGTTGAGCGAACCCTGGACCTCGGACATGCGAACCTCAAAACTCACGCAGAGTATTCTTTCGGTTGCCGTCATCACACCGTTGATCTGAGTATCGGGCTCGCGTTTGCCAAAGGTGAAGGAAAGACCGACCGGCCGCCAGGCTGCGTTTAGTTCGCGAAGGAGAATCTCGAACACGGAGAGGAGGATAGAGTCTTCGATCTCGGTTGGTTCGCGGAGGAACCCGGGGCGGCCTGTACCACCGAGGAGGAGATCGACGATGGCAGGTGCGAGGGTGAGATCGAGTTGAAGCGCGGCGAGTGCGTCAAGGGGGGCAAGGGCTGCAGAGCAGAGATATGCGGGTTCGGGGATCAGGGACGTAAAGTCCGACCACGTCATCTGCTCGGCTGAGACGAGCGCGACTTCGAAGCGCGAGCGGAGCCACGCGCCGAGACTGTGTGTAAGATTGTGCGCGAAGAGATCGTTCACCGCGCTGATGCCCTGCATCTGTTCGCGCGTGATCTGGCCGGAGCGGCCGAACTTGTAGTGCTCGAGCGGTCGAGGCGCAGCGAGCGACGCGTCTTGATCGTCACCGGCATGGGCCGCCGCGAACATGGAGTCGATTTCGGATTGGTCGAGAATCTTATTCACTTGATTGTTGGTCTGCTTCTTCTAAGGTGCTCATCATCCGATGGTGCCGATGCTGCGGACCTGTATTGACGGCGGAATTTCCGCCGGAGAAATCACGGTGACTCCCGGGAGGAAAGGCTCCAGCCAGCGGCGCAGGTGATAGCGTGCCGGACTCGATATGAGCAGCACGGGAAGGGCCGTTGCAGGCGAGCCCGAGGTTAGACGCTTCACAGAATCGACGATGCGGCGGAGGAAGGCCCCAGGCGCGGGGCGGCTGCCATCACCGAGGAGGCGCGCGGCGCTGTCGGGATCGAATGTCGCGGTGACCTCCTGCTCGAGACCGCTGGCGAGCGCGAGCACCCGAAGACCGCCATCGGCGTCAAGCAGCGGCCGGACCAGCGCGCGGCCGAGCGCCTGCCTGACGGACTCGACGAGGTGGACGGTGGACTTGGACTGTTGGGCAGCTTCCACAAGAACTTCCAGGATGGCGCCGAGATCGCGGATGGAAACCTGCTCACGAAGAAGTTGCTGGAGGACCTTCTGCACTTCGCCCAGAGTGAGAAGTTTGGGTACGAGTTCCTCAACGAGCTTGGGATGGGACTCATTCATGGCATCGAGCAAGCGCTTGACCTCCTGGCGGCTGAGCAGGTCCTGCGCGTTCTTCCGGATGAGCTCGCCGATGTGCGTGGCGATCACGGTGGTCTGATCGACCACCGAGTAACCGGCGGCGAGTGCCTGCTCTTCGAGACCAGGTGCGATCCAGCGGGCAGCAACATGGAACGCGGGTTCCTGCGTAACTGTGCCCTGGATTGGCCGCGCCCTGGGATCTCCATTGACGGCCAGCAGGCAATTGGATTCGGTGTGCCAGCGGCCGATCTCGATGCCGCGCAGCGAGACGACGTACTCGCGCGGTTTGAGGCGGAGATTGTCCGTGATGCGGACTGGCGGGACGATGAAGCCAAGTTCAGTGGCCAGATGACGACGAAGGCCGCGGACGCGGTTGAGCATCTGGCCACCCTGCTTCTCATCGACGAGGGGTATCAGTTGGAAACCGATTTCGAGCGTAAGCTCATCGACCTTGAGAAGTGCTGCGAGTGAGTCGGCGGGCGCGGCAGCGGCGGCAGCGCTTCCCTTCGTGCCGGGTGCGAGAACATCGGTCGCCGTTGTGGAGGATTCTTCCGGCAGCTTACGAGCGAATACGCCGACGGCGATCGACATCAATAAGAATGCGATTGTAGGCATGCCCGGGACGAGCGAGAGCGCAGCAAGAACACCGCAGGCAATCCAGAGCGTGTTGCGGCGGGAGAAGAGCTGAGACGTGAGTTCCTCATCGAGTTGCCCGGCAGAGGAGGCGCGCGTGAGTACCATTCCGCCCGCAATAGTGACGAGCAGGCTTGGGATCATCGTCACGAGGCCGTCGCCGACCGTGAGGATGGTGTAAGTCTTGGCTGCGGTGAGCAGGTCAGCGCCCTGCTGAAACACACCGATAGCGAGCCCGGCTACGATATTGATGACGGTGAGCAGGACGGTAGCAAGGGCATCGCGCTGATTGAATTTGGCCGCGCCGTCCATCGCGCCATAGAATTCGGCTTCGCGTGCGATGGCCTCGCGCCGCTCGCGGGCGCCGTGTTCGTCGATAAGGCCGGCATTCATATCGGCGTCGATGGCCATCTGCTTGCCGGGAAGGGCGTCGAGCGTGAAGCGGGCGGTAACCTCGGCCGTTCGGACCGCCCCATGCGAGACGACAAGAAACTGGATGGCAATTAGCGCACTGAAGAGTACGAAGCCCACAACATAGTTACCGCCTACGACAAACTGGCCAAAGGCTTCGATCATGCTGCCCGCTGCGTGCGTGCCCTCGTGGCCATGGAGGAGAATGCGGCGGCTGGAGGCGATGTTTAGCGAGAGGCGAAAGAGCGTGAGCAGCAGAAGCAATGTGGGAAAGACGCTGAAATCCACCGCGCGGCGCACCTGGATGGCAGTGAGGAAAACGATGATCGATGCCGTGATGGACGCTACCAGGAGAATATCGAGGATAAAGCTGGGCACGGGAACGAGCATGACGAAGACCATGCTGATCGCGACGACGGGGAGGAGCAGCGTGCGTTTGGCGGCAATCCAGTTAGAGATCATTGTTGTGCTCCGGCTGTGGCGTAGAGGGATGGAACGATCGCACTCGTGCGCCGCGATTCTTCGGCGGCCTTGCGCTCACGCGCGGCCTTCTCCACCTGCTGGCGAAAGAGCCATGCGAGAATCGCGGCAACGGCGGCGTAGAGTTCATATGGAATCGAGTGGCCTTCTTCTACAGACTTGTAAAGCGACCGCGCGAGCGGCGGGTTCTCGACGATGGGGATGCCGGCGAGACCCGCTTCTTCGCGGATCTTGAGCGCATGGAGATTGCGCCCCTTGGTGAGCACAGTGGGAGCCAGCATGGTATCGAAGGAAAACTCGAGCGCGACAGCATAGTGGGTGGGATTTGTAATCACGACGCTGGCGCGGGCGAGGTCGGTCTTGACTTTCCGGCGGCGCATGGCGTGCTGGATGCGGCGGATGCGGCCCTTCACCTGAGGATTGCCCATTGTCTCCTTGAGTTCGTCACGCATCTCCTGCTTGGTCATGCGCAGCCGCTTGTTCCACGCAGCACGCTCGATGGCATAGTCGATGGCGGACCATGCGAGCATGATCCAGGCAGCTTTGAGCGCGAGGCCGTAGCAGGGTTGGAGCGTGAGTGGAAGGCGCGCAAGGCTCATGATCGGCATGGGAAGAATCAGATGCTTGACGGCAATAACGCCAAGCGCGACGACGAGGGCCGCCGGCAGAAGAGATTTCGTCAAACGCGCGGCAGAACGAAGGCTGAATAGATTGCCCAGATTAGTGACAGGGTTCAGACGGTCGAACTTGAAGGTGAGGACATCGCCGCGAAGCTGAACACCACCGGATTGCCAGATGCCGGAAAGGAGTGCTGCGCCAAAGGCCGCCGCGAGGATAAGGCCGATGGGAGGGAGGACAGGGATCGTGAGTTTGAGGAGTGAGTGATCAAGGGCGGCGGTTTGGAGGTCTGCCGTGGCAAGAGCGAGCGCTCGTGTGTAGGTTTCCGCCCAGGCGGAGACGAACTGCTTTGCGGCAATTCCGAGAACGAGCATTCCGGCGAGCATCGCGGCAGAGCTGAGAAACTCACGGCTGCGGACTACATCACCTTTCTGGCGGGCTTTCTGTTTGCGTTGTTCGGTTGCCTGTTCTGTGCGCTGCTCGCTCATGAGGCCACCAGTCTCTGCGCATGGTCCAGCAGCGATGTGAAGTGGCGTTCAATCCAGGCGGGCCACATGGCAAGCGAGCCGATGAGTACGCCGTAGGACACGAGGGTCTTGAGCGGAATGCCCACAACCATGGCAGGAAGCTGTGGCGAGATGCGCGCGACAAGACCTACAACCACTTCGACCGTCATCGCGGCGGCCATCACGGGCGCGGCAAGCTGTAAACCAGCGAGGAGGATGCCCCCCGTCATGTCCGCGAGGGCGGCACAGGTGTTCGCTTTCATCACCGCCTGGCCAACAGGCACAACGGCGAAGCTGCGCATCACTGCGGCGAGCAGCGATCGGTCAAGGCCCGCGCCGATGACGACGAGAAGACCAAGCCAATTGAGCAGCTGGCCCAGGACCGGCGTCTGAATGTTACTGTTCGGGTCGAGGAGATTGACGAGGGAAAAGCTGAATTCCATCCCGATGAGCTGACCGGCGAAGAGGAGAGATTCCGTTAGAAGGGTAAGTGCGAAACCGAAGGTGAGGCCCACGGCCAATTCGCCCAGAATGGCGGACATGGACAGCTCCGCGTGCGACTGCGGAAGCACACCCACGGCCGGAGCAAGCAGAGCAGTGATGGCAATGACGAATCCGGCCTTAATGCGCGGCGGGATGGCGGCCGAAGAAAAGAGCGGCGCGAAGACGATCAGCCCGCTGACGCGCACCAGCACCAATATGGCTGCGGTGAGGACGTGGGGCCAGTCGGTAATCTGGGTGGGCATGATGGCGGCGGCGAGACCTATTCCAAGGTGTTATCCGAGATAAAGGTGAAAGTTCGACCAGAGGTGAACGGTGTAGGTGACGAGACGGCCGATGGTCCAGGGCAGCGTTAGAACGGTGACTGCGAAGACCACAACAAGACGCGGCACCACGGTGAGAGTCTGTTCCTGCACGCTGGTGAGAGTTTGCAGCAGACTAAGGACGATGCTGACGAGACAGGCGGCGATCAGCAACGGCGCGCTGATAATGGCTGCCTGAATGAGGAGATTGCGTGCGAGCTCGGCGGCCATATCGGGAGTCATTTGGGTCCTTTCTGCGTGAAGGGCGCACCTTCGTTCCTGCGGCCTAAAAGCTCTTGAGCAACGAGCCGACGAGTAGATGCCAGCCATCCACCATGACGAAGAGGAGGATTTTGAGCGGGGTGGAGATGACGACCGGCGGGAGCTGCATCATGCCGACTGAAGTGGTGATGCCGGCGACGGCGAGATCGATCAGAAGAAACGGGAGAAAGAGGATGGCGCCGATCTGGAATCCGGCCTTGAGTTCAGAGAGCATGTATGCAGGAATGACTACCTGCATGGGCAGGTCCTGTTCGAGCGCAGGGCGCGAGGCGAGGCCTGCGTTGGCGAAGAGTGCAAGGTCCTTCTGCCGCGCATAACGAAGCATGTAAGTCTTCACCGGCGCTGCGCCAAGGTCGAGCGCCTGTTCGCCGGAGATTGTTCCGGCGCGGTATGGCGCGAGAGCCTGCTGATCGACCTGCACCATGACCGGTTGCATGAGAAACCACGTCATCATCAGGCCCAGGCCCATCAGCACCTGATTTGAGGGTGCTGTCTGTGTTCCGAGAGCCTGGCGCAGAAAATGGAAGACGACCAGCAGGCGCACCATCGGCGTCATGGAGAGCAGGATGGCCGGAATCAGCGTGAGAAGCGTGAGACCGATGACGATCGACCAGGGAACGCTCTGTTTGGAGTTGAGTTGTTCGGCGATGGTGTCGAGCGGAGCGCCGGGCGCGGATAAGGCGGAAGATGTCGCCAGAGGTTTACGGATCTTTGTTGCGGTCGCAAGCTTCGCGGCGGATGGACGTGAAGGAGGCGAGGAAATAACAGTTGCGTGCGGTAGGCGATTCACCCACACAGCCTGATTGGCTAAAGGCTGCTCCGCCTTGGCGGAGTTGGTCGAAAGCGCGAAGGCAGCGACGAACAGGCCGGCGATTAGGGCAGGATGGCGCAAACTTGTGCGAGAGATCACTGGAGAAATCTCCCGCGGTTGAGTTTGGCGTTGGCCCGGTCTGAGCTGGGTGAATCTTGCGGTGCGTGAGTAGCGGCATTTGTGTGCACTGTAAATGGCGTGATCGCAGTGACGGCGTCTGAGCCCGTTCCAATGAGAAAATGCTGGCCATCGCAGACGATGAGCATCACCTGGCGCTTGCCGCCAAGGGGAAGCGTTTCCACAAACTGAAGCCGGCGGCCCGGATGCGATTTGCCGAAGCGCGTAGAGATGCGGGTCCCAAGCGCGCGGAGAGAGACAAAGAGAGGCGATTCGGCGCGGCACTTTCCCGCTTGAGCATGGGTTTTTGAAGTCATGGATTCTTTATGTTTCGAGTCACTATGCGAGACGTGTAAGGCGGAGGGATATCTTGTCGTTGAGGACGTCGAACTCGCCCCAGCCCAGATGCAGGGTTGCGGTCGTAAGAGGCACGTCGTCGGTGGAGTTCCAGGGAGTGGCGATGATCTGGCCGGCGCGAAGTGCGAGCAAATCGCGCACGCGAAATTCCCGGACCGGTATTGCGACCGCGAGCAACGCCGGGAAACGGGAGATTGCCGGCCATGCAGGGTGCGAGTCCAAAGACGGGCCGCTTTCGGGCATCGCCACAGTTTCGGATTTGGCTGCAGCACTTCCCTTTTCTGCGGCCGCCGGCGCACTTGCCTTCTGGGGTGCGGGTGTCATTGCGCTTTCAAAGTGCACTCGCAGTACCAAAGTTTGGACAGTGGAGATTAGCGCGCGCTAAAGCGCACATTAAAGCGAGAGCAGCCGAGCGCGTACGCCCAGGCTGCTTCATGTATCGCTTCCGATACAGCGTCTAATTACTTGTACAATGGTTGGTTATCGGATCATATTGATGGTTTCCTGCGTAACCGTATCGAAGGTCGTCACCGTCTTGGAGTTGGCTTCGAAGGCGCGCTGAGCCACGATGAGATTGGCGAACTCAGTAGAAATGTCCACATTGGACTGTTCGAGCATATCGTCCTCAATGGATCCCCGACCGCCCGCTCCAGGGGCGCCGATGCTGGCAGCACCGGAGGATGCCGTCGTCTGGTAAAGATTGCCGCCCTCGACTGCAAGCCCTTGTTCGTTGGTGACGGAAGCGACGGCGATCTGGCCGATAGTCTGGGTCTGGCCGTTGGAGAAGGCCGCGGAGATCACTCCCGTCGCATCGACGGAAAAGCTCTCGTAAGAGCCGCTGGCAAATCCGTCCTGCGTGCTGGCGGTCGCGGTGGAAGTGCCCACCGTCTGACCGATCTGCGGAGCGCCGGAGGAGTTGTAGAGATTCCATTTGAAGCTGAGGTCGGCTGCTCCGTCGGAGAGGCCAGGAAACTTAATACCTGAGACGTCCGCGAGAGGTGTGAGCAGCGCGCCGGAGGAGCTGAACGTGAGCGTGCCGGTATTGTTTGCCGGCGTGCCGGTGTAGTCGGCTGAAGGAAGAGAGATGCCGTAGCTCCAGGTGTTGTCCGCCGTCTTGGTGAAGTTGACGGTGGCAGCGTGGCTGGTCCCGAGTGAGTCATAGACCGTGATGGTGGAAGAGAAAGTTCCGCCGATGGCAGTAGCGGCGTCGAGGTTCGCGGTAATGCCGAAGTTCTGTGTCGCCTGCGCGGCTTGTGTGGCGCCGACGGGAATCTGCAGGTTGGTAAGCGGCGTGTTGGTGTTGACGACGCCATTGGCCGCGGCATAGCCCATCACTCCATTTCCGGTGGTAGTGATGAGATTGCCGCTTTGGTCGAGTTGGAAGTTGCCGGCACGCGTCAGCTTTTGAATGCCGCCATCGTTGACAACAAAGAAGCCGCTGCCGTTGAGCGCCATATCCGTAGAGCTGCTGGTGGTCACGAGCGAACCCTGGCCGAAGTTGGTGTCCGTGCCGGAAACCTGGGTGCCGAGACCAACCTGCAGCGCATTGCCAGAGCCGGAGTTGCCGATGTTCTGGTAGAACAGCGAGGAAAACGTGGTCGTCTGATCCTTGAAGGCAGTGGTATTGAGGTTGGCGAGGTTGTTGCCGATAGTGTTCAGCGCGACGGAGTTTGCGTCGAGCCCGGTAAGTGCGATGGAGAAGGATGGCATGAGCGAAGATCCCTTTCGAGGAGATGAGTTCAGTGCGGCGAATGCGGTTATGAGGTGGAAGTCGCGGTGGAGTTGGGTACAGTGGCCCCGGCAGCTGTGTCGAGCGACGTGACCCCCTGGTTGATGCCGATGAGTTGTTGCAGGCTGTTCACGTCTACCATCTGCGAAATGTAGGCATTGGGGTCTGTGGGTTGCGTCGGATCCTGGTTCTTCATCTCGGCGACCAGCAGAGTGAGGAAGTCGTTCGCGGTGATTGTGGAGGTAGTTGGGGACGGCGATGGGCTGTTGCTGTCTGCATTCGACGCCGGCGCGGTGCGCGGACGCGAAAGAGCGGATGCGACGCTGGAGGCAGAGTCCGCCACTTGCTGCGTGCTGGTTGGTAGCTGTGAGATTCCTGACATGGATTTGTGTCCTTTCGTATTCCTAAAATCGTTGGGATTGCGGCATAACAAGCGCTGGAGCGGGTCTATGCACAGAGATTGACCCAACCTCCTTGCAGACCATAAGACCGTAATGGGGCGGAGTCTAAGAATGACCGTGAACGCGCGATTCCTTCTGAGGCATGGCCAGCAGACGAATCGCCGCATTGGGTTGTGGCGCGTGACTGCGCCTGCTCAGCTTGGAGCGGATGATCGTCGCAGGAGTTTGGGGAATCTTCGCGCCGCTGACCACCGCTATCCCCTGCGGTTTGCGCGGCAGCTTCTCCTGAGGAGGCCACCGCAGAGACCGCGCGGTGCAGATCGATTCGTGCGACTTGCACGCCTTCGGAACGAAGATAGTTTGCAATCTCCGGCAGGGAGGGGTGCAGTGCGTCATGCGCCGGCGAGAGGACGGTCAATGAGGTGCTGACGAATCCGCCGCCGCCCAGTTCCGCGCGGACCTTCACCCAGCCGTGAGTGCTGTCCAGAACGCCAACTTCAATCCGAGCCGGACCGACGGAGATTGCATGATTGGTTTCAACAATCGGAGCAGGAGGGATGGTCGAAATCGGCTGCGCATGCTTGCCGGCTGAGTCGGATGCTGCTCCGACAGTGCGCTCCACAATGAGAGCCGATGGCATCCCTCGGTCAGGCGGAGCAAACAACGGGAGCTGCTGCTGGTGCTCGTGCTCAACACATGCAGCTGCCGATTGCAAAACAGATGCGGACGATTTCACGCCTGCGGACGTGGATGCCGCTGCATTCGCGTTATCCGGCGATGAGGGAGCTGAGCCTTTGATCTGCGAGTTCGCACCAGGCCCTGGTCGTTCAGATGGTTGAGTCTGAGGGGCCTTTGAAGTATTCCTGTCCGTTCCAACTGTCCCGAAAACAGATTGGCAACGCCGGATTGCGGGGCTGAAACCTTCAGCCGCGACCGGCAGCGATGTGCAGGTGGAAGTATAGGCTGCTACCTGTGGAGATGCGCAGTCTGGATCGATTGCCTGTGCAATCGGCAATGCTGAGCGAACGGTTGCCGGATTCGCTGCAGAGACAGTCGACTTTCTTGTAATGGATGCAGATTGCCGATCGATCTCCGTAGCCGATTTGCTTATTCGGGAAGAGTCGGTAGCCAGCGGTATTGGCGACGCGTTAGATGCGATGGGAACGGGGTGCTCCATAAACCTATTCCGTGATGCCGCCGGGAACGTAGCGTCGGCTCTCTTCCATGGCCAAACGGTCAGAGGAGTTCGGTACGCTGGTTGAGGGAGCTCGGGTGTCGCTTGAGCGGCATTTGTGGCGCTCGGTTTGCCTGGCGCGACACATGCAGCGCTCCATGTGACATCGAAAGAAATGCCTGCCGCGGCCGCCGTAGTCCGGTGCGTGGGTGCTACTGAAGAGGACGCTGCTTTAGAAAGCATGCCTGCTTCGAACAAGTCATGAACACCGATTTGTGGCGATGGGTACATGAGCCGGTTATCTCCGTCCCCAGAGTGACTGCATGCAGATGGCCAATTTCGACAGCGGAATCTGAGCCAGGAATTAGCGCTTGTTCACAAATTGCACCCACACTCCAGAGAGCGCTCGGCTGCTGCAACCGATGTGGCATTACTTCCGTTCGACTATTCGTCGCGTCAGGAACCAGTCGTCGGCAGCTGCCTGCGCCTTGCGGATCTCCATCAGCCGCAGTTCGAGCCGGCAGTTATTTACGAGTTGCTGAATCTGCTCAGCCTCGCGGCGGCGGTCAAGGAATGCCGCTGTCGAGGAGGCGATTTCCTGGCGGCGGGATTGAAGAACCGGCGTAAGCCGCATCTGGTTCCACCCGGCGACCTCAGCTTGTGCTTCCGCGAAGAGCCGCTCGCTGCGATTGCCACTTCGCAATGCAGACGAAGCCGCTTCGCTCGCGTCCGAGATAGCGTGCGCCTGTTGCGAGAGCGCGTTCTCCACTTCCGCAACCGAGCCCAGCGCGGATTGCAGGTGCCGTCGTTCGATCTCTTCACCCATCCGGCGAATGGCAAGCAGGCGTTGGAGACGGTGCCGCCGCTCCATCATTCTCCGAGCCTTAGTTGCAAGAGACGGGCAAGGGTATCGGAATATTCGGCGCGGTCGGAGGTGTTTTGCATGAGAAAGCTTCGCAAAATACTGCGCGCCGCGAGCGCACAATCCAGCTCCGGGTCAGTGCCCGCTTTGTACGCGCCGATACGCACGAGATCCTCCGAACGGGCGTAAGCTGCGAGCAGGCGCCGAATACGTGCGGCGCGCTCGCGATGCTCGGCGGAGACAACGGCGGGCATGAGACGGCTGATGGAATCAAGGATATTGATGGGCGGATACCAGCCTTCGCCGGCCATGGCGCGAGATAGAATTACGTGGCCGTCGAGGAGGGAGCGTACAGCATCGACGAGCGGATCCTGCTGGTCATCTCCTTCCATCAGCACCGTATAAAAAGCGGTGATACTGCCGCTCTGAAAGCTTCCGGCACGCTCCACCAGGCGGGCGAGCCGAGTGAATACGGATGGCGTATAGCCCTTGCTGGCAGGGGGCTCACCTGCGGCGAGTCCAACCTCGCGGGCTGCCATCGCATAGCGCGTGAGCGAATCCAGCACGAGTAGCACGTGTTTGCCCTGTGAAGCGAAGTATTCCGCAACCGAAGTTGCAGCGAGCGCGGCACGCATACGCAGCAATGGCGATTCGTCAGAGGTGGACACTAGGACGACGGACCGCCTGCGACCTTCCTCGCCCAGGGAATCTTCCAGGAATTCGCGCACCTCGCGCCCACGTTCTCCTACCAGGCCGACCACCGTGATGTCAGCCGCTGTGTTGCGCGTCATCATGCCAATGAGAGTGCTTTTACCAACGCCCGAACCGCCGAAGATACCGATACGCTGGCCTCGGCCGACCGCCAGCATCGCATCGAGGGCGCGCACCCCGGTGGCTAGGGCCGAATCAATCGGCTCGCGCTCCATCGCTCGCGGCATGATGCCATCGAGCGGCCAGGATCCAGTTGTGCGAGGTGCCACCAGCCCATCCAGTGGCTTGCCAAGCGCATCGAGCACACGTCCGGCCAGCTGCTCGCCGACTAGCAGTTGGGGGACGGAACCGAGAGCCGCGAGCGCATCGCCGTAGCGAATCCCGCGCGTGGAGCCGAGAGGCATGGCGAGCACATTTGGCCCACGAAAGCCGATGACCTCGGCGTGATGGCGCGCTCCGCCGGAATCCAGGATCTCGCAGCATTCGCCCACAGAGCATGGCGGCCCTTCCGACTCGATAGTCTGGCCATTGGCCTGCACGACCCGACCATGCCACTTCCAGGCAGGACGTTCTGCGAGGCGATCGCAATATGGCGCTAGCGTGGGCATCAGGAAGTTGGCCTGTGATTGAGGAGGTCGAAGAACCCGCGCTCGATCTCGTCGAGCTGGGCTGCGATGCCGATTTCCACGCTACCCATATTGGTTTCGAGGATGCATTCCGCAGCGGCCAATGACGGGTCGCCGGTGATGATGGGACGGTCGGCGATTTCCATTGACTCGAAAACCTTCTGCCATCCGGCGATCTGGCCGGCGGGGACACGGAGGGTGACTCCGCTGCGGTCGGCAAGCTTATCCAGTGCAACGCGCGCTACACCAGCCAGCAGCAACGGATCGAACTGCGCTTCGCGATGAAGAACGCGGGCGGCAATGGCAAGTGCAAGGCGGACGACCTCCCGTTCCATCGCGGAAAAATATTGATTTCGCGAATCGCGGAAGTTACGCACCACCGACGCGATGTGGGCGCGTTCCTGTGCCAAGGCGGTTGCGCTAACTGCTTCCGCCGCGATGCGCGCCGCGTGTTCGCCTTCGCGGCGGCCCTCCTCAAACCCAGTGCGACGGGCTGAGTCCATTGACTTGCAAAACGCTTCGTCAGTGCCTCTTGAATCGAATCGCACATCCTGGGACAACACTTTTGCGCCGTTGCCACGGATCGAACGAAATTCATATGGTGACGGGATCGATATCGTCACCGCCGGGTCGACTTCTAAGCCGTCAACTTCCATTGCAGGTGTCTCAGTCAGCAATTTCGTCCTCCGTCTCGATGCGCAACGTGACACGTCCCTCCGTCTCCAGTGAGCTGGCGAGCGCAAGAATCTCCTGCTGCGCCGCGGTGATTTCTTTGGCGCGCAACGGACCCATCGATTCCATATCGTCCTTCAGCATCTCAACCGCACGAGTGCTCATTGCTTTGAAAAGGTGCGCGCGAAGGGCGTCGTTTGCGTTGCGGAGGGCGCGAGCCAGGACTTGTTTGTCCGCAGCTGCGACGATCTCTCGAATACTCGTCTCCGGGACGGCGAGCAGGTCGTCAAAAGTGAACATCTGGTTGCGGATGCCGACGGCCAGCTTCGGCTCCTGCCGCTCGATCTCTTCCAGAATGGCCTTAGTTGCAGGCGTATCCAGCCGATTGAGAATATCTGCGACGGCCTTGAAACCTGCGTACGATTTGCGTTCAGTCGACCCCAGCGATTGCATGCGTTTGTGAAGCATCATTCCCACCTTCTGCGCCATCTCCGGGGAGAACTGGCGCATTTCCGCCAGACGGCGAACCGTTTCGACGCGCAATGCGGGATCGAGATGCATGAGGAGCGCGGAACCCTTTTTCCCATCAAGGTGAGCGATCACCAGAGCGATGGTTTGTGGATGCTCATTTTCAAGAAACCTGGTGAGTTGCTGCGGCTCTATACGCTGCAACAGGGAGAGATCGGCATGAGATTGGTTGGGTGAGACGTTTGCTTCCTGCAAGGTTTGCGCTGCGCGGTCCGCCCCGAAAGCATGAACGAGAAGCCTGCTCGCGCACTCGGCGCCTCCGCGAAGTGAGGACGGATGAGCCGCGAATTGCTCAGAGAACTCTGCGACGACCTGTGCGAGTTCATGGCCGGAAACCTCGCCGAGCTGCGCAACTTCCGCCACAATGTGGCGGACATCGGAGGCTGAGAGCGCGTGAAGAAGTTCCTTTGCCATCTGCTCACCTAGCGCAACCATGAGGATGGCTGCCTTCCGCAGGCCGCTCATGTGCGTCGGGGTTCGACCAACGAGCATTGACGTGGCCGGTTGTGCGAGTGCGGGTGCGGTTGCCACCTAGCTGTGCTCCTCTGCGCGTGCATTGATCCATGATTCGACGATCCGTGCGCTCTGCGCGGGCTCATTGCGAACCTGCTCGGCGATGTGGCGGTAGAGCGCCTGTGCGTCTGCGTGATGTGCTGGCGCTGGCAGTGCGCCAATTGACATGGCGCCGGCACGCGCAGCAGAAGCGCTGGCCTGTTCGCCATTCGGCGCCGCAAGAGCTGCCGGAATCTCGCTGAGATTGGTGGTGATTTGGCGCGAGATTGGCTTGAGCACTGCGAAGACCACCAGCACCGCAACCAGCAAGAAGCTCATCGTACGCAGAAGGCTGGGCTGAGCGTGAATAACCTCTTCGGTCTGATCTATGACTCTGGCAATAGCACTGGGCGGGGTATCAGGCTGGTTTGAGGTGAAGCCGATGTTCTCGACCAGAACCTCGTCACCGCGAGTGGCATCAAAACCGACCGCGGCACGGGCGAGTTGCTGCAGTCGTTGCATCTCCTCCGGTGTACGTGACCTCCAGACAGTATGCGTTTCTTTGCCGGAAGTCTGAGTAATCATGCGATCATTCACGACGATGGCGGCGCTGATCCGACGTATACGGCCCGGACCTTCTTCGCTGTGCGAGAGATGGCGCGTTACCGCGTACGTATTGTTTTCATCCGTGACAGAGTCGGCGGCGGGGGCTCTGCCCTGCGGATAAACAGGCAACGAATTCTGCGCGGAATTGGAGGGAGCGGGCGAGGTCGATGTCTGGAGAAGCGGGGGGACCGCACTTCCCTTCCCAGCCATTTGGGCACTACTCGCGGATGCGGCACCCGGCGTGTTGCTGGCAGTTCCCGGAACGCCGCCGGCACCGGGCCGCGGATCGGCGGAGCTTTGCTCGGTACGGTGCATCGTCAGCGCGGCGACCTGCGTGGGATCGTAGACCTCGTCAGTCTTCTCTTCGCTGCTCTGGTCGTAGCTGACGTTGACAGTGGCGCGAACATTGCCGGGACCTGCCACCGGTTCGAGCATAGCCGTCAACTTGTCTTCGAGAGATCGCTCCTCATCGGCCGCAACCTGACCATGGGTGGGCGCGGCGAGGTCGAGGCGGCCGTCGGCGTCAACAAGCGTTACGTCTGTGGGGGCAAGATTCTCAACCGCACCGGCGACGAGGGTGCGGATGGCCTCGACCTGCTCAGGCGGGATCGCGGACCGGCGAAGCTGGAGCACGACGGAGGCCTTGGCCTGCTGCGGCGCGTCGCCAAACTCGGCTTCCTTCGGAAGTACGAGATGCACACGGGCGGAACGGACAATGGCCAGAGTGCCGATGGTGTGTTCCAGTTCACCTTCGAGCGCGCGCTGATAATTAACTTTTTCATCGAATTCGGAGCCTACCCAGTTCGGCTTGTCAAAAATCTCAAAGCCCATGCGGCCGGTCTGCGGCATGCCTTTGGTTGCAATTTCCATGCGGGCGCGGTCCATCTGATTCGCGTCGACTTCGATACCGCTCCCGTCCTCGTTCGTTCGGTAAGGAATGTTCGCCGCAGAAAGCTCCTGCGCGACCTGCTGAAGATCTTTCGATTCCAGCCCGGAGTAGAGCGGCCGCCAATCCGGACGATTGGCATACCAGGACAGAGCCGCTAATGCAGCTGCGGAGAAGAGTGCGGCCGCCGCCAACTGCCGGCGCCGGGCGGGGTGGATGGCAGCGAACCACGCGCGCGCTTTGCTCACCAGAGTGGCTGCGCCCCCGAACGTCGCACCTGTGGCAGGAGTAGTCCGTGCCAGTTGAGTGCTTGTCTTTTCTGCTTCTATCATTCTTCTTCTCTAGAACTGCATCGCCATCATCTGCTGATATGCGCCAACCGCTTTATTGCGGATTTGCAGTGCTAATTCGAAAGCCATGTTCGCCTTTTCCGTCGCGATCATGGCGTCGTGGATGTCGACGCCTTGTCCAGTGAGGAGGCCGGTCACCGCCTGTGCCGCATTGGCATCCAATGCGGACGTCTGCTCCATCATTGACTGCAACATACCGCCGAAAGGAGCACCCGGCGCTTCCGCGGATGAATCGATGCCAGGCGAAGACCTGCCGGTGAGGACGGATGAAGACGCGACTGGTGGCATTGAGACGGCCAATGGTTGAATCATGCACTGCTCCCTACTTCAGAATGTCGAGTGACGATGTCACCATATTTTTCTCTGCCTGAACTGCGGTGGCATTGAGTCCATAGGATCGTGTCGCACCCATCAGATCCACCATCTCAGTGAGCGGGTTGATGTCGGGGTAGGCGACATAGCCGTTCGCGTCGGCATCGGGGTGCGTAGGGTCATAGCGCTCCAGCGAAGGAGACGAATCGCTAATAACTCCCGCAACTTCCACGCCGCCCGCGGGCGTAAACGGGCGAATTGAGCCGCCGAATGCGGAGTTGATGACCGTCGAGGCGCTACTGGGGGTGCCTTGCGCAAGCAAGGAATTGGCAAAGCCATCGCCGGCTTGCTGGAAAATGACATGCTGCCGGCGGTACGGGCCGCCGTCGGCAGTACGCGTCGTTTCCGCGTTTGCCATGTTTGCTGCGACAACTTCGGCGCGAACACGCTCAGCCTGCAGTGCGGATGCACTGATATCCATCACTCCGAACAGATTCATCGATTTCTCCTTTTGGGCGCTGACACGGTTATCACTTGCTGTCCTCGTGGATCGCGCTCATGATGCGTGAGTACTCGTTCCGGAGCAGAGAAATGCCGGTGCGAAATTCCAACTGCGCCTTCGCCATCTCGATTCCCTCCCGATCCAGCGAAACATTGTTGCCATCTGGGCGTGCGGTAAGTCCATCGACGTTCGAGACCTGTACACTCCGTGCCGGAGGGGTGCCAGCTGCATTGAGAGCCCGCGAGAGCTCGCCGGAGAAATCGAAGCCTTGAGTTTTGTAGCCGGGCGTGTCCACGTTGGCCATGTTTTGGGCCGTGAGCTTCATCTGATCGCTGGCAAGATCGAGATAGTGCTGCAATGCATCGGAGGCTGCTGTTGTGACGTTCATCTGTTGAATGCACCTCGGGCTTCTGCACGAAAGAGTGCAGCCGGAGGGCCAAAATGCAGGGCGAGGCGATAAGAGCGTTCTTAGAGCGAAAGAGACCCCACGCATCGCCCAGAGCGCCCAATCTGCTCTAGAAGAGTTATGCCGGGGGGGGCGAATTCAAGCCTTCTGGACCCGTTATGTGGAGATTAGAGGCCGCTCATTTTTGGATCGCCGTCTCAGCAGGCGTAAGACGCTGAGAAACCTGCGCAGGCGTAGGAAGCTGCGCGGCGTCCCAGCCTCCGCCCAGGGCCATGATGAGCTGCACTGAGGCAGTCATCTGCTGCGTATGGACCGTTGCCAGCGTCTGCTGATCATTCAGCAGCGTATTCTGCGCCGTGACAACATTGATGTAGGGATCTATACCGGTCTGATACCGGCTGGTTTCCATGTCCACAAAGCGCCGGGCCGAGTCCGCCGCGGCCTGCTGCTGTTGGAGCTGCTGCGAAAGAATGCGGCTCGCAGCCAGATAATCTTCCACCTGCTGGAACGCGGTGAGAACCGTCTGGCGATAACCCGCGACATCCGCGTTGTACGTTTCGATGTACTGATGGACTGTGGCGCGCCGCAGACCGGCATCGAAAATCGTCTGCGAGACTTGCGGCCCGACAGACCAGAAGCGGCTGGACCAATCGGAGAGATGCTTCCAACTGGAGCTTTCAAGCCCGGCGGTCGCGCTGATGGTCACATTCGGGAAAAAGGCCGCCGTCGCCACGCCGATCTGCGTATTCGCCGCAGCCATGACGCGCTCGGATGCGGCGATGTCAGGACGACGCTCCAGCAGCTGAGATGGCACTCCGATGGGAATATTCGGCGGAGTGGCATCGAGCGGCTTCACTGGCACTGAAAAGGAAGACGGATTCGTGCCGATGAGAACCGCAATGGCATGCTCAAACTGTGCACGGGCAATGCCAAGATTGGTAGCCTGTGCCTGCGCGTTCTCGAGCGTATTCTGCGCTTCGACAACGTTGATCTCCGGCGCGACGCCGGTTTCGTATTGCGCCTGGTTGTACTCAAGTGCCTTCTCATCGTCCGCAACAGTCTGTTTGAGGATCGCCTCGAGAGCATCCTGTCCCCGGATCGCGAAGTAATCGATGGCGAGATTTGCCTCCTCGGTGAGGCGAAGATTTTCGAGATCGGCGGCGCTGACCTGCGCGTTGTACTGCGCTCCGCGAATCTGGTTGCGCACGCGTCCCCAGAGGTCCGGTTCCCATGAAACATCGAATGGCAGGGTGATCTGGCTGGTCTGCCGATTGGTCGGAATGGCGGACGATGAGCTGGAAACACCGGCGCCGCTGGTGTTGTTTGCTGAGGTTTCGTTGTGTGTGTAGCCCGGCCCAAAGGTAACACTTGGAAACAGCTGCGACCGCGCCTCGGCGATCAGAGTGCGCGACTCCATGAAGTTCTCAAAAGCCTGCTTCAGTGCCTGATTGTCGGTCGAAAGTTTCTCCTCGAGAGAATTCAACTCCGGATCGTTGTAGATCTCCCACCATTTGCCGCGGAGCATGGCGTCCTGCGGCTGCGCGATCTTCCAGGCTGTAGCGTCGGGGAAGTTCGCGGGCGATTCCTTGTAGTTCGCCGGCGGGGCTTGCGCCAGCGCGGGCGGCCGATGGTAGGCGGGACCGACGCGGCATCCGCTCATGGGAAGCAGAAGAAGGCCGGAGGCGATTGCGATCGGAATACGGAGGGTGGTCATGGGTCTTTATCTGTGCTTTGTTTAATGGGATGCGGAAGGTAGTGCTCTGTCTCCTGCCTGGAAGTTGTCGTGCGGCCTGCCAAGGGCGCGCAGGCGCATCCTGTCGAGAGCGAGATAGACCACCGGCGTGGTGTAGAGCGTAAGTAGCTGACTTACCACCAGGCCACCGACGATGGTAATGCCCAGCGGACGGCGAAGTTCCGATCCGGTACCCGTTCCAAAGGCCAGCGGCAATGCGCCGAAGAGGGCCGCCATGGTGGTCATCATAATGGGCCGGAAACGCAGCATGCACGCTTCAAAAATCGAGTCGCGCGTGTTCATGCCTCCCTCGCGTTCGGCCTGCAGCGCAAAGTCAATCATCATAATGGCATTCTTTTTCACGATCCCAATCAGCAGCACGATGCCGATGATGGAAATGACATTGAGGTCGAGCTTGAACATCATCAGCGCCATCATGGCGCCGACAGAGGCGGACGGCAGTGTCGAGATAATGGTCAGCGGATGTATCAGACTCTCATAAAGGATGCCGAGCACAATATAAACCGCAAGCACCGCGGTAATGGCGAGGATCCACTCGTTTCCGAGGGACTGCTTATAGGCCTCGAGGGTTCCCGAGAAGACTCCGTGGACAGTTTCCGGTGTGCCGAGGCGCTGCTGCATCTCGCTGATCTCGCGGGTGGCATCGCTGAGCGCGAAGCCATCTGCGAGGTTGAACGACACCGTGATCGACGGGAAGAGGCCAGTGTGGTTGAGTTGGAGTGGCGTGGTGCTGGCATGCACACTGGACAGAACGGATAAAGGCGCATTGCCGGTCGCGGTGCCGTTGCTTGCCGAGGTATGAAGGTATACATCCTTGAGGCTGTCCGGCGTGGCCCAGTATTGCGGAGCCACTTCAAGCACGACATAGTACTGGTTCAATTGGGTATAGATGAGCGAGACCTGCGACTGGCCAAATTCGGAGTAGAGAGCGGAGTCCAGGGAACTCGCCGTCTGCCCCAGTCTCGCGGCGGTCATCCGGTCGTAAGTAATGTATTGATCGAGGCCGCCGTCCTGCTGATCTGAACTGACATCCTCAAACCCGGGCAAACGTGACATGGCAGCCAGGAGTCTCGGACCCCAAGTCTGCAGATCGGGCAGATTGTCCGCCTGAATAGTGTACTGATATTGCGCGTTGCCCCCGCGGCCTCCGATGCGGATATCCTGCGAGGCCTGCAAGAACATGGAGGCGCCCGTAATGCGGTTCAGTTTTGGCCGCAGTTCGTTGATCACCTCGGTGGCGCTGGCCTTTCGCTCCTTCAGAGGCTTGAGAATGACATAGGCCCGGGCCGTATTGCCGCCTCCAGTAAAACTGATGACGTTTTGGACCGCGGGATTATCCTTAATGATCTTTTGCGCCCGCAGCAGCGTCGCATTCATGGCGGGAAAGGAGGCGTCCTGCGGACCGCGCATGTTTCCATTTAGGGAGCCGTTGTCTTGCTGGGGGAAGAAGCCCATAGGGATCTTGAAGATGATTACGAGATTGAGGGCAATGGTGAGCGCGAGCGAAGTAAGAACCAGTCCCGGATTGTCAAGCATCCAGCGCAAACTCTTGCGATAGATATTGAGCATCCCCTGAAACAGATTCTCCGAGAATCGGTAAATGCCGCTTCGTTGCTGTGTGGGATTGTGTCTCAGGAGATAGGCGCACATGGTTGGCGTGGTCGTGAGTGACACAACCATGGACACAACGATGGCGGTGGAAAGTGTGATGGCGAATTCGCGAAAGAGCCGGCCGACGATACCGCCCATCAGCAGCAGCGGAATGAATACGGCGATCAGCGAGATGCTGATCGTAACCACTGTCGAGCCGATCTCTTTGGCGCCGCGCAATGCCGCCGCGAAAGGCTCCATGCCGCCTTCCACGTGGCGGGAGATGTTCTCCATCACGACGATGGCATCGTCCACGACGAAACCCGTGGCGATGGTAAGCGCCATCAGCGAGAGATTGTCCAGACTGAATCCGAACAGGTACATCACGGCGAAGGTACCGATCAGGGAGGTTGGTACAGCCACGAATGGAATGAGGGTGGCGCGAGGGCTGCGGAGAAAGATGAAAACCACGCCGATGACAAGGCCGACCGAAATGAGAAGCGTCCTCTCCACCGTATGGACTGAAGCCTGGATGGTGGTGGTGCGGTCCATCACGACCGTGACATCGATGCCGGACGGAATCGATGCCTTAAGAGACGGAAGCTGGGCCTTGATGCGATCGACGGTATCGATAATGTTGGCGTCAGGCTGGCGGAATACGAAGAGCGTGACGGCGCGCTCGCCGTTTAGGTATCCACCGTTGAGTACGTTCTCCACGGAATCCACGACGTCTGCCACATCGGAAAGCCGGACCGCACCGCCATTCTTGTAGGCGACAACGATCGGCTTGTAGTCATCGGCGTGCGATATCTGCCCATTGACGACGATGTCCGCCGACGTAGTGCCATCGCTGATCTGGCCGCGCGCCAGGTTGGTGTTCTGCAGGCGCAGTACCGATTGCAGGTTTGCCATGGTGAGACCGTAGCTGGCGAGCTTCGTCGGATTGACTTCCACACGCACCGACGGCAGAGCGCCACCGCCGGCGCCTGCTTGACCCACGCCCTCGATCTGCGAAATCTTCTGCACCATGATGGTGGAGGCCACGTCGTAGAGTTTGTCCGGACCATAGATGCTTGAGGTGAGGCCGAGGATCATGATGGGCGAATCGGCCGGATTTACCTTGCGATATCTGGGAGTGCTCGGCAGATTCGCGGGCAAATAGGTGCGTGCCGCATTGATCGCCGCCTGGACATCGCGCGCTGCGCCGTCGATATTGCGGCTCAGATCGAACTGGATTGTGATGTTAGTCGAGCCAAGGCCGCTCGATGAGGTCATCTCCGTAACCCCGGCGATGTGCCCAAGCTGGCGCTCCAGCGGCGTCGCAACGGAGGACGCCATAATTTCGGCGCTGGCGCCTGAAAGTCCGGCGCTCACACTGATCGTGGGAAAGTCCACCTGCGGCAACGGGGAAACGGGAAGAACCTGGAAGGCGATCGCGCCCGCAATGACAATCGCTACGGTCAGCAGGGTAGTCGCCACCGGGCGATGCACGAATGGGGCGGAGATGTTCACGGCTGGCCTGCCGTTTGCGGCTCATTGCCCGCACCTGCGTGCGATTTGCGGCGCGAAAAGCGGTGCGCCAGATTGTCAAAGAAAATATAGATGACTGGCGTGGTGTAAAGAGTGAGTATCTGGCTGAGCAGCAGACCGCCGACCATGGAGATGCCGAGCGGCCGGCGAAGCTCGGACCCGATTCCGGTGCCAAACGCCAACGGAATGCCGCCGAGCAATGCCGCCATGGTAGTCATCATGATGGGACGAAAGCGCAGCAGGCAAGCCTCATAGATCGCGTCCGTGGAATTCTTCCCATGCTCGCGCTCTGCCTCGAGGGCGAAGTCGACCATCATAATGCCGTTCTTCTTAACGATACCGATCAGCAGCACGATGCCGATGATGGCGACGATGCTGAGGTCCTGATGAAACAGGAGCAGCGCAAGAAATGCTCCAACGCCCGCCGAAGGCAACGTGGACAGAATCGTGATCGGGTGAATGAAGCTCTCATAGAGGACACCGAGCACGATATAAACCGTGACAAGCGCAGCCAGGATGAGTAGCGGTTCGTTGGACAGTGAGTTACGGAATGACGCTGCGGTGCCTTGAAAATCCGCCTGCAAACTGGCGGGCATGCCCATCGATTTCTGGAGCTTGCTGACATCTTCGATCGCGGTACCTAATGACGCGTTAGGCGCAAGATTGAAGGAAACGGTAATCGCCGGAAACTGCCCCTGCCGAGTAATGGAAAGTGGCTGCGTGGTGGTTTCAAAGTGAGCGAACGCACTGAGTGGGATGGGATGACTGGGCACGCTGGAGGTCGCTCCGGCAGCATTTACTCCTGCGGCTGACGTTCCGGAGCTTGCGCCCAAAATTCGCGTTGGAGGAGCCAGGGTACCGGCCGATGGCGTGTACAGGGCCGAAGCGGTCAATGCATTGGAACCGGCCGAGGTGGACCCGCGGCCCGACGAAGTAGAAGCGCCGGCCCCAGTCGTGCCCTGTGCGGCGTTCGCCTGGATGAAGATGTGATTCAGCGAATCCGGGGTCAACTGAAACTGCGGCTGCGCTTCCAGAATCACGTGATACTGGTTCAGCTGCGTATACATCGTGTTGATCTGCCGCTGGCCGAAGGCATCGTAGAGGGTTTGATCGATCGTGGTAGGAGCGACGCCAAGGCGCGACGCGGTAACGCGGTCGATCACCAGAGAGAGCGCGAGACCGCCGTTCTGCTGGTCCGTAGCAACATCTTCGAGGCCCTTGATCTGCTTCATCTTGGCGATGAACTGGTTTGTCCAGTAATTGAGTTCGTTCGAGTCTGGATCTTCCAGCGTGTACTGATACTGAGTGCGGCTGACGCGATCGTCCACCGTGATGTTCTGGACTGGCTGCATGTAAAGATCGATACCGCCGATCTTCTGGAGTTTCGGCTCGAGCCGGCGAATCACATCCGCGGCGCTGCGGTCCCGTTGATCGAGTGGTTTGAGATTGATGGAGAGCCGGCCGCTATTGGTCGTCGTGTTGATTCCATCCGCCCCGATAAATGATGAGACGCTTGCCACCGCGGGGTCTTGCAAAATTACATCGGCCAGTTTCTGCTGTTCCTCCGCCATGCCCTGCGGGCTAATAGTTTGCGCCGCTTGCGATATGCCCTGGATTACCCCGGTGTCCTGCACCGGAAAAAATCCCTTGGGAATGACGATGTACATGAAGATCGTGAGAACCAGGGTAGCCACGGCAATCAGCAGTGTGACGGTCTGGTATCGCAGGACGAACTTCAGGGTCCGGCCGTAGAACGCAATCATCGACTCGAAGACGTGCTCCGACGCGCGGTAAAACCTCTTCTGCTGGGCTTCGGGGTCGTGCCGCAAAATTCGGGAAGCCATCATCGGAGTGAGCGTCAGAGAAACCACCGCCGAAATAATGATGGTGACCGCGAGAGTGACCGCAAATTCGCGGAAGAGACGGCCGACAACATCCCCCATGAACAGCAGTGGGATGAGCACGGCGATCAGCGACACCGTCAGCGAGACGATGGTGAAGCCGATCTGCTCTGCTCCCTTGAGCGCAGCTTCCATCGGAGGATCGCCCTCTTCCAGGTAGCGCGCAATGTTCTCAACCATCACGATGGCATCATCAACGACGAATCCCGTGGCAATGGTCAGCGCCATCAGCGAGAGGTTGTCCAGGCTGTAGCCCAGCATGTACATCGCGCCGAAAGTTCCGACCAGTGAAAGTGGAACTGCAACGCTGGGGATAATCGTGGCGTAGAGGCTGCGCAGGAACAGGAACATCACCATCACGACCAGCGCGACCGTGAGGCCCAGTTCAAACTCGACATCATGCACCGACGCCTGAATCGGCATCGTCATATCGGTGATCGTCGCGATATCGACGCTCTTGGGCATGTTTGCTTTCAGCTGCGGCATCAGGCGGTTGATGGCGTCCACTACCTTGATGGTGTTGCTGCCTGGCTGGCGCTGAACATTGACGATAATTGCCGGCGTCTGATGGCCCGGATTGGAGCCGCTCCCTGGATACCCCACCCAGGCGGCCTGAGAGCTGTTCTCCACGCCGTCCACAATGTTGGCAACGTCAGTGAGCATCACCGGCGCTCCATCACGGAACGCAACGACCACCTTCTTGTAGTCCTGGCTGTTGACGAGCTGGTCGTTGGCGTCGATCTGGAAGTCCTGATGCGGACCGTCGAAGTTACCTTTGGCCGCGTTCACGCTCGCATTGGAGACCGCACTGCGCAGATTCTCAAGATCAATGCCATAAGACGAGAGCGCCGTGGGATTGGCCTGGATGCGAACGGCGGGCTTCTGTCCGCCGCTGATGCTGACGAGGCCGACGCCGGCGAGCTGCGAAATCTTCGGCGCCAGGCGCGTGTCGACCATGTCCTCCACCTGCGACAGCGGCATGGTGCTGGAGGTAATTGCCAAAGTGAGAATAGGCGCGTCAGCCGGATTCGTCTTGCTGTAAATCGGGGGGGCCGGCAGGTTCGCGGGCAGGAAGCTCTGCGCAGCGTTGATCGCGGACTGCACCTCTTCCTCGGCGATATCGATGTTCAGCGCGAGATCGAATTGCAGGACGATCACGGAGTTGCCGGCAGAGCTGGTAGAGGTCATCTGACTCAGGCCCTGCAACTCGCCGCATTGGCGTTCGAGCGGCGCGGTAACCGTCGTCGCAATCACCTCCGGGCTGGCGCCCGGGTAATACGTAAGAATCTGAATCGTGGGGTAGTCCACCTGCGGGAGCGCAGAGACGGGCAACTGCGTGTAGGCAACGATACCTACAAGCATGATCGCAGCCATCAGCAGAGAGGTCGCGACGGGCCGCAGGATAAAAGGACGCGACGGACTCAAGGGGCGCTGCTCCCGCCGGGAGCATTGCCCCCATTGCGTTGATGTCCGCCCTGGCCGCGGCCATTTCCTCCGCCGCCGCTCCGCCGGCCACCGCCTGAACCGCCCGAGCCATCGCCGGTCGAGATCGTGACCGGCGACTTGTCCTGTAGCTTCTCGAATCCGCTGCTCGCCAGTTGATCGCCGGGATTGACGCCCGTGACCTGAGCAGTCTGCCCCTCGGTAACACCAACGGTGATGGGCGTGAGGTGCGCCTCTCCCCCTTTGATCACGTAAACAAACGCGGCTTGCTGGTTGTGCTGAATGGTCTCGGCGGGAATGAGTGTGACATCCTTCAAGGTCTTGACCAGCAACCGCGCATTCACGAATTGGTTCGGAAACAGAGCGCCGTCCTGATTGGCAAACTGCGCGCGGGCCTTGACGGTTCCGGTGGTAGTGTCAATCTGGTTGTCGACCGTCAACAACGTGCCGCTGGCAATCTTATTTTCAGCAGTGTGATCAAGGGCGTCTACGGCAAGTCGGGCCCGCTTTTTCAATTGCGGCAAAATCCCGCCGAGCTTATCCTCCGGAATCGTGAAGACCACCGTAATCGGCTGTATCTGAGTGATGACTGCCAGTACGGTAGTGCTGTTGGCCTGCACGACGTTTCCGGGATCGGCAAGCCGCAGGCCAACCCTGCCGGCAATCGGCGCGACAATGTGGCAAAACTGCACCTGGATCTGGTCGAACTGCACGGTGCCCTGATCATTTTTCACCGTGCCCTGGTCCTGCTCCACCAGCTTCTCCTCGTCATCCACCTGCTGCTTCTGGATAGCGTTGCGCGCCCAGGCCGCCTGATAGCGCGCGAGGTCCATCTGCGCCTGCGCCAGCAGTCCCTGGTCACGCTGGAGAATACCCTCCGCTTGCATGAGCGTTGCCTGATACGGGCGGGAATCGATATCGATTAGCGGGTCACCCTTGCGCACCATCTGACCTTCGGTATAGTGGACAGCCGTAATTACTCCGCTCACCTGGCTTGTAATCGAAGAGGTGTAAACGGGAACGACCGTGCCGAGCGCGTCGACATACTCCCCGATGTCCCCCTTGCGCGCCGTATCTGCGGTGAGATTTACAGCACCTCCTCCAGCGCCGCGACCACCGCCGCGGCGGCCACCTCCCTGGGCAGCCGTGGGCGCCTGCTTGCTGTGCCATACCAGAAAAAATCCGACAGCAAATACGATCAATACGCCAATCCAGACCAGCGCACGTATTCCTTTTTGGGGTCTATTCTCCGGATCAGTCGATTTGGGGAGCTGGTGATCGGAACCGATGTTCGGACGCAGTTCTGGATCGGATTGCAATGCACTCTCCTGTTTAAGCCATCGAGGGGATGGGGTCAGCCTTGAGCGGCTCGCGGCCTACGGTGGTTGACGAATCAACCCCGCCGTTTAGTTGCAGAAACTCGATATCCCTCCGGCAACGAAGACACGGAAGAGGCCATTTCCACTCATCTTATCTCAGCAGGCGCACCGCCGCTTTTTCTGTTCGGCGGCCGTACCATGTGCCGTCGCAGCGTCGCCAAATCGTAAAAGGTCTCCCGCCAGCTGATGCCGCCGCTACGCAAAGTAACCACCATGGACCGTAGCATGGCGTAGACCACCAGCACAGCCGCCACCGGAAGAAGCAACGCATACCACGCGCGGATGCGATTGATCCGCGACGATGTCCGGTAGAGGGCGGCAGCTGCGAGCAGTGCAAGGCAGCCGGCCAGTCGTGTCGCCGGCAGAACAGCAAAGACGACCGGCCCGATCGACGAAAGCGCCACGGATGCCGCTGCCATCATCAGCAACAACGGGCGAAAGCGAAATACGGCGAAGATATTCTTCGTCATGTTGTGAGCGATTCCTCGCGCACCCGCGGCCCAGTGAATCTCGATCATGCTAGGTGCGATCGCCACGGCTTGCTTCAGGCCCGCCCACTTGATGCGTCGCCCCAGGTAGAGATCCTCCAGGACCTCCATGGGCGTCGCTTCGAAGCCCCCGATCTCTTGATAAGCTGCAGCGCGCACCAAGTTAAAAGCCCCAATGCCGATGGCATCCCGTCTCGCGCGCGGATCGCTGACCCGCCACGGCCGCATTGCCCAGAGGCTCATCGTCTGCAGATACGAAAGAACCGCGGCTTCCCTCGCCGTACGGGCGAGCATCGTGGGCATCAGTACAAAATGGTCCGCTCCCATGGATCTGGCACACGTCAGCGACCTGCGGACGGCACTTGGTGCGAATCGCACATCGCCGTCCGTGAAGAGCAGGTATTCCGCCGAGAGGCTTCCGATTGCCTCTCGCGCAGCCGTCGCCATGGCGTGGGTTTTACCGAGCCATCCAGCGGGAAGCTCCGTAATGTGCAGGACGCGCAAGCGACTGCCATGAGCGCTTGCGATCGCATCCATTTGTGCGCCGGTCGCGTCGGTAGAACGGTCGTCGATTGCGATGATCTCGAAATTCGCGTAGTCCTGACTGAGCAACGAGAGCAGGCAGTCCGATATGTCGCACTCCTCATTGCGCGCCGGAATAATTGCGACTACCCTGGGTTCCCCGGCAGGCGCGGCATCGTATTGCGCGCCATTGAGGTTCGGCACCCTAGGAAAGCCGAATGCGGCCTCGGCGGCCTTATACAGCCACGCCAGGGCCATCAGCCACGCGACGACGACGAGAGCATGCATCATCCGGCGGCGCTGGGCAGCTCTTCAAGAGCTGGCGCATATTTGGCGCCGTTGAAGAAAATCAAAGCTGCGGCTACCATCGCGACCAGCGTCGCGCCCAATCCCAGCCGCAGATTCCAGTGGTCGCTGATGATGCCGATGATCTTTGACGACGGCATATCCCCAACCACGTGAATGACGAAAAGCTGCCCCGCCATTGCCGTTGCTCGAAGTCCTGCGGGCACCGAGTTCAGCGTTGCTGCATTCACCGGCCCTGTGCCGAGGAATATCAGAAAAACGGCCAGCGAAAGGGACGGGATTACCAGTTTTGCCGGCCCAAAGAAGCACATCAACGCCGGAGGCACCGTCAACACCGCGCTCAGCGCCGGGACAAGGTAGAGAGCCTTGGGTGTCGTCCGTGACCAGCGCTCCGCGATCCATCCTCCAACCGCGGTGCCGCCAAGCCCCGCCACGACGATGATCGGTCCCATGATCCCACCCGCGGCCTCCACGGAATAGCCATCTTCACGGTGCAGAAACGACGGCATCCACCATGAGATACCCCCGAGCGAGAACGTCACCGCCGCATAGCCGAAGATTGCAGAGAGATAAGCGCGGTTTTGGGCTAATGAAACCACGCTCTGACGGTCAGTCTTTACCTCGTTGCGGACACTCACATCGCGTTTCGGTTCACGTAGAAAAATGAGGATCAGCAGCGCTACTACGGCTCCCGGGACTGCAGACGCCGTAAAGCTCATCCTCCACCCATGATGTTGCGCCACCCATGCTCCCGCCTCGTACGAGCAGGCCGCGCCAACCGGCAGCGCTATATTGAAGACCGTCAGCACCCGGTTGCGCTGCTCCGGCGGATAGAAGTCCGCAAGCAGCGCAGGTGCAAATATTCCGAAGCAGGCCTCGCCGATCCCAAGCGCGGCATGGCGCAGGTTGAGCGACATATAGTCATGCACGCTCGCGGTCAGGAAGTTCATCGCCGCGATGGCCAGCGCCGCGATGACAATCATCGGCTTGCGCGGAAAACGATCGCCCAGCCGCCCCATGACCGGCGAAGAAAACACATACGCAAACATGAACCAAAGTGTCAGAGACCCGATCTGCGCGTCGCTTAAGTGGAATTCACCCTTCACCTGCTCCTGCACGGCCGGCAGGATGTAACGGTCCAGGTAATTCACGAAGTTCATCGCGGTCAGCAAAACCAACGCTGTCGTCGCGCCGCGAACTGCTTTGCTCTGTGAACCACGCCTTACAACTGTTGTCATTCTTTGGCGAGGATAGCAGGCGGGAGCGAACTTTGTAGTGCGATCAAAACGCGTTGCAGCATACGAGCAAGAGTCTTTTGCCACGCACAACCTGCAACAGGAAAACATCCTCTACCTGTTGTGAGAGGAACCTTTTCTCGCACGTCGATTCCTTCAATTTCCCTGGGAGACTAACAATGCTGAAGAGCCTCGCTGTGATCTCTGCCTTAGCCCTCGGTTGCTTCGCCGTCGCGCGCGCCGATACCATCGCCCCCAACTCCTACTTGGTCCAGACCGGGGGGCAGGACCAATTCACTTCCAACACCATCACGTTCACCCCCAACACCGCCCAGATCGCGAATATCAACGGTGCGGGAGGCACGTTCGCCACGTATTTGACGGGAGGCGAGCCTGTCACCTTCATCGGCGGAACTAACGGTTACCTGCAGGGCTCAAACAACCCGGCTCCCGGCGGTTCCCTGCAATTGTTCTCGGTTTCCAACAAGGCAAACACGGAAACTTTCAACTTTTTCATAACGTCGTATTCAGCTACGTACGGCAGCTCCATCAGCGGCTGTTCCAGCGGAGATACCTGCCTGAATGTGACCGGCAACGGCTACTTCACGGGTTCTGGATTGGACAGCTTTGGAGGCGCGCAGGCTCCGGCGACCTTCCAGTTTGACAGCTCCTACGTACCCGGTCAGGCCATCGGCACCGTGACATCCTTCGCGGCGCAGGCTTCGACCACCGGCGTCACCCCTGAGCCGGCTTCGCTGGCGCTCCTGGGCACCGGGCTTCTCGGCCTGTTCGGCGTCGCTCGTCGTCGCTTCACTCACGCCTAAACACTCATGCAGATTAAGCGAGGCGGGGGCCGTCGGTGGCCCCCGTTCAGCATTTAAACCGCCTCGCTACCATTGCAGCAGGAGCAGTTCGGAACAGAAGGCCGGGCCCATTGCGCCCATCATGCTATAGCATCCATGCCCCCCGGGCCGGTTTTGCAAGTAATCCTGCATCACAGTAAGTACCGACGCTGAGGAGAGATTCCCCCGCTGGCGCAGGCTATTCCACGAACACTCCAGTGCGTTGGGAGGAAGGCTCAGACTGCTCTCCATTGCTTGCAGCACCTTGGGGCCGCCGCTATGGAAGATATAGCTGCAAATCTGCTTCTGTTCCATGTTGTTTTCAGCCAGGAATTCGTCCACCGTATCGCGCAACTGGTTCTTGACCAGCTCGGGCACATCCGCCGACAAAACGATGTTGAATCCGCTCTGATCGATCTTCCAACCCATCAGGTGCTCGGTATCTGGATAAAAAGTGGAACGGGTCGCCACGATGCGCGGGCACGGCTTTCGATCCTCCCTGCGGCGCTGCGCCAGCGGCGTCTCTTCGCCAGCCAGAAGCACCGCAGCTGCGCCATCGCCGAAGAGGCCGCTGGCCACCATGTGAGCTATCGAGTAGTCCTGCTCCTGCCAGGTGAGTGAACACAACTCGACAGAGAGCAAAAGCGCATACTGGTCCGGAAAGGCCTTGATGTAATCCGCCGCGCGGGCGATGCCCGCGGCCCCGGCGACGCAGCCGAGCCCGAAGATCGGTGTGCGCTTGATGTCTTTCGGGAAGCCCATCCGGTTCGCCAGACGCGCGTCGATGCTGGGGCACGCGATCCCGGTGACGGAGGTGAAAAAGATGGCAGAGATATCTGACGGATTGAGCCCAGCCTGATCAAGGGCACTGGAGATGGCCTTCTCACCCAGATCGAGCGCACCCTGAATCCAGAGGTCGTTCATGGAGCCAAACCCCTTAAGCGAACCGAGTGTGTCCAGGGGATACATGATGTGCCGATAGTCGACCCCACAGTTCCGGTGCAAACGCTCCAGAATAGCCGGGATCTCAATTTTGTCCTGCATGCGTTGTTTCAACGCCTCAGTGATGACAGCTTGCGAATATCGGTGGGGCGGAAATGCAGTTCCTACAGATGCAATGCGCATGGAAACAAAAACCTCGTCCAAAAGGATGCCGGGGACGAACGCACGGATTGAGCGTTCATCGGGGTGAATAGATTGGCAGGAGGTCGTACAGCCTGTGGTCGTGCGAAGCGCTCAAAACGCCTCAAGCACACAGGAAAACAGGCCCTATGGGCAACAAGGAAAGTATAGCGTACGAACTTGGAATCAGGCGACGACTACTGTTGATCGGACTGCAACTTTTCCGCAGGAGGGCCTGACCTCCAAGGCCGCTCCGGCTCACTTAGGTCGCGGGTACGTTGCCTCGACTACGGTCGATATCCCGCCCCGGGGCCGGAAATCGCCGACCACCTTCGCCCAGACCGGATCGCAGGCCTTCACCACATCGTCGAGAATCTGGTTGACGATGTTCTCCTGGAAGATGCCCAGATTGCGATACGTGAAAAGGTATTCCTTCAGGCTCTTCAGCTCCATACAAAGATTCCGCGGCATATAGCGGATGGTGATGCGTCCGAAGTCGGGGAGACTGGTCTTGGGGCAGACCGACGTGAACTCGGGGTCGTCGACCAGAATTTCGTAGCCCGCGAACTGGTTGGCCCACGTGTCGATAGCGGGAAAGTTGGCATCGAGTCCCGCTGCCGCATGTTCGTCGGTATAGCCGGTTTTCTGCGAAGGCATAAAGACAATTTTATCGCGTAAACGGTTTCAGTCGGCGCCAACATAAAGGCCGCGCGGCATGCGCGGCCTTCGTGAACCGGTCATGCAGCCTAGTCGCGATGCCCAAGCGTCGGGCGATCGTCATCGGTGCTGGAGCCGCTGCTGTTGGGATCGTTGTTCGACCCGCCGACACGGCGCAGCGTCGGCTTATTGTCGTTGCTCTTGTCATTGAGCTTGCGCTTGTTTTCGATCCGCGCGAGCCGCGCCTTCACGTCATCGAACTCACTGGTGCTGACCATATAATCGGGCTTCGCCGGCATAATCGTCGCGATCTCCTGTTCCGAGCGCATGATGCGGTCCGGCGTCTGGGGATGGTCGGAGAAGGCTTTGGCCAGCGCGCCGGGCTTGTGCTTTTCCAGCGCGTCAATCTTCTCGAACATCTGGATCAGCGCCTGCGGATCATATCCCGCCTTGTACATGTACTGCAGTCCGAGCCAGTCGGCCTCCGACTCATATTCACGCGAAAACTCAAGAAGGCTCATCGGAATCGCAAGCTGGGTAGCCTCGTAAATCCCGTATCCCGTCCAACTGCCGTAAGTCATGATCTCCAGCGGGATCGACCCAATCTCCATATATCCCATCTTCGTCATCTCGCGTGCCGCATGGTGCGCGCACACGTGGGCGGTCTCGTGGGCCATCACGCCGGCAAGCTCCGCCTCTTCATCAGCGGCCAGGATCAGCCCAGAGTTGACATAGAAGAAGCCGCCCGGCAGCGCCATCGCATTGATCTCATCGGAATCGATGACCCTGATCGTGAAAGGCACTTTGCAGTCCGAGTTTTTCACGATGTTTTGACCAATACGATTGACATATTCCGTCACCACCGGATCGGTGATCATGTGCGCCGACTTCTCAATTTCCATCGAGTACTGCTTGCCTGTCGAAACCTCCCAGTTGGTCGAGAACCAGTTGCCGAGCCCCCTGCCCCCGATATTGCGGGTTCCGATGGCGGCGACGTCGTCTTCACTTCCCTTCTTGATGTGAGGATCGAGATCTTCGCCCGGCGACGGAATCGCATCGGTCTTTGCCGTCGCCTTCGCATCGTCCTTTGCAGGCGTCTTATCGCCGCTCTTCGTATCGGAGGGTGTGCTGGTCGGCACCGACATGCCGGGATCTGCCTTCGGCCCGCTGGAGGGGTCGGCCGGCTGTGAAGCCCCAGGCACCTGGGGAGTGGCCGCAGCGCCGGGTGAGGTTGAGCTTTGTGCGAATGCAGGCGCTGTGAGCGCCAGGGCGGCAGCCGCGAAAAGAGCAGAAAGGGTACGCATGGGGTTTGCTCCCGGAGGCCACATCCTGCTGGCGGACGCGGCTCCGCACATCATTAGACGCAGTATGCTCCATTCCGGTGGACAATACCATCCCCCAAACCGCCAGATCGTGTCAGCTAGCCCCCCTTTTCAGGGCTGGACGGCAAAAAGACCGGGCAGCTCTTCCCCGGCGGAACCTTCCACGATAGAGCTGAAAGCCTCCGCGTTCCGCGGCGGCTCCGGACCGACATAAACGGTTCGCGCGCCTGCCCTCCGCGCCCAACGTACGAAATCCGCCGCTGGGTAGACTGAGCCGGACGTACCGATGACGAGCATCAACGTTGCGCGGTTGAGCTCCTGCTGGATTCGGTCCATCCCGAGCGGTACTTCGCCGAAAAAGACGATATGCGGTCGCAACCGGCCGCCACAGGCGCACCGGCCCACTTGGCCGAGATTCTGGTATGTTGCGCGATCTTCCACCACAGTGTGTCCGCATCCTCGCTCGCAGCGGGACCGGGCCAGCTCCCCGTGCATATGCAGGACCCGTTGTGAACCGGCGCGCTCATGCAGATCATCCACATTCTGGGTGCAAAGAAAGAAGCGGTCTCCCAGCTGCGCCTCGAGCTCTGCGAGCGCAAAATGCGCCGGATTCGGCTTAGCCCGCCAAGCGGATTCGCGCCGACCCGAGTAAAACTCCCAAACCAGGGCCGGATTTCGCTGCCACGCCTCGGGCGTGCAGACGTCCTCGATACGGTGTCCTGCCCATAGCCCATCCGAGGCGCGAAAGGTCGGCAGCCCGCTCTCGGCGCTGATGCCCGCACCCGTGAGTACGAACACCCGATCTTTGGGCGCGATGACAATCTGACTGGCCATATTCTCCGGCTGCCGGCTCGTACACGTACTGCAAAAGCGTTCGGCGCGGCTGTTATAAAATAGCAGCAGAGCGGAGAGGTGGCAGAGCCCGGTTGAATGCACCTGACTCGAAATCAGACATAGTCGCAAGGCTATCGGGGGTTCGAATCCCTCCCTCTCCGCCATACTTTCAGCCGGCATCCAGCCTGAGCCAAATGGCTTACACTTCGTTCCCTTCCTGGTATGGCGGCCAGCTCGGGGCGGATTAGACGTTTTTCCTTCCTGAAAGTCGCAGCCTCGTTTTATATTTTCCGCAACTAATCCGCGTCCTCTCCGTTTGAGAAGAAATCAACGCTCGTCTTTCCCGTTGTCCTGAGAGGGCCTTGGGATTGGGATTGTGGCCTGTTCCGCTGCCAGCCGTGATTGTCGCAGGGATGGCCCAGGGGGTCTGTATGTCGTTTCTCCCGCTACGGTCTCTTCGGTTCCTTTCCTGGCGCGACTTCTCCGTCGCCTTGATGCTTACGCCTCTTTTCATTGCGGGTTGCGGCGGCTCCAGCACCAGCGTGTCCGTGACGCCCTCCGTCACGGTGAGCGGTTCCGGCCAGGTGCGGCTGGGAGCCACCGATCAGTTCACAGCTACCGTAACCAATGAACCGAGCACTGCTGTGACGTGGCAAGTCAACGGCATTACGAGCGGAAACTCGACTGTTGGCACGATTTCAACCAGCGGCCTTTATACCCCTCCGGCCAAAATTCCGTCGCCAAATACCGTGACGATTACGGCCGTCAGCACGGCTGCGCCCGGCCTGGTCGGTGCCGCCATGGAGTCTGTGCTCAATCCGATCCCCACGGTCAGCAGCGCGCAAGTGACCCAGCAATTCGGCGCCAGCAATGGGCTGCTCGATGTACTGGGAACGAACTTCGTTTCTGGCGCGGTGCTCCAGTCCGGGGGCGTCAACATGACGACCAGCTTTGTCTCGTCGACCGAACTGCAGGCCACCGTGCCAGTGGGTTCAGGCGTTACAACGATCGCTGTCGATGTGATCAATCCAAATCCGGGCAGCGCGACTTCGCCCGTGGCCAACGCGCAGGTGGTAAGCCTGAAGGCGTCGCTGGCAATGGCATCGCGCCTGCTGGACCAGGCAACATTCGGGCCGACCTTGACCGACATCCAGCATGTGGAAGCCGTCGGGTTGCAAGGGTATCTCAACGAACAATTCGCTACGCCAGCGACGCTGGAGGCTGACATTCCCGCTACGCCCCCGACGCTCTGCGCCACCAATACAATCCCCTGCCAGCAGGCGGAGTGGTGGCAAGGCGCACTCACCGCGCCGGACCAGCTCCGCCAGCGTGTCGCCTTCGCGTTCAGCGAGATGTTCGTCATCGCTTCCGGTACATCGAACGCGCGGGCAATTACTCCCTATCAGAACATTCTTCTTAACGACGCGTTCGGAAACTTCTACACGATGATGAAGGACGTAACACTCTCACCGGGCATGGGCGCTTACCTCAATCTGCTGAACAGCGCCAAGCCGCCAACAGGACAGATCGCGAATGAGAATTATGCGCGTGAGCTTTTGCAGTTGTTCTCCATTGGCCTTTACATGATGAATCAAGATGGGACGCTGCAATTGGATGCTAATGGCAATACCATCCCTACTTACACGCAGGCACAGATACAGGCATTTGCCCGCGCGTATACCGGCTGGACATACGCCACGTCGACCGGTGGATCACCTACGAAATTTCCCAACAACACACCGAATTACGACTCGCCGATGGCTCCCGTCGAGACCTCGCATGACATGACCGGGCCCAAGCTGCTGTTGAACGGTGACTCTCTGCCTGCAGGGCAGACCGGGGAACAGGACCTGACAGGCGCATTGACCAACGTGTTCAACCACTCGAACGTCGGCCCATTCGTGTGCCGGCAACTGATTCAGCATTTGGTCACGAGTACTCCCAGCCCCGCATACGTTTCCCGCGTGGCAGCCGTATTCGCCAATGACGGCACAGGGGTTCGCGGCAACCTGCAGGCCGTGGTCCAGGCGATCCTGATGGATCAGGAAGCGCGCGCCGGGGATACCAACCCAAACTTCGACGGCGGTCATCTGCGCGAGCCGATGCTTTATATGACCAATGTCATGCGTGGTCTTGGATATACGTTTACCGGAGGCCCCGCCGGCACAGGACCCGAGTACTACTACACCCCGGGAAATTACACTGCCGCTCTCGGAGAAAAACCATACTTCTCACCTTCCGTATTCAACTTTTTTCCGCCCGGATATGTAATTCCCGGCAGTACAACCAATGCTCCGGAATTTGCGATCGAGAACACAGCTACCGCAATCCTGAGGCTCACGCTCGCCGACAATCTTGTAAATAACAAAATCTCTGCCTTCAGCGTCGATCTGAGCCCCACCAGCGCTTTGGGCAAGATGGCCTCTGCAACTGGCAACGCGACAACCGACAGCACGAACCTCGTCAACGCGTTGAACAATATCTTCATGCACGGGCAGATGCCGGCACAGATGCAGTCCGCCATAGTAAGCCACGTAGCCACGTTGACTAACGTCGCGGAACGCGTTCGGGTGGCCACATATCTCGTCATTACCAGTTCTCAGTACAAAGTCCTGCATTGAGCAAAAGACATCAGTTGAAAACTTTGGAGGGCCGAATGGAGTTCAATCGCCGCAGTTTTATCCGCTGTGCATCCTTGGCAGCCGCGGGCAACGCGGTGGCTCTCCGCCCCTTCGGCACCCTGAACGCCTTGGCACAATCTCCCACCGACTACAAGGCACTCGTTTGCGTCTTCCTCTTTGGCGGCAATGATGCGAACAATACAGTTATCCCGTTCGACACTTCGGGCTACGCGAACTACTCCACCATCCGTGGACCGCTGGCCATCGCGCAGAGTTCCCTGCTGCCACTGAATTCCCTCCCCAACTTCGCGCTGAACCCAAACATCCCGGATATTCAATCTCTCTTCAACAGCGGCAATGCCGCCATCGTAGCCAATGTCGGTACGCTGATGGAACCCACTACCAAAGCGCAGTTTCAGGCGGGAACCGATCTGCCGACCAACCTCTTTTCTCATCCGGACCAGCAACTGGAGTGGCAGAACGCATCGCAGAGTGGTGCTACACCTACGGGCTGGGCAGGCCGCATCGCGGACCAGCTCAACGCGGCATACAACAGTGGCGCACAGGTGCCGATGATCACCTCCGTCGATGGCGACACCCTCTTTTGCAACGGAGCTGCCAGTACTCCGGTCAGCGTCAGTCCCGGCAACCTCGGCGGTGCGCAGTGCTCCGAGGGCGCCACCGAATGCGGCGCGCAGTTGCTTACTGCACAGGCTCTCTTGGGATTCAACTCCGGATTGACTCTCGTGCAGGCAGACAACACCATCACGAGCAACGCCTACGCCTACGCCAAGACGCTCACCGCTGCGGTCCAGTCAGTCACTCCACTCAAAACCGTCTTTCCCACCAACTCATTCGCGCAACAGTTGCAGCAGATCGCCCAGATCATCCAGGTGCGCGCCGCGCTCGGCATATCGAGGCAGATATTCTTCTGCGGCGTCGGCAACTTCGACACACATTCCAACCAGTTCGCTGTACAAAGCGCGCTGTTGGGCACCCTCGGCCCTGCGCTCGCCGCCTTCTATAACGCAACCGTCGAGATGGGTGTTCAGAACAACGTCACCGCCTTCACCATGTCCGACTTCAGCCGCACCTTCCAGCCAAACTCCAACTCCGGCAGCGATCACGCCTGGGGCTCGCACCACTTCGTTATCGGCGGCGCGGTCAAGGGCGGCCAGATGTACGGAACCTTCCCAACCCTCGCGCTGGGTGGCCCGGACGATTCCGGCTCCAACGGCCGCTGGCTTCCTTCCACCGGCAGCGTGCAGTATGCGGCCACGCTGGCCTCATGGTTTGGCGTGAGCGCCGCCCAGCTGCCGACAGTATTTCCAAATATCGGCAGCTTCCCGACCGCGAATCTTGGCTTCGTGTAAAGGCTTTCGCCCAAGTGACGTAAAGAAGGCCAGCCGCATGGCGGCCGGCCTTCATCAAGAAGTACCGATTCAATTACGCTGCGCGTTCGCTGCGCTCTGCCACCGGGTTGACGCGATCTGCGATCTCCGTCAGCAGATGGTCGGCATGTTTCTCCTCATCGAGCGTCTTCTGCAGCAGCTCCGCCTGCGCCGGTTCGCCCAGGATGCGCGCGTAGTTCCGCACCGTGCCATAGCAGGCCATTTCGTGGTGCTCTACGGCCTGCGCCGATGCGATCAGCGAGACGTCCCGGACCGAAGGGTCTTTCGCATCCTTGATGGCGTCCTCGGCTTCGGTCACCAAGGTACCCAGCACCTTGCACTTGATCGTGTCCGTGTCATCAGTGCACTCGCGCAGAATCTCTTCGATGCGCGTTACATGCTGTTCTGTCTCCTGCAGATGGGATTGGAAGGCCTGCTTCAGTTGGGTATCGGTTGCCTTGTCAATCATCTTCGGGAGCGCTTCGGTAATTTGTCGCTCCATGGAAAGCATCTTTTTCAGATCGTTCACATACAGCTCGCGCAGGCTTTCCAGATTCTCAGAGAAGAATTTCATTGCGGTTCTCCTGTTCCAATATGTTGGGTTGGCGTTTGCCGTGCACGGCTTTTGCCGTCTGCGTGAGAGGAACGTACGGCTCGCCGCCCTGCGCACAGGCAAGGTTCGGGGCTCACCTGCTCGGATGCAACGCCCTACGAGAAAGGAGGCCTGCCACGAATACCCAGCGGCTATCTGCCTCAATTCCGGTGCGGTCTGATCGGTTATGACGTTCTTATCTCTGCGCCCCAGGTCCGCGATATCCCTGCCAGAGATATTCCAGGGCTTCGGGAAGGAGTTGCGCCTTCACCGCACGGTCGGTGTGCCCCGCATTGCGGGCGAAGACAAATTGATAGTGATAACCCTTGGCTGCCAGCACGCGGGCCATATTCTCGTTTGCGACCACCCAGTCGTGCATGTTGTCATGCAACGCATTCATATTCAGGTTGTCCCGGTCTCCAACCTCCATCCACAGCCGTATCGGCTTGCGCGGGCTCTGCGGGATCAGGTGCTCATGAAATTCCCACGCGCCGTGCGGCGCCTTGGGATCGGTCGGCCACTGCTGGTTAACGTACGTTCCGGAGAATGTCAGCACCCGGTGATACCACTCCGGGTGGTACCACGCCATGATCAGCGCGCACGACCCGCCCGAACTGCCTCCCATGGTCGCGCGGCCGTCGGGATTGCGGGTCAGCTGCACATTGGCGGTTTTCTCGGCAAGCGGCAATACCTCGTTCTGCACCCACTCGGCATATTTGCCGGACATCGTGTCGTACTCAAGCCCGCGCTCAGAACCTTGCGCATCTCCGCCCCCGTTGGCGATCGAGATCGCGATCATCGCTGGCACCTTGTGTGCCGCGATCAGGTTGTCGAGTACGGTAAAGAGCGCGCGATCGATGCCATCGGCGCCCACAATGAACGGCGCCGCAGTGCCGGGCACATACTGCTTGGGCACGTACACAGCGACACTCCGCGTCCACGGTCCAGGATGGCTCGTCGGCACCAGCATCCTCGCCGGATTGTTCGGATCGGCGGTACCGAAGGTCCCGGGATCACGCACAATGCCCGGATAGAATTTGCTGTCCGCCGAGGTCATCGTGAACTCGAAGATCTGCCCCTGCGGCACGTCGGGGTGGGCTTCCGTCTCTGGAGCGCGGTTGTGGGTAGGACCAAGCACGAAGTTGCCGTCCTGCGTCGCGGGCGGCAGCTCGCCGTCCGCAAGATCTTTGGCGGGGGGGTAGCCGTTGGTATGAGGATCGCGTACCGGCAATGAACCGGGCCTGGGACGCGCGGGATCGTTCGCGGGCTGCGTTGCAGTCGGCGCGGAAGGCCGCTGGCCAACACTCAGCATGGGCAGGGAGACGACGGCAAGCAGAACGAGGGAAGCGCGGACGAGGTATATCATGCGCACAACATCATATCCTTATGCGCTCATGATTGACTGGCATCCCCAAAGGCAACCCCCGCCCGCCGCGATACCCGTTTGTGGGATTGGGGCAGTTTCCATCGCCCGATAACTTTGAAAGAGTGACTTCGTTGACCGTGGTACTCCCCGAATCAGCAGCGGAATCCGAGGCCTCCGGACATGCGCCGCCGTTGCCTCCCAGGCGAGTATCGGCGCGTGTACAGTTCTATGCGCAGACGGCACTGTTGACGCTGCTGTTCGCTTCGCCGGCGATCTTGTGTCTGCACAGCGCTTTCGTTGCGGACAATGATGTCTGGTGGCATCTCCGGACCGGACAATGGATTTTGCAGCATCACGCCGTTCCGCACAAGGAGCCTTACTCTGTCCTGGCTGGCATGCCCTGGGCCGCTTACAGCTGGCTCTTTGAAGTGATCATTTACGGGCTCTTCCACTGGCTTGGATTGACGGGCCTTCTTGTCTACTCGAGCGGAATGGTCTTGCTGGTCGTGATCTGCCTTTACCGCATGATCAGCCGCGTGCAGCCGGACTTCATTCTTGCTTCCCTCCTCACCTTTGCCGCCATGTTCAGCATGGGACATCTGTTCACCCCGCGGCCCTGGATGTTTACGATCCTGTTGTTCGTGCTCGAGCTTGACATCCTAATGTCCGCGCGGCGAACCGGCCAAAAAACAGGCCTGCTTTGGCTTCCCGCCATTTTTATCCTTTGGGCAAATACTCATATCCAGTTCGTCGATGGCCTCTTCATCCTCGGCCTGGCGTTTGCAGAATCCGTATTAGCGCGCTGGTGGAAGGGGGCACAGCGCGGACCGGGCGCAGTCTGGCTGGGACTTGCGTTGGCCGGCAGCATTGCAGGAACACTGCTGAATCCCTACGGCTGGCGCTTATATGCGGTTGCGCACGATCTCGCGACTCAGAGCGGCGCGCTCAACCTGATTACCGAGCTCCAGGCCATTCCGTTTCGTTCGCCGCCGGACTATGTGGTGTTGCTGCTGGCGATGGGTGCTGTGGCTGCGCTGGCCCGGCATAACAAACTCTTGTCTTTTGATGGAGCGCTTCTGGCTTTTGCAATTTTGTTGTCCTTCCGTTCCCAACGCGACGTCTGGGTTACGGCTGCCGTCGCCGCCATCATTCTCGCCAGTTCCATAGAAACCTCCGAAGGACGTACGACGAAACCTGGCAGGATGACCTTTGCCGCAGCCTCCGTGGGTGCTTTGCTGATTGTCTGCGCGGGGTTTCGAATGTGGCACCTCAATAACAAGGCTCTGGAGTCCGGTATCGATCAAGTATTCCCTGCCGAAGCTGCGCAGCAGGTTGCTGCGAGGCAAATCCAAGGTCCGGTATACAGCACGTTTAACTGGGGCGGATACCTCATCTGGAGCATTCGCCAACCGGTAATGATCGATGGTCGGCAGAATGTTTACGGCGACCAGCGTATGGATCGCTCCGTAGCAACCTGGTCAGGTGAGCCTGGTTGGAGCACCGACCCGGCTCTCAACTCGGCAGGTGTTGTCATCGGACCTGTCAAGGCTCCGTTGGTACAACTTCTTCGGACCAATCCGCATTTTCGAGATGTTTACGAAGACAAAGTCGCGGTCGTGTTTGTACCGCAACGTCCTTAGTCCAGTTCCTTGGGACCAAACTGCGGTGCTGCAGGTATAACATGCCCACAACAGCCTATCTATACCAGTCGCGATGAACGACTGGCCCTGATCCACGCAACCGCTGATCGCGCCCATACCCGTTGGTGGTATTGGGCCGTTTTCAACACACCGATAGGGTGGAAGAGTGGCCACATTGACCTTCGCGCCTCCACAATCCACCGGGCACCCCACCGCTTCCGGCCCTAAGCCGTCGCCTGCATCCGCCAACGCCGGGACGCGAGCCGACCGCTACGCCCAGACGCTGATCATGACGCTGTTGTTCGCGGCGCCTGCAATCCTCTGCCTGCATGCAGGCGCTGTGGCCGATCCGGACATCTGGTGGCACATGCGCGTCGGTGAACTCATTCTGCAAAATCACCACATCCTGCGCACTGAACCCTTCTCACGCGGCTTTGCCGGAACGCCATGGGTCGTTTACAGCTGGCTGTTTGAGCTGCTGATGTTCAAGATTTACCAGTGGTTCGGCCTCATGGGAATCCTCGGTTACTCCACCGGCATGATTCTGGCCATCACCGCCGCGATGTATCACATGGTTCGCAGGCTCCAGGCGGATTTTATCGTCTCAGTGCTGCTGACGTATGCGGCTTGCTACAGCTTCTGCCACCTCTACACGCCGCGTCCGTGGATGTTCTCGATTTTGTTCTTCATTCTGGAACTTGACATTCTGATGCAGGCGCGAAAGACGGGACGATTGCGAGGCCTCCTGTGGCTCCCCGTAATCTTTGCGCTTTGGGCCAACATTCATATCGAGTTCATCTATGGCCTCTTCCTCACAGGCATGGTATTCCTGGAATCGCTCGCAGCGAATCGCCGCAACGGCGCACGCGATAGCTTGCCGGTCGTTCCGGCAGCGTGTGCTCTGGTGGGAAGCGGGCTTGCGACCCTGGCAAATCCTTTCGGATGGCGCATCTACCAGGTCATATACGACCTTGTCACACAGGGCGGCGGACTGAAGCAGGTCTCCGAGATGCAAGCTATTCCGTTTCGCGATCTTCCCGACTATTGCGTACTCGCCCTCGCGCTCGCCTCTGTCGCTGCGCTGGCATGGAGCAGACGCTTCCGGATCTTCGAGAGTGGAGTACTGCTCTTTGCGATCGTGATGTCATTCCGCGAGATTCGCGACATCTGGTTGCTCTGCGCAGTCGCCGCAGCTGTTCTCGCTTCGGCAATTCCGGCAAGGAAGGATTCAAAGGTGGTTCGCTTGCCGCGATTCGCTCTGGCCCTTGCGATACTCGGAGCGATCGGTATTCTGCTGCTTGCACCTCGCGTCCTTAAGGTAGACAACGCGAAACTCCTGAGTCAGGTCATCAATACGATGCCGGTGCATGCGGTCGAAGCCGTCCGCGAGAAGGGTTATCCGGGGCCTCTGTTCAATGAGTTCGACTGGGGCGGTTACCTGATCTGGTCATTGCGGCAGCCCGTTGCGATCGATGGACGCACAAACCTGTACGGAAATGACGGGATGGATCGCTCCATTACGACGTGGAACGGGCTGCCTAACTGGGCAACGGATCCGCAGCTGAAATCAGCACGGCTGATCATCGGGCACGTCAATAGCCCGCTGACCCAGTTGCTCCGGCTCGACTCCAATTACCAGCTCGTGTACGAAGACAAAATCGCCGCCGTTTTCGTCGTGCGCAACTAGGCGCCGCATTGGGATGTGCCATCCGCGGCAATCGACAGAAGCTAAAGCTATGCTTAAAGCTTCTCGTAGAAATCACAGGCAGAGCAAGCGATATAGACCCCGCCCGGAACGCCGCGTTCGCGGTCTTTCACGCGCTTTACGATGCGTGTTGGCTTGGAACAACGCGGGCAATCGGTGCTCTTGTGGGTATCCATTACTTTCTTGCGGTCGCCGGTCTTGGCAATTTTCGCCATGGTTCAAATCTCCTGTGCCGATATGGAGGTCTCTGTCCAGCCTGCATCCGCGCGCTTTCACGTTCGCGTGCGATCATTGCCGTCCGTTGCCTTCCGCCGGGGCCGGCAAGTCCGAGAAACAGGAGCGAGAACCTGACACCATTTTACACGGTGAGCGGTTTGTTCCGGCGAGAAGAAGCACGCGATATACATGGGCAATGCGGGACCCGCATTCACCACCCTGCCGCCTATTTGGCTGACAGCGCGCGCAATGCGTCTGCGGGCGGCTCTTCAAACGCGAGCACGCGGACGCGATGCAACGCCCCATCAATCTCTTCGTCCGTAGTCGAAATGGCGTCCCGCTCATTCATGGCTCGACCCCACGCTTCGATACGAAGATAGGCACGATGAGCGAACCAGCCCAGCCCGGCCCCGGCCAGCAGCAAAATCGCAACCCACAATGCAATCATCGACTCCTCCTTCAGCAGCCACAGCCTCGGCAAGAGCGTGTAAACCAATCTAGCCCGCCAGGCGACCCACTGGGAGCTTTATCGGCCGGTAGAGCGGCCTCTTTAGACCCAAAACCGGAAGACCGGAACCCGTACTCCGGCGATGAAGCGATTTCTCGCGGCCGCCCACACCGAACCTCTCCGAGCAGGGCTGTGTAGAATTAATTGGAATCGAAAATGCAGGAAAGTTGAGGAATTGAAGCGCCATGAAGCTTACACCCGGAAAGCTCGCAGGCCTGAAGGCCGTCTCCGACGAACGCGGAGTGATCGCGGCCGCAGCGATGGATCAGCGTGGTTCGTTGCAAAAGTCGCTCGCCAAGGAGCGGGGCGGCACCGCAACCGGTCAGGATCTGGAGGAATTCAAAACGCAGGTCACGGACATACTGTGCCAGCACGCCTCCGCCATTCTGCTCGACCCTGAGTTCGGTCTGCCTGCATCAAAACACCGCCATGGCAAGGGCCTGCTGCTGGCCTACGAGAAGACTGGCTATGATGCCCAGACCCCCGGCCGTCTCCCCGATCTGCTCGATGTATGGTCGGTTCGGCGGCTTAAGGAAGCCGGCGCCGACTGCATCAAAATTCTGCTCTACTATACGCCCTTTGAAAGGTCGCACATCAATGACCACAAACATGCGTGGATTGAACGTATCGGCGATGAGTGCCTCGCACACGATATCCCGTTCTTCCTCGAATTCGTCGGATATGACGCCAATGGTGGCGACGAGAAATCCGTTGAATATGCGAAAAAGAAGCCGGAGATTGTCTCCGGCGCCATGGCCGAGTTCGGTAAGGCGCGCTACAACGTCGATGTCCTGAAGGTGGAAGTTCCGATCGCCATGGAATTTGTCGAGGGGACCAAGGCGTTCAAGGGCGAGAAGGCATATTCCCGCTCCGAGGCGCTGCAGCATTTCCGCGATGCCGAGTCGATGACCCACAAACCGTTCATCTACCTCTCCGCCGGCGTCTCCAACCCCGTCTTTATCGAAACCCTCGAGCTGGCCGGCGAGTCAGGCACAAAGTTCAACGGCGTGCTCTGCGGCCGCGCAACGTGGAAAGACGGTATCGCGGTCTTCGCCAAGCAGGGTAAAGACGCCTTCCGAAGGTGGCTCGAGACCACTGGCGTCGAAAATATCAACAACGTGAATGAGGGCCTGAAAGCTGCGAGCCCGTGGTACCTGAAGTACGGCGCGAAAAGCATGAACGAGCTCTGCTAGCTGAGCCCAGCCACCGAAAAGACGCCGTGGCCTGTGCCGCGGCGTTTTCATTTGTGCGATTCTTGCGTTAGCTCGCAGCCAGCAGGCCACGTGCGTCTAAATGAGAGCGTATATGGGTCGGCTTATTCCCTGCCTGATTACTTTCGGAGTGCTGTCGGCGACGCCGCTGCTCAGCCAGGCCACCCTTCCTGCTGGAACTCCGCTGGTCGTGTCCCTGGACCGCAATTCCCCCATGCACGCAGGTGCCACTCTTCGCGGAGAGTTAGTGTATCCGGTTTACGCGGATAACAAGCTAGTGCTGCCCAAGGGCGCCGTCATCATCGGCAGTGTCACAGCACTGCATCCAGACCGTGCCCGGCGCAGGCATGCGGAATTGGGCGGGGACTTTACACCATTCCACACACCGGAAGTGCAGTTTGACCGGATAGTGCAAGCCGACAGCTCGACACTTCTCGTTCTCTCTGCTTCAGTCACCGATGGTGCGCCTATTTACCGCGCTGTGGCTCCCGCGCCCATAAAGGGAGGATTGCTGCACCGTGAGTTCAACGCGGGATGGAGCGCCGCGCGCCGCGATATCGGAGCGTTCGCGGCGCCCGGCAAAGGGGATCGGCTGTTGCAGTTTATTTATGCGCGGCTGCCCTATCATCCCGAACGCATCGAAGCCGGAACAGCCTGGACCATCGAGACCACCGCGGCCGTCGAAATTCCTGCCGCGGGTGTACCGGCCGCACCGACCCCGGTGCTCAAGCGCCATTTCTGGGATGAACCCGCGCCGATACAGCCCGCAGCCAACAACACGCGCTCATGGATCGTGAACGCCGGTCTGACAGATTCGGTCAGCTCGGAGACATCGCATACAGGTCAAGCGATCCAGGCGATCGTCGCGGAACCGATCTATACCGCTGATCATGTATTGGCTGTCCCCCAGGGGGCGGTACTGAGCGGGACCGTGACACGGGCGAAGCCTTCGCGGAGCTTTGGGAGGGCTGGCGTTTTGAGTTTCAACTTCACTCGCCTCGTCCTGCCAGCCTCCGGGACGCGGACCATCGAAACTCGTCTTATGGGCGCCGATTCAGCCGCACAGATCGCCCTGAACTCCGAGGGGCAGGTTACGTCCAGACCGCGGGACAAGATCACGATTCCGCTGCTCCTCGCCTTGATGGCCAGCCGCCCTCTCGATACGGACGAAGGCAAAGCGCACGCTGCCCACGAAACAGCGGGCAAGAATGCGACCGGCGGTGCTGCGGGCCTGAGCCTGGTAGGCACGATTGTCGCAGTTGCAGGCGGCTCGCCGTATGTCGCAGCCGGAATCGGTTACTGGGGTGCGGCGCGTTCTTTCTATGAGCGGTGGATCGCGCCCGGCCAGAAGATCGTGTTTCCAAAGGACACACGTATCGTCATTGAAACTACGCTGCGCGAAAGATCCCCTCTGAAGCCTGATTCCCCACAGTAGTCCCGCCTGAATGGCCGCAGACCTGAGTTTTTTCATTGCCCGGCAGCAGAGGCACCATTAGCATCCTCTTTAAATGAAGATCCTGAGCCTCACTGCCTTCACTTTATTCGCCCTCGGCCTCCCCGCAGCCCGATCCCAGACCTTCACAGCTTCCAGGATCGAATTCAATCATCCAGGCCCCTACTCGCAGGCACAACTGGAAGCCGCCGCCGGCATGCACGCCGGAACGAAGTTCACCGCGGAAGACTTAGGCGCTGCGGCTCAGCGCCTGGCCGACACCGGCTACTTCAGCGACGTGGGCGCCAAGACTGCTCCAGGCCGAATCGACGCCATCACAGTGCAGTTCGACATCACTCCGCTCGACCGTGCGCAGATGCTGCATGTCACGTTTGAAAACTTCGTCTGGTTGACTCGCGAAGAGATCGACGCCGCGCTCCGCACCCGGGCGCCGCTCTTTGAAGGATATGTGCCCGCCAATAACCAATTGCTCGCTGCTTTCAACGATGCCCTTACCGATGCACTCGCGAAGAAAGGTATTGCGGCCAAGGTCATGCATGACGTCTTCGAGCCGGCTCTCGGACGGCCTGAAATCGATATCGACTACTGGGTCGCTGCTCCATCGATTCGAATCGCCGATGTGAGGCTGGACGGTGTTTCCACCGATCTTATGCCACTCATCCAAAAGTCGGTGAACTCAGTCGCCGGTAAGCCATACAGCACCGGCCTCGCAGGCGAGACAACACGTGACCGGATTCTCGCGCCTTTGCTGAATGCAGGCTATATCGATGCAACACTGGCCGGTGAGACAGCTACCCCGGCAACACCAGGCGATGGAGAGCATGTGATCGTCTCCGGGATGTTGCATGCCGGCGAAGTCTATCGGGTTTCTAAATTAACCTTTGCCGGCGCTCCCATGCTCACCGCGGACGGCTTTGCTGCTACGGCGAAATTGCACCCCGGCGATATCGCTGGCCGCGCGGAGTTGCTGGAAACTCTGAAGCCACTCGACGCTGCGTATCGTCGTGCGGGATATGCCGATGTCGCGGTGATTGCTGCGCCTCAGGAAGATGCCGCGACGCATCAAGTCGCATACACCGTAACCGTGACGCCTGGAGAGCCTTATCGCATCAAAACTGTCACTCCGAACGGGCTTGACCCGGCGGCCCAGTCCGATTTCGACAGAGGGTTCACCATGAAGGCCGGTGACATCTATAACCCGGAGTATCTTCAGACATTCCTCAAAAACAATACTGCGTTGCAAAATTTGGCAGGGTTCAGTTTTTCCTACAAGGCCTACGCTGATCCATCCACCCACACCGTCGATCTGATACTGAACTTCTCACGCGGCGGAGTGCAACAGAACGTGACCGTCTTCGGCGGATACTGATCAGCAACCGCTGGGCGAACAGCCAACGGTGCTCGCCGCTTCGGCCGGGAGCGGCTTGTCTGCCATCGAGAGCAACAGGCTCACCTGCCACATCTGCGTATCGGTCAGCATCTTGTTGTAAGCGGGCATGCCGGTAAGCCGGATACCATTCTTCACCTTCCAGTAACTCTCCCCCACCGGATCATCGCTGACGCCGACCACCCCGTTCTTGTGCTTTGCCCAGAGCTGAGGCGCGGACGGAAACATCTCCCTTCCCGCGGAGGACGGCGTGTCCGCCGTCCCATGGCAGAACTCGCACTTGTCCTCATAGATTCCTGCGCCGGCATTGAGATTTTCGGAGCTCGCAGGAATCGGCGCAGACTTCGGCATTTGTCGGCTGATACGGGCTCCAAGCGGAATCTTCACGATATGAGATTCGAACGGAAATGGGGGGTCTGCAACCGCAACCGGCACATTGCCGAACGTGAAGTAGAGAAAAACTGCGACGGGAACAGCGATCAACCCCAGGATGAAACCGAAGAATATCTTCATAGTAGTGGCAGAGCCGGAAGCTGCTCCACCAAGGATATACCGCATCAGGTTGCGCTAAGGTGTTCTAACTGACGATCCGGCAGCACTGGAGCGCGCTTCCCCGGCCTGATAAACTTTAGGCATGCGTAGTTCAGCTCCTTGGAAGATCGTTCTTGCAGTGCTGGTTGTCGTCGGGGCGGTGGGATGGCTGTCCTGGACAGCGGTTGACCAGAACAAGGAATACTACGTCACCATTGGCGAACTGAATGGTCTCGGCGGAAAAGCCTACTCCCGGCACCTCCGCGTGGCGGGGAATGTGCAACCCGGCAGCATCGAACGCGATGGCCCGAATGCCACCTTCGTATTATTGGAACAAGGTCGAACGCTGAAGGTGAACTATCGGGGCGCCGAGCCGCCGCCCGACACATTCAAGGATGATGCACAGGCCCTGGCAGTAGGCACCTACGGACGCGACGGCGTGTTCCACGCGACACAGTTGCAGGCCAAGTGCGCCTCAAAATACGCCCCGGCCAAGCCGGGCCAGTCGCCGGCGCAGCCCGGCTCCGTGCCCAACGAGCCTCGCGCAGGCAATAACACCGCCATGCTGCAGCAGGCCAGGTAAGTCGCCTTCTCTTCTCTCCTAGCAAATATGAACGAAGCCTCCATCGCGACCGGAACGAACGCCGCGATGGCGGCCCGGCTGGAAGATGTCTCCAAACTCTATGGCGGCTTCGCCGCGTTGCGTCGCGTTTCTGCCGAATTCCCTGCCGGCTCATCAACCGTCATCGTCGGAGACAACGGCGCGGGCAAGTCGACACTGCTGCGGCTCATTGCCGGACTGATCAGTCCATCGATGGGCAAGGTACGCACCTTCGGCGATGCGCCGCACAAGCAGCGTCGTCGAGTGGCCTACATGAGTCACGACACTATGCTGTATGACGAACTGTCTGCGATGGAGAACCTCAAATACTTCTCATCGCTGGAACGGCGCGCAGGCATCGCATGCAGTTGCACAGCCTCGCCAGAGATGGCGCTGCGCGCGGTTGGCCTGGACCCGAAGCTTGCACGGCCTGTGGGCCAATACTCGCAGGGAATGCGGCAGCGTGCCTCGCTGGCGCGCGCGCTGCAGACAGACCCGGAGATGCTGCTGCTGGATGAGCCATTCTCCAATCTGGACGCCGATTCAGCACGGAGTATGGTCGAGTTGCTGGAAGACTTCCGGACATGGCCGGTCCATGCTGCTTCAAACGGCCAGGGCTTGCGCGGCCGGACCATACTCCTCACCACACACCAGCCGAAGCTGGCCGAGCCTCTTGCGGAGCGGACGTTGACGATGAAAGCGGGATCGCTGCTCTCAATAGTCGAGCGCTCAATCCATGACGGCGGTGTCCGAGGGTCTGAGTAGATGCCGCGCGCGGAAAAGCCCACCAAGACGAACGCGGCGCGCCTGCTGGATTCACTTGGCATTGCATACCAGGTCCATACCTATGAGGTTGACCTTGACGATCTCAGCGCGGTGAGTGTCGCAAAAAAAATCGGACTGCCGCCAGAACAGGTGTTCAAGACCTTGCTGACGAGGAATCTAAGCGCCAAAGAGTATTTCTTCGCCGTCGTTCCCGGCAACGCGGAGCTGGACCTGAAGAAGCTGGCCCAGGCAGCAGGCGTCAAGAAGATTGAGCTGGCATCGCTGAAGGATGTGGAACCCCTCACGGGCTACGTTCGCGGGGGCGTCACCGTGATGGCGGCAAAGACTGGCTTCCCTACATTCGCCGATGAGACGATCGAACTCTTCGATGTAATCGCAATCTCTGCGGGACTTCGTGGAGTGCAATTGCTCCTGTCGCCCGCTGACTATCTGCGCGCAACGAATGCAGTCGTCGGAGACTTGACGAAAGGCCCACGATTCGGCGACGGAGCCATGGAGGCAGGCGCATGAACTACGGCTTCCATGTCTGGGCGCACCTGAAGAAAGACCTCCGGCTGGAATGGCGCTCCCGCGATTCCATCAACGGCATGCTCTTTTTCTCTCTTCTGATCGTTGTCGTGTTTTCGTTGGCCTTCGACCCTACAGCAGTGGAATCGCGACATATATCCGGCGGGATTGTATGGGTCGCTCTGCTGTTCGCAGCCACCACGGCGTTGAACCAGAGCTGGACGCGGGAGTTGAAAAACCACGTCCTGGAAGCCCAGAGAATGTCGCCCGCTCCGCCTTCGGCTTTGTTCCTGGGCAAGGCGCTGTCCAACTTCGTATTCGTCACGCTCGTTGAATTGGTGCTCGCCCCCCTGTTTATCGTGTTTTACAATCTGCACGCGCTGGGGCAGGCCCGGTTGCTCTGGGTGGTGATGCCGCTCGGCACATGGGCGCTGGTTTGCAATGGCACATTCTTCGCGGCTCTGGGCCTGCGCACGCGGAATCGCGAGTTGCTTCTGCCCCTCATTCTATTTCCCGTGTCCATTCCGGCGCTGCTGGGAATGATCGAAGCGACCACAGGAATCCTTGCCGGGGAATTCGACCCTGGTCTGTGGATACGCTTGTTGATCGCATACAACTTGGCATTCACAACGGCATGTTTGCTGCTGTTCGAGACCGCCCTCAGCACAGAATGAACTCCTGCTGCCGTAACCCTCCCCAGGCGAAGTTCCGCCTGCCGGCGGACACAATGCGCGGGCCGCCGGGGCCCGGAGTAAACTAGGGTTACCGTGGATCGCTCGCGCCTTCTCAAATCGGTGGCTGTGGCCTGGTTTCTCCTTACACTGGGCGCCATCGTGTATGCGACGCGACTGGCGCTGGTGGATGCTCCCACGGATGCCTTGCAGGGAAATATATTTCGCATCTTCTTCTACCATGTGCCGCACTCGATGCTGAGCCTGGTTTGGCCATATGTGAACCTGGCTGCTTCGGCGGGCTTTCTTTTCTGGCGGCGCAGAGATCCGTTGAGGGCCTTAACCGCGGACGCCGTTGCCATCGCATCGGCCGAAGTTACCCTGGTCTACGCCACCATCTGCCTTGCAACAGGAATGTTGTGGGGCCGGGTGGAGTGGGGCATCTGGTGGACATGGGACTATCGGCTGACCAGCATGCTCGTTCTCTGGTTGCTGTTTGTCAGCTATCTGATGCTGCGCGCGCTATCGTCAACGGGACAGACCAAAACCCTCGCTGCGGTGCTGTCCATTTTCGCCGGAATCGACGTCCCAATCGTCTATATGTCGATCCGGTGGTGGCGGACACAGCACCCCGGACCGGTTTTCTTCTCAAGTGACCCTGATGCAGGCGTCGACAAAAGCTACTATCCCGCATGGATTGCGAACATCGTCGCCTGGGCGATGTGGGGTCTGCTGCTCATGGCAATGCGCTACGCCCTCGAACGCCGGCGCCAGCAGCGCGAGCAGGATGCAGCTCTCAAGGCCATCGAGGATTCCCTGGAGTTTACGCGATGAAACTCAGCTGGCTGTTCGGCCCAACCATGGCGCAGCGGCACCTGCTGTTCGCCTATCTGGTGGTATGGGGCATTCAGGGCGGATATGCAGCCTGGGTGGCATGGCAATGGTGGCGCACCAAGCCGCAAGGTCAGTAACCCGCCCTCCGGTGCGCCGCTTCCCGAAAAAGGCAGTCCTCTTACGCAAAAAAGCAACGAAGCCGTCGAGCGTTTTGACCGGCTTCGTTGTCCGAGGATTGTGTGTCAGTGATGCGGGGGAGCAGGCTCGCGCCTAACCCACGCTTCAGTCGCATAAAACCGGTGGAATAAAGAAAGTTTCGCGGACTTCACAACTTTCTGTGTTAAAACTCCGAAAAGCTCCGCAATTGTCTGTGCTGAGCGAGGTTACTGACGAAACAAGCACTTCCGATGAAAATGCTAGACTCGCCTAGGTGCAGATTCGTCGGAAAGCGGGAGCGCGTAGGGTGCGGCAAGCGGTGTGCATCGCGGCGGTCCTTGCTTCCTTCGTCGCAACCGGGTGCAACCGGCACCCCTTTCCCGTCGCACCGCCCGGATATCGCGAATTCGCCTACGTCTCGAATGGCGGTTCAAATAGTGTCTCCGTCATGGATCTGGTCTATCTGCGCCAGGACCGGACACTGCAGGTAGGCCTCCAGCCAACCGGATTGGCCGTAAATCCGAAGCGCGACGAAGTGTATGTAGTAAACACGCGTTCCGGAACAGTCAGCGTCATCGACACAAACCTCAATCGGGTTGTAGCGACCATCCCCGTCCACAAGCTGCCCTACTTCATCGATGTCGACTCGCTGGGACAGCGCGCGTATGTCGCCAACAGCGGCTCCAACTCTGTCAGCGTCATCGACCTCGACACGCGACGGGAGATCGGCGTGCTGGGCGCCGGCGAGCAGCCCGGAGTGGCGCGCGTTTCGCCGGATCGGCGCAGCCTCGTCGTGTCCAATCGGGGAAGCGGCAGTGTCTCCATTTACGGTATGGAACCCGAACCGGCGAGGGGCTTTGGCATTGCCATACCGTTGCTTGGCGCCAAAGACACCGCCGATAAGAACGGAGCCGCTGCGGAACTGCCGAGGTTGCGTGCGACATTCTCCGGATGCCCCGGAGCGACCGACGTTGCGATCCTGCCCTACTCGACCAAGGCATTCATCGCGTGTTCCGGCGGGCACCAGGTGATGGCGGTGGCCCTGGCGCAGGCGCCGGATTCGCGCGCGGTCAGGCAAAACCCCTCGCTGGCCACGGACCGCATGCTGGCGCTTCTGGATGTCGGGAGGACCCCCGTCCAACTGGCACTCAAGCCTGACGGCGGCCAAATCTTCTGCGCGAACTTCGCTTCCGATTCAATCTCGTCCATCGATACCGAAACCGATGAAGTGACGCGCACGGACACCATCGCCGACGGGCCCGTTCGCGGAATCGTAAGCAACGATGACAGCACTTTGTGGATCGCAAACTTCGGAGCGGATTCCATCAATCTATGGTCGATCGACGACAGTCAGTCCCTCAGTGGCGTGCGCACCGGCCGCGCTCCGGACGCAATCGCTTTTTCCGCCGATGAGCATTTGCTGCTCGCCGCTGACGCAAAATCGGGAGACGTATCGGTGATTCGTACACAGGACAAGAATGGGCCGGAGTTGTTCACGATGCTGCCGGCCGGCGCTTCACCCAATGACATCGTCGTGAAGGCCATGCCGGGCAAGCGCTAGCTCATGCGGGGACGGGTTCGCGCAGGCCGATTGTCCTCAGTTGGCGATGATCATGGACGCAGTGCTGCTCATGTTCCAGGTCTTGTTCGGAGTGAAGGGTATGGACAGCGGAAACGCGTATGAGACGGTTACCTTGACGATATTGCCGGGATTGTTGCAGGCGGTTGAGGGCGTGCAGGTTCCGCCGGAAGTTGGGTAGGTATCCCATGTGGTCGATGTTTTGATCAGCGATGTTGTGATGGCCGGGTAATTGAGGCCGCGAGCGTACGTCTGAATGGCGTCGTTGGTGGAGACGGGATTGCCGGAAGATGAACCGCTGATCACGGCATACCGAACAGTCTCGCGCGCGCACTCCGCAAGATAATGGTAGGTATATACCGCGAGGCAGACCTTCATCAGGCCGACGAGCGTCATAAACAATACTGACGCTGTCATAGCAAACTCGACCAGCGCCTGCCCACGTTCATGCTGCATACCGCGCAGACGGCCACTCATTCGTGGCAGGAGCCGACGGGTTAGATACGGAACTCTCATTATTGTTCCACCCGCATCACGGCGTGGCCGGTGACCGTATAGCTTTTGGGCAGACCTGGAACATAAACCAGCGGATTGACGGTCCCCGTGGTGTTGACGGTGACATATTCGATGATGCGGGAACCGGTGCAGTCGGACGCGCCACAGGTGGAGGCAGAGCCATCCGAGCACTGGCACCAGTAAACCGCGCTTGCCGTCATGCCGGAGACATCGGGTGCATCTTTCTTCGCGGCGTTCGTCACATTGGCGTTATCGGCAGCAAAGGTGCGGTTCGCCGAACCGTAGGCGGCGCCGGCGTGCGCCGCGTCATTAACCTCGATGGCGGCATACGCGATACGGCCAAACTCTGCCGCGCCCAGAATAAGAGTGGTTAGAACGGTCATTCCGATGGCGAGTTCGATGAGAGCGTTGCCGCGGTCGGAACGAAGACGCTGCACGAATTTGAGAATCAAGTTCTTCATGGGTTATTGCACCAGTCTTGGCGAGGTCAGTGGCTCGTTGGCGTTTGCCGTCGAGTAATTCGTGAAGTTCGCAGTGCCCGACATGGAGAGCGCGTGGACCACCAGGTCCGCCTGAATGACCGCGCCGTTGGAACCGCTGAGCGTCAGGGACGCGCTCGGCGCATAAAAGATACCCTGCAGTGTGGAACCGACGGAGCCGGTGACCTTCATGTTGTTGGTATCGCTCGGGTCCTCGTAAAACAGGATTCCGTTATAGGGATTTGAGGTGCTGGTGGGCGCTGACAGATTCAACGCTCCCGAACCAGTGAGCGACAGAGAGCCATTCGGCGGCGCCAGATAGATGGTTACACCTTCGCCAGGAAGCATGTTGGTCGGCATATTCAATGAGCCGGAACCGCTCATCGACATGGCACCGTTGATGATGTAAGTGCCGGGGTTGAGGGTAGTCGTGCCGCTGCCGGAGATAGAGAGGCCGTTATAGCAGACAACGCCGTCTGCAGTGCTCGGACCGAGCACGGTGTTGGTACCCGTAATATGTGGGTCGGAGAGGCAGGAGGAAGTGCTAAAGGATGGCGGGCTCAGATATGCCAGCGGATTCGGGGCCGGCGCGACTCCAGTCACCGGGGTCGGAGTATAAGCCGTATTGTTTGTGGTGTTATATCCGCCCACGATCCCGATCGAGGATGCGGCAAGTGAAGACGTGCCGGTCATGTTGAGGCCGTTGCTGGATCCGGAATTGATGATGATGCCGCAATTCGGCATGCTGAGATTCGCGGTGCCGGTCATGCCCACGTCGATGCCCGACGGATCGAGCGTGTAGATGCAGTTGGAGGCGGGGCCGTTATTGGCCACGGCTGTTGCGCTCACCGTCATGGAGGTGAGGTGGAAAAGCTTCATGAAGTATGTAGGCGCGGCCTGCGTGGCGACCACCCGATAGCCGGCTGCGGTAATGGATTCGGTCACGGTGTAACCGTTCGATCCATTCGTCACCCCGTTCTGCGCAGTCATGGCAAGCGCAGCGGCGTTGTCGTCCCCATACTTGCCTTCCGCCGCCGCGGCGATCGCACCCGCATCCGCAGCAGTCTGCAGCACGCGTTTGGCGCGGAAGAGCGTGCCTACGTCAGCAGAAAATCCAGCCATGCCGCACAACGTGAAGATGCTGAGCGCCATGACGACCGTGGTTTGTCCGCGCTGGTCGCTGAATCGTTTCATCGCATACCCTCGCTCGCTGCCTGGTGGGAGGAATCAAATGCCGGGACCTCGGCAAACTCTGGAGGCTCCATCCGCGCCTGTCAGTTGCACGCGCAAGGAGACCTGTCAGGTCCCTTATCGGCAGACTAACGAACGGCATGAGCGCAGAGACATTCCCGAATGGTGCTATTAACTGATCGGCAAACAGCCGCGATTACTCTCAGCTCGTCTCGCACCTAATCTATTGCGGATCAGGGGGTTACATCTGCCGGGCGAGCACCAGGGTAATGTCGTCGGGCTGCTCCGCGGCTCCGATCCACGCGTCCAGCGCGAGCATCACCTGGGCCGAGATCACATGCAGAGGCTGGTCCCGATGCCGCGCCACCGTCTCGATCAAACGCGCCTCACCGAACTCGCCGAAGTCGTTTTCCGGCTCGGTGACGCCATCGGAATAGCCAATGAAGATGTCCCCGGGACGAAGTTGCAGGCGATCGTCTTCGTACTCTGTGTCCGGAAACAGGCCGACCACAGTTCCGCCGCGTTCCAGCCGGCGAACGGAGCCATCGCGGCCCAGAATGATGGGCGGTAGATGCCCTGCGTTGGAATAAGTAAGGCGCGCGCTTGCAGCGTCATAGTGCAAGAGAAACAGAGTCGCGTATTTCTCCGGCTGGGTGCTGAGGTACAGATGGCGGTTGACCAGGGACAGAATGCGCGCCGGCGATGCAAACAGTGCGCCATCCGGTGTCTGCGACCCATTGCGTGCCAGAACGGCAGCAGGTGATGTAGATAATCCCGCCGCATGAACCGGCTGACGTGACGCGGAAGACATTGCAACGGCGGCATCCGCCTGAGACATATCTTCACTCGCCAGGCGAAAGGCCCGCACCGCGGAGTGAAGGGTCGCCATCAACAGCGCAGCCGAGATCCCCTTCCCGCTGATGTCGCCGAGTGCGATACCCACTCCGGTTTCCGCTCCCGAGCCGCCCTCAGCTTCGTCTCTCTCGTGGAATACGAAAAAGTCGTAATAGTCGCCCGAAACACTGCGCGCCGGACGGCATATGCCGTGGAGTTCCAGAGAGGGCAGGCTGCGCACGTGGTGTGGAAACAGGTTGGCCTGCACCTCCTGCGCAATGGTCAACTCGCTCTGCATGCGTTCCTTCTCCTGTTGCTCGAAAAGGAGCCGCTCGAGAGAACCCGTCATGCGGTTGAACGACCGTGAAAGCTCGCCAAGCTGGTCCTGCTTGGAGGCATGCTCGGATGGAATCAGATGCATAAAGTCGCCGCGATCGATACGGCGGGTCGCCTCATAGAGTTCATGCACCGATGCAGTAAGCGCGCGGAATAGCCGAACTGCCATCCACAACGCAAGTGCCTCGATCAACCCGAAGACCGTGCAGAGCAATAGCAATCCATTGCGCATGTCCT
>Ga0134125_10000338_pt1 | contig 64653 bp, 47 predicted proteins | sample KB31751_FD_96464 | JGI IMG/M metagenome (GOLD analysis project Ga0134125, IMG submission 96464) | Terrestrial soil microbial communities with excess Nitrogen fertilizer from Kellogg Biological Station, Michigan, USA - KB3-175-1 | ecosystem: Environmental > Terrestrial > Soil > Unclassified ... | reverse complement strand
TCGCCGTCGAAGTCTTTTGCTGCGCCTTAAGGGCATATCCGCCGAGGCCTGAAAAGGCTGGAACCAGCAACGAAAGGAACAAGAGAGAACGTTTTCGCATCGTTGTAAATCTCCATAAATCGGGAACCGGACTAAAATATCAGGTTCCAGAGACGCTGGCAACGGAGGGAGCACCGGAGCGCCTCATCTCCGGAGGCTGCGACGGTCCAGCCCGATTTTGAAAATCCATTGCGCTCCAATTGCTCGCCCGGATACACTACCGCGCCCGCTCTATTCTTCATGCAAACACTGGTACCGCCGACGCCTTGGAAAAGCAAATCCCGGCGTTCACGGGCGCAGGCTATCGCTTTAACGCGTGTGACCGCCGAGGCTGGGGACAATCGACGGCCCAGGCGGCCCGGCTTCGACCGGCGCGGACGATCTACTCGCGCTTGCCGACCAGTTGAAGATCGACAAGTTCCACCTGGCGAGCGCGGCGGGCGGCGGATTTCGTGGGCATGGATTTCTTGCTTCGTATCCGCAACATGTGCGGAGCTTCAGGCTCAGTTGCTCGACTTCCGGATCACCGGGGATTACGTGGCGGCGACGCGAGGGATGTGGCCGGAGGTCTTCACCAAACTGCCGAATACGTTTCCGGGGCTTTGGCCGTTATATCGTTTCGCGAACCCGGAGGATGTGCCGAGATGGTCTCATTTGAGCAGAAGAGCCGGCCGCCGGAGACCTTCGCGCTCAAGCGCAGCCGCCGAAAACAACGTGACGCTTTCGGCGTTGGAGAGTATCAAGCTGCCGACACGCGTGATGGCGGATGATGCCGATCTATACGCGCCTCGGCGTTGATGCACCGCGTAGCCGAGCACATCCAAGGCGCGCAATTCGTCTCGGTGGCGGATGCGGGCACTCGGTGTGTTGGGAAACGCCAGGCCTCTTCACTCGCGTTCATCCGCAAGCACTGAGCGCTTCTCTGCTTGACGCTTGCGGCAGCTAGACTACGATTTCCGACTGACTCTATTTGTTGACAAAAGTGCATGTCTGTCCGGCGACAGGTGCTGGCCGCCCTGCGTCGGGCACGATTCCGTTTGCGACGTAGTGGGCTATTCGAGGCCCTTCTGGCCGTCGGCGTTAAGGCGAAATATCGGGAGCTTCCCCAACTCTGTTCAGCCCGTGCACGAGTAGCCGACGGCGCGCCCGAACCACTTCGGACATACCACGTCCGCGCGTGGGGCATTTTGCGTCGAATTGGGGGTGAGAAGTGTCACAATTCAGGGGTGTCTGCACCGTACATGGACAAGATGGAAGATTTCGTTGAGGTCCATCCCGACAAACTCCTGGGCCGCTTAACGATGGGACTAGCTGCCGAGGGCTTCGACACCAACCCGGCAACAACGTTTTCGTGGAAGAGCGAAATTACCCAATTGCAGAAGGCCCTTCGAGAACTTCTGGAATTACTGCCAGCAGCGTCACAGTGGTCGGTGCTCCTCGAGTACGTCCTGCCGGGCATCGGCCAAAGAGTGGATTGTGTGCTCTTGGCAAGCGACGTGATTTATGTAATCGAGTACAAAGGCGGGGACACGGCCACCGCTCTTGCGGCGCTCAAACAAGCGCAGGAGTATGCATTGAACTTGGTCGACTTCCATGAGGCGTCTCGCCACCGTACAGCTATTCCAATCGCTCTGGGCAGGTTCAAATCCTTCATACACCTGGATGTTTCCTCCAAACACCAGGGTGCTGCGGTTTCCCCTGAGATACTTTCCGCAACAATTCTGCGCAGCTTCGAGGTTTGGGGCGGAAGGGATCCCGCAATAGATGCCCCCTCATGGAACGCCTCGCGTTATTTCCCGGTCCCCGGCATTATTCGAGCCGCCTCGGAGGTCTATGCGGGTCATGACATACGCGACCTCGCACATAATCGCGCGGGGGCCGATCACCTTAATACGACGCAAAAGGCAATCACAGAACTGATAGCAAGAGCTCGGGCTCAAGGGATAAAACAATTGATCGTAGTCACAGGTGTCCCTGGTGCTGGGAAGACCTTAGCTGGCCTCAATGTCGTGCAGGTTCTGGCTAGGGAACTGAACCTTGAGAAGGACCAGGCTTCGTTCCTTTCCGGAAATAAGCCCCTGGTTAACGTCCTTCAGACGGCTCTGAGGCGGAGCATCGGCGCCAGGAAAAAAAATGCAGCGCGTTCGGTACGGTCGCGAATTCGAGAGATACATCGATTCATAAAAGACAGCGATGAAAATGGCCATGCCCCGGCGGACCGGCTCATAGTTTTCGATGAGGCGCAGCGAGCCTGGACGGCGGCGCATAATCTTAAGAATTTCGGTCGCGACCGTTCAGAGCCAGACCTCGTCCTTGAGATCATGGGGCGCCATGACGGTTGGGCTGTAATTGTCGCGCTGGTCGGGGGAGGCCAGGAAATCCATACAGGAGAGGCTGGACTGGCCGCCTGGGGTGACGCAATTGCAAAGCATCCCGAGTGGAATGTCATCACATCGCCCGAGGCGATATCGGGTGGTTCATCCGTCGCTGGCTCGCGGCTTTTTCGTGACGGTTCGATTGCTGCAAAGCAAGTCAAAGAAGAGTCAGCCCTTCATCTTGCCGTCTCAAAGCGGTCGTACGAGAGTGCCGCGACGGCAACGTGGGTAAACGCTGTCCTCGATGGCAGACCAGAGGAGGCTCAAAGGTTGAGCGCCCAAGGATTGCCTGTTTACATAACGCGCGACTTAGAGATCGCTCGATCATGGCTGACCGCGAATGCGAAGGGCGATCGTCGTGCCGGCCTTGTAGCAAGCTCGGGAGCAGCGAGGCTGCGGGCAGATGGCGTCGAAGCCCCCGCGTATAAGTTCCTACAAGGAATCGACTATGTAAAGTGGTTTCTCGAACCCGCTGGTGATCACAGATCCTCCAATCAGCTCGAGGTTGCGATGAGTGAATTTGAGATGCAGGGACTTGAGGTCGATTTTGTCGCCTTACTATGGGGCGGGGACATGGTATTCCCAAAGGGAAAGTTAGTCGCGAGAACCCTCCGGGGAACAAAGTGGTGCGAGGTTAGTGGAACTGGTGATCCGCAGGCCTGTGCCGACGATCCACGAACGAAGATTCTCAACAAATATCGAGTGCTCCTTACACGCTTTCGAAAGGCAATGGTTATTTTCGTTCCCAGAGGAGCCGCTAATGATTCGACGCGCGCAGAGGTAGACTTCGATAGCGTATCCGCCTATCTCGTTAACAGCGGCGTGCGTATTCTCGATTAGTCTCGAATAATGGGCCGAAGACTCCCGCGAATCAGGCGCTACTCGCACAAAGCCCGGATATCGTGACGCTGGCTGAAGTCCCGATCTGGAGAGTTACGTGGGCGCGATATCAACAAACACCGGTAGCTTGCCGAGTCTTTGGCGTGCCCGCATTCCGGCCGGGTTTTTGATCTGATTTTGGGCGGATTGCGCGGCATTGCGGTACGGAAATAAAGAGCCCCCGGCTTGGGCTTCAAAATCGAATCCGGGGGCTCTTACTCGTGCAGCAGGGTTGCTGCTTACCGGCTGGCCTGGAGACTGGCTCCGCCACCAGGGCCGCGGTCAGGGCCGCTGCCGAGGACGTCGCCGCTCGAGACGAGCTTGACCCAAAGTTCACCGTTGCCTTTGTAGTACGAGGTCGCACTGGCCTTGCGAAGTGCATCGAGGCTGCTCTGCTCCGCACCCGACGCTGCAGTGGTGAATCCCGGCAGCTCGAGCATCACCCACGAACCGGCATCCAGTTCCGTCACGCTGAGGTTCAGGGACGGCCTTTCGGTGATCACCTTGATCTCGGTTCCCGCTCGTACGTTGATTGCACCGGTGCCAGAAAATTCCTTGCCATTGCGGCTGAGAACGATTGGCGGACCCGCAGGTGGAGGAGCGCCCAGCACCCCATTTCTGGGGCCAACGACAACAGGGGCGCCACCCCTGCCTGCGCCAGCTCCGCCGCCAGCAGGGGCGCCGCCAGGCGCAGGCGCAGCAGCTACCGCGGCCCCGCCTCTACCGCCAGCCGCAGCAGCTGCGGGAGCCCCGCCTCTGCCACCACCGGCGCCTCGACCGCCACGACCACCACCGCCGGCGGGGGCGCCAACAGTCATGCGCCCGACGTCGCCCTTGCAAACAGCGGCGTTCCAGGCCGGCTTGATCTCGCAGGCATCGTCGATCGCAATTGAGTCGTTTGCGTCGTTGATGAGAATGTAGGAATTGGGGACCCCGCTGACCGAGCCATCTTTGTCGTTGAACACCGAAGTCTGGTAGCTGCCATTGCCGTAATCATCGTTGCTCCACTTAAACTCCATCGGCGGGAAATACACCGGCTTGGCGTTGATGAATTTCGCGCGCTGTATGGTGTTGTTGGAGCTCATTCCGAAGCTGGTATACAGCAGGTAAGAGATCGCTCCTGTCTTGCGGGTGGCGTTGTCCTGGAAATTCACGAAAGTGTCATTGTCCAGTTCATGATGGTAGTCGTAGAACTCGTAGGCGCGGATCGGGAAATCCGGGAGTGCGGGCTCCGGCAAGCTGCGGCCGTAGGCCATTTCCGCCGGCGTCTTCGGATTTCCGATGTTCTCGGTTTCGCCCACGAACAGCGAGTCAACCACCCGTGACGTGAAGGCGGAACGGCCGGCGTTGCCGGACGCATGCGTATAGCCAATGGCGTTATCGGCCAACTTCAGGTTCTTGTACACGTGCATCTCACCGCGGCTCCACATGCCGCCGTTGCGGTTCTTGTAGCTCGTGAAATTCTCGATGACCGACTCCACCTGCGGGCCGTTCGCGTCAGCGGGATTGACGAGAGAAATATGCCCGCCGACGGCGAAATGGCCATCGGGCCTGGGGCCGCGATCGAACATGAAACCGTCAAAGTTCGAATGCGAGGTATTGCCCTTGAACTCCCGCACCCTGGTTCGGCGCGGCCAGGTTGCCTTACTGATCTCCGTGCCTTCGAATTTACCCGTCGGATGCTCCGGCAGGGCGAACCAGAAACCTGTCGAGTCGGAACCCGCGGCCACGTTGTCGCGGTAAATATTGTCCGGATTGGTGATCCAGAACGTCGACGCCGTGTTGTCCGAGGGAATCAGAATATCTTTGGCGTTCTGGCCGGCCGCATCGAAGTTCTTGCCGCCCTCCGCTCCGAACGGGGCAAGGTTTGTCGGGACGCACGGCGCGTCTGGATGACACTTGGTGAGGATTCCCAGGTTGTGTACGAACTGGTTGCCGTGCTCCACGGCGTCCTCGAGGAAGAAGCAATGACCGATGTTGTTGTAGGTCACGTTGTTTTCAATGTCGAGGTAATTTGTGCCATGCACGGTCACGCAGCGGCTGTAGGTGTCGTGAATTGCCGAGTTCTTTATGTACTGCCCCTGCGCATCGCCGATCAGATGCCAATGGATCGGATACCGGGCCAGATGCATGTTCTGACCCATGCGATTGAGCTCGACGCCCTCGACAAACATCCTGCTCCCCGTCATCGCCATGATGTGGCCGCCAAAGAGCGTCTGGTCTGCGTCAGCCGAAGCCTGGATCACGATATTGCGCGACAGCATGCCGACTTCGCCGCGTTCATCCACGTCGAAGGTGATCTTGCCGAAGTGCATGTTGTCCAGTTTTTTGTCGAGCGTGATCGTATTGCCCTTGATGGCCGAAATGGTTCGCCGCTCTGCCTGATGAGGATCGAAATCCGTTGACGCGAGAACAATCGCGTCGCCGGCCCGCCAGCCGGCGGCGTTCAGGACCTCAATCGAGTTGCTGCCCGCTTCGGCCGTCCTCGACAGCTTCGTCCAGGAGTTCGTCCGGTTACCGTGCAGGTTCAGGGTCCCCCCCATCAGCATGATCCCGCGGTCACTGCGGTCATTGCCACCCATTCCACCGAAATCTTCGTCTTTGACGTTGTCGGTGAGGGTAATTGTCGCGTTGTGCGTGTGGGGTTTGGCTTCGGTGCCGATTTCCAGTTCCCCGTGCACCATGATCCACTCGGTGGAGAGTTCCAGATCTTTATTGTCCGCAAAGCTTAGCTTGCCGTTGAGCTGGATACCGTGCAGTGCCGGCGGACTGACATCGAGGACAACGTTCATGTCCCTTCCAATGGTGACAACCGCGTCTTTGGCCGGCACCTTTTTATCGGGCCAGGTGGCTGGATCGGACCAGCGCTTCGCGTTCGCCGTCGAAGTCTTTTGCTGCGCCTTAAGGGCATATCCGCCGAGGCCTGAAAAGGCTGGAACCAGCAACGAAAGGAACAAGAGAGAACGTTTTCGCATCGTTGTAAATCTCCGTGATCACGTCACGCTACTTTTCCCGCGAGGATCGAAGGACGTGTAGCAACGGACATTTTACACCTATCGCCGGCCGGACAATATCCTCTGGTTCAGCGTATTCGGCAGCCGCTTGGGAGCGGAAATCTCGCTGCATCATGATGGCAGATGCTCGCGAAAACGGAACAGCGCGCAATGGGCCGTTCTAACCAATTCGCCAAACGTCGCAATGTGTATTTTGCCGACCTCCGCTCCGTGCTGTTTAATACGGTACGCGGGCTGCGTTTTCTTGTCATGCTCCAAACGCAGAGACGCCGAGATCGCAGAGAAAACAACTACAGCTTCAGATACTCCATCAGCGGGCCGCATTTCCCGCCTCAGTACAGCCGGTTTCCGGCGCCAGACCGCCGGCCGTGCTCAATCGCTGCACAAAGGTCCTTCGCCCAGACCGCGCTGCTGGCGAACGAACTCTGCCAGTTGGCGCGGCTGGTGACTCCTTCAACCGGATTGCGACTCAGGAACCGGGTGATGATCTGCGGGCCGTTAATGAAACACCACCCACAGAGAGAATCCAACGGCGCCGCGAGACCTCGCTGGAGCGGGTCTGGGACGTGGACGGTCCCACATTGCTCCAGCTGCTTACACCAAAAAGAATCGATCGTGGCGAGCGATTACGTTGAGGAGCGGGGCGGCGGGTACTTCATCAACGGCTCACGCGTCTCCCTGGATTCGGTGGTTTACGCATTTTCGCGGGGTGAGTCGCCGGAGGGGATTGCCGAATCGTTCCCGTTGCTGAACCTGGAGCAGATTTTCGGGGGCTGGCGTTCTATATGGTCCACCGTGGCGCAATAGACCAATACCTCCATGAAGAAAAAGCCGCCTTCGAAGAGATGCGGGCCGAGGCACGGCGCGAAAATCCGAGGCTTTATCGGAAGCTGGACGAGGCACGTCACAGTAGTCCGACATCCCAGGGATGAGGCCGAAGTTCTCCGCAGACGCTGATTTCAACTACAAAATTCTCGCGGGTCTGCTCCGGCGCGAACCAACTGTGGACTTTCTTGCGCGGTGGATGGCCGGCTACGGCCTGAGCGATTCCGAAGTCCTCACTCTCGCTGCACAGTCTGACCGAAATTCTCGAGGGCAATCGCCTGGGGCGAGACACCGAGCGCGCCGTCAATCGCGTAAAGGTAGTGGTCATATTTCCATGGGAGCAGGCTGTCGGCCTGTCCCATGAGGACGTTCAATAGCCAACCGTAGCCCAGATTGAAAGCGGTCGCGATCACGAGTATCGGACGACTCTCGTCGGTCGAGTCCAGCACCATCACGCCACCGAAGCCATCAGCAGTACGATGCCGACGAGAGCGGGATCGAAGAGAGCAGACACGCCAGAGCCAAAAACGGTTTTCAGACGACGCCGTGCCGGACTACGGCCCTCGGATATATAAACTTACTCCTCGATTAAGATCTTTTCGTGAATGACTCGACATCAATCTGAGGAAACGATTGATGTCGAATAAAGTCCCCGGCCTCCCGCGACGAGGCCCCTCCGCGATTTCGAGGCTGCGAGACAGAGCGGGCGTCAAACACGAGGGCCCGAGCCGGGCGCGGAGTCTCCGCTGGTTTGCGATCTCAATGCGAGACCTCATCTGGAGTTTACAAGTCGCCGCTTTCGCAGCCGGCGCAGGCGGCGTTTCGGGCATTTCCTGCGTTTCATCACACGCGTCCGGCTGCCCGGATTGAGCGCGACCGTCGGATGCGATATGATCCCCGGCCATATTGGAGGCATCGTGCGCTCACTCAGATCTTTCAGGTTCTTCGTTGGTTTAACCGCCACTGCCTTAACCGCTCTCGGCCAGGGTGTGAACGGAACAATGACGGGTACTGTTACCGATCCTTCGGGGCTGGTTGTTCCCGGCGCGGCCGTGGAAGCAGCCAATGTCGAGACCGGGGCTCTTTACTCTGCTGCATCCACAAATACCGGAAACTACGCGATCCCGAATCTGCCGGTGGGCACGTACACGTTTAGCGCGAAAGCGGCGGGGTTCAAGACATACACTCACACCAATCTGGCTATCGCCGCAGGACAAATCCTCAGGGAAGATGTTCCGCTGCAAGTCGGTTCCGCTGCCGAGTCAGTGACCGTCTCGGCCGAAGCGTCTCTGCTCAAGACGGACAGCGGCGAGACCGCGCACAACGTCACGCTCAAAGAAATGGACGAGTTGCCTCTCCTCGTCATCACTGGAGGCTACCGGAATCCTTACGCCACGCTCACGACACTTCCGGGGAGCGCCGGCGCGGGCACCGGCGGCGGCGTCGTCGTGAATGGATTGGGTGGGAATGGCACCAACGCCGCCTATCGCATCGAAGGTCAGGACTCCAGCAACCGCGTCTTCAATTTGACCGAGTACCCGGGCATGTCGCAGCCGAACGTGGACGCGATTCAGGAAATCAGCTACCAGACCAGTAACTATGCCCCCGAGTTCGGACAGGGAGGCGGCATGGTCGTCAACATGACCATGAAGTCGGGCACCAATCAATATCACGGCACGGGGTTCGAGTATTTCGTCAATGAGGACTTGAACGCCGGATATCCGTTCAGCAGGAGCGGCGGCCCCGGCAGTATCGCCGGCGGCAGTGGGGGCAAATTCCGCCCGCGCTACCGCCGCAACGACTTCGGCGGCACCCTGGGTGGCCCCGTTGTCATACCAAAGCTGTACAACGGAAAAGACAGAACTTTCTTTCAGTGGAGCTACGAGCAATTCGGTTATAACCAGCTCTTCACGTTCAACGATACTGTGCCGACGCCGGCCTTTCGCGCCGGGGACTTTTCAGCGATCTCGCCGAACGGCAATTGCAGTCTGTGCGCCGCTTATCAGATACCGACCGGGCCACTGGGAGGCGCAGGCTCCGTCGATGCGTTGAATCGCCCGATGTATGCGAATCAAATCTATGATCCTCTGACGCGCGGCACCCTTGCGAACGGTTTGCAGTACGCCAATCCTTTTCCGAACAACGTGATCCCGGCCAGCCGTTTCAATCAAACTGCTCTGGCCATGCAAGCCCTGTTTCCGAACCCAAACCCGGGTAACACCAATTTGGCGGCAAATTATGCCGGCAGCATTAACGGCGGCCAATACTCAGCGATCCCGACGCTGAAGATCGACGAAATCGTCAGCAGCAAGGACAAGCTGTCGTTCTACTGGTCGAGAAATAATGTCGAAACCCAGATCAATACAGGTCCATTTGCCGCCGATGGCTTGCCGATCGAGATCGGACAGTATCGCGGCGGCTTGATTCCCACCAACACCTGGAGGTTGAACTACGACCGGACACTGACTCCCACGCTGCTGTTCCACTTCGGCGCCGGCTACATGGACACGATTTTCAACGACCAGGCGCCCTTTCTGAATTTCAATCCCGATCAGTTCGGGCTCACGGGCTTTATCCAACACCGCCAGTTCCCGAGCGTGACAGGAATGCAGGCCGCGGCCCCGCCGGGTGGCGCGACGCCGCCAGGCGCCGCTTATGGCGGAATGCAGAACATCGGTACGTCCGGGCAGTTGCAGTCATGGATCCATGAGGAAAGGCCGACGCTCAACGCCAATGCCACCTGGGTAAAGGGCGCCCACAGGTTTAAAGCGGGCGCGGAATATGAAATCGAGGGCGTGATTGGCTACAACGCGGACCTCTCAGGCGTAACGCTCGCGACGGGCGTAGGGCCGACTTCCCAACCATTCCAACCTGCGGTCAGCTTCAACGGGTATACGCAGGGCTTCGGCTACGCCAGTTTCCTGCTGGGCGATTTTACTTCCATTAATCAGACTCCCAATTTCGTGGGTGTGAGGAATGGCTATCAGCAGTGGGGCCTGTTCGTGCAGGACTCCTGGAAGGTCAGCCGCAGACTGACGGTGGATTATGGCGTGCGCTGGGATTATGCCACTGCCCAGCGGGAGCAATACGGGCGGCTGGGCCAGATCGACCCGACCGTGGCGAATCCCAATGCCGGCGGACGTCTCGGCGGCATTCGGTACGCCAGCACTTGCAACTGCGACTTCTACAAGCCGACTTATCCCTACGCTATCGGGCCCCGGCTGGGCCTGGCTTACCAGATCGACCCCAAAACAGTGTTCCGAGGAGGATGGGGAGTCAGCTATCAGTATGTGGCGGGGTTTGCCGGCACCATATTCGCCACGCCGGGCAACACTCCGATTGCGCCGCAACCGAACAACGCGCAGTACATCGACGTTGCGACTCCGGGCTCTATCGTCGCGCCGCAATTCCCGACGACGGACCCGTTCAGGCTGCCGCTTCCCGGCACCACCGGCGGTATCCCGGTGGTTACCAACGGCGTGTTTGTGCCTGACGCGAATCAGAACCGGCCGCCCCGCATCAATCAATTCAGCATCGGTTTCCAGCGGGAAATCACCCGGAATCTGGTGGTCGAGGCAAGCTATGTGGCCAATCGCGCGGTGTGGCTGGATGGCCCGACCGGCGGCAGCGGCCCTCTGGGATTTCTGAGCCAGACATCGCCGCAGACCTATGCGCAGTACGGGTTGTATCCGTATCCTGGAAGCGGGCCTTGCGCTTCCGGCGGAGGAGTCTGCGCGAGCACGACTTACAACAACGACAACGACCGCAATTTGCTTACTCAGCCGCTGAGCAGCTCGGCTGTTAAAAACGCGCTGGCGGCGCATGGCTTCCCCAACTTTTCGCCGTACCCCGGTTTCCCGTCCGGGAACAGTTTGCAAAGCGCCCTGTACCCGTTCCCGCAGTTCGGGAATATCAATCCTTCCGGATCCCCGACAGGCAACTCCAAATACGATTCGTTGCAAATCAAGGTCTCGAAGCGGCTTTCCCACGGGTTGCAGGCCTCCGGGTCCTTTACGTGGGGGCAGGGATTCAATCGTGCGACGCGGCAGGATTTCTTTAACCCGGCAAGCGCCGTATGGGCGCTACAGAATATTCCTCCGTATGCGCTAACTTTCAATGCAATCTACACGGTGCCGAACGCCGGCTTCCTGCCCAAATTTGTAAATGCCCTGGGTAAAGATTGGCAGTTGGGATGGTACTCGCGTTATCAGAGCGGGCCGTATCTTACGCCTCCCGCGAGCCCTACCGCGAATTTCCTGAGCAGCGAGGATATCCGGGTTCCGGGCCAGCCCCTTTACACGCAAGGAGTGAACATCAACAATCACAGCACATTCGATGCGTATTACACGCAGGTGCTCAACCCCAACGCCTGGGCGCCGTGCCCGGCCAACTCGGTGTGCGCCTCGACCTCGGTGCTTTACAAGGATTTTCGCGGGCCTCGCGTCCCGTCGGAAAACGCCAATATCGGGCGCCATTTCCGCATCGGCAAGGAAGGCAAATACGATTTCTACATTCGGGGCGAATTCGTCAACATCTTCAATCGCACTTTGTTCTCGACTCCTGCGGGATTTACGACCAATCCGCAGAACGCGCCGGTAAAAGGCGCGGGCGGCGGCACTATCTACACCAGCGGTTTCGGCGTTTTTGGCAACGCTTACTTAACGCCGAACACGCAGTACGCGAGTCCGGGCCGGACCGGAACGATAATCGCGCGGTTCCAATTCTAGGGAGTCCGGACGCGGAGCCGGTTGGAAGAGCCTGTGACCTTTCGGTTGCACACGATGGTGGCAGCCTGTGGGTTTTGCTGTCGTGGTGGGCCACAGGCACCTTCAACCCGGTCCTGGCGATGACGGAAGTAGTAGTGCGCCTTGCCGTCGTCCGCTACACTACAAGATCATGGACGCGAAGACCGATCGTGTGCGAAAACGAGTGGAACCAGAGTGTCTCGCAGCGGAAGCATACTCGACCGTCCGTGAGCGAATCATTCACGGGCAACTCGCGATCGGGCAAATCATTTCACGCAGGAAACTTGCTGTTGAACTCGGTATGAGTCTGCTGCCGGTTTCCGAAGCGCTGATACGCCTGCAGCATGAAGGCTTGCTCGAAAGCCAGCCACGGGTCGGGACCCGAGTCCGCGTCCCGACGCCGCGCGACGTTGAAGGCCACTATGTGATCCGCGAGGCTCTGGAATCACAGGCCGCGATGCTCTTCGCCAGCCACGCGACTCCTGAAGAACGCGCCGAATTGATGGAAATGGCCGCCCGCGTGGATGAGCTCTGCATTCTGCCGGATGGGGATCGTTTCGTTTATTCCCGCCTCCATGATGCCCTGCACCGCCGGATCGCGGAATGCGCGCGCTGCGAATCTCTCGCGGAACTAATCAGCCGCATCTCCGCACTAGCCGCGACCTGGTTGTGCGCCACTCGGCGTTCTTCACGCGCCAATCCCCCGACCCACCATCAGGACTTGATGAAAGTGCTGGTGTCGGAAAGCCCGGCAGCCGCGGCTGAGGCGATGCGGGCGCATATCCGATTTAGCAAAGAGAGCGCCCTGCGACGCCTCGATCTCTATTTCCGGCTGCAGAAGCAATATCCGCAGAAATACACACGCAACACGAGAAAGTCTCTCTCTCTCGAATCGTTTCTCTTTGCGGAATCAGCCGCAAGTTACGAATCCACGTTAGTCTAGCCTGGACTTCCTGGCTCTGAGGCTGCATCTGATCCCGGGTCCGCTCGAGGCCTGCCTGTCGACGTATCCGGAGAGTTTATGTCCACAAAGTTCGGCAGCGGTAACGTATGACTTCTCAGTTACTTGGCTGGTAGACCAGCACGGTGACATGTCTGAAATTTGTAATTGACATGTCTGTACGCCTGTGATAATCTTCCGACAGATTTGTTACAGAGGGTTGCGTTTGCGCCCGCTGGAATGAGTGGGCCACTGCGCTTTCACACCTGCTCTCGTGGGCAGATGGGCCGCCCAGGGATACGTCGCGCCGGTGCTGCACCCGCTGACGTGGGTCCGGAAACGGCTGCGGCCGCCGGTTTACCGCCAATCGCCGGCCGAGGAGTGCAGCAGACAAGTTGTCAAGGAATAAAAGCATGAATAAAGCAACCGTGAAGTCGCCGCCAGCCGTCGGAGGCCTGGAGCCAGTTGTCTCCGGAAGCTTGTCTTTTACCCGCGCCGGACTTACGAAAATTCGTGTGCTGTTGCCCCTTCTTGCACTCTTGTACGCTGCATCGCTGGACGCGCAGCAAAGCCAACTCCAGAAGGTGACGATAAATTACGCCGCCAGGACAGGGACGACATGGCCTCTCTATCTGGCTAAGGAAGGCGGTTACTACGAGAAGTACGGGCTCGATGTCTCGCTTGTATTCGGGGTTCATCCGGCCGGAATCGCCATGGTCGTCAGCGGCCAGGCGGTTATGACCAATTACACGATGGAGCAGGCGATGCAGGCGGCATCCAAAGACGGCTCACTCGAGTTCGTGGCGAGTTCCTTCAAGAAGAGCCTCTTTTCTTTGATGGCGAAGCCTGGAATCGGTAGTGTGAAAGATCTGAAAGGAAAGCACATTGGCGTTAGTCAGATCGGTGACGCACCTTACAACTATGCCGTGGGTCTGCTCGCAAAATTCGGCCTCACGCCGCGAGACGTGGAATGGATTCCGATTGGCGGGGATGTTAACGCCAGGGCGGCCGCATTAATCAGCGGGCGCGTGGACGCGTCCATGCTGACTGCGCCGGTATATTTCCGGCTGGAAGCGAAGGGCTTCAAGAGTCTCGCGAATATCAGCGACTACGACGATATCTACGCACCTACAGTCTCGCTGTTTAAAAAGGCTACCGTTGCAAGTAATCCAAAGCTCGTCGAGGCGATCATCAAAGCGCAGGCCGAAGCCATTAAGCGCTTCTACGATGACAAGCCATTCGCCATCAAGACTTACCTGAAATACAGCCCTGCCGAAGAGCAGCCGGACGTTGAACGAGTTTACGACCGCTACTCGAAGGGGAACACGTTCGAGCGCGTTCCCTACGTCCTGGCGCCTGCGGTTCAGTATCAGATCGATCACGCCCCAGACCCTCGGGTCGCCGCCCAGATGAAGGCTTTTAACTTCCACGAGGTCATCGATAACAGCATCGTGCAGCGTCTGGTCCGTGAAGGATTTTTCGAAAAGCTCTTCGGGCCAGGCATCAAGGCGGAAGAAACTGCGAAAGCCCGGATCGCATTCGGGCAGTAAGTTTCCGGATCGCTGTATTTGAAAGGACACTCCGAAATGAGCAAGCTCGCTAGCTTAACGGGTTTTCGCGCTCTGGCCATGACGGCCGCGAGTGTGGCGATGGCAGTCGCCCAGACGCCCGCTACACCGCCCACCGCTGCCGCCCCTGCAAGGGCCGGCCGTAACAGGGCTCCGTCAGGACCGGCGCCGCGCCTGCCCGACGGCAAGCCGGATCTCTCGGGCGTTTGGGGCACGGACCGCCCGCTGGTTGTCGACATCCGTGGTGCGCTGCCCAAAGATGAGAGTTTGCCAATGCAGCCCTGGGCCGAACAACTGACGAAATCGCGATTGTCCAAAGACGATCCGGAGGCCAACTGCCTCCCCACCGGCGTACCTCGCCTGGCGCCGTATCCGATGAAGTTTCTTCAGATGCCAAAGCTTTTCGTCATTCTTTTTGAAGGCAACATTCACAGCTACCGGCAGATTTTTCTGGATCGCACCGAACACCCGAAGGATCCGAACCCGAGCTGGTATGGGGACTCCATTGGCCACTGGGAGGGTGACGTGCTCGTCGTCGATACGGTCGGCTTTAATGACCTCACGTGGTTTGATTTCGCCGGTCATCCTCATACCGAGCAGCTGCACACAATCGAGCGCTTCCATCGCACCGATCTGGGGCGAATCGAATACAAGGTGACGATCGACGATCCGGGGGCCTATACAAAGCCATTCACGCTCACGGCCCATTTCCCTCTGCAGCCCAATACCGAGCTCATGGAATATATCTGCAACGAAGACAACCGCGACGTGCATCACCTCACCGGATTTAACCCCCCGACGCTGGACGACGGGCGAGGGGGCGCCAATGAACCGCAATAAGAGCTGGAAAGGACTAATCAAGGGAATGAGTGGAATACACAACGGATTGAAAATGCGGATCATTGGTGCTGCCCTTGGTTTGTTGCTGGCTGCGAGTGGTCTTTTCGCACAGGGTGACCGCGGCACGATCACAGGCACCGTCAGCGATTCGACTGGAAGCTCGGTGGCTGGCGCCACTGTTGCGGCTAAGAATCTCGACACCGGCGCCGCTTACCAAACAGAAAGCACAGCAACGGGCAACTACACGCTTTCAGGGCTGCCCGCCGGCTCTTATGGAGTTTCGGTGACGCAACCCGGATTCAAAACGTTCACGCGCAGCGGTATCACAGTGCCTGTCGCTCAAACGGTCCGCATCGACGTCACGCTGGAAGTCGGCGATGTCACTGAGTCAGTGACCGTACAGGCCGACGCGGCTCTCTTGAAAACAGAAGGCGGCGAGACAAGCCATAACGTAACCACACAGCGGCTTGACGATCTTCCGGTGCTTGGTATCGGAGCAGGCACGGCCGGCAGCGCGGGAATTCGCAATCCTATTGCGGTCGTACAGGTTTTGCCGGGCACTTACTCCGTGCTGAACAGCATCGTCAGGATCAATGGAGCGCCCAGCAACACAATGTCGATCCGCATCGAGGGGCAGGACGCCACCAACGGCTATATCCCGGCTACGCCGGCGCAGAACCAGCCGGGTGTGGATGCGATTCAGGAATACGCGGTCCAGACCAGCAATTTCGCTCCGGAATATGGGCAGGTTGGCGGGGGTTTTTTCAATTTGACCATGAAGTCCGGCACGAATCAATTCCATGGCAGTGCCTATGACTACTTTGTGAATGAGGTTCTGAATGCCGGTCAGGCGTTTACCAACGATGGCCACGGAAATCTGATTCGTCCGGTCGCGCGGCGCAACGACTACGGCTTCACTGTAGGCGGCCCTGTCTTGATTCCCAAAGTCTTCAACGGTCGCGACAAAACATTCTTCTTCTTCAACTTTGAGCAATACCGCGAAACACAGCAGATCAACACGCAGGCGATTACCGTTCCCACCGCGGCTTACCGCAACGGAAATTTCGGCGCCGCCCTCACGGGTCGAAACCTTTGCCCCGCGGCTAATCCAAACTGCGATCCGCTGGGACGTCCGATTTTGGAAAACACGATTTACGATCCGACCACTCAGACCACCGCCCCCAACGGGCAGCTCGTCCGCAATCCGTTTCCGAACAATACAATCCCCACAAGCCTCCTCGATCCGGTCGCGCTGAAAGTCCAGGCCCTGATTCCGAATCCGACGAACCCCAATGCGCTGGTTAACAACGGCATCTATCCGTATCCGAGCCAGCGCGTGACAAGTATTCCCGCGCTGAAGATCGATGAGATGCTGAGCTCGAACGATAAGATCTCGTTCTACTGGTCCGAGACGAAAACGGCCAACGCTCTTAGCCCGACTCTCGGCAGTTCAGACGGTCTTCCGCAACCGATCAGCGCCGCTCTCGGCACATATGACCACACTCACACCTATCGTCTGAACTACGACCGCACCATATCCCCGACGCTGCTGCTGCATGTGGGCGCCGGATACATGTGGAAATTCTTCAATGACGACACCATTGTCACCAACTATGACGCCCTGACTCAGCTTGGCCTGAGGGGTGCCACGCTCAACCGGATGTTCCCGCAGTTCAACTTCCCCGCCAGCCAGCCGCAGGGTGGCGTCAAAAACCTTGGCACGGGCTCGAACCGAAACATCTGGTATCAGAAGCCCACCGCCAATGCAAGTCTTACCTGGGTGAAGGAAAACCATACGTACAAAGCGGGGGCCGAGATGCGGCTCGACGGACTGCCGACCTACCTGAACAGCAACACGAACGGGTCGTATACCTTCTCGGCGGCGGAAAGCGGACTTCCTTCCACCAATGGACAAAATCTGAGCGGCGGCTCTGTTGGACTCCCCTACGCCAGCTTTTTGCTGGGCGCCGTTGATTCGGTCACTATCAGCAATCCTGTTAGTCTGCGGCTGGGTAAGCAGCAATGGGGCTTCTTCATACAGGACAGCTGGAAGGTGACACGCAAATTTACTCTCGATTATGGTATCCGCTATGACTACTCAACCTACTTGAAGGAACAGTATGGCCGGCTGCCCGACTTTTCTCCTGTCACCCCGAATCCGTCAGTCGGCGGGCTTCCCGGCGCAGTGGTCTTTGAAGGCAGCGGTCCAGGCCGGTGTAACTGCGATCTCGCACACAACTATCCCTGGGCTGTCGGGCCCCGTCTCGGTGCGGCTTATCAACTTGATTCAAAGACGGTGTTCCGTGCCGGATGGGGGATTGTTTATGCGGGAACGCCGGACAACTATGGCGTGTCATCCTCGGTAGCAACAGCAAGCACAGCCACAACCACCGCCTTCGGCCAGCCGATCATGTCGCTACGCACAGGCATTCCATTTGCGCCGCCTGCATGGCCGAACTTCGATCCGGGCCAGTACCCGGCGCCCGGCACACTCACAACTCCAAAAGTATTTATCGACCAGAACGCGGGCCGGCCTGCACGACAGAACCAGTGGAGCATCGGGTTGCAGAGGGAAATCTTCCCGAACTTCGCGGTGGAGGCCGCCTATGTCGGAAATCGCGGGGTCTGGTGGAACGCGCCCGGCATGAACGACATAAACTCCCTGACGCCGCAGCGACTCGCCGCTTTCGGCATCAATATCAACAGCACTGCGGAGCAACAACTTCTTGTCTCGCGTTTGGATTCCTCAATAGCGGCACAGCGCGGCTTCAACAAAGCCCCTTATACCGGATTCTCGACAGGCAACACCGTGGCCCAGTCGCTGCGTCCGTTCCCGCAGTTTGGATCGATTATCGACCTTTGGTCGCCTCTGGGTAACACCTGGTACGACTCGCTCCAGGTGAAAGCCACCAAGCGCTACTCGCACGGGCTGACTTTCTCTGGCGTATTCACCTGGCAAAAGTCTCTCGTAATCGGCTCCGACTCGTCCGTCGGTCCCGGTGTCACCGTGGGCACGGCGGCATTCAACGACATTACCAATCGCCAGAACAACAAGTACATTTCGCAGTTCGATCAGCCGCGCGTGCTCAACATTTCCGCGAATTACACCATTCCGGCTTTCAAGACGAACAGGATTCTTTCGTGGGCCGCCCGCGATTGGACGTTGGGAAGCCTGCTTGTCTATTCAAGCGGCTTGCCGATCGAAGCTCCTTTCGCCACGAACAACCTGAGTTCCATGCTCCTGCTGGATACGAGCAGCGGCGCGCAGACCGGAACCTTCGCCAACCGGGTCCCGGGGGCACCGCTGTTCACCCAGGATCTGAACTGCCATTGCTTCGACCCCAGCAAGACGTTCGTGCTGAATCCGGCAGCCTGGACCCAGCCGGCGCCGGGGCAGTTCGGCACGAGTGCCGCTTACTATAACGACTACCGTTTCCAGCGCCGCCCCGTGGAAAACCTGAGCCTGGGGCGCATCTTCCGCGTCGGCGATAAGGCCAATCTCAACATTCGTATGGAGTTCACGAACGTCTTCAACCGGACCCAAATGGCCAATCCCACGGCGACAAATGCGCAGCTCACACAGACCCGAAATGCCACTACCGGGCTGAATAGCGCAGGCTTCGGCTGGATCAACACAACAGCCGTCGCCGCGCCTTCTCGTCAAGGCACAATCGTCGCTCGTATCACGTTCTAGTCGGTGCGTTCCGGATAATCGCCGTGCCGTTTCGGGGCCGCTTCCCGCGTCGGGAGCGGCCCGTCACGCCCGAGCAATCTCTTCAAATCAACTATGACGCTCAACCGATCTCGGATTCTCTCCCTGACCAGTTTGATGAAGGAGCGGGGATGGGATCTGCTTCTTTTCTACGGCCACACATGGCGGAAGGATTTCTTTCGCTATGTGATCAACTTCAACTTTGCAGGACCTCACATCGTCGCTGCGCTGAGCCGCGATGGTCAGCTTCAGCTTGTCGTTTCCGACCCATGGGACGGCGAAGCGGCTGCTCCCCTGTTCGACCAGCCAGTCGTTCTGAGTCGCGATTTTGCGGCCGGCATCAAACAGCTCGTGGCACAAGTCGGGAAGAGCGCCGTAGCCATTGCCGGCATGGAGATGATGCCCGCCGGGTTCGTGGCCTCTATCTGCCGGCCTTCCGGCAAGGCGCCCGTTTCCGCGACGGCAGATATCGAGGATATGCGCCGCGTCAAGGGCGCCGATGAGATCGAGCGGTTGAAGAAGGCTGCTGGCCTCGCCGATCGCGGCTATCACTACTTCGCGCAAACAGCCGCTATTGGAATGGCTGAGTACGAGCTGGTGGCGCACGTGGAAGGATTTCTCAAGGCGAATGGCGCTGAAGACAACTTCATGCTCATTGCCTCCGGGGGCACGGAAGTAACCGGCATGCGTCCGCCGACGGATCGCAAGCTTCAGCGCGGCGACTTTCTCATCACGGAATTGACCCCCCAGGTTGACGGGTATTTCGCTCAGATCTGCCGGACGCTTGTGCTCGGCGAACCGAGCCCGGAACAACTCCAGTCGTTCGCGATTTTCAGCGAAGCGCAAAAGGCCGCCGAGGACTTGATCAGACCCGGCGTGGATGTTGCCGATGTCGCGCGTGTGCAGAACGACGTCTTTCGTAAGTTCGGTTATGGTGAGTATACGGGCTCCAAATATACTCGCGTCCGCGGGCACAATCTCGGGCTGCATCCTGACGAGACTCCTTACATTCTGGAAGACGTTCACTACATCCTGAAGAAAGACATGGTCGTGATTGCGCATCCCAACACATATTTGCCGTTGGGTGGCTACATGGTCTTTGGCGATTCGCTGCTGGTGACCGGCGATGGCTGCGTCTGCCTCAATAAGACTGAAAGGAAGTTGTTCCGGAAATGAAGCATGGACTGATTACCTGGGATAAAGCAGAGCTTCCTCCGGCAGCGTTCGACTCGCGCCTCTCGCGCGTGCGCGAGTTGCTGGCGGCAAGGGGTTTGTCTGCCCTTGTGGTTTACAGCGATGTCTGGAGATCCAACCAGGGGCGTTATTTTTCCAACTTCATGCCCTATTGGAATCGGGCGCTGCTTGTAATCGCCGCCGAAGGCGCGCCATCCCTGCTGTGCGCGTTGTCGCCGCGCGTCTATCCATGGATCCGCTCCATCACCAATATCGATGAGATCCGGCCGAGTCCGAATCTGCCGCAGCAGTTGTTGGCGATGTGCACAGAGAAGGATTGGAAGAAAATAGGCGTGCTCGATCTGGGCGCCATGCCACAGGATCTCTATGCCCCTCTCGCCAAGGGTCTCGATTCCATTGCGGATATTCCCTGGAATGCGGTTCGCAGTGCACCGGATGAAGCGGAGTTATCGATGTATCGTCGTGGTGCTACGGTAGCGCGCGAGGTGCTCGAGCAGGAAATCGCCGGCACAAGCGGCGGCATCGATCATGATTTCGTTGGGCGTTTGGAACAGAGATTACGTCTCGCCGGCGCCGAAGATCTCGTCGTGCTGCTGACGAATGGCCAAACGGCTCCTAAGCCGCCCGCCGGCATCACGCTCGACAAAGGATTTTCGGTCACCCTGGCCTTTGAATATCGCGGACACTGGATCAAGGTCTCGAGAACCGTGGCGCCTCCCGAAGTGCTCACGTCTCTCAAGAGCCTTTTCAGATACTCCATCGAGGGAAAGCCGCTCGGGGATCCGGCTGCACCTCTGTATCTCGAAAATCTTTCGGGCGCGTATCCCTGGGAGTCCTGCGGCGCGGCAGAACTGACGGCCGGCTCGCTTTTCGCGGCGCACGTCGAGACGCAAGTGGATGACCGGCGGTATTTCTATGGCGACATGTGTATCCGGTCTCCCAGCGGCGCGGAGCTGTTATAAGGGCGGGGCGCCGGGCGATGACAAAGCTGAAAATCGAGCATCTCCACAAGCGTTACTGGCGGGAGAAGCTCGATCGTGAAGTAATCGCTCTCTCCGGCATCAATCTCTCAGTCGAAGAAGGCGAGTTCGCCTCGATTGTGGGCCCCAGCGGTTGCGGAAAGACTTCCCTGCTCAATATTGTGGCCGGGCTTCTCCCTTACGAAGAGGGCTCTGTGACAATCGACGGCAACAAGGTCGCGGGGCCCGGCACCGACCGCTCCGTCGTCTTCCAGCATGCCAGTCTGCTGCCGTGGCGCAACATCGCGGGCAACGTCCGATATGGCATGGAACTGCAGAGGCGTTTCGATAAAAGCGCGATGCGGGAACGCACCGGACATTTCATCAACATGGTCGGGCTTCGCGGCTTCGAGAATCACTATCCATCGGAGCTCTCGGGCGGTATGCAGCAGCGCGTCAATCTGGCGCGCGCGCTGGCATCCGATCCTGAGGTGCTGCTGATGGACGAGCCCTTCGCTGCGCTCGATGCCCAGACGCGCGAATTCATGCAGACGGAGCTGTTGAAGATCTGGGCCGAGGCGCGCAAGACGGTCATCTTCATCACGCATCAGATCGATGAAGCCATTTACCTTTCCGATCGTGTCGTCGCCATGAGCGCGCGGCCGGGACACATAAAAGAGGTGTTCCAGGTGCCCTTTGAGCGCCCACGCGATCTCGCGCTAAAACGTGATCGCCGTTTTCTCGAAATGGAAGACGTGATCTGGAGTCTTGTAGAAGACAAGCGGGAACATCCTGGGATGCTCACTCATGGTTAACCGTCGGTCAGTGCCACCTGGCAGGCGCTCTATGCTCGTACGGAAAAGATCTGCCTTAACTCAGGTTCGCCTCAGATTTACGGCTGCGACCGCTGAATCCCTGAATATTTATCCAAACCTTCGCTTGCATACGAGTAGCACAGGTTTGTTCAATGCCGCTTAAATTTCCAGACGTCGGGGTAAATGTGGTGCTGGCGATCTCGTCGCCGGCGTTTGTGCTGTAGCAAAACAAAGGCATGCACCGTCTTGGCCAGAGGCGGAGACGGCTGCTCACCTTATCCAGGCTGACAGGCATGAATTTCACCAGGGGCATTCCGCTGTTGGGACTTCGCGGGCACCGAAGAATGGTTCCCAAAATCACCAGGACACTCCGGAAGTGAGCGCCTCACGCGTCTTCAGGCCAGGTTCAGTCGCAATCCACCCCTGGGGACTTAATTCGGCAGGTGTTAAGCGTATCCCGCGTCTACTTCGATTGCGCCGTGAGCTGCGTCTTCAGATACTCGGCCAGACCGCCCAGTTCCAGGATCTTACGCACCGACTCCGGCATTTTCGGAAACGAGTACTCAACGCCCGCCAGAGAGATCGAACCAGCATCCAGATCGATGCGGATCTCATCGCCTTCCCGCACGGCTTCATAAAGAGCCGGGCATTCCATAATCGGAAGCCCGTCGTTGATCGCATTTCGGTAAAAAGTGCGGGCAAATGAAGCCGCCACGACGGCCTTGATGCCGAGCCCCTGGATAGCCGTTGCCGCCTGTTCGCGAGCACTGCCGCAACCGAAGTTCCGGCCGGCGACAAGGATGTCGAAGCTGCGCAGCTTATCCGGAAAGCCCTCGCCGAGCATCTCGAAAGCATGCTTCGCAAGCTGCTCCCGGTCAATGTAAATCAGGTAGCGCCCCGGAATGATGATATCGGAGTTGATGTTGTCGCCGAATTTATAGACCCGGCCTTCGATAAAAGATGCCATCAGTTTGCCATGAACTCTCTGGGATCCGAAATGACGCCCTTGATTGCCGATGCCGCCAGAGTAGCCGGACTCGACAGGTAGATCTGGGACTTGTTGCTGCCCATGCGGCCGATAAAATTTCGATTCGCGGTCGAAAGACAAACTTCCCCATCCGCCAGGGTCCCGCCATCGCCAGCACAGGCGCCGCAGCCCGGATTGGTAACCAGCCCTCCGCTTTCCATCAGCGTCTGCAGCACGCCCGAATTCATCGCTTCCAGCATGATGTGCTTTGATCCGGGCGTTATAATCATGCGGACCCCCGGGTGCACGCGGCGGCCTTTGAGAATTCCCGCGGCAACCACCAGGTCCTCGTACTTCGCGTTGGCACACGAACCGAGAAACACCTGATCGATATGCGTCCCGGCTACCTCGCCGACAGGCTTCGTGTTCTCGACCTCGTGCGGGCAAGCCACCATCGGCTCCAGCTTCGAAAGGTCGACCTCGATATCGCGTTCGTAGACTGCATCTTTGCTGGCCAGAACCGGCTGATAGCGGGCTGGGTCCATCCGGCCTTCCAGGTACTCGGCAGTCTTCTCGTCCGGCGGAACAAAGGCGCACTTTACACCCATCTCCATCGAGAGATTCGTCATGGTCATTCTCTCGGAGATGCTCAGGTTCTTCACGGCCGTACCGTAGTATTCCACCGATTTATAACCGCATCCATCCGCGCCCAGCGTACCGATCAGGTGAAGCATCAGATCCTTCGCATAAACACCGGCCGGGAAAGACTCGTTCAGAACGATCCGAAAGGTCTCTGGCACTTTCAGCCAAAGTTTGCCTGTGATCCAGACCGACGTAACTTCCGTGTAGCCGATTCCCGTTCCCAGCGCCCCGAGGCTGCCGTAAATCGTGCAGTGCGAGTCGGTGCCGACGATGAGGCTGCCCGGCGCCACGTGTCCTGCTTCCATGAGAACCAAATGGGCAATGCCGGAGTCGACATCGTAGAATTTCGTCACGCCGTTATCGCGGGCGAAATTGCGCGACGTTTGCTGGTCGGTCGCGTACTTCTCGGTCTTCGCTGGGGAAATATGATCCAGGACGATGGCGAGCCGATCAGGATCATAGAGTTTGGTCGCCCCGATCCGCTTCATGACGCTGGCCGAGCGCCAGGTAGCGGTATGGCTCATTACGAGGTCGGGATATGCCTCCACAATCTCCCCGGCGAACGAATTCTTTCCTGCCCTGGCCGATAGAATCTTCTCCGCGATCGTCATGCCCGCAGTCGTCACAAACTATGCCTCCGCGAATTTTTATGGAGAAAGGTGTTCAGAATCAATTGAGAGTGTAACATGCCACTTTATAGAAACTGACATGGCAACTGCTGATCTCCTCGAGATCCGGTCAATCCGGCGCCCATAATCCGCGCGTGATCAGCTCGATTTCCGCACGACCGCGCTGGGGAGAGCGGCAGATGTTTCCTCCATGCCCATTCGCAGGATCGTTGGCCCACGAAAATCTTTGAGCTTAATGCGCGTTCGAAGCGAATTTAGCATATGATGTCACTACGCAAGGGGTGAGGCAAAAACGCGCTTCGGTCTCTGTTCAGTCCCGAAGCACATGCGTTAAAGCACAAAGAGATCAGCAGTCTTCGCCGGCAGGTCCCGTAAGTACAGGGATGCTCAGCCGGGCGATGCAGTTGGTTTGCGTTCGTCGCCTGTCCTGGCGACGCATATTGTGAGATCGTGCTCCGCAGTCTTTTAAAAGGGAAGAGGTGCAAATTGCGCAATCTGTTGATCGTCATGCTCTGCGGAGCAGCATCGTTGTGGGCCCAGTCGGACCGAGGAACCGTCACGGGTACGGTGTCCGATCCCGTCGGGGCCGTTGTGGCAAACGCCGCGGTCGAGGCGCGCAACACACAGACGGGGGTTACGACCTCCGTTGCCAGTTCGGCTACGGGCAACTTCACAATTCCAGGCCTGCCCGCCGGGGATTACGAGATCACCCTGACCGTGCCCGGGTTCAAGAAGTACACCCGGCAGAACCTGACCGTCGACGCGGCACAGACCATCCGTGTGGACGTCACGCTCGAGGTCGGCAACACGAGTGACTCCATCACAGTCACCGAAGCGGCGCCATTGCTCAAGACCGAGAGCGGCGAATTGAGCCATGTCGTCAGCACCGAGCGAATGAATAATATGCCCGGCCTGCAAACGTCCTCTGTATCGGGCTCGGCGGGGATTCGCAACCCCATCACAGTCGTCGCCCTCATTCCGGGCTCGGCTCTCGCGCCAGGGCAGACGGGGCCCACGGTGCGTATCAACGGCGGCGTGAGCAACTCACAGACCATGCTGGTGGAAGGCATGGATGCTTCCAACAGCCTGGGCCAGGGCGCATCGCAGCAGAATCAGGTGGGCGTCGATTCCGTGCAGGAATTCGCCATTCAGACCAGTAACTACGCCGCTGAATTCGGCCAGGCCGGCAGCGCCATCATGAACATCACGATGAAGTCCGGAACGAACAGCTATCATGGGAGCCTCTATGAGTATTGGACTCATGAGAAGTTGTTCGCAGGCCAGCCGCTGCTGAATCCGCAGAATTTCAGCGCCACCCGCCTTGCCGATGGCAACCCGCGCCCAAAGACACGCCGCAATGACTACGGGTTCACGATCGGCGGACCGGTGTGGATTCCCAAGGTCTACAACGGCCGCAACAAGACCTTTTTCTTCGTGAACTGGGAGCAGTTCCGCGTGGGTGGCAATATCATTCCCGATGCCCTTTCGGTGCCCACGGCCGATTACCGCCAGGGCAATTTCAGCGGCGCTTTGCTCAGCAATCAGGTCGGAACCGACGCCCTGCTCCGCCCGATCTTTCCGAACATGATTTACGATCCAACGACGCGGCGCACAGTGACTTGCCAAACGGGAGCCACGACCTGTTCGGCCGGTTCGCAGGTCGTCATCACCGATCCGTTCACGAACAACACTATCCCTCAGGCCCGGCTCGACTCCGTCGCGCTCAAAGTACAGGCCTTCATCCCGAATGCGACCAATCCGGGCCTGCTCGTCAATAACTACCAGGGCAGCTACGTTCAGGAGCGCGTCACTGGCGTGCCGTCTTTCAAGATCGACCAGGTGATCAATTCGAACAACAAACTTTCGTTTACCTTTAACCGCACGCGGACGCAATGCGACTATTGCGCCGGCGCCGAGGGCTTCCCGGCGGCGATTACAGCCGCGATCGGCACCGACGTGCGCGCCCATACCGAACGCCTGAACTGGGATACGATCATCTCTCCCACGGTCCTGCTCCACTGGGGAATCGGCTGGACGCAGAACTGGCTGGGCCGGCCGGCGCTGTTCGATAACTATGATGCTCTCGGCGGACTTGGCCTCCGCACGCCGGCCGGCGCCGCGGGCCGCACCTTCCCCAACTTCACGGGTCTCAGCAACACCCAATCGGGTGGCTCCAGCAATATCAGTTCCACCGGTGCTCTGGCCGATGACGTGTTCCAGCAAGGGACCGCCATTGTCAGTCTCAGCTGGGTGAAAGACAACCACACTTTCAAGTTTGGAGGGGAGTTGCGCAACCAGGGCGACTATCGTCTGGATGCATCGACGATCAACGGGCAATACGCGTTCAGCCAGGTTCAGACGGCCATGCCCTACATCGTGGCGGCCAACTCACAGGCTCAGGTGGGAGGAAACGCGACCGGGTTTAATTACGCGAGCTTCCTGCTCGGCCTGGTGAACAGCGGCAACATCAAGCCGGGGTCCCGCGCTCGCATCGGCAAGCAGCAGTGGGGCTTTTATGCGCAGGATACCTGGAAGGTGACACGCAAGCTGACGCTGGACTACGGCCTCCGCTACGACTATTCCACCTATTTGCAGGAAAGCTATGGCCGTATGGCGACGTTCAGCCCCGATGTCGTGCACACCCGCGCGGGCGGAATTCTCGGAGGCACGGCTTACGAGGCCACCTGCAAGTGCAACTTTGCGAATAACTACAAGTTCGGCTTTGGTCCGCGGCTGGGCGTGGCGTACCAGATCACGCCGAAAACGGTGTTCCGCGGCGGCTTCGGCATCGTCTATACCGGCACGCCGCAATATAACCTGGCTGGGCCTGCCCTTTCGGCTCAGAATCCTTTCGGGCCGAACGCGGACCCGGGCCGCGAAGTGATGACCCTGGCCGGTGGTGTGCCGCTCACGGCACAGCAAATCGCATGGCCGAACTTTGATCCGTCGTTCTATCCGTTAAATGCACTGGTCGGGGCGGGTCCCAACTTCGTGGTGGACCAGAACTCGGGGCGGCCTGGCCGGCAAGTTCAGTGGAGTATCGGCCTGCAGCGGCAAATAACGTCGAACCTGCTGGTCGAAGCCTCTTATATCGGCAATCGCCAGGTCTGGCTCACAGCCGCGAATTTGCTGAACTACAACTTCATCAGTCAGGACCGGCTGACGGCGGCGGGGCTGTCTCTTTCGAATCCCGCCGACCTCACCATCCTTCAGGCGAATATCGCGTCCGCTGCTGCCGGCCGATTCCAGAATCGGCTGCCATTCCCCGGTTTCAACGGTACGGTGGCACAATCGCTGCGGCCCTATCCTCAATTCAATGGCGGCATGACGGCATTCTGGGCTCCCGTGGGCAACGCCTGGTATGACAGCCTGCAGACCAAAGTCACGCAGCGCTTTTCTCACGGGTTGGATTTCACCTATACGTTCACCTGGTCCAAAGAGCTGGATACTCTGTCGGTGGGAAGCGGGACAGTCACCGGCCCCGGGGATGTCAGCAACCGGCAAAACCTGAAGTCGATTTCGGCCAATTCGCGGCCGTTGATCAGCGGCCTGGGTTTGAACTACACGGTGCAGAACTACGTGAAACAGAAGTACCTGGCACCGATTGTGCGGGGCTGGCAGTTCGGGACCTTCTTGCAGTATGCGTCCGGTTTACCCTTCGCTCCGCCGGCTGCCACGCAGACTCCGTCGTTGAATAATCTCGTCTTCCAGGGCACATCGATGGTTCGCGTTCCGGGTCAGCCGCTGTTTAACGTTGATCTCAACTGCCACTGCTTTGACCCGAACACCACGTTTGTGCTGAATCCAAAAGCATGGACGAATCCCGCGCCCGGCCAGTTTGGAAGCGGCACGTACTACGATGATTTTCGCCAGCAGCGCCATCCCCTGGAAACGCTTTCGATCGGCCGCACTTTCCGCCTCAAAGAAAAGGTGAACCTGGCGGTTCGCGCTGAATGGACCAACATCTTCAATCGCGCGTTCATCAACAACCCAACGGCAACGAACCCGTTAGCGCCGCAGAACCGGCTGGGCGGGAGCACTGCTTCGAACGCTCAAACCATCGCCGGATACGGCTTTATCAATAACGCCGTTCTGAATCAGGGCACATTTGCAGTCGCCGGAGGCGCGCCGCGCTCTGGACAACTCGTCGCCCGGCTGACGTTCTGACACGAGCACGGTCCCGTCGAAGGGCGGTTGTGACGGTGGCACATCTCGTCTCGACCACAACTGACTCGGCTATCGAGGCAGTTCTGAATCCGTCGGCCGATCTCAGGCTGGCTGCCACCACGTGAATTGACAAAGGCGCGCCGGTCGTAACTGTCTCATAACGCGGGATCCGGACGCGCCACGAGCCGAAGGCCATCCGGCCCTGCCAAAGCGGCAGCATGTTCGAGTGGTGGCCCCCCCGAACCGTCAGCGAGATAGGACTGTCAGCGATTTGAATCGCCGGCGGCAGATCCGCCAGACTACGAACATATCGCCGACGAACATCCCTGTCAGGGACATCGTGACCACGCTGTTGCCACTGGTTCTCGAACTCGGAAAATAGTTCGCCCCCGGCGGTAAGCACGACACGACGCTTCCGGAGTAGACGGCGATTTGTTTGATGGCTCGCGTAGAGCCGATTCGTAATTATTGAAACTGATGATAAATGGTGGGCTCGAGAAGACTCGAACTTCCGACCTCTTCCGTGTCAAGGAAGCGCTCTAACCAACTGAGCTACGAGCCCACTAAAGGCGGAAGACCCCAGTATAGCAATCACTCGGTAATCGCCATGATCGTGCCCGGCGAGTTGCCCTCCAGCCTGTTGTTGATGAAAATGAACGCTGGTCGGCCGTCCACCAGCGCCACGTCCACCAGTTCCCGCAACGCCCGCCGCACCGGCTCGTTGACTTCCTGCACATTTGTATACGGCGCAAAATCGCGGACTGCTTCCTCATACGGGCGTCCCCGCCGCAGCAGCGCCCGTGCCACGATCAGCTCCGACGTCTGGGAACCCTCCATCGCTATCTGCTCAGCGATTTCCGGCATGCGCGCCCATGCGTTATACACATGCGTCACTTCATGGGCTCGCAAGCATGCAAAATACTCCGGCGTCAGAAACTCGGGATTCCGGATCTCCACCGCGAATCGCCACCCGGCCGGCAGCCTCTCGAGGAAACGATCCAACACTTTGACGAACTCGCCTCTGGAGAGAGAACGCGACGTGCCGAACTCGAAGATCAGGACTCCCGTTTGGTTCCGGTATGGCTCCAGCGCCTTCAGGAACGAATGCTCCAGCAGCATCGCGTCAAGAAAGTCCGGATTCTCGCGCCCCGCCTGCGCGCCATACCGCGGATGCGCCGGCCACTTCGACACCGTGATCTGCTCGGGGACTTTGAATCCCCAGCGGAAAGACTCCGGCGTTTGCGCGAACAGCTTTGCCCAAAACGCCGCCTCCGGGAATTGGTAGAAGGCGAAGTCGCCGCACACGGCCGGGAAGACGGATGCGTACTCGTTCAGGCAGGTCGCTTCGAAAAGCTTCCTCGAAAAACGTCCGCGCGCCTGATAGCGCGAGCGCGAGTAAATCTGCCCCAGCCAGCCCTCATACTTCCACGAACTGCCGCCGATGTAGATTCCACGCGCGGCGAGAATCCGCAAGCGGTCGCGGAGCACATCGCGATCGAATCCGCTTTCCGAATCGGCGGGCTCTTCGAGCGGGAAAAGGGTATCCAAACCTTACTTGATGCCGTGGCGAATCGTGCCGAGGTCGACCGGACCCGCCGACGCCACTATGTGCACATCTTCGCGCGCCTCGATTTGGGCGGTTCGCCAGTGATAATCGACTTCCTGGGCCGTTAGCAGGACGCCATTTACATGCAACGCCACGTCACCTTTCAGATGGATCACCTCGCCATCGCGACGCAGGCTGAGCGCCGTGTAAACCGCGTGGGGCCCGAGGATCTCTCAACTGTCGAATTACCATGCGCGCACGCGCTGCAACTGTGCCGCCAGCGGAAGACAGGCCGCCACAATGGCCCCGATTGCAACGCAGGCCCGCATCTCTAATAGGCCCGCATGCTGCGGTAACCCCACGGGTCCGCTCCCGCCTCGATCACTCCTCCCGGCGTGACTCGTACCAGTGCGGGAGCCGATCCGCTCTGCCAGCGCGTCCTCGTGCCGATTTTGTGGCCGCGACTCGCAAGATTCGCAATCACCGCCTCCGGAGTTCGATCGTCCAGTTGCAGATCGCCTGGATTCATCGCATGATTATCGAAGCTCGACACAAGATGCCGTGTTTCGAAGCGCGGCGCCTCGATCGCCTGCTCGGAGTTCATCCGGAACAGAATCACGTCGAAAAGGAGCTGAATCAGCGCCTGCTCCTGGTTGTCGCCGCCCGGCGTCGAGAGCACCAGCCATGGTGTGCCGTCCGTGTGCGTCACCAGCGTCGGGCTCAGCGTCACCCGCGGCCTCTTCCCGCCCGCCAGCTCATTCGGGCTGCCCGGCACCAGCAGGAAGCTCTGCGCGCGCTCCGTCAGAGGAATGCCGGTGTCACCCGCGATCACAGAAGGCAGCCATGCGCCTGACGGCGTCGCCGAGAACATGATCCCGTCTTTGTCGATGGCGTCAACACAGGTCGTGTCATGGGCCATCAGGAAATCGTCGATCTTAGTCCTCACGATTTCAGATTGCGACGGGTGAATCCCAACCTTGTTCCCCACCTTGCCCGGCAGAAACTGCATCGACGCCGTCTGCCCGATCAACGCCCGCCGCTGTTCGGCGTACTTCATGGAAAGCAGCTCTTCCGAGGGGATTTTGTTGAACTTCGGATCGCCGTAATAAGTGTCACGGTCTGCGTAGGCCAGCTTCAAAGCTTCAGTGAGGGTATGGATATACTGCGCGGAATTCACGCGCATCGAAGTCACGTCGACGCCATTGAGCATATTGAGCGTCTCGAGCATTGCCGGCCCCTGGCTCCAGAAACCCGGCTTGTAGACGCGAGCGCCGTGAAATTCCGTCGAAAGGGGCTCTTCAGGCGTCAACTTGAACGACGCCATATCGTCGTACCGCAACAAACCGCTGTGGGCGCGGCTGAATTCGTCGATCTGTTTCGCGATCTCGCCACGATAGAAGTAGTCGCGCACCGCGTCAATGCCGGCAGTCCGGCTGCCGCCTGCCGCCAGCGCCTTCTTCTCTGCCGCGATCATGTTCCGCAGGGTCCGCGCCAGATCCGGCTGGCGGAAGATTTCACCCGGTAGCGGCACCCGCCCGTCGGGCATGAAGTGCTTCTGGGAGGTTGGCCACAGCGTGAAAAATTCGCGGCTCGATTGGATTGCGCCGGCGCGCATTTCATCGATGGCCGATCCGTCGGCGAACTCGATTGCGGGCGCGACTGCTTCGGCGAATGACTTGGTCCCGTAATCGCGCAGAGCAACCATGGCGGCTTCCGGCAGGCTGGGCACCAGGGCGGCCATCAATCCGGCCACCGGGATAATTCCTTTGAGTCCGTTCTTCTCGGGCGGCTCCAGAATTTCGCCGAGCTGCAGCGGGCGATTCCGGTAAAAATCCGCAGTCGCCAGCTTCGGCATCGTGCCGACACCGGCGATCGCATGCACCTTACCGTCTTTGGTGCGGATCAGGATCGGCGCTTCCCCGCCCCAGCCGACGTGCGAGTATTCCGTGGTGGCGGCGGCGAATATGGCCGCGACACCCGCGTCGACGGCATTGCCGCCCGTATAATACATCCGCATCGCCGCATCGGTGGCGTAGCCGCTTCCGGCGGCGATTGCCCCGTGGGTGCCGCGCGCGGAGAACTGTGCGGGACGTTCCGGCGCCGCGGCCGGCTTCTGGGCGAAAACCGCGCCAAAAAATGCGAATCCGAGAACCGCGGCGGTGTACAAGGCGGGTTTGAATTTCATTGTTTACTCGATGTGAACGGTGTCGTTATGGTTCCTGTGCGCTCTCAGTGGATGCTCTCTCTCTCTCTCCAGATGACGCTGAATATAATAATGCTAGTTCCGTGCCCGAGCCGCAACTTCCTCCCGATTCGCCGGCTGACGTGCCCCGACAATCGCCCGACGCGAATCCGATGCTTTACTGCCCTGTCTGCTCGCTTCGCCTTGAAAGCCGGAAATGCAAACTCTTCTGCACCCGATGCGGATACTACATGAGTTGCGCGGACTACTACTGAGCTCGGATAGAGGTCGAGCGCCGGCCAGGACGCCACACGGCGCAGCAACAGCCGACTACACTCAAACCAGGTTCTCTGAAACTATGCCCGACTGGAAAACCGAGGGTGTCCGCATCGTTCGCTCCGGCGAGTTGGATTCAAACACGCCCCAAACCCAGGGGATGACCCGCGCCGCCGCCGTCACACACGCCCGCCATGGCGCGAGTAAGCTGTGGGCCGGCACTGTCATCGTGCAACCGAAAGCCGCCACCGGCGCGCACCACCACGGCGAAGTCGAGACCGTTATCTACATCGTCAAGGGCTACGCGCTCATGCGCTGGGGCGACCACCTCGAATTCGCCGAAGAGGCCGGGCCCGGGGACTTCATCTACGTTCCGCCTTACGTACCGCACCAGGAAATGAACGCGCGATCCGACGCGCCTGTCGAAGCGGTGGTGGTCCGCAGCGGTCAGGAACCCGTGGTCGTCAACCTCGACATCGCCGAAGCGAACATTTTCCCGGTGCCCTTTCATCCGCGTTCGGGCGAAAAAGGGTGAAGCTCGCGCTCCTGCTGATCGCAGCCCTCATTGGCGGCGGCGTCAATGCCCTCGCGGGCGGCGGGACTTTCATCGTCTTCCCGGCTCTCCTCTTCGCAGGCGTGAGCTCGGTCAAAGCGAACGCGACGGCATCGCTCGTCTTCGCCCCCGGCTCTCTCGTTTCAGCCTGGGTTTATCGCGGAACACTGAAAGGCCAGTCGCCGGGTCGCATCGCATGGCTGCTGGTCACCAGCCTTGGCGGCTCCGCCGCCGGCAGTGCCCTCCTGCTCAATACGTCCAACCGCACCTTCTCGAACCTCGTCCCCTGGTTGCTCCTGATCGCGGCCTTGTTCTTCACGATTGCCCCCAGGCTTCGCGCCGCCGCGGCGCGCTCGGCTGAGTCGGCGCGAGCAAGCGGCGCGCCCGCCACCCTCCTTTTCGTCGGACAATTCATAATCGCCATCTACGGCGGCTACTTCGGCGCAGGCATGGGTGTTCTGATGATCGCCTTGTTCCTTACCGCGTCGGATATGGGCGTGCAGGCATCCAATGGCGTGCGCCTCCTCTGCGGCGCTGGCATCAACATTCTTGCGATAGTACTCTTCGCCTGGCGCGGCGCGTTGGATTGGAAGGCCGGAATCCCGATGCTGCTTGCCGGAGTTGCCGGCGGATATTACGGGGCGCGCATCGTGCGGGGCCTCAACGAGGAAACAGCGCGCAAATCGATCCTTGTTTACGCCTGGGTTTTAACGACATGCTTCTTCGTCCGCCCCAGCCTGTAACTCGGACGAATCTCCAAACGCCTGCGCGCGATTCGTACTTGATCTCGCCTGATCGGTTGTAACCTGCAAGGCCATACGGTAGATCCTGTACGCGCCGGCTCCGCCTGTTCCCACAGATGCAGTTTCGATCACACATCGATAACCGCAACCTGACTTAACGTTGTAACGGGTCTGAAGTTCTCCGTACCTTTGCAGCAACGCCAAACATCCCGATGCGCAATGGAACGGGTCGCCTCTTCGAACGATTACTAACGAACTCCGGAAGGATTCATCCGCATGAGAAGCTGCTTGTTTTTATTCGCCGCCGCTGGCCTGCTTGGTCAGCAATTAGTCGCGCAGGATGTCGAGAATACACGCGCCAAACCCGCCGATTGGGAGGAAGTCAATTTTGAAACCAACTCCGCAGTCCTGGTCGACGGGTTTCCCAGTCTTCTGCGCCTGGCCGATCTTCTGAAGGCGCATCCCGACTACAAAGTCACCATCGTCGGCAATGCCGATCAGCGTGGGTCAGATCGCACCAATGACGCGCTTTCGCTTCGCCGCGCCAACACCGTCGCGCAGTTTCTTGAGAAATATGGCGCAATGGCCGGACAGGTGACGGTCCGCGGCGATGGCAAAAGGAATCTGGAAGAGAACGCACGCAACCGGAACGCAATGTTCATCAACCGGCGCGTGACGATCAATGTCACGGCGCCGGACGGTACGGTCATCGGCGATGGCAGCATCAACTCCGCAATCGAAGACTTCATCACATATGCGCGCGGCCAGCTCGGAAAGCTCGACACCGTTCTGGCGCAACTGCAACAGCTCGAAGCACAGGTTCGCGCGCTCAACACCGCGGACATCAAACAGGACACCGGCCAGATCCGCCAGGACACCGGCCAAATCCGCCAGGATACAAATCGGATCCGCCAGGATACCGGCACCCTGGTGGAGCGCCCCGTGCCTCTGACGGCTGACCAGACCACCCAGATCGCCCACAACGCCGCACAACAGGCTGCGGATTATGCGCTAAAGGAATCCGCGATGCGGAACAAGAAGTACTCGCTGCTCGGGTTCGATGTCGGCCCGACCTTCGGACCCGCGCGGGTCGGCGACTTCGCCGCCGACGTCTTTGGCCGCGCGCTTATTCCGTTCGGCAATGGCAAGACGCCCGAAGAGCCCGGCACGCACGGCTTTGTCGTCGACGGAAGCTGGACTTACGCCCACTCCAATATCCGGCGGACCAACGTCGTCCAGCTATACAGCTCGAGCGATGCCATCTTCAACACCGGTCTCGTGAATCGCTTCGGCCATGCCCAAATCGGAACTTTCGCGCAATTCGATTACGCCTCGCTCGGATTGAACCAGCTCATCACAGGCGCGCCGGTCGCGACCACAGCCTTCACGCGCGGCGGCACCCTTTTGGCGGGCGGTGTGGTGACGTTCGACTGGGTCTTCAATCACTTCACCGCCGGTTTCTTTGGCGCTAAAGGCATCAAAGACACCGGGAACATCACGACGACCTCGCTAACCTCCGTTACGACTCCCGCGTTTCTCCGCTACGACGATCAGGCCGGCATCAATTTTCAGGGCACATTCCGGAAGTTCCAGATTGAAGGCAGCGGCGCGTGGGTGAAGCGCAATATTCGTGGCCTCGACGAGCAGCCAGCGGGCATGCTGAAGGCATCGTTCGGTCCGACGGACACAATGCAGTTCTACATGGAAGGCGACGTGAATCCGACGTTCAACGGCTTCAACTACGGCTATCGGGTTGTCTTCGGGCTGCAGTTCGGCAACTGGGTGCGCGCGCGGAACTACGGAAGCACGCAGAGTGTTGTTCCCGTGGTGATACCGCGTCCGCACTATGAGTTGATGACCCGCTAAGCAGCGATCATGGGAGCGCGGTCAATGGCCCAGGCCGCGCTCTCCGTGGCTTATTTTCCGGTGCGGACGAGATCCACAAAACGCCGCCATGCTATTTTCGGCACGAGGCGGCGCTGGTCTGAGGGCATGCTCCGATCCATCATTTCGTTCGCCAGCTTGCGAACAGCGCTGGACGCCTTGCTCGCATGCCCCGCGTCGAACGGAGGATGGGGATCGTATTCGATAACGAGTTGAATCGCTTCGGCACGCTCCTGGCCCGCGATCTTGCCTGCGAGCCACAAAGCCAAATCAAGCCCGGCCGAAACGCCCGCCGCGGTCACTACCTTGCCAGCATGGACCATGCGCTCTTCGGGTCTCGGGCTAGCACCATAATTCGCAACACACCCATCTTCTACCAGTGGGTCGTGGCTGGCAGCCCCTTTAAAATGCCGGCGGCGCCAGGAATCAGAGCGCCCGTACACACCAAAGCCGTCCAGGTCGTTGTCCGGTGAACCTGGCGCAGCCAATCGAGGATTTCGTCATCCACCATTTCCCCTGGAGTAGTCGTTCCGCCCGGCACAACAAGGACGTCTGGCGAGGGTGTTTCGGCAAGCGTATGGGTGGCTCCAAGAAACCGTATGGGTGGCCCCAAGAAATAAGGTGTTGCCTTCGGTGATCACGGGCCCGATCTCTTTGCCGACGAATCGCACCTCTGTGTCCGGCATGCGAGACAGAACTTCCCATGGCCCGACAGCATCAAGGCCCGTTACGCCTGGGTAAACAAAAATGGCGATTTGCAGTGGCTTTTTCATTTGCATCGTGATGCACCATGCGAGAGGTCTCTGACCAGAGTTTGCTCTCTACTTGTGAGACGAGCAGGAGGCGGGCAAGGTTCGCTGAAAGCCCTGCGTGTGAGGGCGCACGTTGGCCTGCTCACGAACTCCTCTTTCCCGAGTGCCTGTCTGAGGACACGCCATCCAGGCGGCCCCACTCCTTCGACGCTGCACCTCCGAACCCGGGCTAAGCTGGTTCGTGATAGCGATGAGCGTCGAAGACAAGCAGGCCCTGAAAGCACTGGAGGTCAGGCTCCGAACGATTCTCCCGCCGCAATATCAGGACTGCTACGAGGATGTGCAGCCGGTGTCTATGGGGTCCGCTGGTCTGAAATACGGCACCGACGGCCGGGTTGCCTGGAATGAGATCTGGGGATCTTTTTGCGATTTGGCGATGGCGGGCGGTCCGCCGCACAAGGGCAAGCTTCTGGAACCAGGCTCGCCGGAGGACATCGACGCCAACCCGGACCGCTACGTCGAAGTTGTCGACGAGATTTCCCGCGGCATCTGGATGACGGCTGATCTGCAGGCAACACTCGCAGGCGCTCCCGGATGGGTTTCTGTCGATTGCCGGAACCCGACCATGGCCGAGTGGCTGGTGCGCGCGATCGCTATGGAGAATATCTCAGTGCATGGCGAAGGAACGCGGCTCTGCCTTCCCGCCGGGCCCGGCTATCGGATCGCGAAGGAAATCAAGAACGTCATCACGGCGGTGGCGAAGACTTCACACTACTGGGTCGAACACATGTCGATCGAACAGAACTGGGCGATCGGCAATTTGTTCTCCATAATGTCGGCCGTGTTGCCGCTCGTTCAACCAGCCCTCCCGGGCTACGGCTTCACTCCGGAGTCACACGAGGCGCTTTCGCGCACGATCGGCGATACCGTTGGGAAGGCAACCGGGCTTCGTCACTCGGCACACCAGTACGCAGGCTGGCTCGGCCTCGAATGCACGGACGTACAAACAGCGATCTGGATAATGCGGGCTTTGGTCGCCAGCAATATTCTTTCGCGGCGCGAGGATACAACGCTCTTTGTGCCCGTCAATCCGGCGAGCGATCCCGATGGCGTATACGTCGCGGAACTGCTGGCCCAGATCCACGGTTTGGCGGTTATGCGGAACGCCTCCTGACCCCAACGGATCAGACCACTTCGCGCACTTTGTCTTTCAATACCGTCTTTAGAATCGCCCAGCCGTCCTTCTGGCCGCGCAGGAGCGCCTCGCTGAATTTGAGGAACTGGTCGGTACTGACGTTGCCCGGCATCGGCGGCTCATTGGGATCGACCACGGCCTGCACGACCGCGGGTCCGTCGTGCGTGAGCGCGCGGCGCAGGGTTTCTTCCGCGTCTTCCGCATGTTCGATCGTGAATCCCGCCGCCCCGCAGCTCATGGCCACTCCGGCGAAATCGATGGGCTGGAGTTCCACACCAAATTCCGGGTTTCCCTCGAACACGATCTGCTCCCACTTGATCTGGCCGAGCGCGTTGTTCTTGATCACGATCACTTTCACGTTCAGGTGGTACTTCACGAGAGTCGCAAGCTCTCCCATCAGCATGGTGACGCCGCCGTCCCCGACGATACAAACCACTTGCCGGTTCGGATAAGCGACCGCCGCGCCGATGCTGTAAGGAAGGCCGTTCGCCATGGTGGCCAGCGATCCGGAAAGTGAGAATTGCATTCGGTCGCGAATCTCGATGTAGCGCGCTGCCCACGTCGCGATAGTCCCGCTATCGGCGGATACGATGGCGTCCGGCTCCAGCAGCTTGTTCAGGTGGTACGTGACGGCCTGCGGCTTCATCGGGGACTCAGTGCTTTCCCCGTGGCCGGCGAGCATACGGTTCCACGTCTCCATACGCTTCTGAGAAGTTTCGATGAAACTCCGGTCGGTCTTCTGGCGGATGAGCGGCAGCAGAGCGCGCAGCACGGTGCGGCAATCGCCGACCAGACCCACTTCCGCGGGATAGCGAAGCCCGATGCGGACCGGGCTGACATCGATCTGAACCGCGCGCGCCTTGCCCGGCTGGGGATAGAAATCCAGATAAGGAAAGCTGGAACCCGCGATGATGAGCGTGTCGCATTCCTGCATCGCGTCCTGCGACGGGGCGGTGCCGAGCAGGCCGATACCGCCGGTCGTGTACGGATCGCGGTCGGGCACAACGGCCTTGCCGAGCAACGCTTTGATGATCGGCCCTTCGACTCGCCGGGCAAGCTCCGAGATTTCGCCGCCGGCGCTGAGACAGCCGCGCCCCGCGAGAATGGCGACCTTCGAACCGTCGTTGATCAGCGAAGCCGCCTGAGCCAGAAGCTCGTGTGCGGGAGCCGGTTGCGCGGCGGCAAAAAGATCGGCGCTGTGTTTCGCCACATTGGCGGCGGAGCGTTTGCTCTCGGACTTCCAATCCTGCACGTCCTTCGGAATCGTAAGGTGCGCAACGGTGCGGTAGCTGAGCGCCGTCTTGATCGCTTCATCCAGCGAATTGACGACGTGATCGGGACCGGTGACGCGCTGGTTGTAAGCCGCAACATCCATGAAAAGCTTGTCGAGGTCTACGTCCTGCTGGTAATGCGTGCCGATCAAATCGTGAAACGTGTGACCCGTGATGGCAAGCACCGGCTGCCCGTCGCATTTCGCGTCATAGAGCCCGTTGAGAAGGTGAATGCCGCCCGGACCCGAAGTCGCGAGGCACACACCGAGTCTTCCGGTGTATTTCGCATACCCGCAGGCCGCGAATGCAGCGGCTTCTTCATGGCGGACCTGAATGAAGCGAATCTTCTCCTGATTGGTGCGCAGGGCCTCGAAGATTCCGTTAATGCCATCGCCGGGAAGTCCGAAAATTACTTCCACGCCCCAGTCGATGAGTCTGTCGACAAGCAGCTCCGCCGTCGTTTTCGCCATATGAATTCTCCTTCCGATTTGTTACGAAGCTTTCTTTTTCAGCGCCCAGGTGACCACCCCGAACGCAGCCGCGCCCGCGACGGCGGCGCCCTTGTGGTTCGCGAGCCATGTCGTCGCTGCCGCGTGATGAGACTGCGCGCCGAAAACGCCGTGCGCCCCGAAGTCTCCGGGCAGCGGCTCGAAGAGATTGTCGGGCCGGTCCGGCGGGCAAGGCTCCTGAGTCTGCTGAGAGTCGAAGCCGGTCTTGCCCAGGTAGAGGTCGGCGAGGGCCGGAGCGACCTTGTTGGCTTCGATCGCGATCACGGTCGGGGCGCCGACGAACACTTCGCGCCGATTGTGGTGTGACGCCCAGACGATCCTCTCGGCCGCGACTTCCGGCTGGAAAATCGGCGGGACCGGCTGAGGATGCCGCGGCATCTTCGAGCGGCACCAGGTGAATTGCGGAGTATTCATCGCCGGGAGCTGCACCATGGTTAGACGGATTTGGCTGTTCTCATGAATCAGTTCGCTGCGCAGGGAATCCGTGAAGCCGGCAATCGCGTGCTTCGCCCCGCAATAGGCGGCCTGCAAAGGAATCGAGCGATAAGCCAACGCGGAGCCGACCTGGATAATCCCGCCGGAATTGCGCGGATGCATGCGGCGCAGCGCGGCCATAGTGCCATAGACAGTGCCGAGGTAGGTAACTTCCGTGGCGCGGTGAAATTCCTTCGGGGTGGTTTCGAGCACGGGCGCGAAGATCGTGACCATGGCATTGTTCACCCAGACATCGATGGGTCCCAGTTCGGATTCGATGCGAGCGGCGGCGGCTTCGACCTGATCGGCGTCGGCCACATCGGCAGGTACCGCGAGACCCTTGCCACCCATTTCGCCGGCTTCCCGAGCGGCGGCGTGTAATCCTTCGGTGTCGCGCGCGATCGCGGCTACATGCGCGCCTTCACTTGCGAAAGCGCGCACCGTGGCGCGGCCGACGCCCGCCGAAGCTCCCGTTACGACGACCACGCGCGGCTTGTCAGCGTTCTTCATGGCTCAGTTGGTCTCCAAATCGATAAGGGCAAGTCCGCTTTCGGGGTCGAACCGGCGCTGCAGTCTTCCCGCGGAGTCTTCCAGCACAAGCTCGAGCGTGGGCCGCACGCGCCCACTCATCAAATGGCCCGCCATAGCCGAACCATCGCGCCGGCCCACGACCACGTGCGCGTGCACCTTCGGACTCCCCTTGTCGAGGGCAATGTCCCCGATCAGCGAGACAACTTCAATCTGTTCTTTCACCTCGTTGCGCAGGTAGTCTTTCTTCTCCCAGTCGAAGTAGCCGAGTGACACGTCGCTGAACGCGCCGATCGCAGTGAAGTGTCCGGCCGAAATCCGGTGCTCTTTTGCGAATTGCGTCAGCGTGGACGCGAACTCCTCACCGGTTTCGAAGATCAGGACGGTCGAGTCGGAAAGCTTTTTGCTTTTCATCGAAAAATCCTGGGCCTGAAGGCCCATGCCGCGACCGCGACTCCGATTCCCGCCACCGCCAACAGCTGGTATTGATGCTTCGACCGCCCCGCGGCCTTTGCCTCATCGCCTGCCAGTGCAGGCGGATCTCCAAAGGTGTTCTTATCGCCATTTCGCGCCATGTGCAGCAATTGCGCGAGATGAAGCGGCCGCCGGCCGGTGGCCTGGTCGATTTGTGTCCGGCAACTGAAACCGTCCGCGAGCACCAGAGTCTCCCTCGGCAGCTCGCGCAGCCGTGGACCGAGTTGGTGCTCATAGACTTTCATCGAAACATCGTACTTGTGCTCCTCGAAGCCGAAACTGCCGGCCATCCCGCAGCAGCCATCGTCCACGATCTGAGCTTTCGCGCCCATTGCTTCGAAAAGCTTTTTCTCCGCCTCGAGGCCGATCACCGCTTTTTGATGACAGTGGCCGTGGACGAGAAGATCGCGGTGCACAGCCGGCGGGTGGTAGTCGTGGCGGGAGAGAAATTCCGCAAGCGTGTAAATCTGTCCGTGCAGACGTTTCGCATCCTCATCGTGAGGGCGAAGGGCGAGCATCTCGTCGCGAAATACCGCAAGGCAGCTCGGCTCCAGCGCGACCACCGGCAGACCTGCTTCGATCGAACTCTTCATTTGGCGCAGTACATTGCCCAGGAGCGAGTCGGCCTGTTTCAGAAATCCGTAGTCGTATAGAGGCCGCCCGCAACACAGGTCTCCGGTCGGCACAACGACACGAAATCCGGCGTCTTCCAAAACATCAACCGCGGCTACTGCTATTTCGGGATGAAAGTAGTTGTTGAAGGTGTCGGCCCATAAGATGACCTGGGGCTTGCCCTGATTTCGACTGCCTCTGCGCCGGAACCATTCTTTGAAAGTTACCGGCGCAAACTCCGGCAGAGTTCTCCGGGCGGAGAGCCCCGCGATTCGCTTTGTAAACGGAATCTTCCCGACCGCGTTGGCGAGCTCCGGAAAAAGCGAAGCCATCCGCGCCCACCGGTGAATCCAGCCCATCGCCCAGGCATGGCGCGGCCGTAAGCGCCCCTCATAAAAATGCGCGAGAAACTCGGCCTTATACGTCGCCATATCGACGTTGACCGGACAGTCGCTCTTGCATCCCTTGCAGGAAAGGCACAGATCGAGGGCGTCGAAGACCTCCTGGCTTTTCCAGCCGTCGCGGATGACACCGCCATGCATCATCTCGAACAATAGATGCGCGCGCCCGCGGGTGGAGTGTTTCTCCTCCATGGTGGCCCGATAGCTGGGGCACATCGTGCCCTTTTCCTGCCTTCTGCATTCACCGATGCCGACACAGCGCATCGCCGCGTGCGTGAAACTGTTCTTGTCGTTGACGAAGTGGAAGTAAGTCGAGGGTTCTTCGGGCGCGAAGTGAGGTCCGAGCCGGAGATTTTCCGTGATCGGATACGGATCGACGATCTTGCCGGGATTCATCTTGCCGCGCGGGTCCCAGAGGGATTTGAATTCGCGAAACGCCTCGCAGATTTCCGCGCCAAACATTTTCGGCAGGAACTCGGCTTTCGACTGACCATCGCCATGCTCGCCGGAAAGCGATCCGCCGTATTTCACGACCAGCGACGACGCGTCATCCATGAACGACCGGTAGTTCGCGATACCGGGCGCAGTCAGGAGATCGAACGTAATTCGCGTGTGAACGCAACCCTGGCCGAAATGGCCGTAAAGGGCCCCTTCATAGCCGTGCTTCTCGTAGAGTTCGCAAAGCTCGCGCAGGTAGCCGCTGAGTTTTTCCGGAGCGACCGCTGAATCCTCCCACCCCTCCCAGGTGACGGGCTCGCCTGGCACCCACGCGGTTGCGCCGAGGCCGGCCTCACGTATATCCCAGACCAGCTTTTCCTCGCCCCGATCGTCGAACAGCTTCATGGAAGGCGCGCCCTGATGATTCTTCAGGCTGTCCATCAGGCGGTGGGCCTGATTGTCGGAATCTTTCCGGTCTTCGCCGCCAAACTCGACCAGCAGCCAGCCGCGTCCATCGGGCAGAAGCTTCAGGTCACGCGGATGCAGGCCTTTGATCTTCATGTTCTCGACAAGCAACGCGTCAATAGCCTCGCAGGCGATTGGCTTGAATTCCATGATTTCCGGGACATGATCGCCGGCCTTGTAAATGTCCGGATAGCCGAGCACGACAAGCGTCCGGCCGGGTGGACTCCAGACGAGTTTCACCGTCGCTTCAAGCGTGAGGGCGCAGGTCGATTCCGTTCCGACAAGAGCGCGCGCGACGTGGAAACCGTTTTCGGGAAGCAGATCCGGCAGGTTGTAGCCGGAGACGCGGCGCGGAATGTTGGGATAACGCCGGCGAATCTCATTGCCATGGTGATCGGCCAGATTCTTTAACCCCGCGTAAATCTCACCGCGCCGCCCGCCCGCGGAGACGATCCGGTTGAGTTCCTCGGGTGGCGTTTCGCCCACGCGCATGCGCAGTCCGTCGTAAGTCAAAATGTCAAGCTCGATGACGTTCTCTTCCGTCTTGCCGGCCATCACGGAATGCGTGCCGCAGGAGTTGTTGCCGATCATGCCTCCGAGAGTGTTGTGATTGTGGGTCGCGGGGTCGGGACCGAACGTCAGTTGATGCCGCTCCGCCGCCGCGCGGAGCCAATCGAGAACGATGCCGGGCTGCACGCGGGCGGTCTTCGCCTGCGGATCGATATCGATGAGCTTGTTCAGATACTTGGTGAAATCAAAGACGACAGCGACATTGCAGCATTGCCCTGCGAGGCTCGTGCCGCCCCCACGCGCCAGCACGGGAGCATCGTGGCGGCGGCACAACTCCATTGCCGCGAGAACATCCTCGACTGTTTTGGGAAGGACAACGCCTATGGGCACCTGGCGATAGTTGGACCCATCGGTGGCGTATAGGGCACGGCTGCCGGTATCGAAGCGCACCTCGCCTTCGATGGAGCGCCGAAGCGCGCCCTCGAGTTTCCGCGCATCGTCCTCGTTATAGTCCGCCGAGCGCGGATGCGCCCATGCAATTTCCGATTCATGCAACAGAGTTTCCATAGACCTTGAATTTCTCCATATCGGCGGTTTTGCACTCGAGGCCGAAGCCCGGACGGGCGGCGTCCGGCTGCAGACGGCCTTTGCGCGGCACGAGAGCGCCATCGAAAAACATCTGCTCAATCCGGTAATGGTCGAAGAAGTATTCGACGTTGATGGCTCCCGGCAGAGCGCAGGCGGTATGCGCGTGGAGAGATGGCGCGGTGTGCGCCGAGAAGGGAATCGAGAAAGCGGCGGAGAGATGCCCGGCGGCGATAAAGCCCGTGACCCCGGTGCAGCGTGTGGCATCGGCCTGCAGCACGTCGACGGCGCCCGCATCGAGCATGCGCCGGAAATAGAATCCGTCGTAACCATACTCGCCGGCAGCAATACGCATGCCGGCCGGCGCACGATCGCGGATCATCCGCAGCCCTTCCAGATCGTCGGACGGGACGGGCTCCTCAAACCAGGTAACTCCCAGATCGGCGAATGCGCGGGCCTTTTGGAGCGCTTCCTTACGCTCATATGCCCCGTTGGCGTCGACGAACAAGTTGGCTTTCAGCCCGATCGCCGCGCGCGCCGCACGGACTCTGCTCAGATCGTTTGCCGGATCGCTGCCGATCTTCATCTTTACGCTTTCCATTCCCTGCTCGACCCATCCGGCGAGTTGCCGCTGCAAACCAGCCTTTCCGTATGAAGTGAACCCACCGCTGCCGTACGCGGGAATGTCAGAATGGGCGCGCCCCAGCAGATCGGCCACGGCAACGCCAAGTCCGCGCGCCTTCAAATCCCAGAGTGCGTTATCGACTGCAGAAATCGCCATCGAGCACACACCAGGACTGCCGAGATTGCGCACAGCGCGCCGTATGCGCATCCAAAGAGCCGGTATGTCGAGGCTATTGCCGCGCCCGGCGATCTCGCGCTTCAAATGGTCGTCGATCAGGCGCGCGGTCGCCAGATTCGCGAAGGAGTATCCGAATCCTGACTTTCCGGCGGCGGAAACACGCACCAGCACCAGCGTTGTTTCATTCCACGTGAGAGTGCCGTCGGCTTCGGGAGTTTCGGTCGGAACGGTGTAGGCCGAGACATCCAGTGACGTGACTGCCGGCTGCCCGCTTGCATCCCAGGGGACCACAAGCGGCCGCGGCAAGACCGCGAGCGGCATATCGGTACTCATCAATTCCCGAAGAGTTTCAGCACGGGCGTTACCACTTCTTCGGGTGAGCAATCAAACAGGCCGTGCCACGATATGATTCCGCCCGGTCCTCCGCATTACAGCCGTGGCAACACGGTTGCAATAACACAAAGCGGCGGCAACGGCCCACATGCCTTCATTTCAATGCAGCTTCCGGCAGCACGCAAACGTTTTTAATCATTACTGGGAACACACGGCGGGCAGCGGCAATGCCAGGCTGGCATTACGCGCTGACTGGCAGAAGCAACTAACGCGCTGCCACACAGAACTGGGTTTCCGCCACGTGCGCTTCCACGCGCTGCTTTCCAATTCCCTCGGCACCCTCGTGCGCGAAGAAAACAAACTTATCTATTCGTTCTTCAATACCGACCGGATTATGGATTTCCTTCTCTCGATCGGGATGCGGCCGTTTATCGAGTTATCCTTCATGCCCGAAGCGCTGGCGTCGGGCAGCCAGACAGTCTTTCACTATCGCGGGAACGTGACGCAACCGGCCGACTATGGGCAATGGGGAACGCTGATTCGCAAGCTCGCGCGTCATTGGGTCGAACGGTATGGGGTGGCGGAAGTCCGGCAGTGGTTCTTCGAGGTTTGGAACGAGCCGAATCTCAGCAGCTTCTGGAAAGGAAGCCAGCAGGATTATTTCCGGCTGTATCGCACGAGCGCCCTTGCTCTCAAACGCGTTGACGCAGCCCTCCGGGTGGGAGGGCCTGCAACGGCCGACAACCAGTGGGTCACGCCCTTCCTCAATTATTGCCGCCGCCACCGCGTGCCGGTGGATTTCGTCACAACGCACCATTACCCGACAGACGCTTTCGGCAAAGCAAGCACTGATACCGTGACGCAGCTTCAACATTTCCAGCGCGAGGCGATGAAGAAAAAAACGGCCGGCGTGCGGCGCGAAGCCGGGAGCCTGCCGCTGTATTACACCGAGTGGAATTGTTCGTCGAACCCGCGCGATCCTTTGCACGACGAGCCGTTCGCGGCCGCATTCGCCACCCGAATGATCATGGATGCCGACGGTCTGATGGAAGGCTACAGCTTCTGGACATTCAGCGATATCTTCGAAGAGAATTACTTTCCCTCCGTGCCCTACCACGGCGGCTTTGGACTCCTCAATCTCTACGGCGTGCCAAAGCCTGTTTACCGCGCGTTTCAGTTGTTGCACCGTCTGGGCGAAAAGCGGCTGGACGTGGAAGGCCGCCACTCGACGGTCGATGTCTGGGTGGTGACGAAAGAAGGCGGCGCGACGATCCTCATGACCAATCTGGCGATGCCGCGCCATGCGATCCAAACTGAACTGGTGGAGATCATGCTGGCGGGCGCGCCCCTGCCGCGCCGGTCATGGATGGAACGAATCGACAACGAGCATGCCAATCCGCGCCGGGACTGGGGGGCAATGGGAAAGCCCGAGTATCTTTCGCCGCGGGATGTCGAGCGGCTGGAGAACGCCTCGCGAGTCGGTAAAGAAGAAATTCCGTGGAGGCGTGAGGGTGGCGCGGTGTATTTTTCAGCAGAATTGCCACCCCAAAGCCTGGCGGCAATCACGTTCGAATACGCATGAAGCCTTCTGCCGGAAAGCCAGATGACGAAAAGGCACGCTCGCGACGCTCCGATCGCGAGCCTCGGACCAGCGATGCCGAAATGCTCGATGCCCTGCAGCGCGTGAGCTTCGACTACTTCCTGCGGGAGTGCGATCCCGATACCGGGCTCGTCGCTGACCGCAACCAGGCCGGATCGCCCGCCAGCATCGCGGCCACGGGACTCGCGCTGACCATCTACATCGCGGCGGCCAGGCGCCATATTTTGTCGCGCCCGGCCGCCGCCGCGAAAGTCCTGACTGTCCTCCGCTTTCTGGACGCAAGCTCGCAGGGACCCGAGCCGGACGCAACCGGCTACAAGGGCTTCTACTATCACTTTCTTGAGATGAAGACCGGGCGCCGGGCCGGCAATTGCGAACTGTCGACGATCGATACCGCAGTCCTGATGGCCGGTATCGTCAGCGTCGCCGCATGGTTCACTCGCGACACGCCGCGGGAGCGCGAGATCCGGCGGTTGGCGGAGACGCTCTATGCGCGCGTCGACTGGCACTGGGCGCGGGACGGCGCGGCGACGATTACGCACGGCTGGAAGCCGGAGTGCGGATTTCTTCCCGACCGCTGGGACGTGGGCTACAGCGAGGCGTTGATCCTCTACGTGCTCGCCGCCGCCGCGCCGCACTTTCCGATCGCGCCCGAGGGCTACCGCCAGTGGGCCGCGTCCTTTGAACTCAGGAAGGTGTACGACCTTGTGTACGTTTACGCCGGGCCGCTTTTCATTCATCAGCTTTCGCAGATCTGGATCGACCTGCGCGGCGTCGAAGACGATCTGAACCGGAGGCTCGGTTTTGATTACTTCGAAAACAGCCGCCGCGCCACGTATGTTCACCGCCAATACGGCATCGAGAACCCGCGCAAGTTCAAACATTATGGCGAGTACGTCTGGGGCCTGACGGCGAGTGACGGTCCCGGCCCCGCAATCATCGAGGTGGACGGCAAGCGGCGTGAGTTCTATGGATACAGGGCGCGTGGGGCGCCGCTGGGCCCGGACGATGGCACGGTCTCACCGTGGGCCGTTGTGGCGTCAATACCGTTTGCGCCCGAGATCGTGATCGATGCCATCCGGCACGCGATCGAATACCTGGAATTAAAGGGGCAGAGCCAGTATGGCTTCGACGCCAGTTTCAACCCGACATTTCCGTCGAAAGAAAGAAACCGCCACGGCTGGACTTCGCCGTGGATTTTCGGGCTGAACCAGGGCCCCGTCGTGCTGATGATCGAGAACTTCCAATCGGGGTTCATCTGGGACATCATGCGCTCGTCTCCATACATCGCACAGGGATTGAGGCGGCTGGGCTTCAGTGGCGGCTGGCTCGACCACTCGCCGGTTTAATACTGGGAATAACCGCACCTGGGCCGCGAAATTGCTTTGTTCGCAAAAGAGGTTCCGGTGAAGAAGAATTCCGCTCGCCGTGCCGGTGAGAGGCAGAGAAAGATCCAACAGGAAGTGGCCGCAGCCGACGCGCAGCATCCAAAGCTGAAGCCGGACGGAGCAATGCAGGCCGGGGCGCGGCGGTATCCCGAGCCTCCTTTTCCGAAGCAGCATCAGAGCAAGCCCGGAGTAGAGGCGCGGCTCAACCCATCGCCGCTTTGCGACGCGCCGTTCTATCGTGGTTCGGGCAAGTTGAAAGGCAAGGTTGCATTAATCACGGGCGCGGACTCCGGCATCGGCCGCGCGGTGGCCATCCTGTTTGCGCGTGAAGGCGCGAATATCGCAATCGCCTATCTGAACGAACACGAGGACGCAGAGGCGACACGCGAAAAAGTTGAGGCCGAAGGCAGGAGGTGTATTTTGATTGCCGGTAACGTCTCAAATTCGAAATTCTGCGAGAAAGCCGTTGCCCGAACGGTTACGGAATTGGGCGGAATCGATATTCTGGTCAACAACGCCGCATTCCAGGTGCACACGCCGCGCTTTGAGGATCTGAGCGACGCCCACTTCGACGAGACGCTGAAAACCAATCTGTACGGCTACTTTTTCATGGCGCGCGCCGCTGCGCCGCGCATGAAACCCGGCTCCGCGGTGATCAATACCGGATCGGTGACCGGCATCCCCGGAAGCGAATCGCTGCTGGATTACTCGATGACGAAGGGCGGCATCCATGCCTTCACGCGCTCGCTCTCCACGCATCTTGTGCCGGGGGGGATACGCGTGAACGCGGTGGCGCCGGGACCCGTCTGGACACCGCTGAATCCCTCCGGCAAACAGGCCGCAGGCGTGAGCAAATTCGGGTCGGATACGCCGATGAAGCGCCCCGCGCAACCGGAGGAGATCGCGCCCGCCTGCGTCTTTCTGGCGTCGCCGCAGTGCTCCAGTGACATCACCGGCGAGATTCTGCCGATTATCGGCGGTTACAGCGGTGGCTGATCGGGCCAGGAAACGCGCGACGTCCTCGGGTGACCGCCGCGCTCCGAAAACCGCTCTGCTCCTGATCGACGTTATCAATCATTTCGATTTTCCGGATGGCGACCGGCTGCTGCGCGAGGCGCTCCCCATAGCGCCGCGCATCGCGCGCCTCAAAGCACGGGCTCGCCGCAACGGCGTGCCGGTCATTTATGTGAATGACAACTTCGGGAAATGGCGGTCGAATGCCGCCGAATTGCTGCGCTATTGCCTGCGCGAGAAATGCGCCGGCAGAAGCTTCGTCGACACTGTGAAGCCGGATCGCGACGATTATTGCGTGCTGAAGCCCATGCACTCGGCTTTCTACGAGACACCACTCGAGATTCTGTTGCGTCATTTGCGGGTGGGATCGCTGGTTGTGGCGGGAGTCGCCACCAACAGCTGTATCCTCGTCACCGCGCACGATGCCGATATGCGCGATTTTCGAGTGACCGTCGCATCGGACTGCTGCGCCGCCCGAACGGCACGCGAGCACAGGCAGGCGATCGAGCACATTCGCGAAATGGCGAACGCGCGGGTGATCGTGTCAGCAGGATTGCGGCTGGGGAATGGCCGCTGAGGATCCACGCCCGCTCGGCAACGCCGCCATCGCCAAAAGGCTCGCCAGTCTTGCGCAGCTCATGGCGATACGGAAGGAGAACCCTTTTAAGGTCCGGGCATACCGCCGGGCCGCCGCGAGAATCCGGAGCGTCGCGGAGAGTCTGGAGCAGATGGTCCACGATGGCGGCGACCTGACGCGCTTCGCCGGGGTCGGCGAGGGGGTCGCCGCCGCCATACGCGAGATCGTTCTTACCGGGTCCCTGGCGAAGCTCGAGCGGCTCCGGGAGGAATCGCCAACTGGCGCGGCTGGGATTGGCGATTACCCGCGGCTTGATTTGCGGCGGGTGCTGCGTGTTTACAAGAAGCTGGGGATCGACTCGATAGAGGAGTTGAGGGAACGGCTCGAGTCAGGCGCCATCGAACGGCAGTTCGGAGCAAGAATGGCGCAGCACATCGCGCAAGGCATCGACGAGCCCCGCGCAATGTTGCTCTATCACGCCGATGCCCTGCAGGCGGCGCTCGAGGCATTCATTCTCGACGACGCCGCAGTCAAACGTGTGGAGGCGGCGGGTGCATGGCGGCGGCGAGTCGAGATCGTCGAGGACCTCGTGTTCCTGGTGGAGACTGACGACTTCCCTGCTCTCGCGCGGCGCGTGCAACGATTCGGCGGCGACACGCCACTGGTCGCGCAGGCGAGCGGGCGCGCGACTTTCAAGCTTGCAGCCGGAATCCTTCTGCACTTGTGCCACGAAGACCCCGCGCACTGGGGCCTCGGCCTGATCCGCTGCACCGGCTCCGGGCCGCACTTGCGAAAGCTGCATGCGATCACCGGTTCGTTCCGCGAACTCGCGGCCTCGCCCGAGTCCTTTGCCGATGAGGCGGCGGTCTACGCGCGCTTCAACCTTGACTACATCGAGCCGGAGTTACGCGAGGGCCGCGACGAGATCGAGCGCGCGGGCTCCCACTCGCTTCCCACGCTGGTGACCGCAGCAGACATCATGGGCGAGCTGCATGCACACTCCACCTCGAGCGATGGGGCGCATTCAATCCAAGACATGGCGGGGGCCGCGCGCGACCGCGGCTACCGGTACCTGGGAATGACCGATCATTCCCAAAGCCTGAAGATCGCGCGCGGCGTGAGCGTCGCCGATTTGTGGGCGCAGATTCGCTTCATCGACAACCTCAATGAGCGGCTCGCGGATTTCCGCATTCTGAAGTCGAGCGAGGTAGACATTCTTGAAGACGGATCACTCGACTATCCGGATGATCTTCTCGCCGAACTCGACTACACGGTCTGCTCCATTCATTCTCGTTTTGGACTCGGGCGAGACGCGCAGACCGAACGAATTCTGCGGGCGATGGACAACAAGCACTTCAACATTCTCGGCCACGCAACGGGGCGGCTCTTGTTGAAGCGGCCCGGCTACGAGATCGACATCGGGCGACTGGTGGATCACGCGAAACAGGCGGGCTGCTTCTTCGAAATCAATTCGAGCCCGGATCGTCTGGATCTTTCAGCCGAATACGCGCGAATAGCGGCGCTTGCCGGCGTGAAAATCGCCGTCTCGACAGATGCCCACAGTACACGCGAGTTTCCGCTCATTCGGTGTGGCATTGACCAGGCGCGCCGCGCGGGCCTCGAAAAGAGCTCAGTCATCAACTGCCTGCCATGGGAAGATCTCGCACGCCTTTTCCGGCGTGCATGACGCCAGTGGCTGCCGAATTGCACATGTTCAAGCGCCTGATGCGGCGGCTTCCGCACAAGGCAGGATCTCAAATGGCAACCAGAAAATCTCATTCACACTCCCATTCGGCGGACAAGGGCAAGCGCAAAATCCACAAGGTCATGAAGGAGCACAAGGAGGGAACGCTCAAGTCCGGCAGCGGCAAGAAAGTCAAAAGCCGCAAACAGGCCGTGGCCATTGCGTTGAGCGAAGCGCGCCGATCGGGCGCGAAGATTCCGAAGAAAAAGAAGAAGTCCTGACGACGATCTTCGCGCGCCACACCGGGTTTGGCGGACATCGCTGTGCGGCAGCCCTGCCTGTTGTTCCTGCGTTGTGCGAGACGTCCCATTTCCCGGTAAGAACGCCCCGCGTGCGTGGGAACATAGAGCGGTATGCGTCTCGCCGCCATCCTTTTTCTTCCTTGTCTTGTGAGCGCGCAATTGATCCCAGCGGGCGCGCCGATTCCGAAGGGGCCGAACCCCCCGGTGGTTTTTCTCAACGGCTACCAGCTGGGATGCATCGGTCCCAGTGACTTCGCAGGCACGTTCGGCAACGCCGATAAAGTGCTGCAGGCGAGCGGAATCGCTTCGGTGTTCTTCGATAACTGCACCGTCAGTGCCGCCGGCGGTCAGCCAACAATCGAAGCGATCGGGATCGCATTCGGGAAATTTCTCGCCGCGCTGAAGTATAGCGATGGCAGTGCGGTCGCGCAGGTCGATGCCGTCGTCCACAGTATGGGCGGGCTAATCTTGCGCAGCTATCTCGCCGGGAAACTGGATGTGACCCCGGCCGCTTATGCCCCACCCGCGACGACTGGCATCCGCGAGGCCGTTTTCATCGGCACTCCGCACTTCGGATCGCCCCTTGCGCCTCGGCTCGGGAGCGACATACAAACGGCGGAGATGTCGCCCGGCAGCCAGTTTCTCTTCGACTTGAACACGTGGAACGGAGGAGTGGACGATCTGCGCGGCGTGGACGCGCTGGCGATCGCTGGGTCAGGCGGCACGGGCCTGGAATCGGGCGGAGGACCCGGGTTCGACGATGGCGTCGTCGCGCTGACGAGCGCCTCGCTTGGCTTTATTCCATCCGTTCCAAAGGGGCGCACGCGCGTCGTGCCTGGGTGCCATACAAACATTTCTCTGCTTTACCTTGCGGGAGCATGTGCGGATGGGACGCCTCCGATAGCGGTGATCACGGACGCCAGCAATATCGTGGGGCAGATTGTGACCTCGTTTCTCACCGGAACCAACGCGTGGCAATCGTTGGGTCAGGCGATTGAAGATAATGCACTGGCCTCAACGAACGGCGGCGTTTACCTGCAATTTCAGGATTCAAAGGGCATAGCGCAGAATGCACCGGCGACAATTCCGAGCAGTCTGACGGCGTCGAAGTCGAATCAGGTGCTGTGGAGTGAGAAGCTCGCTGCCGGAGGTCCCGTGACATTTTCGTTTACGCCGAATCCAGTAACATTCACGCCGGCTGCCGGAACTATCACACCACTGATCTCAAAACCGGGACCCGTGATCCGCGGCGCGGTGCCGGCGGGCGGCGCGGTGTTCCCTCTCGATGTCGCGCCGGGCGCCTATGTCGCGATCTACGGGAGCGCGCTTGGGGGGAGCACCCTTGTCGCGCCGGGCCCGAACTTCCCCACGCAGCTTGGCGACGTGCAAGTGAGCGTCAATGGCACGGCGGCGAAGGTGCAGTTCATCAGCGCGGGGCAGATCAACATGATCTGGCCAGATGCCGCGCCGGGGCTGACGAAGCTGACGGTCACCAACGCGGCAGGTTCCTTCACGACGAACGTGATTGTGCAGCCCACGGTGCCCACCGTCTTTACTTTTGACGGCACGGCCGCGGCTGCGGAGAATGCGGTGACCGGAGCGTTTGTAAACGCGAGCGCGCCGCTGGTCTCCGGCAGCGACTACGTTGCTTTGTTCCTCACCGGACTCGGCGAGACGACGCCCAAAAACGGGCTCGATTACGCAAACATTCAGCCGGAAGTGACGATCGGCGGCAAGGCATGCACCGTACTCTATGCCGGGCGCGTTTACGGCGTACCCGCTCTCGATCAAATCAACTGCCAGATTCCCGGCGGGCTCTCCGGGACGGCCGTCCCGGTGGTGGTGAGCGCGAATGGGCGGACCGCGAATACAGTAACCCTGAACATCAAATAACAGTGCTGGCGAACGCCGTCCCCATAAATGAAAGCTATTCCTGACTTCGCTATCATAAACGGGCGTTATGATTAATCAATGGAGTTAAGCACGCTCCGTGTGTTCATGACGGTGGCCAGCGAGCGGAGCTTTTCGCGTGCGGCTGAAAAACTGGAGCGCACCCAGCCCGCGGTTTCGCTGGCACTGCAGCGGCTCGAGGCAGAACTGGGCGAAAAGCTGCTCGACCGTTCGGCCAAAGACGTGGTCTTGACGGACGCCGGCCGCACCGTGCTCGAATACGCGAGGCGCTTCCAGAACCTCGAATCCGAACTGGAGAACTCCATCGCGGAATTGCGCGACCATTCGGCAGGGCGGCTGGTCATCGGGGCTAATGAGTCGACTGGCCTTTACTTGCTGCGCCATATCCAGCGCTACCGGCGCATGTTTCCAAAGGTGCAGGTACAGGTAAGGCGGAGCTTTTCGAGTCGCATCCCGGCAGAGATCGTGGATGGTAATCTCGAGCTCGGCGTCATCAGTTATCAGCCCCGGGATGACCGCCTGCAATCCCGCGTCATCTTCACCGATTCACTGGCCTTCGTGGTCTCGCCAAAGCACCGGTTGGCCAAACGCAGCGTGGTTTCCCTGAATGAACTCGGCGACGAAACCTTCATCGCGCACAATGTGCTTTCGCCTTACCGCGAGATCGTGCTGCGCGTCTTTCAGGAACAAGGCGTGCGCCTCAAAATGGATATCGAGATGCCGACTGTGGAGATGATCCGATGGATGGTCGAGGAGAATCAGGGCGTGGCGTTTCTGCCGCGAATGTGCGTCCAGCAGGAGATCGCGGAAAAGAGGCTGATGGCGGTGCGGGTTCCGGAGATCGAAGTCGAACGCAAAATCTGGCTGGTGCAGCCGGCGCGGCGCGCCGTGAGTTATGCGGCCGACGCGTTCTTGAAACAAATCATCGGGGGCGCCGCATGAAAGGGTTTGGAATGGCCGTCGTAGCGGTGCTGCCGCTTTGTGCGCAGACGCCGGGCCCGCTGGCATCCGAAGCCAAATTCCCGTGGACCGTTGTGCGCGACAACCTGATGAAGATGGCGCAGAAGATGCCCGCGGAGAATTACACATTCAAGCCGGCGGCCGGGATCGAAAGCTTCGGGCAGCGAATGGCGCACATCGCGGGCGCCAATCTGAGCATCTGCGAGGGGATCAGGAACAGCGATCGGCAAATGCGTCGTCCTGAGGGCGCGCGGCCCAATCCGGCTTCGAAAGACGAGATGCTCGCGCTGCTCAAGCAGGCCGCCACGGCGTGCGATGCGGTATTCGATTCGCTCAGTGACACCGCCGCGCTCGAGAAAATCAGTTCGCGGCTGGGCGGCCCCTTCCCACCCGAGGCGACGCGAACGAAGCTTTCGACCCTCTACAACATGATCCGTCACTCGAATGAGATGTATGGTTACATGTGCGTCTACCTGCGGCTGAAAGGGATTGTGCCGCCGTCGAGCGCGCCTGAGTAAACAATGTCCGTTGCGGTTTTACTCTTCGGCGCGCACCCCGATGACGTGGAGTGGGGCGTCGGCGGAATTGCTCTTCTGTTACGAGAGCGTGGCGTTTCCTTTTCAATCGTCGATCTGACCGAGGGCGAAATGGGCTCGCGCGGCACTGTGGAACAACGCCGGCGCGAAGCCGGAACGGCCGCGGAATCTCTCGGCGCGGCAAGCCGCGAAAACCTCGCGCTGCCGGACTGCGGACTTGTTGATTCGCCCGAGACACGCCGCGTTGTGGCCAGCGCTATCCGCTGCCATCAGCCAAAGCTCGTGATCGCCCCGTTTTGGGAAGACCGGCATCCCGATCACGCCGCCGCCGGCCTGATCACGCAGAACTCCCGGCTGTTCTGCGGCCTGAGCACGGTCGAAGATCCGAATCCGCCACACCGGCCCGAGGCATTCCTGTTCTACCCGATCCACAAATTCCACCCGTCCACGTTCGTGGTCGATACGTCGGGGGTCTTCGAGCGCAAGCTGGAGCTGATGCAGATTTATCAGTCGCAGTTCGGCGAAAAAGTCACGGGCGAGTTTCTGCTCCGGCTGGAAGCCCGCGATCGCTATTATGGTTCCCTCATCGGCGCGCGGTACGGGGAGCCGTTAGTGGCCGATCAGCCGATGGCGATCGGAGGCGTCGACGCTCTGCTGACAATGCTCGAATAGATGATGCGGATTATCCGGAAAATTCTCCTGGCGGTGCTTGCAGCCGCGGCCGTGTTGTATGCGGCGGATTTTATCTATGCGCGACTCCGCAGGGCTCCTTTCGCGGATGTGCAGATCGAGCGCTTCCTCGCGATCGCGGAGCATTTCAACAAGGTGTCTTATGAGCGCACGGATCCCGTGACCGAACGCTGTGTCTATGCGCTGTTTCCGCAGTATGGATATACGCCATGCTGGTATCTGACGCGGCATACAGTGCGTTTTGTGAAGATCGGTTGAAACGCGCGAATCAGCGCGCGGATAAGGCGCGAGCATACCGCATCTTGATCCGGCTGGAATTGATCCAGAACGTCCGGCCCGGGAAATACCCGATGAGACGGGTATTTTCGCCGCCCCTATATCGTGGCCCGGATCACCGGCTCCGCATCGAGATCCGCGATGTGGCGAATTGGCTGGGGTGCAGGCCAGGCCGCGCCGTCGCGACCATGACGGGGCAACCCGCATCCAACACTTACCGGGGTGTTAAGATTTTGGTGGGCGCGCAGAGGCTCCGGGTCGCGCGTCTGGTGTAGCGCAAAAAGGGGGCGCAACGGATTCGACGGGAATGAATCGTGGTGGAGAGGCGTGCCGGGTTCCGAGCTCCCGTAAAACGATCGGAAAACCAAAACTGCCAACAACATGCAGTTTGCTTACGCTGCTTAATTAAAAATTAAGTGAGCGTCGCTCCGGCCGGTCAGCCCACGGGCCGGTTAGTGAGCGTCATTAAGTGGGATAGGGTGCAGGCTTCTGTCCGTAGCCGAGACCCGAGATCAACCGGGCCAGGCGCGGCGCTGCTTTTGCTGGTTTCGATGCGCCGGCCGAAATCAAAAAATCAGCTACGCACGTAGGCTCTTCATTCCGGGCATTTTCGGACGGGGGTTCAACTCCCCCCGCCTCCACCACTTTCGGGGCTTACGTTGACTGGTTCTACATCGGGGCTTTCCGGATGCCATGCGCCAAGACAGACCCAGCCAGGCAACCAGGACGGCGAGCCGATTATCCATGTCCTTGTTCGACCGAACCGTGGCACATTAATTTGCATTGCCAGTGAATTCGTAGACGATAGTCTTCGCATCCGTGACTTCTTTGCAAACGAGATTAACATTCCATGTGTTAGCCGTATGCACCTGACTGTATACTTCGGCGCCCTGAGTATGCCCGGAGTCGTTCCAATGTCGGAGAAGATATGTATCACCGTTCCGACAACTGACACCCGATTCATGCTGATGACGGTCGGCGGCGAGGTTGCCACACCCGGCGCTGAACCTGCGAATCACAAGATAGGCATTCAGATTCAAAACGAAGCCCAGCAATGTTAGCTATCAACGAATTTCGTGCACGGCTAATTCAGCACGAATCCAGGGAAGTGCTCGGCAACCGGCGTCAAGTACACGAAACCGAAGCGCTTTCGGAGCGCCTCATTTCCAGCCACACATGACAGTTCTTGAACCTGGCAACGGCGTTCCTCGTGATTTGACACCGATGGGCAACCGGTTTCGGCAGACTCTTAGCGACCTTTGACGAGTTCGTAATCGACATCAGCCAGAGAGACTCCCGGATTCAGAACTGGCAAGCGCACCTCTCCAGAAATGGAGGGTCCTGACGTAGACCACTATTCATCCGCGCTTGGTTACGAATCGAGGAGTTTTTGGGGCGATGTCCCTTTGACAACCTGCGCCAGCTTCCAACCCAAATTGACAGCATCCTGGAGACCGATGTTGAGGCCGTGGCCACCCACCGGTGGATGCACATGCGCAGCATCGCCGGCCAGCAGGACTCGTCCGTCGCAATATGCCGCCGCCTGTCGAGTCATGTCCGTGAAACGGGAGATCGAGGTTGGACTATGGATTAGACGGCCCGGTAGACGGCAATGAGCGCTTCACTGGCATCGCGCAGCGTCGGCTCGCCTCTTTCGGCGGCCAGTTCTTGTTCCACCACCACAACGCCCACCTTCCGGCCATCCCCCAGCTTGCTGATCGCGTGGGTGCCCATGGCATCGTGGCGGAAACCCCAGTCGGGCTCCTCAGACATTTCGGCCTCCGCGATCAACCAGCTCGTCTCCGGATCGCATCCGGGGAACGCAATACCGGCTGCCTTGCGGATTACACTGCGCCCTCCATCGCAGCCGACGAGATATTGCGCTCGCAACGAGTTGCCGCCGGACAGCTCGATCTCGACTCCGGCGTCGTCCTGGGCGAAGCCGATCACTTCACGTTTCCGATAAATCCGCGCCCCAAACTCGCCGGCCCAGGCGGCCAGAAGACGCTCAACGTGGATTTGGCCCAGTCCGAGCACGTAGTTGTGGCGGGTCGGGAGGTCACTCACATCCAGCGGGACCCGGAAGTGCACGCACTTGTGCAGTCGTCCCTGCAAAAGGAATCGGCCGGCGATTCCACGCTGATCGAGAATCTCGATCGAGCGGAATGCAGACCGCGCGCGCACGCCCATCAGGTTTTGGCTGGCGCGCTGCTCGATGATGGCGACGTCGACGCCGGCCAGTGCCAACTCGCCTGCCAGCATCAGGCCGGTCGGACCTCCTCCGGCGATCGCGACGGCGTGGCCGGTTATCGGCGTACTCCGAAAGTCCATGTCGTCCCTCCCATTTCCAAGGTTCTGGCTTCGGTGGGCATTTATCCGGCATGACCGGGGTCTGGCCGCAACGGCCCTGCGCATTGGAAAATAGAAGCAGAAGTGCGGAGCGGAGCGCGAGTACGTCGCCATTGCCGGAACCATACATTGGTTGCGGCCCGCCGGCCTTTCCAGCGATTATGATGCAAAGGCAAGCGCAACGAGCACCCAACATGAAGCCAAAGAACACCATCTGCCTCTGGTTCGATAAGGACGCGCAGGACGCGGCCCGCTTCTACGCCGCCACCTTCCCGGATAGTCACGTTACCGCTGTTCACGAGGCGCCCGCCGATTTTCCCGGCGGAAAGAAAGGCGATGTGCTCACGGTGGAATTCACCGTGGTGGGCATTCCCTGTCTCGGTCTCAACGGGGGCCCAACCTTCAAACACACGGAAGCTTTTTCCTTCCAGATCGCGACCGACAGCCAGGAAGAGACGGACCGCTACTGGAACGCGATTGTCGGCAATGGCGGCAAGGAAAGCGACTGCGGCTGGTGCAAAGACCGCTGGGGCCTTTCCTGGCAGATCACCCCGCGCGCCCTCACCGACGCGATGGCGGCGGGCGGCGCCGAAGCGAAGCGCGCCTTTGAGGCCATGATGACGATGAAGAAAATCGACATCGCCGCTATTGAAGCCGCGCGGCGGGGTTAGGTCCTGGGTTAGGTCTTGGGTTAAGTGCTGGGTGAACTCCGGATTAACTCGCCGTCCGTTAAGCGAGCGTATGAACGCGCCTCGTGCTATCGCGCGGGAGCCGGCAAACGAAACCGGCCCGTCGCTCCGTTGACACTAAGCGTGGCATCTGCGTAAGGTCGCGCACTCGAGACTCCGGGAGGATATTCAAAGTTCACCTGGTCGATAATCAGACCCGGCGCGCCCCCACAGTAGGTCACCAAAGCCGCGATGCCGCCGATTGTGAGTTCGCAGGACGCATCGCCCCCGAGCACCTGGAGAGGCGCGAGCAAACCGCTGAATGCGGAAGCAACCCCGTCCTGTTGCAAACCCCCTTTGGGCCCCAGGCCATTCGCCCAGAGCTGATACGTCTTCCCCGGCTCCGCGGCGCACTCCGAATTTTCACAGCCGGGGCCCGTCATCCACGCGATTCCGTTAGTAGTGTCCTCAATGAACATCGACGGAGATACACTTGCCGCGACCGTGATGGTCTCGGTCGCGCTTGCGGCTCCATTCCGAATAACCTGTATCTTCACCGCCGGTCCGGGAACGGTTTCCCATGGAATCTGAAAATTGATTTGATCCGGCGATACGTAGTAGAGGGGCGCGGCAACTCCATTTACCGTCACACTAACGCCGCCGACCGCGGTCATCAGGCTGCCGTTTGTCTCCGTGGCATTTGCGTAGACTTTATCGGCAAGGTTCGAGCCGGATACGACGGCCAGCGCTCCGGGCGCAACGGCGCCGAGATAAGATGCCGCATTCACCACGCTGGAGGGCAGAATTCCCGGCGTCTGCGCGGGAAGCGTGACAGCCTGGTAGACCCGCACGTAATCGACCAGCAGATCCTGATTCGGAAAGGGCTCGTTCGGATCGGGTGTGCCCAGGAAAGTCGTGGGTCCACCGATCGCAACATTCAGCAGGAGGAAGAAAGGTGCGTTGAAGACCCACTGATCGCCGGCGGAAAGGGATGCGGGCGTGATGGTCTTGTACGCTGTGCCGTCCAGGGAAAAAGTGACGGCGTCCTGTGACCATTGAATGGAATAGACGTGATAATCGTCGAACACCGTCGCCCCGAACGGCAGCGTGATCGCCGCTCCATCTCCGTAAGCGGCCGAACTGCCCGGACCATGGATGGTGCCATTATTGAGCGTGGCGTTGTTCTGGTAAGTCCCGTAATTCTCCATGATGTCGATCTCGCCGCAGTAGGGCCAGTCGAGCAACCCGAAGCCTTGCCCCAACATCCAGAAAGCCGGCCAGACTCCCTTTGCGAAGGGGAGCTTCATGCGCGCTTCGATCAGACCGTATTGCCAGTTCATATTGGCCGTGCCGCTCGAGGCGCCCCCGGCCCCCGTCTGCAGCCGGCCGGATGTATAGTTCCCCTCGCTATCGCGGATGGCGCGAATTACCAGGTTTCCGTTCCCGTCCTGGAAGACGTTCCGGGTCGAATTCGTATACGTCTCGATTTCGTTCCCATAAACGCCAGACCCCAGATCGTAATTCCATTTGGTCGCATCCGCTGGCGTTCCGGCGGGCTCGTTGAACTCGTCGCTCCAGACCAGTTGCCAGTTCGTCTGGGCGGCGGCCATGAAACCTGGTCCCAAATACACCACCGCCAGGAGCGGAATGAGAATTCGCATGCGGTATAAAGTACGTCATTTTGCGGATGGCGCACGTAATGCAGTTCACATTCCAACTTGCAGGTGCGCAGACTTCCGCGTCAAAAAGATAGTTATTTAACCTTTGGCGTGAAGTCGGGCCCGTTTAAATTGATATGCAAAGCACGAAAGCCGTGCTACCTTCAGGTCGGCCGGCTAATCACGGGCTACGAACCGTTGTGTTAATCGGCGCGAATGCCATCGCGCCGCGGCCCGGTTTCCGCGGCGCGCACTCTGTTGGGAACAGCCCATCCCGGGTTTCGCACAGCCAACGGCTTCGGCTGGAACACCGATTTCCAGCCTCGCAGCGCATGCCGCTTCAACCTGCGTAAGGCCGGCAACAGTGTTGTAAAGCTGATCGCCGCCAGCCCGGCAAGCAATGTGATCGTCACGATGTCCCACAAGGGGCGGCGATTGTACAGTCCCGGCCAGTCCATCACGTGCAGTCCGTAATAGAACCAGCGATTCTCGCGATCGCGCTTGTCGAACTTCACCATCTGCCCCAGCGCCGGCGTGAAATACAGCCACGTCTGATTCGCGTCGTTGTAGCGCACCCGCAACACAGGCAATACGTAAGCAGGCTTGTGCCGGCCCAGTTCGAACGACGTCGTCGTCTGGTGATAGTAGTCGTCGTAACTCGTCAACCACTCCCGGTCGATGACAGGCGCGTTCGGCATCGCTTCGCGTGACGCCTGCTCCATCGCCTCCTTGCTGAACGACGTGGTGGCGCCGTTCTCCGGATGACGAATCGAGACGAACACGTGCGGGTTGTCCTGCGGGAGATTCACCATGTTGATGGAGTTGTTCGTTGTCCAGTGCGCGGCCTCCTCTTTCGTTGCCGGCGGCCGGTAAGCAAGAAAGTACGGCTCGCCCCGGAACTGGATGAGTTCGACTTCCTTTGGCGCGAATCTTTCCTGAATCGTGCCGATCGCGTTCCGCAGGCTCTCGATTGCAACCGATTGCAGATCCAACGGTCCGCCCGTGATGGCGCGCGCCATGTCCCTGGTCAATGTCGATCGTGGAGAAACGGCGGGATTCCCCATGATGAAGCCCTCGCCGTTACTCTCCACGCGCTTGGCCACTTGCGACCACGCCGGCACCGGGAAGGTGGTGATGGGGATCATCCCGCTGAGAATCCATGAGATCGAGAACAAGCCGAAGAGAAGGCCCGCATAGTGGTGCCACTTCATCCAACCCGAATACGGCGTATACGAGAGGACTCCCTTGTGGCGAAATCGCGGCTTTAGGGCCACCCGCCAGATTCCGAGCACGACACCACTCAACGCCATAACCATGGCCGTCCATGCGATGAAGTCCAGCAGCGGCGTCCACCAGGTGCGCTGCCGAAAGAAGAACAGGTTGTGCAGAACGTATCCGGCAATCGCGAGAATGCGGCCGCGGCGGTCGGTTTCCTGAATGATGTCATTACTCCTTTCAGAGACGTAAAACTCGTGGCCCGCGGCATCGTTCATCGCGATGCGATGCAACGGAAGAAACCCTGCGAGAGTAGGAATCCTCGTGAACTCATCGGGGCTTTCCAAATACGCGTCATAGGTCATGGTTGAGGCATACTCTGGAGCGAATCGCTTCAGGAACTCCAGAGCCTGCTCACGGCCCATAGGTGGCAGCACCTCACCGGTATCGGCATAGACCGTCGTCCAGTTGCCTATGCTGTTTTTCGTAATCCGGTAGACAGGCCGGCCCGCATACATGGACAATCGCACTCGATAAGGTTTGATGCCCTCTTTCGCGGCCGCCTGCGCCGGCGTCACTGCCACAGTCGAAAAGTCGATAGCCTGAAGCCGGAGCAGGCGCTCTCCCGTCGTGATTTGCGGGTGCCCGTAATACATGAGGACGACGCCCGAGAGTGTCCAGACCAGAAACATCACAAGGATGCCGATGCCCAGCCATCGATGCGAATAGATGAGGAGCTTGCGCCAATCGAGCAATTTGCGAATGTGCATGTTGTCTTCCCGCGGCGATTTTCAGGGTAAGTCTATATCACGGCGGCGCAACATTGAATGGCCGGTTCCCGGTATATACTTCCCAAAGGCCAATCGCCAAAGGAGTCTTTATGCGCCGGTTGTTACGCCTTCTTCCCCTCGCCTCTCTCCCCTGTCTAACCCTGATCCTCACCGCTGCTTCGCTGCCCACCTCGCCGAAACCGGAAGACGTCGGCCTCTCCGCCGAGCGTCTGCAGCGCATCCACCAGATGATTCAGCGCCACATCGACGCCGGCGACATAACCGGCGCCGTCACGCTCGTCGCGCGCAAGGGCCAGATTGCCTGGGTCGACGCGGCCGGCGTGATGGACCTCGACACCAAAGCTGCGATGAAGCGGGATTCGCTCTTCCGCCTCGCTTCCATGACCAAGCCCGTGATCGGCACGGCCATGATGATGATGCTCGAAGAAGGAAAAGTTTCGCTCAGCGATCCCGTCTCGAAATTCATCCCGGAGTTCAAGAACATCAAGGTTGGGATTCTCCAGGCGCCCGGTGGCCGCGGCGCCGGCGCGGCGCCGCCAAAATACTATACGGTGCCCGCCGATCGTGAGCTCACGATAAAAGAGCTTCTCACGCACACTTCCGGACTGGTCGCCGGACCAATGGGGCAGGCCGCCGTTGCGCCGCTTCGCCGCAAGCCGGAAGAAACGCTCGCCGACTTTATCCCGCGCCTCGCCCAGACCCCTCTCGAATTCCAGCCGGGCGCGCGCTGGATGTACAGCGCCTCCGACGGCTTCGACCCGCTCGGCCGCATCGTCGAGATCGCTTCCGGCAAACCCCTCAACGTTTTTCTGAAAGAGCGCATCTTCGATCCGCTCGACATGCCGGATACCCACCACTACCCGACCGACGCCCAGATGTCACGCCTGGCCAGCGTTTATCAGAAGCGCGACGGCAGCCTCGCAAAAACACCGCTGGCTCAGTCGCTCTCCATGTCGAGTAAGGTCTACTTCGCCAGCGGCGGCGGCCTTATCTCGACAGTGGACGACTACTCTCACTTCGCGCAGATGCTTGCCAATGGCGGCGAACTCTACGGCCATCGCCTGCTGAGCCCGCGCACCGTGAAGCTTATGGCGTCGGTGCACATTCCCGATACGCTCCCTGGCCGGGCGCCCGGCGAGGGCTTCGGACTCACGGTCCGCGTCGTTCAGGACGCTCTGGCCGGGAACATCCGCATCTCCGGCGGCAGTTTCGGCTGGAGCGGAGTCTACGGCACCCACTTCTGGGTTGACCCCAAAGAAGAAATCGTCGCCGTGATGATGTGCCAGACCTCCGTCGGCCCGATGCGTAACGAATTCGAAAACGCCGTCATGCAGGCGATCGTCAAGTGAAGTCAGTTGGCCGGACAGGCGTACGCATTGTCGCTGCAACCGGAATCGACGCCACTGACGAAATCGAAATTCTGTTGGCCCGCCTGTGCCTGACCTGAGGACCGCCAGAAGCTCCAACCCGATCCGTTCCAGGTCCGCGCGCTGATATCGATCACGCCCTGCATGTTCTGGACGATCCCCGGCGGAATCGGCATGCTGAAGCTGCCGTCTGGATAAACCGGCGCGGAGGCCACCTCGCCGAGAGTGCCTGACGATCCGCTCAGCACGCCTGTCGCGACCGAGCTGTTGTCGGGTGTTGAAAACGTGCCGCTGATTTCTACCGGCGTGTATTGCCTGGCGATACTCTCGACGTAATCTTCCCCGCTCTGACGCGCCATTTCCCTGGCATGGTCTGTCAGCCACGATGCGGATTTTTCGGAGAAATCCAGAACGTCATTGTAAACCTGCGTTCCATAGGGGAATCCCTCGGCATCGAATTTGGTTGCGATTTGCTCCGCCCCCAGATCCAGTCCTGTGGTAATCGCCCAATCGAACGCCTCCTCGGCCGCCTTATTTTCGATTTCGCGATTGAATTCGCGCCGGACCTCGTCGGGCACGCCGGCCTGCCCCATCATCCAGCGCGCCGCGAACTGTCCCAGCACCTGGGTTCCCATCGCGACAGTTTCGGACTCCGCCACAACTTCAAGCACTTTGGCTTCAGGCGCGACGACAGCGCCGGCGAGGAGCGTTACCTTCGCAGCGACCTTCATCGAGTGCACGGTCTCATCCACCGACTCGCTCATCGCTTCCGCACCCGCCTGTTTGATAGCATTCCAGGTCTCCTGCAGACGCGCATAGGGGGT
>Ga0134125_10000337_pt1 | contig 64655 bp, 67 predicted proteins | sample KB31751_FD_96464 | JGI IMG/M metagenome (GOLD analysis project Ga0134125, IMG submission 96464) | Terrestrial soil microbial communities with excess Nitrogen fertilizer from Kellogg Biological Station, Michigan, USA - KB3-175-1 | ecosystem: Environmental > Terrestrial > Soil > Unclassified ... | reverse complement strand
GTCCCGATAAGGCATAATCGCAATAATCAAAGAAATACTCAAAAATACCGCTATAAAGACAAGCCTTTTGTAACTAAAAATCAAAAAGATAGCTTATGAAATTGCTTAACTTAATGACATTGGCCTTAAGCTCGGGGCCGGTATCCCTGCCTGCGGCAGGCAGGCGCTGCCATCGATAACGCATGTGATGATGGTGATGAATTATGGACTTAAATGGTTTTTTTTACCCACTATTAGGTAACGAATGTGATATTACCGGCAAATGCACCTCCGCCATCATGCACCTCGCGCTGCCGCCGCCGATAGCTTCGATCGTGCTGATATCCGTATACAGGAGTTTGCCGTACTTTTGCAGTGTGGCTTTTTGATCATTGTCGAGCGAATTAAAAGCAGCGCGCGACATGACGATCAAAGTTTCGCCCGACTTGTTTTTAACCTCAAGCATATTGCCGGCAAACTGGTTCATTTGTTCAAAAGAAATTTCGACAATCTGCTTTTTTGTTGCCGTGAGCGATTCCTTCACGACGATCTTTTCGTGGGGATTGGCAATACAATCCATGCAAATAACGGCAAACCCGCTGCCTAAGCACATCAATACGTTGGTATGATAAATGGCCCGGCCCTTTTCATCAACGGCGTCGAAGGTAATTGGCCGATAACCTTCTTCTTCGCAAAATAATCCGAGCACTTCCCGGTCGGTGCGCGGTGAGATACAGGCATAGACTATTTTGTTTTCGCGGTCAGGCACCATGCTGCCCGTGCCTTCCAAAAATTTGTCTTCGAACTCAAACCGGCTAAGGTCAATAACGTGTTTTACCGAAAATTGATTTTCCAGCCGTGATATAATATCCTCGCGGCGCTCCAGCCGCCGGTTTTCGGCGTGCATGGGATATAAAAATACGGTACCATCGTCGTGAAACGATACCCAGTTGTTCGGAAATATCGCATCGGGTTTATGGGGCTCGGCGGTATCGTTAACAACAATTACTTCCACGCCGTTTGCACAAAGCGTTTTCACCATCCGGTCAAACTCCAGTTGCGCCTGCTTATTAATATCGTTTGCAGATATCGGCTTTTTTTGAAAGACATTGCTCGCGGCGGTTTCCTCGTTAAATCCGAAATTGGCCGGCCGTATCATTAATATATGACTTGTTGATTGGTTCATTTGTTTATTAGTTCACTGGTTCATTAGTTCATTAGTTCACTGGTTCATTAGTTCATTAGGTCATTGGTTCATTAGGTCAATTGTTATAAGGCATTTGCTGATCAGTCAATCAGACACCAATGAACTAATGAGCCAATGAACCAATTATTATGTCCGATCCCGCAGCAGCGGCATGCTCATGCAATGAAACCCGCCACGCGCGCGCGACAGCTCCGACGACGGCATTAAAATCAACGTGTCCTTCATCTTTTGCGGATCAGCTTCACCGTTTTCAAATTGCTGAAGCAGGTCTTTAACGTCTATTACTTCAAATCCATGCTTTTTAAAGGCATCAATGGTTTTGTCATTCCGGTCGTAGCCAAGTACCACACCCTCCTTCAGCGCCAGCAGGTTGCATGAGTCCGTCCATTGTTCGCGGGCATCAAACGGAAAAGTGTTATTGCCGGAATAAATAAATTTTGTTTTCTTTTTACTTTGCAAATCGTTTTCGCTGATATCGGTCAGCAATGCTTCGATCGTATCGAAGGTTTTGGGTTTTTTCTCCTTTTCAAACTGTACAATTTCCACCCTGTCTTTGTTTTTTTTATCGGCAAACCATGCTATGGGCTGGTGTTTGCCGATATGCGGTTCCGTTATGGCAAGCGAGCGCAGCAGTATCCACATATTGCGTTTCACCTGGGTAAAAATGGTATCGATGTGCATATAGTCCCGCTTATGCGGGATCTTTACGATGCTCACTTTTTTCACCACTTTGTTTTCAAAAAGCAGTTTGATGGCCTCGTTCGCGCCGCTTACGGATGTACGTTCGCTGCAGCCGATAACCAGGTGCTGCGGACTAACGATCATAACGTCGCCGCCTTCCAAAGTCGTTTTTTCTCCGTGATCCTCGCCGGGGCGTAAAAAATACTGCACGGTCTCGGGAATTTCGAGAATATTATCACGATAGGCGGCAAACAAGGGATGATTGAAAAATATATACCGCGCCAGCAAAGTTTCGCGCGCACGGGCTTTCTTAGCCGGTTTATTTAATAACATGTAGTTGTTAACAGCAACGCCAATATCTCTCGAAAATATGAGGTTTGGAATAGGGGCGAAGATCATTTCCTGGTCATTTAACGACCCCGATATAATGATCTTGGCCAATTCGGCCGGCTTAGTATCGATCAGCTTATGCTGTAAACGGTAATTGCAGCCTTCGATGGCGCACACAGCCGCAACCAGTTTTTTACGTGTATCGGCATTTTGTAAAATATTTTCGAGCAGTGTTTGAATTTCAATAACCTTAGCCGAAGAATGGAAATTTTTATTGTCGGGTTTATAAAAAGCCCGTTTACTTTCCGGCAGGTCAATATCCTTTAACTTTCCTTTTATTTTACCCGGATCCAAAAAATAGAGCAGCAGTTTAACGTAATAGTCGTATTCGTTTTTACGGATGGTTTCGAGGTGTATAATGTCTTCGAAAAGCCAGTCTTGCGCTTTTGACGGCACCACTTTTCCCAGGCCACTGTCCGGGCTGTGAATTAATAAGGCGCGCAGTGCACCAATCTCGGACGTTACATCGATTTTAAAATCATTATCCTTTAAGATCATAAGCAGGTTTACAGAAGAACAAAGTTACTGATTTAGTCCCGATCGCTATCGACAGGGTTTTCATCACTTCTTTATAATCCTTAAATCAAGCAAACGGCGAAACCTTCTTGAAAGCCGCTGAAAACAAGCAACTCGTGAAAAATCATTTCCATCAACGGTACAGACAATCACGGTTCGCACATCAACGAAATCAACTAATCATTCTAATCAACGGTACAATTTAATTAATTTTGGCGGATGGATTTTATGATCGAAGCCGCCCGCAAAGCGATAAAGCACTTATATAATACAGATATCGCCGCCGCGGACATCAGCTTGCAGGAAACCCGCAAGGAATTTGAAGGACAAATCACCCTGGTTACTTTCCCTTTCACCAAATTTTCAAAAAAATCACCCGAGCAAACCGGGAACGAGATAGGCGCCTGGCTTCAAACAGAATTAAAGGAAGTTGCGTCATTCAACGTGATCAAGGGTTTTTTAAATATTTCATTTACCGATCATTACTGGATAGATAAGCTATACAACGAAATTTTGCCCGAAAATTTTGCCCGGTTTAAACCCCGGGGCGAAAAGATTATGGTCGAATATTCTTCGCCCAACACCAATAAGCCGCTGCACCTTGGCCATGTCCGTAATAATTTATTGGGGTATTCTGTCGCCGAAATTTTAGCCGCCGCAGGTTACGAGGTAATAAAAACTAACCTGGTTAACGACCGCGGCATCCATATCTGCAAATCCATGCTGGCCTGGCAAAAATTCGGGAACGGCGAAACGCCCGAATCCTCCGGGCTAAAAGGCGACCACCTGGCGGGCAAATATTACGTGCTTTTTGATAAGGAATATAAAAAACAGGTAGATGAACTGAAGCAGCAGGGCCAAACTGAAGAGGAAGCAAAAAAGAATGCGCCTTTAATAAAAGAAGCGCAGCAAATGCTAAAGCGGTGGGAGGATGGCGACAAGGAAGTCATCGGCCTTTGGAAAACCATGAACAGCTGGGTGTATGCGGGTTTTGATGTGACCTATAAAAAGCTGGGTGTTGATTTTGATAAGTTCTATTATGAATCGGATACTTATTTATTGGGAAAAGATATCATTGAGGAAGGCCTGGCAAAAGGGGTATTCCACAGGAAAGATGATAATTCAGTTTGGATCGATCTTTCGGCCGAAGGGCTCGATGAGAAATTGGTATTAAGATCGGACGGTACGTCGGTTTATATGACCCAGGATCTGGGCACCGCGCAGTTAAAATATAACGACTACCACATGGACAGATCCATCTACGTAGTAGGTAACGAACAGGATTACCACTTTAAGGTATTATTCACCATCCTGAAAAAGCTGGGCAAAACATGGGCGGAAGGATTATATCATTTGTCGTATGGGATGGTCGACCTGCCGTCGGGCAAAATGAAATCAAGGGAGGGTACCGTGGTAGATGCGGACGACCTTGTGGCTGAAATGGAGCAGACCGCGAAAGAGCAAACTGAAGCCATGGGCAAAGTGGAAGACTTTAGTGAGAATGAAAAGCAGGTTTTATACCATACCATTGGCATGGGCGCATTAAAGTATTTCCTGTTAAAGGTGGATCCAAAAAAACGGCTGTTGTTCGACCCGAATGAGTCCGTGGACTTCCAGGGCCATACGGGGCCATTTATTCAATACACGCACGCACGTATCAGGTCGGTATTAAACAAAGCCGATTACGCGGGTCCGGGCGATCCGGGCATCGCGGCGTTTGCCGGCGTTGAGCGCGACCTGGTGCTTCTACTATCCCGGTATCCTGAAACGATTGAACTTGCCGCCGATGGATATAGCCCGGCTATTATAGCCAACTACTTATTCGAGCTGGCTAAGGCTTACAATAAATTTTATCATGAAAAATCGATCCTGCAAGCAGAAGACGGAACGACAAAGCAATTCAGACTGCAGCTTTCGGCAGCCTCGGGCAATGTGATCAGGAGGGGAATGAAATTGCTTGGGATCGAGGTACCGGAACGGATGTAGGTTACAGTTTGCAGTTGGCCGTACGCAGTTTGCACAACTGTATATGTCATGCTGTTAACCGGTAATTGTGTATACAATATATTTGTTAACCGCAAACTGCTTACTGCCCACCGCAAACTGCAAACCGCCACTGCCTACTGCTAACTGATTATCTCCAGCCGCCTCTATGCCACCTATAGCCACGGTTGGTACGCTCCCACGAGCCACGTGTCCACACATGCCCTGCCCTTGGCCTGTCCCAGTGACCGCGTACATACACATATCTGCCGCCATTCCATGTCCAATCGCCGTCTATCCAAATGGCGCCATCATACGGAGCCACAGGTCTTTCATAAACCGGTTCAACCGGCTGGTCGGCCACATAATAGCTACCTGAACAAGATGAGAAGAAAAAAGATGCCGCTATAACAAGAAGCATCCCGAATTTTGATACATTTTTCATCGGTATATGTTTTTGTTAAACAATACATATACTGACAAATGGTAAATGAAAAAGTTTATTTTTTATGCTATTTGAATTTTTCGGCGACAAGCAGGTCCTTGCTTCCGGGCGTATATGTATAAAACCCGCTGCCGCTTTTAATGCCTTTATGCCCGGCGGTTACCATGTTTACGAGTAATGGACAAGGTGCATATTTTTGATTCCCAAAACCGCCGTACAGCACATTTAAAATAGCCAGGCATACATCCAGCCCTATAAAATCAGCCAGCTGCAACGGCCCCATCGGGTGCGCCATGCCCAATTTCATTACGGTGTCTATCTCTTCAACACCGGCCACATCCTCATATAAAGTATAAATGGCCTCGTTGATCATCGGCATTAAAATACGGTTTGCAACAAAGCCTGGATAATCATTTACTTCAACCGGCGCCTTATCCAGCTGCCTTGCCAGGTCCATTATTTTTTGCGTTACCGCATCCGTGGTCGCATAGCCTTTTATAACCTCTACGAGCTCCATTACGGGTACGGGATTCATAAAGTGCATCCCGATCACGTTGCCGGGGTTTTTTGTTACCGAGGCAATCTTTGTAATCGATATGGAAGATGTGTTTGAAGCCAGGATGGCGCTTTCTTTGCAGTATCCGGTTAGCTGCTTAAACAGATTTAATTTAATATCGGGGTTTTCGGTGGCCGCTTCAATTACCAGGTCGGCATTTTTTGCCGCCGTCTCAAGATCGGTGTAGGTTTTTATATTGTTTAGCGTATTTGTTTTAACCTGCTCATCGATCGTTCCTTTTTTAATCTGCCGGTCCAGGTTGGAGGTAATATTTTGCATGGCCCGGTTGAGCGAATCCTGGCTAATATCAACCAGGGCCACACTGAACCCAAATTGCGCAAATGTATGCGCTATGCCATTGCCCATAGTGCCCGAACCGATCACTGTAATGTTTTTTATCATATCCCATTTATTATAACGACACGAAGGTTGTGAAACTTCACAATTATTCCGCATTTTTTATAAAATATCGCGGTTAAGTAATTGTTACATAATTGTTACATATATAAACTATTAAAGGATGGCATTTTTTAGACCAAAAACCAAAAGATACCATTGTTTTTTCGATCATAATATATAGTAATAGCCTATAATAAGCTTGGTCATTGCAAAGTCATTCTTAAACAATATGTCAACAATAATCGGTTGTTTTTTACCGAATTGATAAATTACAGCCTTTATTCATTAACTATTAACAAAATTAAACACATGAAGAGAATTTTACTTATGTTTCTTCTGGTAGGTGGTATTGCGCTAAGCAGTGCATACGCCCAAAGCAGAAAGATCACAGGACGGGTTACGGGTGCCGACGACGGGCAGCCACTGCCTGGTGTATCAGTTTCGGTCAAAAATACCTCGAGAGGTGTTATTACCGACAGCGATGGAAGGTTTATCATTACGGCTTCGACCGGTGAAACCATCCAGTTTACATTTATCGGCTATGTAAGCGCTACCGTGCCGGTATCTTCCAGCAGTAATTATTCGGTAAGAATGGCGCCTGATACCAAATTGCTGAACGAGGTTGTGGTTAGCGATGCATATGGTATACAGACCAAAAAGGCTTATACGGGTTCGGCCACGACAATTGGAGGGGCGCAGAACGAGAATAAGCCATTTTCCACGCCGCTCCAGGCCTTACAAGGCGAGGTGCCGGGCCTGAACGTTTCTATGAACAGCGGCCAGCCGGGCGCGAACATACAGGTTCGTTTACGCGGCGTAGGTTCAATCAGCGCCGGCTCAAACCCGTTATATGTTATCGACGGGGCGATCGTAAACACCGGCGATGTATCGAGGCTGACCACGACAACGAACGTGTTGGCAGGGCTTAACGAGGACGATATTGCAACAGTGACCGTATTGAAGGACGCCGCGGCGACAGCTATTTATGGTTCGCGCGGATCAAACGGTGTAATCGTTATCACCACAAAAAAAGGCCGCTCCGGTCAAACCCAGGTTAATTTCAGCACGGAGGTTGGTATAACGAACAACCTGGATGTCCCTATTGGGGGAAGGCCGGTTACCGCCGACCAGTTCAAAACCTTGTTTTTAGAGGGATTAGTCAATGGCGGCTTATCAGCTGCAACAATTGCGTCCTTAACAACCAGCTACGGCCTGAACGGACCAAGCAACAACTGGTACGACCTGGTAACCAGGAGAGGCCAGCAGCAGCAATATAACGTGTCGGTTTCAGGCGGCGATGACAAAACGAAGGTATTTGCATCGGCAGGATATTTTAAACAGGAGGCTACCGTGATCGGCTCCGACCTGAAAAGGATAACCGGCTTATTGAACATCGATCATAACATTAGCAAACGGGTTACATTCAGCTTTAACGGAAACGTATCAAACGTTGATCAAAATACACCATCCAACGGTGGTGCATTTGCCAGCCCTGTATTGGCCTCCTACTTCTTGAGGCCGTTCCAGATTGCGCATAACCCTGATGGCTCGTTAAACTCGTCTGTAACCGGCAACACGAACTTTAGCAGTATATATAATCCTTTATATATGGTTGCCCACGATAAGAAATACGATTCTGAAACGAGAATGCTTGGCGCAGGTACATTAAAATGGAATATCTGGGATCAGCTAAAATTCACAAGCTTCGCCTCGGTTGATTATTTGATTTTAGAAGAAAGTCAATTTAATAACCCGATCATGGGCGATGGCAGAACCGCAGGCGGCCGTGGTTTTGACGATTACACGCGGTATTTCAACTACACAGTGCGCAACCAGTTGGACTACCGCTATAATATACCTAACATCGAGGATTTCTATTTGGATGTATCCGCAGGTTACGAATCACAGAAGTCGGAAGGCTATTTCATAACTGCGCGATCAGATGGTTACCCTGCCACCCAACCGCTGTTAATTGCTTCAGCAAATGCGGCTACACCGGTTCAGGGTAATTCATCATTTTCGAATTATACATTCGATTCGTTTTATTCAAGAGCCAGCCTGAATTTTAAAAATAAATATGCATTAAGCGGGTCGTTCCGCCGGGACGGTTCCTCAATATTTGGAGCCAACCACCCTTATGGTAACTTCTATTCGGTTGGCGGTACCTGGAACGTTGACCAGGAAGATTTTTTTAAAAACCAGGGCATATTGTCCTCAGCTAAATTCCGCACATCCTACGGTATAACCGGTAATGCCCAGTTCAGCTCAACAAACAGCACGAACGGCGTTTACAACGCGCAGCCGACAGCTGGTTATGGTAGTAACTATGCAGGCAATAACGGCCAGGCATTCAGTACGCTCGGCAACCCTGATCTTACCTGGGAGTCATCGCATAAGTTTGATGTAGGAGCCGATTTTGGGTTTTTTAGAGACCGTTTAGTGTTTGATGTGGATTATTACCGCAACAACATCGATAAGCTGATCCAGAATGTCCCTATCTCACGTACCACCGGCTTCAGCACTGTTACCGCTAACATAGGAGCTATGGTTAATAAGGGATTTGAATTTGCAATTACCGGCGCCCCTATTAGGTCGAAAGACTTTACCTGGACAACGAACTTCAATATCTCGCTGAACCAAAACCAGGTTACAAAATTGTTTAGCAATCTTCCTTTTATAAACGGAAGCTTCCATGCTGAAGTTGGAAAAGACTTGTACACTTGGTACACCCGCCAGTATGCAGGCGTCGATCCCGCAAACGGAAATGCGCTGTGGTTTACGGATGTAACAAAAACCGCCACTACCTCCAACTACTCCGCTGCTGGAAGAATAGATGAGGGACAGGCCGATCCGAAAGCGTTTGGCGGGTTCAATAACACGTTCAACTTTAAAGGCATTACGTTAACAGCCGACTTTTATTACAATACCGGGAATAAGATCAATGACTCGTGGGCATTTTATTTAACGGATGGCACTAACATAACGTTTAGCAAGTACGAGTATGATTATCAAAGAAGATGGACCACACCCGGACAGATAACCGATGTGCCTAAATATGTAAACGGCGGTACCAACGCCGGGCAATCGTCGTCTTTTTCGGACAGGTTCTTATACTACGGCGATTATATCCGCTTAAAAAACCTTACCCTGGGATATGATTTGAAAAATATTCCTTACCTGAAGACGTTAGGGATTTCGAGGTTGTATATATATGGAAGAGGAACGAATTTGTGGACAAAGACCTACGACAAAAGATTGCCATTTGATCCGGAAGTGGGTATAACAGGAACAAGTAACCTTGAAGTTCCACAGGTTAAAACGTTCACTATTGGTTTAAATGTTGGATTTTAAAGTTTAAGAAAATGAAAAAACAATATATTTATTTATTATTTGCGGCAACACTTCTTGCCTCATGTAAAAAGAGCTACCTCGTTCAGGCGCCGCCTACGGCTGTGCCGATCAGCTCCTCAATTAAAACGGAAAACGATTTGGCTGATGCCGTAAACGGGATGTACTCGACCCTGCGGTCGTCATCCCTGTTCGGCCGCGATGTGCCTATGCTGGGTGATGAACTGGCTGACAATATTTATATCAGCAGCACAAATTCAGGCAGGTATCTCCAGGAGAACAATTACACATTTATTTCGACAAATGCCGAGGCATCAGATATTTATTCGCAGGGCTATTATGCTATTTTGCAAGCCAACAGGATCATCGCCTCCAATTTGGCGTCATCGGCCAACGTGAATGAATTAAAAGGAGAAGCCTATACAGTAAGGGCATTAAGCTACCTTACACTGGTTAACTTTTTTGGCACACCTTACACGGTTGATGCGACCAAGCCAGGTGTACCATTAATTACTTCGCCGACAAACCCGAGCAACCCGTTTGTAAAGCCATCGCGTAATACGGTGGCCCAAATATACACGCAGATCATAAGCGACCTTGACAGCGCGTATACGATTATGCCGGCTGCAGGTACTGCGTTACATCCAAAAAACTCGGAGTATCTAAACAACTTTGCTGCGAAAGCCATTGAGGCGCGTGCCTACTTGTATAAAGGTGATTACGCCAATGCACTTGCCGCAGCGTTAATTGTGATACAAAACGGTGGTTATACATTAACGCCTGCTGCTTCGCTTGCTGCTTATTGGGCCAACCCCGCACCCGTTTCTACAAAAGTGGAAACTATTTTCGAACTTGCATTAAACCTGGCTACCAATAATGGTACCAACGGCCTGGATTATATGTACGCGCAGGCCGGCTATGGCGACGCCCTGGTTACCCCGGCTCTTTATAACTCGTATTCGGCAACGGATGCCAGGAGAGGCCTGATCTTAACCAGCAGCCCGAGCCGCGGAGCGGTGCTCGTTAATAATAAGTATTCGAACGTGACCAATGCTGCCGACAAGGATGATTTGAAAATTATTCGTTATGCCGAAGTGCTGTTAACCGCAGCAGAAGGGTACGCGCGAAGCGGCGATAATGTGAATGGTTTGTTATATCTTAACATGGTGGCGCAAAAACGCGACCCTTCGTTTGCCGGTTATACAGACACAGGCGCGGCGCTGATCAACGATATCATCACGGAACGCCAAAAGGAGCTGGCATTTGAAGGCCTGCGTTATTTCGATCTTACACGGTTAAATGTAGCTATCGTACGCCCGCAGGTTGCCGGCACGGCGCCATCGATAGCAACGATACCTGTTGGAGATTCGCGCCGGATATTGCCGATCCCTCAGGGCGAAATTGATGCAAATCCAAATACAGCTCAAAACCCGGGTTATTGAGATCCCAAACATAGTTAATTAAAAAAGCCCCGGAAACGGGGCTTTTTTGGTATAAACCACTTCTTTGACGCTACGCCGGCAGGATGTTTTGGTTAGAAAACAGTACAATCAAACGTTAATTATCAGCGTGTTTTCGCGGGCTATGATATCGGCGATGCTGGTTTCTGACAGAATTTTTAGCGTTGCGTCGCGCACGTCCACAAACACGTCGCGGATACCGCAGGTTGTTTCCTGGCGGCATTCTTCGCACTTATGATAAAAGTTAAGGCTTGCGCAGGGAACCATCGCTATCGGCCCGTCGGTGATACGCATTACGCTGACTAAAAAAATATCTTTAGGATCTTTATTCAGGCTATAGCCGCCGCCGGCGCCTTTCTTGCTGTACAGGTAGCCCGCGTTACGCAGGTCCAGCAATATCTGCTCGAGGAACTTTTTGGGTATGCGTTCCTCTTCCGCGATCCTGGATATCTGCATTGGTGGCTTGTCTGCGTTTTTTCCGAGAATTACCAGCGCTTTTATAGCGTACTTGGTTTTTTTTGATAGCATCTTCTAAATACGGTTCAAAGTTACATAAACTATTGGTACCCTGCTATTACGTGGTTGGCTTAATGAGATGGATAAAAGTCAATTACTAAACAATATTAATAAATGTTTTCTATACTTATTTAACTAAATTCTCCTGCGGGCTGGTTTATGATGAACCTGTCATCATGGTTTATACTTATAATTTGCATTGAATCGCCGACGGAAATTTTACCCGAGCCGTTGTGTACCAGGTTTTGGCCGAATAATATCTTGTTGTCTTTTTTACGATAACCGGCCAGTGTTTTTAACGGTTCTTTCCCGCGCACGGTGCTGTTTTGGTCTATCGTGAGGATCGGGCAGCGGTCGCATAGTTTTACACCGTAAAAATGAATATTTCCGATAGTAAAATGGCTCATGCGATCTTCCTGGTAGGGCTGCCCGCCTGTAAATACTATGTTGGGCCTGAAACGATTTATGGGCAAGGCTTCGGTAAGCCGGCTGTTCAGGTCATCCAGCGAGGCCTGGCCGATGATGAGGAATGGATAAGCGTCGGAAAATGAGGTGATGGCGCCCGCCGGTGCATAGCGCGGATCCACGTGCCGCCGGGTTTCGCCGGGCATATATACCAGCCGGCAGCTTATGCCCAGCACCGAAGTAAACCATTCGTCGGCTTCCGCGCTTATATACCTGGCTAAACAAGTATCATCCCAAATTGTAACGGTTACTTCCGGGCCGGCTGCACCGAACGGAATGATAACGGAGGCATTGTTTATTTTATGCTTGATACTGAGCCCATCAGTTTGTATGGCAACCTGCAGCAAGGCCATTTGCGGTACTTCGCGCTGCGAAATAAAGCGGCAATTTTCGTCAACCAGCATCCAGCGGCGGTCGTGCTCAAAGCCTGTCGGGGTAACCAGCGCCTCGTTCATCGCTATCCCGCCTAATGATTTAACCGGGTAAACGTATAATTCGCTTATTTTCAGCATTAAAGGTGTTTAGTTTTTTATAAATTAAACAGGCTAACGATACCGAAACGCCCGGCGCCCTGATCCCAAATTTAATCATCTTACAGGTGCTTAGCAACTATTCGCTATATTAGCGTAACCAATCGTTTTCCGTTATGTCTTTTAATTACACAGCCAATGCCGATCATACTTACGATGCTATTGTGATCGGCTCCGGGATCAGCGGGGGATGGGCCGCAAAAGAGCTGTGCGAGGGCGGCCTGAAGACGCTGGTTTTAGAGCGCGGTAAAAATGTAGTCCATTTAAAAGATTATCCTACCGCCACTAAAAATCCATGGGATTTTAAACATCATGGCGAGCTCCCCTTAAAGGTGAAAGAGGATAACCCGGTGGTGAACCGCTGTTATGCATTTGACGAAAGCACAGCGCACTTTTTTGTAAAGGATAAAGAGCATCCGTATATACAAAAGAAACCGTTTGATTGGATACGCGGCTACCAGGTGGGCGGCAAGTCGCTGCTGTGGGCCCGGCAAACGCAGCGCTGGAGCAAATTTGATTTCGAGGGACCCGCGCGGGACGGCTATGCGGTGGACTGGCCCATCCGGTACGACGATATGGCGCCGTGGTACAGCTATGTAGAACGTTTTGCAGGTATCAGCGGCCATCACGATGGCCTGGAAACCCTGCCCGACGGCGAGTTTTTACCGCCCTGGGAGATGAATACCGTGGAAAAAGTAATGCAAAAGCGAATTATGGAGCATTACAACGACCGGAACGTGATCATAGGCCGGTGCGCGCACCTGACCAAGCCAAAGCAAATACATCTTGACCAGGGGCGGGGCCAGTGCCAGGCGCGCAACCTATGCCAGCGGGGCTGCCCGTTTGGCGGATATTTTAGCTCAAACTCGGCGACATTGCCTGCGGCGGCAAAAACCGGCAACCTTACCATATTGCCAAATTCTGTGGTGCATTCCATTATTTATAACGAAAAGGAGGGCAGGGCGACGGGGGTAAGGGTAATTGACGCGCACACCAATAAAGCCACTGAATATTACGCAAAAATAATTTTTGTAAATGCGGCGGCACTCAATACGAACCTCATTCTGCTGAATTCAACCTCGTCGCGTTTTCCAAACGGGCTGGGCAATGATAACGGCTTGCTGGGTAAGTTTGTGGCTTTCCAAAATTACCGCGGGTCGCTTACCGCGCGAATGGAAGGCTACGAGGATTCCTATTACTACGGACGCAGGCCCACCGCCGTGATGATGCCGAATTTCAGGAACGTACGTAAGCAGGAAATGGATTTTTTGCGTGGTTACATGACGTTTTACACGGCCAGCAGGGGCGGGTGGGGCGGCCATGTTGGCGGGCCGCAGATCGGCGGAGCATATAAGGAAGCTGTTTCCGAACCAGGTGGCTGGGGCGTATATATGATGATGCAGGGCGAAACCATTCCAAAGGAAACCAACCTTGTTTTTTTGAGCAAGGATCAAAAAGATGCCTGGGGCATACCCCTGCTGACCATTTCGGTCGATTATGACGATAACGACTCAAAAATTGTAAAGGACTTTTTACAGCAGGGCGCCGAAATGCTTGAAAAAGCGGGCTGCAGGGACATCAGCGGGCGGGATAATATGCAGGCTCCCGGCCTGGACATACACGAGGTTGGCGGCGTACGCATGGGCCGCGACCCTAAAACTTCGCTATTGAATAAGTGGAACCAGCTGCATGCTTGTCCCAATGTATACGTTACCGATGGCGCCTGCATGACGTCGACCGGCACGCAGAACCCCTCGCTTACCTTTATGGCTATTACCGCGCGCGCTGCTAACTATGCGGTTAGCGAGCTTAAGAAGGGATGAGGGAAGTCGGAAGTCGGAAGTCGGAAGTCGGAAGTCGAAAGTCAGGAGTCGGAAGTCGGAAGTCGGAAGTCGAAAGTCAGGAGTCGGAAGTCGGAAGTCGAAAGTCAGGAGTCGGAAGTCGGAAGTCGGGAGTCAGAAGTCAAGAGGCAAGAATCAAGAGGCAAGAATCAGGAAACAAAACCAGGGAAATCAACGGCGAAGCTGATCGATACCAGCGTATGATGGTATCCGGCGCTTATATTACGCTCCAGGTTAGTGTCCGGTTTAACTGAGTGAGCATCGCTTCAATTTCTTCTGTGCATTCCTTTTGAAACACCGAGCAGCAGCTGATCACCTGGAACTCGTCGCCAAACACCTGCACTATCGGGTGGATATCGTGCACCGGGCATACCATGGCCTCTATGGCTGGTTTAATGGTTTCGGCTAAAGTCATAGCGATAGAATTTACGATTTAAACAAGTTAAAAAACGGAATGTTTTAGTTAATTAATTTTAATGATATTTTAATGCCGTAAAAAAAATAATTTATTTATATTAGCCTGCCGCGCCGCTGCGAAGCGTCCTGGATTAATCCCTGGTTAATTTAAATGATGAGGAAAATCCTTATAATCGAGGACGATGAGGCGACATGTGAAATTTTGGAATTCATTGTCGCGGGTTTAGGCTGCGAAGCAATCACGTCAACCTATGCATTGCCGGTAAAGGAAATACAGGCGGTGTTGCCGGATGTGATCCTGCTGGATCATTGGTTGGGCGACCAGTTGGGCGGCGAATTGTGCTATAAATTAAAAAAGAATCCTGCCACAAAGGATATCGTGATCATCGTTGTATCGGCTCACTCCACGGTAAGGGAAATAGCCAGGCAATCGTGCGCCGACGACTATATCGAAAAGCCATTTTCGGTTGATGCCGTAGAAAAAAAGATCAAAAAGTATTTGCGTTAATGTGAAAAAAGGGGCCCGCCTTTGTCCGTTCAAACAAAACAATTTGAACGTTGTTATCCAGATAATTACTTATTATAATTTTGCAATAACCAATTCTTTTTGCCGTGAAAAAGAAGATCCTTATAATAGAAGATGATAAGGACACCTCCGAGATGTTGGGGTATATTGCGGATCAGTTAAACTGTATGGTGCTTAAATCTGCCGGGGTGGTATCCCTCTCGGTGATCGAGGAGCTTTCGCCCGACCTGATACTACTGGACAACTGGCTGGGCGAATCGCTCGGCAGCAATTTATGCCTCGAGATTAAAAACAACCGGGCTACAAAAAATATTCCCGTTATTATGATATCGGGGCAAAGCAATCTTTACCAGATCACCAAAGCATGCTGCGCCGACGGCTATATTGAAAAGCCTATCGACCTGAATATCCTGGAAAAGGTTATCATGAAATTTACAGGCAAGCCGCTGCATAAAGCCGACCAGGAAACTACTTCTCCAGTGGCAGGGTGATCCAAAAGGTACTGCCTTTTTCAAGGGTGCTGTCAACCCATATCTTGCCGTTGTGCCGTTCCACTATTTCCTTGCTGATGTATAGCCCGATGCCCAGGCCCGAAATATTACGGTTCAGCTCTTCAACACGGTAAAACCTGTTGAATATTTGCTCGAGCCTGTCGGCCGGTATGCCGATCCCTTCGTCTTTTATTCCGATTTTTATCTGCCGGCTGTCGGCGGTCAAAAATACGTCGATCTTTTTTTGAGATGGTGAATATTTAATGGCGTTGGTAAGCAAATTGACAATCACCTGCTCTATCCGCTGCGGATCGCCGCAGATCGTCGCTGATTTAATATCGGTATGTAAAAAAATCTGGTGTATGGAGTTGGTATGCTGTATCAGCTCGATGCCATCGTCTATGATGGGCCTGATATCGAACTTTTCTTTCACCAGCTGCAGCTTTCCCGCCTCGATCTTCGAAACATCGAGCAGGTCGGAAACCAGGTCCGACAATTTTTTTACCTGGCGCAGTGTTTTTGCCACAAATTTGTTAACTTCTTTATCCTTGTTAAACCGGGTTAATATTTGCAAATAACCCATGATGCTGGTTATCGGCGTTTTCAATTCGTGACTGGCCAAACCAATAAACTCATCCTTTTTTTCATTCAGCCCTTTTACTTCCTGGTAAAGCCTTGTGTTCTCATTGCTCACGGCCTCCAGCCTGGAGGTATATTCAAGCAGGTCCTGCTGCGCCTTTTTTTGCTGGGTAATGTCGCGCGCTATTTTGGACGCCCCTATAATGCGACCCTTGCTATCGATGATGGGCGATACGGTAATTGAAAGCGGGATAAGCTTTCCATTCTTAGCCATCCGGAACGTCTCGAAGTGATCCACCTTGTTTCCATTCGCGATCTGGCCGATAATGTATTCTTCCTCCTTTAAACGCCCGGGCGGAATGATCAGCGAAATATGTTTTCCAATGGCTTCTTCGGCTGTGTAGCCAAACATCCGCTCGGCTGCCGTATTCCAGCTGGTAATAATACCCTGCAGCGTTTTGCTGACTATCGTATCATCCGAACTGTTTACGATAGCCGCAAGCCGTGCCTGTTGCGCGCCAATATCTAACCTTTCGGAAATATCGCGGGCAATTTTCGATGCGCCGACAATGATCCCCTTACTATCGGTAATTGGCGAAATGGTAACCGAGATAGGAATAAGGTTTCCATTTTTGGCCATCCTAACCGTTTCGAAGTGGTCCACCTTTTCGCCGTTCGCGATCTTGCCGATAATATAGTCCTCTTCTTTCAACCGGTCGTGCGGAATGATAAGCGAAATATGCCTGCCGACCGCCTCGGCGGCTGTATATCCGAACAAGCGCTCCGCAGCAACGTTCCAGCTGGTAATAATCCCCTGCAGTGTCTTGCTGACGATCGCATCGTCGGACGAATCGATAATAGCAGCCAGCGTAGCCTGCTTAATTTCAATGTCCCGGGCCGCTGTGACATCGATAAGGGTGCATATTACGCCTTTCACGTTGCCATCATCATCAAAAATAGGTACCGGGTTTGGATTTACCCTTATTTGCTTGCCGCCGGGCTGCTCAATAATAATATCCTCATCTTCAACCGGCTTTCCGTGTTTAAGGGCAATCGCCGCAGGTGTTTGGTCGGCCGGCAGGGGGTCGCCATTTGGACGAAAGGTTTTGAGGGCGCCGCTCCATAATTCTTTTCCTACCACGGGTGCACGGCCCCATAATTTTTCGGCGGCCTTATTAAAGGCGGTAACGTAACCGTTTTTATCGCAGGTATAAACAGCCAGCGGTACGTTATCAAATGCATTAAACGAAAAAAACTGTTCCCCCGATGCCGCCTCTGCCGAAAAATTACCTGTTACGTTTGAATGCATTATATACTAAAGTATCTGATGTAGTGAATACAAAGTTATCCGCATCGTACTTAAACAACGAATACCCTGGAAAAGTAAAATAGGGCTTAACACCTATGTGGTGTAAACACATGTAAGCTAAATAAGTTTTAACATTGTAAATCGCGTTTAAAATTATATGTTTTATGGCGATGCGTCAACCGGTCTATAAATTTCCCGCCAAAAAAATCGTTAACGTAAATTTCATGCTGATTTCATAATCTGGCAATAGTTTTACGTCAAATTACTTACTAATTCAAGCCCCTTACCTGAATTGACGTGAAGAATTACCGGGAATCACCAGTTGCTTAACGGGAGCAACGGGTTTAAGTGTGTACAGTAATTAATACCCCTATATTTACCCTGACCGGCGCTGTTAAGTGCCGGTTTTTTTATGATACAGCACGGTGACTGTCAACTATTTGCGTCAATAATAGAAATATAATTATATTGAAATTAAAAATATTTCAATTATTTAAAAATAACTTGCATAATAATTATATTTTTTTCACGTTATTTGCAGTGATAAATATTGATGGGTTATATTATTCCGCCGCCAATGCGGATAACTTGTTCCCCTTTTAGTCCCGACACTTTGATTGATCCTATGAACAAGGAGCAGCGCGTAAAAATTGTTAAGCAGTTTGAGCAGTTAAGCCTGGAATACGATAAAGAATTAAGGCATACTGTCTCGTTCGCCGCAAAAATATGCAAGTCGCCTATAGCGATGATCACGTTAGCGGATGGCGATATGCTATGGATCAAAGTGAAAATGGGCACATTAGTGAAGAAAACTCCGCTGGAAACGTCCTTTTGCAAATACGCCCTTAAACAAAATCATCTTTTCGTGGTAAATGACCTGCTTGCCGATGAGCGATTTCGCGACCATGCGGACGTTGCGGGCGGCCCGAGGTTTAGGTTTTACGCCGCCGCGCCGCTTACCACGCGCGACGGGCACCGCATTGGCACACTTTGCGTGATGGACGATAAAACCCGTGAGCTTAACGATGAGCAAAGGCTGAGCCTGAGAATATTAGCCAAACATGCGATGAGCGTGATGGAACATAAGCTGACGCTTGATAAGCTGGATAAAACCTTTACCGATCTGAAGCGCGTGAAGGAACATAAATCAAAAAACGACATTAAGCTCCGGTCGATGTTTGAGAGCCTTACCGATTCGTATTTTTTGCTGGGCAAGGAGCAGGAAATTATTGATTTTAACCGTACGGCATTTGATTTTATTAAAGAAAAATACAATATAAACCTCACTTACGGCGACCGGATGACCGATTTTTTGCCACCATCGTACAAAGAGTGCTTTACGCTCCATTACCGCAATGCTTTAAGGGGCCAGAAAATGCAGATCGAAAAGCTGGCCGATTACGGCGCGATGGGCAAGGTGTGGTGGGATTGTGTTTTTGAGCCTGTTAAAAATAATGCGGGTGAAATAATCGGCGTTTCGCATGTGGCCAGGGATATTACCGACCGCAAGCTCAACGAGGAAAAAATAATGGAGCAAAACAGCCTGCTTTCGCGGATATCGCAAATACAATCGCATGATTACCGCGGGCCTGTGGCCTCGATACTGGGCTTGATGAATTTGATAGAGGAAGAGGATTACGTGGCGCCGAAAGAATACCTGATGATGATGCAGGTAGCCGTAAAAAGGCTTGATGAAAAAATACACGAGGTGGTAAACATTGTAAACGACCCGCTGATCTCGTACCCCCTGCCGGTCAATTAGCAGCGCCGCTAATGTTTCACACCGGTTGCAGCTGTATCTGCCGGCTCGTTCAGTTTATAATAGATGCCTTTCGAGGTTTTCAAGCTATCCGGTTTAATTGTTGGCGCGACCTTAATATTCTGCAAATCGGTATATGTTTTTTTCCAGTTACCCGGATACTTTTTGGCAAAAAACGTGGAGTCGGCATTACCGTAAAAACTGACGATGTTATTTTTAAGCGACGCGGTGAGGTTGGCAAATTTCGTATCCTGCAGCTTATCGATGAGGTCGCCGTACGTTTCGTCGGTCAAACCGTATTCGCCCATCAGGGTAGGCTTTCCTGTATCGTAATCGACATCGGGTAACGGCGCCCGGCCGTTGTAAAGTTTAGCCAGCGCCTCGTGGTAATGATTCAATACCGTATCAAAACTCCGGATAAATAATTTTTCCCCTTCAGGGCCCACACTTTTGAACTTCAAAACTTTAAAAGGCCCAACCTTTGGAACGATACGAAAGAAAACCGATAGTACCTGGGCTTTAAAGCCCGGTTTTTGCCGCTGCGCGCCAAATTCCTTATTATAGGCTTTTGCACTCATGTGGTAATGGAATTTGCGGCTGGTCATGCCGGGATTCAGCTTTTTGATTTCATCTTTTTTTAGCACCCAGGCGGTACGGGTTACAGTGGGCAGTAAACTCCTTACCGACCACCTGAAAGTGCCTATAGCAAGCCCGAGATCGCCAAAAACAAGATTGATATCCTGCCCGTAGGTTTTCAAAAATGCCCGTTCAAGCACCGGCCTGGCTACCTCGAATCCTATAAAATCATGATATCCCTGGTTGGCGTAATTACCGCGGGCGGTTTGCAGCACGTCAAAAGCGATCTCCACCCGGCTATGCGAAATATGATCCTCTTCGTAGGTGACTACCGGTCCGAATTTCTTTTTCATATCCGGGTAAACGATCGGCACAGTGCGGTTCGTAGCAAGCGAGTGACCATATTTATCGGCCATGTAATGGCACAAGGATCCTAATGCAAAAGCATATTCGTCCAGATTCTCGGACTCTGAAATTAAATTTTGCACAAAATCGCCGCTACGCACATAATGCGCAAGGTTGGTAAAATATGCACTGCCAAATGGAAAATATCCCATATCGGCTATCAGGCAGCCGCCGTAGGCGTAAGCATGAGCCATTTTCAGGTCCTGGTCGGTGGCGGCGGGATATTTATACTTTAGTAACGGTAGTATGGTTTTGTCCCAGCTTGCGTCGATAAGGGCTTCGTGTGTTAATACGGAATAAGCTTTTGTTGATAAGGGCGACAGAGAGGCGAAAAAAATGAATATCATTAAATACCGGGCGGGTATCGGGGATTTGAACATAATTAAGGTTGTTTACATTGATGAAAGGATTGGACAGGCAAAATGTTTTACTACCGGCGTCATGGTGTGCAATTGTTACACGCAGAATACAACCGGGTAAAATAAAAAAGGCGAGAGCTTTTCGCCCCGCCCTTATCATAGATATGGAAAATTATTTTACTCGCCGGTTTCGTCGTCAGGTGTACCAACCACTTTATACACCACGCGGCCGCTGGAGTCGCGTGTTTGCTGGTAGTATACATCGTCGGGCGATACGAAGAAGGTTTGCCCATTCATTTTTATTTTCCTGGTGCCCTGCGGCAACTCGTCATATAAGTCGCCTACCTGTGGCATAGGGCCGTTTTGTCCGTTGTCGTACTGGCCGGGCATTTGCTGCTGGCCTTGCTGATCGGGGTCAACCTGCTGCGAACCCTGGTCAAGCTGTCCGTCCTTACCGGCAATGATGTATGCCGTGCTGCCGTCATCCTTTGTGATTGGCTGATAATACACACCATTCAGCTCATAATATTGTTCGCCATTGATGGTAATGGGCTGCGCGCCATCGGGCAGCGTGGCAATTTCGGCGCCCAGCGGTGGCTCGACAACGGTATATTGATCGTTCATATGCTGGTAATAAAAACCGTCGCTGTAAAAATATTGAGCATCGCCCCAATAAAAAGGATAGTAACCATAAGGTAAATAACCAATGCTAAAGCCTATCCTGGGATAATATAAACTGCCAAAGAAACCGCCGTGGTAATAAAAACCACCGCGCCCGCCCCAATAACCACGTCCGCGCCAATAGCTTGGGCCGTAATAATGGCCACGGCCATATCCAAAACCTGAACGGCCATAGGAGTAGCCGCCGCGGCCGTAACCGCCTCTTGAACCGTAGGAATAACCGTTGCCGGTAAAGCCGCGCCGGACGCCTCCGCCGGTAACACCCCGGTAATTGCCACCTATTGCAGCTCTGCCAGTAAAACCGCTTGTGGACCCTCTGTAAGCGCGGGAACCGCCGTTATAGCTGCGCTGCGGAGCCACCATGGCACGGCCCCCGTTGAAACTGCCGGTACGGCCGCTAAATGCGCGGCTGCCACCCGAAAAACCACCGGAACGGCCGCTGAACGCCGGCCGGCCACCGCCTGAAAATCCACCGGAACGGCCGGAAAATGATGCATGACCACCGCCGGAAAAACCGCCGCCTGCATGGCCACCGGAGAATCCACCGCCTGAACGGCCACCGCCACCGCCGCTGCCACCCCTGTGCTGGGCATTGGCCGGGAATGCCAAAAACAAACATAACAGGCCGCTAAAGCTTGTTAATAAAAAATATTTTAATGTCTTTTTCATAATTGATTAATATTTCAATCTACAGCTTTTTTGCGCTGTTAATTTATAGACTTGATACATGGTTAACGGTTTAATTGCCTGTTAATTATTTTTTTAAGCTTGCATAAATGTGACAAAACATGTGCAGAATGAATTTTTATTTACCCTTTACAACGTAATTTTTATCTTAGAGGCTATATGGTGACCTATATCGCCAGCTAAAAATATGATCAAAGACACCAACGCACTGAACCAGGTAGCCGAGTTTCATACCACGTTTAAACATCCCGTAGTTAAATCCCCCGCCATTCCCTCAAAAGAGCGGTGCGACCTGCGCATAGCCTTGCTGGCCGAAGAACTGAAAGAACTGCAGCAGGCCGTGGATGATAATAATTTAACGGAGGTGGCCGACGCGCTGTGCGACCTGCAGTATGTGCTGGCCGGCGCCATACTGGAATTTGGCCTTGGCGAAAAATTTAAAGACCTGTTTGACGAGGTGCACCGCTCCAACATGAGCAAGGCCTGCAAAACCGTTGAAGAAGCTACCCGAACGATGGAGCATTATAAAAACAGCGATGGCACACCATCATATCATAAGGAAATTGACGGGTTATTTTTGGTTTACCGCGAGGGGGATCATAAAACGCTGAAATCGGTTAACTATTCGCCGGCCGGTTTGAAGGCGATTTTGGAAGAGCCTCACCCCAACCCCTCTCCAGAGGAGAGGGGCTAAAACCCACCAGAAATGAGCGAGCTGAAGGCATGGTAAGCCCTGCAAAGGCTATGGAGTGTTTACATAATTTAAAAAATTGTCATTTCGAATGAGCAGCGGGGCAATGGGATGGCGCGAACGAGAAACCTATACACAAGGCCATGCGGAAATGCAAAGTTCGCCTGGCGTATGTATAGGTTTCTCTCCGCCAGCCGGCGGATCGAAATGACATGGTTATTGGGTTAATTTATCATCCCAATTCCTGGCTGCGGCAGGCGAAATTAGCATCATACCCGCAAAAACGTTTTCTTTTGGTACAGGTAATATAAAAACAGCCACTTTACAAGGATAAAGGTTATAGCCATGATCACTACGTTATATGGGTTGCCCACCAGCTGCCCCAGCCACTGAAAAAAGCTATTGTTGGTATATCCCCACCTGATAAAATGACCCGAGAGATAGATCAGGATGGAGTTCATGCCGACCACCTTAAAGAAGAATGCCCATTTTTTATAACCAAGCACATCGATAATATAATAGAATAACGCCATCAGCAATAAGCTGATACCGCCGGCCTGCAGCGTAAATGAGCTCGACCACAAGTTTTTATTGATAGGGAAGTCGAGGTTCCAAAGCTGGGCGATCACGATAAAAATGATACCCGCAAGCGCCAGGCGCAAAGCTTTCTTTTCTCTTTCCAACCCGGTTCTTTTTAATAACGACCCCGTTAAAATGCCCAGTAAGCCGGTGCTAATGGCAGGAATCGTGGAGAGCAACCCCTCCGGATCGTGCATATTAATTTTTGTGTTTGGATAAGGCACATATAAATGGCCGGGCAATACGGTACGGTCGACATACGACGCAAAGTTTCCCTGCGGGGTAAGGTCGCCGGGATGAAAGCCGGGCGCCGAAGTAAATTTAAGCAGCAGGTAATAACCCACCAGGAAGAAACAGAACCACGCCATCTGCGCCCATTCCTTCGCATACAGAAAGATAATATTGGCAAACATGTACGCGATGCCTATCCTGCCAAGCACGCTTGGAAACCTGATATCGGCTATGGGCTGTATCTTGAGCCCGTTGTTGGCTATGATGCCTAGTAACACCAGGATGATGGCCCTTTTTATCACGCGCCAAAGCAATTGCCCGCGTGTTTTTCCCTGCTCGAGTCCCCGGCCTATCGAGAACGGCGTTGACACACCAGCCATAAACAAGAACAGCGGAAAGATCATGTCGTACGCATGAAAGCCGTTCCAGTCGGGGTGGGTAAATTGCAGCGAGAGGGTATTCCAAAAAGGGGAGTTTGTAGCATGGGCCATACCGTGAAATATCTCTTCGGCGCCCATGATCCAGAACATGTCGAAACCCCGGAGGGCGTCTAACGAATAAAGGCGGGTGGGGGCGGCGTCGAAATCGTCCGCGCCCTGTTGGGTTTTTGCAGCTGTAGCCATTACGATAAATTAACCAGGTTTATAATTACCGGAAAGTTATCGTATTAAAATTTATTTAACAAATTGTTTATTGGGTCATTGGTTTATTGGGTTGATGATTACTTTGTTGGGTATGAGCGAGTTGCTTTTCCTGGTCCGCTGGTTGGTGGACGCACGAATAAGAGAGGATTTTAATATAATTCACATTGATGTGGTTGTTTTCATCCTGCTTAAAAAATCACTAAAAATATAAAACCTTAATTAACTGTATATTACGGCTGTTAATTAAAGTAGGGTGTGTCCACCTGTGCCGGCACACACAGCCGGTAAAATTTTGAAGCCGGTGACTGTGTTTCGTCAGCCGCGCCACCCTGCACCACCCGCGCCACCCGCGCCTCTTTCAAAATGGTGCAGTCGTGTTTTGTGAATAAATACAACCACAATAACCTCAACAAATTACCATTCAGGCGCTGCGGTTTCCTTTGGCCAAAACCTTTATAACTTTTTACAACAATTTCAACTAAAATCGGCAAATTTGCCCCATCACTATACCAGGATTGGAAACGTATATACACCAGGCGCTATTTTATTTATTCCAGGGTTGCTTTATTATTCAACTGTACTTTCTTGTCAGCAAACAAAGCCGGCTGGCGGGGTACAAGCCAGCGGACAAACTGTCCCGGCGCAGCCCCCCCATATCGGTGATCATCAGCGCCCGCAACGAGGCCACCAACTTAAGGGCCAACCTGCCCGCCATACTGGAACAAAACTACCCCGACTTTGAGGTGGTGGTGGTAAATGATTGCTCTTTCGATACTTCGGATGCCGTTTTAACCCGGTTGCACGAAACTTACCCCCACCTTAAAATTGTAACCATTACTGAGCATGCCCGCTTCAAAACCGGGAAAAAGTTTGCGCTTACCCTGGGGATAAAAGCGGCCAAAAACGAACACCTGCTGTTTACGGATGCCGACTGCAGCCCCGCATCGGCCCATTGGATCAAGCGAATGGCGGCAAACTTTAGGGGCGGCGTGCAGATCGTGCTGGGCTATTCGCCGTACAGCCGGACCGGAAATATACTAAACCCTTTCATCCGGTTCGAAACCATAAAAACCGCTATAAATTACCTGTCGGCCGCGCTAAACGGCGACGCATATATGGGTATTGGCCGCAACCTGGGGTACACTAAAAAGTTATTTTTTGGCTCGAAAGGTTTTGCCTCGCATATGCACGTGTTATCGGGCGACGATGACCTGTTTGTAAACGAAAACGCCACGGCGGACAATACGGCGATCGAGATACATAAAGAGGCGTTTACTTATACCGAGGCTAAAACAACGCTGAGTGGTTGGTTCCGTCAAAAACGCCGCCACTTCGGGGTAGGGAAACTTTATAAACGTCGGCATCGTACTACGTTATCGTTAGATGCGGTAAGCGGCTTTTTATTCTATACATTATTTGTATTATCTTTAGTATTAAATTACGAGCCGTTATTAACCCTGGGAGTATTTATTTTTAGGCTGATCGTTCAGCTGGTTGTTTACCATAAAACATTCATGAAGTTAAATGGCAGAGATTTATTATGGTACCTGCCATTTTTTGACATGATATATTATATTTATTTAAATGTTTTTGGAATGATCGGAAGCTTTATAAAAACCACGCAATGGAGATAAACGCCAATTTTACCGAAAACGCGAAGAACGATTTCCACCTGGTGGTAAGGGCAAGGGAAGGCGATCAGAAGGCTTACGCCGACCTGATGCAGCGCTACAAGGATTCTATTTATTTTATGGTGCTCAAGATGGTGAATAACCGCGAGGATGCCATGGACCTTACGGTTGAAACCTTTGCCAAAGCGTTCGAAAAATTAGAAAAGTACCAGCCCGAGTTTGCCTTCAGCACCTGGTTGTTCAGGGTGGCAACCAACAATTGTATCGACTTTATCCGAAAAAAAAAGTTAAACACGATGTCCATCCACGGCATGACGAATGACGATGGCGAGGAAAAGCAGCTCGAAATAAGATCGGATGTGCTGAACCCGGAAGAAAGCTCGATAAAAAAACAACAAACGCAGGAGTTAAGGCTGCTGATAGAAAGCCTGCCGTCGCGTTACCGTAACCTGATTACCCTGCGTTATTTTGACGAGCTATCGTACGAGGAAATAGCCCTGCAGCTCGACCTGCCCCTGGGCACGGTGAAGGCACAGCTCTTCAGGGCGCGGTTCCTGCTTGGCAATATCATCAATCGCGTAAAGAGGGATGACATCTGACCTGCTGCTGAAATATTTTCCTTCTATTGCCCCCAAACAGCTTGAGCAATTTAACCGGCTGCCTGAAATCTATAATTTCTGGAACGAACAGATCAATGTTATTTCGCGCAAGGACATCAACCAGCTTTATGAAAGACACGTGCTCCATTCGCTGGGCATCGCAAAAGTAATATCATTTTTGCCCGGCGAGAAGGTGCTGGACGTGGGCACAGGCGGCGGCTTTCCGGGCATCCCGCTGGCAATATTATTCCCTGAAACACAATTTTACCTGGTAGATTCTATCGGGAAGAAAATAAAAGTGGTACAGGAGGTGGCGAAGGCGCTTGGCCTCAAAAATATTATGGCATCCCACCAGCGCGCCGAACAGGTTAATGAAAAATTCGACTTCGTAGTTTCTCGGGCGGTAACCCGGCTAAAAGAGTTTTATCCCTGGGCGAAAGGTAAGTTCAACCGGCAATCGAAAAATGAACTGCCCAACGGCGTCCTCTACCTTAAAGGCGGCGATCTTACCGAAGAGATCGCCGAATCGGGGTTAATGGTCAGGCAATACCATCTTAAGAATTACTTTGAGGAAGAATTTTTTGAAACCAAGGAAGTGGTTTACGTGAAAGCCGATCAATAAACCCCCAACGTAGTGTCGTCAATTATCTGCTTGTTACATTTATTTTGCTAAAATTGTTAGGATTTTTATATTTTAGGCGATCAGATTCAAATATATGTCGCTGCATCACCAGGTTGCCCTAACTTTCTTAAAAAATATCGGACCCACGTTAGCGCGGGGGCTGATCGGGCACTTTGGCAGCGCCGAGGAAGTTTTTAAAGCTTCGAAAAGCAAATGGTTAAAGGTTCCCGGTATTGGTGAAAAAACGATCGCGGTGCCCGATGTGGACGAAGCGCTTGGCCGGGCGGAGCATGAATTAACTTACATTGAAAAGAACGGCGTCGATGTTATTTTTTATACCAGCGATAAATTCCCCAAACGCCTGAAAAATTGTTACGACGCACCCATATTGTTATATGCGAAAGGCAATGCTGATTTCAATGCGATGCGGGTTATCGGCATCGTTGGCACGCGCAACGCTACCGAATATGGAAAGTACCAGTGCCGCCAGCTGATAGAAGAGCTGCAGCCTTATAATGTATTGGTGGTAAGCGGCCTGGCGCTGGGTATTGACGTTGCCGCGCACAAGGAATGTATAAGGCTGAATATGCCTACCGTGGGCGTGCTTGGGCATGGGCTCGACAGGATGTACCCCAGCCAAAACCGCCCTACCGCCGAAAAAATGATCGGGAACGGCGCGTTGCTGACCGAATATCCTTCGGGAACCATACCCGACCGCGAAAACTTCCCACAACGCAACCGCATTGTGGCCGGTATGGCCGATGCTACGGTTGTTATCGAAGCCGGTATCAAAGGCGGCGCGTTGATCACGGCCGAGATCGCCAATACCTATAACCGGGATGTTTTTGCTTACCCGGGAAGGATAGGCGACGAATATTCCGAAGGCTGTAATTTTTTGATACGAAACAATAAGGCCAGTTTGCTCACCGGCGCTGCCGACCTGGCCTATATTTTGGGTTGGGATAAAATAGGTGATGCAAAACAAGCGGAACAATTGGCCCTGCCTATCGATCTTTCCGCAGATGAGCAATTGATATTTGACATTCTGCGACAGCACAAAGCACCGTTAGCGATCGACGATCTGACCATAAAAACCAATATGGCAACGAGCCAGCTCGCTATGAACTTATTGAATATGGAATTGCAGGGTTATATTCTTTCCTTGCCCGGAAAAGCCTACCGGGTTTGTTAGGTGGTCATTAAGTCACTGGTCATTGAGTCATTGTTAAGCTATTATCAACTTTTCTGAATAAATCGAAAACAATGACCCAATGAATTAATGACCCAATGACCTTTTATAGACTCGGCGAGCTGAAATAAGCCAGTTTGCCGGTGTCGCCGCTGATATCCGCCCAGTCTTTTGCATCGAATTCAATGACGGCCACGGTACTTGTATGCACGTCTCTGATTTGCCCGGTTAAATATTGTAGAATATAAGCGATGCCCGGGTTATGTCCCACCAACGCCACAAAATCGTACTTGTTTGGCAATTTATTGATAACGTCGAGCAGTGTTTGCTGGCTGGCTTCATAAATCGACCTGTCGATAACAGGATCCGCCAGCGAAAGATGATCGGCAAATATTTCGGCGGTGGTTTTTGTGCGCAGCGCCGGACTGGTTACAATATGCTGGGGTATGATCGAATTATCTCTCAACCTGTCGGCCATAAAGCTGGCATCCTGTATGCCGATATATTTTAACGGCCTGTCGATATCTTTTACCCTTGTATCCTTTTCGGCTTTGGCATGTCGTATCAGCAATAATTTTTTCATGGCGATGTTTTTAATTGCCTGCTAATAGAATTTTATTGTACCCATAGCGCGTAATCGGCAGGCTGCAAAGTACGTAATTTGCTTTTATAGGAAGGTAAAAATTTGACGAATTGTTTTGTTAACTGATCAGGATTGGCCGCTAAATAAATTTGGCTAACCGGGCAATGATCGCTTCATATTCGATACGGTATAGGCACGCATAATCGCCCCGAAAACATGGTTTGTTGCCATAAACCGAGCATGGCCGGCATTCAATATCGTCAGCCACTATATTATCTTCAGATTGTCCGTACCCTAAAAATCCTGCGTAATGGTGCGTAGCCCCCCAAACTGAAACCACGGGCACACCTACGAGCGAAGCCAGGTGCATGCCCGCCGAATCCATGCTCAGCATCACCTCCAGCTGGCTCACAAGCGCCAACTCCTGCTGCATGGCTAATTTATTGACGACCGAAATAACGTTTTCAAAATCGACCTGCCATTGCCGGCAAATTTCTTCCTCCAATAAGCTGCCGCCGAAAAGGAATATTGTAACGTTATTGGCATTTAACCATTTAACCACTTCGCGCATCCGCTCTATAGGATATATTTTGCCTTTATGCCTGGCAAACGGGGCGATACCGACCCATTTACGCTTTTTCTCACCGGTAATGCCGGTTATCTCGCTGGTTAAAGGGGCGGGATTTTTTATTAGCTTATGATCGAGCACGATCCGGTAACCCAGCTTTCTGAATACATCGGCATACCGTTCAGTGGTTAATTTAAGGGGCTGCAGCACTTTGCCCGGAAACTGCGTCAATAGTTTTTTTTCTTTCCGTCCTTTATCGATGGACGCAGTGGGTAAGCCGGCTATGCCAAAAAGCCGCCTTAATATTTTTGTGCGCAGGTTGTCGTGCAGGTCTGCGAGCGCGTTGTAGCTTCCCTGTTTTTTTAAATCTGTGAATAGTTTTAACAAGCCGGTAAAGCCTTTATACCGGCCATCCAGGTCGGCATTGTGATAGGTTAAGCGTGGAATGCCTTCAAAAAACCCGGCAAATCCTGGCCTCGAAACATACGTTATGCGCACATACGGATTTTGGTCCAGCAACGCTTTTACTACCGGCACTGTCATGGCTACATCGCCCATAGCCGAAAAGCGGATAACCAATAAATGCCGGTCGCCAGTCATTATTTTTTGCTGTTATACAAAACGGGGTTCAGCTCCGGGTCGTTATACATTTTCATCTGGCGGTACACCTTCATATAGCGTTCGCCTTTTTGTATATCCTCCAGCAACTCGTCAATAGCCAGTGAAAGATCCCCGCGCTGCTGTATCAGGATAGCCAGCTTACTACTGCATTGCGCCAAATGCGCCTCGCTGGCGTCAGTTCGCGCGGTTTCCTCCCGCATGTGGAATATTTTTAAGGCCAGGATGCTTAGCCTGTCGATGGCCCATGCGGGACTTTCGGTATTGATCCTTGCCGATTTTGCCGGCGCAATATCTTTGTATTTTTCAAAAAAATAGTTGTCTATTTCTTCTACAATGTTTGTCCGGTCCTGGTTTGAGCGGTCGATGCGCCGTTTCCATGTTAAGGCTGCCGCCGGCTCGATAGACGGGTCGCGTATCTCATCCTCCATATGCCATTGCACGGTATCTATCCAGCATTTGGCATACAGCAAATATTCCAGCGAACCGGCAGAGTAGGGGTTGTCGGGGTTATGGTCGATATCATTGTGCTGATGGTAACGGTCGATCACTTCTTCAAATATCCGGCTGCATATAGCGCTGATCATTTAGTTTGGTCTTTAATTTTTTGAATAATGGAAGTTGAGGAATGCCCTTCCACAAAGCTAATGGTTTTAACTTCACCGCCGTTTGCCATCACTTCTTTTGCGCCAACCACATTTTCGATGGTGTAATCAGCGCCTTTCACCAGTACATCGGGCATTAAAGCCGTGATTAGGTTCAGTGGGGTATCTTCTTCAAATAAAACCACAGCGTCGACAAAAAACAGTGCAGCCAACAACGCGGCGCGGTTATTTTCGCTATTGATCGGTCGGCTTTCCCCTTTTATACGTTTAACAGATATGTCTGAATTTAAACCGATAACCAGTTTATCGCCCAGTTCGGCAGCCTTGGCCAGGTATGTGATATGCCCGATATGCAGCAAGTCAAAAACGCCGTTGGTAAAAACCACCTTATTTCCTGCTGCCTGCCAGCCGGTAATGGCACCTTTCAGCACGGGCAGTCCCCGTATCTTAGCTAACAACGCTTTTTCTATATCTTTTTTACTTTCCACTTCTTCTAAACTTTTTTTCCTCCTTTCGGGGAGGCCCGGGGGGCTTTAAAATAAGTTATCCACCGCCTTGCAAAGGATATGACCTATCAATATATGCATTTCCTGTATCCTGGCGGTAACGTCCGACGGTACAATAACGTTCAGGTCGCAGAGACCGTTCATTTTACCGCCGCCCTTTCCGGACAGGCCCAGCGTTTTGCAGTTCAGCTTATTGGCGGCTTGAAAAGCTTTTAAAATTACGGGGCTGTTGCCCGATGTCGATATACCGATAAACAGGTCGCCCGGGCCGGCTAAAGCTTCCAGCTGACGCGAAAACACTTGTTCGTAACCTAAATCGTTGGCGATGGCTGTCAATGCCGAAGTATCGGTAGTTAATGCAATGCCCGGCAGCGCTTTCCTATCCTTTTCAAACCGGCCGCTCAACTCGGCTGCTATGTGCTGCGCATCAGCCGCGCTGCCGCCATTACCTGCAAGCAATACCTTATTCCCGTTTTTTAAAGCGGTGCATACCATTTGGCATGCCGCTTCGATATCGCCGGTAAGTGAATCGATAACCTTTTGTATAAGCTGTTGATGCGCAATCAGTTCCTGGTTTACCATATCATTCAAATTTCGGATTTCGTCCGCCGCCGGTTTATTAAACAGCGCTATTTTCCATATCCTTTATGATTTCATCTACAGTGGCGGTAACACTTCCCACATGCCTTACCACGATGGCTGCAGCATGGTTGGCCAGCTCGCAAGCTTCTTCAACCGAAAGGCCAAGAGCCGCAAAGTAAGCGATGGCGGCAATAACGGTGTCCCCGGCGCCGGTTACGTCAAAAACCTCCGTTGCCTTTACAGGCAGCAATTTGGTAGTTTGTTGGGTAACCACCGCTATGCCATCTTCCGATAACGTAACCACCAGGTAGGTGGCGCCCGTTTGCGAAAAAATTGCTTTGGCAGCGTCTTGTATATCGGCTACATTACCGATCTTTTCAGTATAAGCCGCCTCGGCCAGTTCTTTTCGGTTAGGTTTTATGAGGTAAGCGCCCTTGTATTTTTCGTAATTCAGCCCTTTCGGGTCAACCATTACGTTCTTTTGATGATCGTTGGCAATTTTTATCAGCCGCTGCGTAAGCCCCCGCGAAAATAATCCCTTATTATAATCCGAAAGCACCACCACGTCCGATGCGCCTATCGCTGCGGATAACTTATCAGCCAACTCGTTTTCCAGTTCTGCTGCCAGCGCTTCTTTAACCTCGCGGTCCACCCGGACAAGCTGGTGGCTTCCGGCTAAAACGCGTGTTTTTACGGTAGTACACCGGTTGCTATCTTTTATTATCGTGTTGGTTTTGATCCCTTCATTTTCCAGCATTTCAACAAGCTGCCTGCCGCTTACATCATTTCCAATGATACCGCCTATACTTACGCTGGCGCCCAGCGCCACCAGGTTTTGAACCACATTGCCCGCGCCTCCAAGTGTGGTCGATTCCGTTTTAACGTCAACGATCGGCACTGGCGCCTCGGGTGATAACCGCGACGCATGGCCCCAAATGTAATGGTCGATCATCAGGTCGCCGATCACCAGTATGGATGGCTTTTTTTGTGCGGATTGCAGGGTACGTACTTTATCTGTCAGGCTCATTTATCAGTGCGATATACGGTTAGGTTTTTTGTGGTTGCCTTGAAAGTTTCTTTTTATCAAAAAAATTCTGAATTTCTACGAACGACAATGCGTTTAGGCATCTTTCTTTATACAAGCCACCCTTTCGCGCAGCTAATATACCATAATGCATATCTAAAAATCCTTCTTTGCGGTGCGCATCCGGATTAACCGACAGCCAAACACCTTTGTCGAGCGCGTACTGGTGCCAGCGCCAGTCCATATCCAGCCGCAACGGGTTGGCATTGATCTCGATTACCACGTTATTTGCCGCGCATGCGTCGATTACTTTTTTGTAATCGATAGGATAACCGCCCCGGGTTAGCAATAGCCTGCCGGTCGGGTGCCCAAGTATAGTAGTATAAGGGTTCTCAATAGCCTTTACCAGCCGTGTAGTGGCCTTTACCTCATCCATTTTAAGTATGGAATGTACAGAGGCTACCACAAAATCAAACCGGGTTAATATCTCATCGGGATAATCCAGGGAACCATCAAACAAAATATCCGATTCGATGCCTTTAAATATGTGAAACTCGCCTATTGTTTTATTCAAATGGTCAATTTCTTCCTGCTGCTGTAATACGCGCTCGATAGTCAGCCCCTTCGCATAAAAAGCGCTTTTGCTGTGGTCGCACATGCCCAGGTATTCCAGCTTCATCTCGTCCCGGCAATACAGCGCCATTTCCTCGACGGTGTTTATGCCGTCGCTCCATGTACTGTGATTATGAAGTGCGCCTTTCAGATCGTGGAAATTAATCAGTTGCGGCAGATTATTATCCGCTGCCTTTTCAATAAAAGCGGCATCCTCGCGCAGCTCGGGCGGTATCCACGCAAGCCCCGCTTTTTTATAGATCATCTCTTCGCTTTCGGGCTCTTCCAGGCTGCCCGCCACACGCTCAAGTACAGCTTTTACATGTTCGTCGCTGCCTGTATTCAAAAAAAGCTGCTCATAGTAATCCGCTTTTGTACTGCATATTATAGTCACCTTAAGGCCATGCAAATCCCCGGTAACGCGGTCCGTGTCCTGCGAAATATTGTCCAGTAAGTTCGTCGACGTTAACGTGTTTAAGGCAATTACAGGGTCATTGCTACCGATCACGATCTCCAGTTCCGAGATCACTTCGTTAAGCCTGCGGAATTCTCCCGCAAAATGTTTTAGGGCCTCGGGGAATATATCTTTTATCCCGCGCAGCAGTTCGTTGGCCGCCCCCTCAACCTGTGCGTATAAAAATTTGCCGTTGGCTGCCAGTTTAAACTCGATGGCCTTTCGAATATCTTCCTGCGTTTTAAGGCCGAAGCCTTTAGCCTCCACCAAACGGTTTTCATTACAGGCATATAAAAGCTCGCCAACGGTCTCAATACCCAGTTCGCGCCAGATAATGGAAACCTTTTTCGGCCCCACGCCTTTTATAGCCATCATTTCAAGCACCCCATCGGGAGTTTTACCCAGCAATTCCTGAAGCTCGGCCATCGTTCCGCTCTCCAGCAGCTCCGTAATTTTAGCAGCAATGCTTTTACCGACCCCCTCAACTTTCTCCAGCTGCTCAAATGATTTGCTCGCGGCAGGGTAGGGCAGCTTGTCCACCTTGAAAGCCGCATTCGCTATTGATCGCGCTTTAAACTGGTTGACATCATGCAGCTCCATTAATTGGGACAAAAGCCGAAGCTTGCGGGCTATGGTTTTATTTTCCATACTTTAGTTAACACCGCAAAAATACAAAAGCCGCTTTTAAAAGGCGGCTCCTCGATAAAATAATAAAATGCTTAATTAATGACGATGCTATAAGGCAATCGCGCTTGCGGCGTGCGCATCATTTGGGTTACCTCTTTAAGCTGCTGGTAGTATTTAAAATTGTCGCCCAACTCCGATTTCATAAAATAATCCTTCATCTGCGCATTCATACCGAAGCCAAGATTACTTAAGAGGCTTTTTTGTTCGGGATACGATATCAGTTTGTAGTTTTTAACGCCGGCTTTTTTTGCCGCCGATTTTATGGCATCATTAATATTGCCCAAGCGGTCAACCAAACCCAATCCAAGAGCCTGAGTGCCTGTCCATACACGGCCCTGGCCTATGCTGTTAATATATGCCTGGGTTTTATGACGGCCACTGGCCACTGCTTTGGTAAAATCGTCATAGCCGTGGTTTACCTGGTCCTGCAGGATGGCTCGTTCTTCGGGCGTCAGCGGCCGGCTTATATTGCCCAGGTCGGCATATTTGCCTGTTTTTACCCCGTCGAACGTAATACCCAGCTTATTGTTAAAAAATTTTTGCATGTTCGGCAAAATAGCAAAGATGCCGATAGACCCGGTAATGGTATTTGGCTGAGCGATGATGGAATCGGCGGCGCACGAGATATAATACCCGCCTGATGCAGCGTAGTCGCCCATGGAAACGATAATGGGCTTTACTTTTTTGGTTAGCATCACTTCGCGCCATATCACATCCGACGCCAGGGAGCTTCCGCCCGGCGAATTTACTCTGAATACCACAGCCTTTACTTTATCATCCAGTCTAACCTGCCGTAATGCTTTTGATATTTTCTCCGATCCGATGCTGTTCTCATCACCGTCACCGCCATTGATCTCGCCTGATGCGTATACCACCGCGATGGTATTGGCGGGCGCTTTCTTTTTATCGTCGCCCTCTTTTTTGGGTGTATTGCTGGTATAATCAGCCAGGGTTACGCTTTTTAGATCATTTTTGCTGTCAATGCCCTCATCTTCCTTAAGCTCCGTTAATACCTGGTCTTTATATTTCAGGCCGTCTACCAGTCGATATTTCAAAGCATCTTCCGGAAAACGGATCTTTAGTTCGTTTGCGTAATTAAACAACGAATCTTTGCCGATATGGCGGCTCGCGCTTATGCCGGTTAAAAAATGATCGTATAATGAACCGAGGTACGAAGTAACCTGGAGCCGGTTCGCCGGGCTCATTTTGGTAAGAAAAAACGGCTCGACGGCGCTTTTGTAGGTGCCCACTTTTATGATTTGAGCTTCGATGCCCAGCTTATCCAGGGTTCCCTTCAGGAAAGTTACTTCTGAATTGAAGCCATGAAATAAAAAAATGCCTTTGGGGTTAACGTAAACCTTGTCGGCAACCGATGCCAGGTAATAAAATGCCTGCGTATAAATTTCCGAATAGGCGACTATAAACTTGCCGGATGTTTTAAAATCGATAAGCGCGTTGCGTATCTCCTCTATAGTGGCCTCACCGGCGGTAACATAACTTTCATCCAGGAATATTCCTTTAATGTCCGGATCATTTTTTGCTTTCTTAATATCGGCAAGTATATCATTAAGACCAACGATTTTTTCGCCTTCGATGCCCAAAAAACTAAGGCCCGCAAGCGGATTGTTTGGCGTACGTTCGGGTATGGGATGGTTAAGGGAAATTTGCAAAACCGAATTGGGCTCAACCTCCACTGTTTTATCGCTGCCGGCTGCGATAAGGCCTGCGACAAGCAGAATGAATATAACAAGTAATATAGCGCCGCTGATGATAAATCCTACCATGCTGGCCAGGACAAATTTGAAGAATTGTCTCATTAATGTTAAAAACCTTTTATTTGTAGCAAATCTACTAATTCAATACCGTATAACATTAAGAGCTTTGACTATAATATTTGTTACATTATGACCGGTGTTTACCTGCTTTTAGGCAGCAATCTTGGCAACAGGCAATTATTCCTTGATAAAGCTATCGCGCTTATTAGCAACAGTATAGCGCCGGTTTTAAGCAGGTCGGCCGTATATCAAACGCAATCATGGGGCAAAACGGATGCACCCGACTACCTTAACCAGGTGATAAGCCTGAAAACGGATTTACCGGCCCGCGTAATTTTAGACAAAATACTGGCCATCGAGCTGGATTTGGGAAGGCGGCGCGAGGAAAAATGGGGTTCGCGGACCATCGATATCGATATATTATTTTATGACGACGCGATTATTAACGAAAATGGGCTTCATGTTCCTCACCCTGAGCTGCATCACCGGAGGTTTACCCTCGAGCCGCTTGCAGAAATAGCGCCAAACCTGGTACACCCGGTTTTAAACAAAAATATATTGCAGCTGAAAAACGAGCTTCAGGATAATTTGGTTGTAAAAAAAATTTAATTTTGATAATATAGCTCCGTATGCCAAATATTGAACCCGATCTCAACTTGTCATTTTTATACGAAATTGCGGATGGCAGCAACGAATTTATTATTGAGTCGATAGATATGTTCCTGGCTAATACGCCGGTGCTCATGGAGTCGTTATCCCGGGCGCTATCTGATGGCGATTGGTCTGTCGTAGCTTCCACGGCGCATATATTAAAATCGAATGTTGGCTTTTTTGGGATGCCGGTTTGCCAGGAATTGATGCAGGAAATTGAGATTGCCGCCAGGGCCGGTCAGCCCGGTCAAGCATCGCTGCTTCCGAAATTTAACGAAGTAAACGAAATCGTATCCGCTAATTTAAAATCGCTTCAGAAAATTAAAGCGGAACTGGAAGATGGTGTTTAAGCTGAAAGCATAAAGCTAAAGGCTGAAAGCTATCTCTGCGTCAATCAAAATTATAAAATAAGCCCTGCCGTTTTATGCTTTGTGCTCGTGTATCGAAAAACTATAACTTTCCATGATCAAATTTGCCAGCAGGTTTTTACAGGCCTGTTCCACTTTAGCATTGGCTGTTTCAACGGTCTCGGCGTCAATTTCGAGTGAAATATGCTTGCCGATGCGGATATTTTGAATCTCGGACAGGCCCAGGTTTTTCATGCTCCCTGTTACCGCTTTCCCTTGCGGATCCAGGATTTCTTTTTTTGGCATTACGTCTATTTCAGCACGGAATTTTTTCATGATGTTGGATAAGTATGTAGAGCGGGTATTTATTTTTTAGCGCTTGCCTGGCCATGGTTCGCAATCCTGAACTGAACGATAGATAAGGATATATACAACAATATGACCAGCGGAACGGCTGCAAATTTAAAAAATAAGATCAGGATTGCCGAAAACAGCAGCAGCAAATACCGGTAAATATTCTCGTTAAAATCGCTGTTTTTAAATTTCAGCGACATCATCGGTATTTCGGCAACCAATAAGAAGCACATCACCAGGGTAAAAACCGACAGCACGTAGGGGTTTACAAGGTACGGAGTGTAATACGGGTTGTGACTATTAATAATGATAGGGAACGAGGCGATAAGGATGGCATTTGCCGGTGTAGGCAGCCCGATAAAACTTTCGGCCTGGCGGGTGTCGACATTAAACTTTGCCAGCCGGAGTGCCGAAAATACCGCGATCAAAAAGGCGATAAAATCCAGCCATGGGCTTACCTTGTGGATCTGGTGAGCCTGTAAAAACAGCTGATACATAATAACGGCAGGCAATACGCCAAAGCTTACAATGTCGGCGAGCGAATCGAGGTCTTTTCCGATTCCGGAGAACGATTTTAATACACGGGAAGCAAGCCCGTCGAAAAAGTCAAAAATTGCCGAAAGGAAAATGGCATACGCAGCAACGATCAACTCACCCTGGAACGCAAAAACAATCCCAACGCATCCGCTGAACAGGTTTGCACAGGTAATACCGTTGGGCAGGTGTTTTTTGACGCGTATCTTCATTGGCATTATTTCGAATTTCGAATGGCCTATTTCGGATTTGAAATTAAATCCGAAATTTCACATCCGAAATTCGATATTTTTTACGAATTCATCGAGATCAGGAACTCCTCGTTAGTTTTAGTGCCTTTTATCTGCGCCTGTAAAAATTCCATCGATTCCTGCGAGTTCATATCGGCCAGGTGGTTGCGTAATATCCATATCCGTTGCAGTGCGTCGCGGTCAAGCAGCAAATCGTCGCGGCGGGTACTTGAGGCTGTTATATCGATAGCTGGGAATATCCGTTTGTTGGATAGCTTCCGGTCGAGTTGCAGCTCCATGTTGCCGGTGCCCTTAAATTCCTCGAATATAACTTCGTCCATTTTCGATCCTGTTTCTGTCAATGCGGTCGCGATAATAGTTAATGAACCGCCATCCTCGATATTACGTGCCGCGCCAAAAAAGCGTTTTGGTTTATGAAGCGCGTTTGCGTCCACACCACCCGATAATATTTTACCGGATGCAGGCGCTACCGTGTTATAGGCACGGGCCAGTCGTGTGATGGAATCCAGCAGGATCACTACGTCATGGCCGCATTCCACCATGCGCTTTGCTTTTTCTAAAACGATATTGGCAATTTTTACGTGGCGCTCAGCAGGTTCGTCGAAAGTTGACGATACCACTTCGGCGCGTACGCTGCGTGCCATATCGGTTACCTCCTCGGGGCGCTCATCTATCAAAAGGATGATCAGGTAAACTTCCGGGTGATTTTTGGCGATTGCGTTCGCCACATCCTTTAACAACATCGTTTTACCGGTTTTAGGCTGTGCAACGATCAAACCGCGCTGTCCTTTGCCAATAGGCGAAAACAGGTCCATAATTCGGGTTGAATAATTGCCCGCATCCGTAAACAAGCTCAGTTTTTCCGAAGGGAAAAGCGGGGTTAAGTGATCAAATGGCACACGGTCGCGCACTTCGGCAGGGACGCGGCTGTTGATGGCTTCAACACGCACCAGCGGGAAATATTTTTCACCCTCCTTTGGCGGCCTAATGCTGCCCCGCACAGTATCGCCTGTTTTAAGGCCGAATAATTTTATTTGCGATTGGGAAACATAAATATCATCGGGCGAAGTAAGGTAGTTGTAATCAGACGAGCGTAAAAAACCGTAACCATCCGGCATTATCTCCAGCACACCCTCGTTCACGATCACGTTATCAAAATCAAGATTGATAGCCGGGTCCTGGCTTTTTGGCTGGTTGTTATTTTGATTGCCGACGCGGCGCTCAAATTTTTGAGGACGTACTTCCGGGATAAATTCTTCGGGTTTCTCGCCGCTTTCACCCGGCTGGGCCGTATCGGCGTTTTCCTCCCCGATAGCGGTTACAGGCTCTTCACCTTCTTCAGCCGGCGTTTCATCATCCTGTATATCAAACAAGTTGGTATCGTCCAAAGGCACCTCTATGCGGGGCTCATTTGAATTTTTTATCGTGCGGATCCTTTTGCGCGTTCTTTCGCCGCTGGCGGCGGCAGGGGCCGGCTCGCTTACCGAGGCATAATTGGAATTAACGGTTTCCTGTTGCTTCCTCGCGGTTTCAATGAGCTGCTCCTGCTCAACAATTTTATGAATAAGCTGCGCTTTTCTTAAGTCGTCGGCTTCAGCAATCCCTAAATTTTTGGCGATGTCGCGCAACTCCGATACGAGTTTGTCGTTCAGTTCGATGGTATCAAACATATTATGAATTATAGTTCAAAAAGATTTTTAATTAGAATATTTTCTGTTGTAATCGTATTTATTTTCAATAGTAGTATGGGCTTAGCCATTGCTGGCACGGTACTGCCCGCGGGCAGCGTTAGTTAAGGTATTAGCAAATTATATTTATACAATACATGGAGATTAAAATGAAAGAAATTTTGTTTTGCAATTGTTTTTGCAGTATCTAAACCCATGTAATGATAACAAAAATAACGTGGAGTTTTATATTGTTCTTTAGTGCAAGAATTCACGGAAAACAGTGCAATTCTAATCAATTAATTTAAAAAATTCAAATTATTAAAAAAATATACTCCATACGTTAACACTTAGGTTAATTTTTAGTTTTTTTGGATATTCAAAAATATGACCCTCTTTTCATGATATCCCGTTCGCAGCTGATAGCCCAAATCAAACAAAAAAAATCGTTTTTATGCGTTGGGCTCGATACGGATATCAATAAGATACCCGAATTTTTGCAGGAATTTCCCGATCCCGTACTCGAATTTAACAAGCGCATTATTGATGCAACGCGCGATCTTTGCGTTTCGTACAAACCAAACGCGGCTTTTTACGAAAGCCGCGGGGTAAAAGGCTTACAAAGCCTTACCAATACCTGGGCCTACCTGCCCAAGGATTGTTTGAATATTATAGATGCCAAGCGCGGCGATATCGGAAACACCTCCGATATGTATGCGAAAGCGTTCTTTGATGAGTCCGCGTCGGGAATGGGCTTTGACGCGATCACCGTTTCACCCTACATGGGGCACGATACCGTTTCATCGTATCTTGCTTACCCCGGTAAATGGGTTATTTTGCTGGCGCTCACCTCATCGGCCGGCAGCCACGACTTTCAATATCTGGCAACAGACAAAGGGCCATTATACGAAGCCGTGATAAAAACGGCCAATAACTGGGCCGGCGCCGACCGCCTGATGTACGTTGTGGGCGCCACCAAAAGTACCGAGTTCATCACCATCCGCAAATACGCGCCTGATCATTTCTTGCTGGTGCCGGGGGTAGGCGTGCAGGGCGGTAGTCTTGCTGAAGTTTGCAAGTACGGTATGATCAGCGAGTGCGGGCTGATTGTAAATGCGTCCCGGTCCATCATTTATGCCTCCAATGGCGAAGATTTCGCCGACGCGGCCCGCGCCGAAGCTTTAAATATGCAGCAGCAAATGCAGGTCGAGCTGGAAAAAGCAGGAGTGATTTGATTTCAAACTTACGAAGTTTCCAAAACTTCGTAAGTTTTTTTAGCTATGTTCAAAATATGGAGGTATGCAAATTAAAACTTATACCTTAGATTGACCTTAAACTCGATATCTTATTCTTCTTGATACATGGGACGAAAAAAAGCAATTAGCAATATACCTTCTTATGATGAGCTTATTGTTCCTACAGTTGATGCTCTTATAAAATTAGGTGGATCAGGGTCAGTAGAAGAAATCAATAACAAGGTTTTTGAAATAACTAAACTACCGGAAGAAATATTACAAATACCCCACGGCGAAGAAGGAACTCTTAATGAAGTTGAATATCGCCTCGCGTGGAGTCGAACTTATTTAAAAAAATTTGGTCTCCTTGAAAACTCTTCACGAGGGGTTTGGGCGTTATCTAACTCAAATATCGACTCGTCTAAACTTGACTATACGGAAATTGTAAGAGCAGTAAGAGATCAAAATAAGAACACCCAACCAAAGATTAAAAAACCGCCAGTTACGATTGGCCAGGTCGAAAATGAAATCGAAGAGGAAGTAAACGACTCTGAACAATGGAAAGAGGAATTGTTAAATATCCTTTACATTATAACACCTGCAGCGTTTGAGCGACTTGCACAAAGACTGTTAAGGGAGAGTGGATTTTTTCAAGTTGAGGTAACTGGAAAAGTTGGCGATGGGGGGATTGATGGAAAAGGAATTGTTAGAGTTAGCGGGCTATTAAGTTTTCATGTTATTTTCCAATGTAAGCGCTATAAGGGCTCAGTTACTCCCAGCCAGATTAGGGACTTCAGGGGTGCAATGCAGGGCCGGGCGGACAAAGGGCTTGTAATAACCACAGGAACATTCACGCGGGAAGCAATTAAGGAAGCAACAAGAGACGGTGCCCCGCCAATAGATTTGATAGACGGCGAACTCCTTTGTGATAAATTAAAAGAACTTAGACTTGGAGTGGATACTAAACTAACGGAAACGGTGAGCATTAAAAATGAGTGGTTTAATAACCTATAATTTCAAACTTTGTAAGTTTTTAGAGCTTTAGCATTTTTCTTAACTCATCCTGTTCTAAGTCCGCGTTATGATAAGCCGTAAAGCTATCTAACCCTCCAAACCATTCTAAAACTTCTTTTGTGTTTAACAAAGTTTCTTTTCCTGATAAATACGCAGGATAGGATGAATATTTATAGTCCTCCATGTTGTTAACGAGGCCGGCAACGACAGGATTCTTATGAATATAGCTAACAATAGTTGTATAGTAACTGTCTGACTTAATTTCGGATGCTTTATACCGGCCCTGAAATAAACTGCCAACCCGGTCATATTTCTTATTTATGGCTTTTGAATAAGAAATAAAGAAGTTTTTTATTCCTTTTTCAAAAAGTGCTTCATCATTTATCCTGATAAAAAAATGAAAATGATTCGGCATTAAACAGTATGAATATGTTTCGCAGTGTGGCGATGCATATTTTTTAAATTGATTCAGAAAATAGCTGTAGTTGTCGTTTTCAAAAAAAATCGGCTCTTTATTATTGCCTCTATTGTATAGGTGATAGTAGCCGTCAGAATAAACTTTCATCGTAATTTCGTTCCGAAACAAACTTACGAAGTTTTCAAAACTTCGTAAGTTTCCTACTTACCCCGCAAACACCATCTTCCGCTCGGGGTACCTCACCACGTAATTGGCCACCATGTTTTTTATGTAATCATTGCCGGGGTAAGGGGTGAGATAATTCTTTAACTGGTCGAGGTTATCGGCATCGAAATAATGGGAGATATAGCCCATGCCATAAAATTTTCCTTTTTCGATCAGCAGGCAGCTATGTTCTTCGTCCGTCCGTCCGGCATCGCGGATAGCAAACGTAGGCAGCGCTTCGTTTAATTCGTCAATAGCGGCGTTTACTTTTTTGTTGTAGGCCTCAGCGGTTTCTGCCCCCATGCAAGCGCAGTGTTCGCCGTTTATGCCGCTACATGGTTGGTTATTATTTTGAATGAAGCATAATTTGGGGCATAATCCAAAGCGTTCGATGAGCTGCAGTAAAATTTCCCGGCCTTCAAAAAGCGTATTGCAGCTGTAAATGGCGTTGGCCATTTTACGGCGCTTGTCGATGGCCAAACGAAGATAGCCGCGCTGGTCCTCAAACGTGTATAAGCTGTAGGCCTGTTCAAACCGTTTTAACGAGCGGTTATACCTGGGCCACAGCCGCTTAATTTCTACAGCCTCCAGCACAAAAGCGATTAGCTCGGTGCCGCATAGCTGGTAAGTTATCTGGTAAATATTCCGCAAAAACTCCTGCCGCTGCGGCCCGGGGTTATTGCCCGTAAAATGACTGCAAACCCGTTTCTTTAGATTTTTAGCTTTACCCACATAAATAACTTTCCCCTTTTGATCGTGGAAATAATATACCCCCGGCGAGTGTGGCAGCGCTTCGATATTTTGCTTCGGCAGGTTGGCCGGCAGCAACTGTTCCTTTGAATTTTGTTTTAAAGCCTGGTTAATATGATTTTGCGTATCGCTTTGAAGCAGCAGCGAAAATAATTGGGCCGTGGCCTCGGCATCGCCCGCCGCGCGGTGGCGGCTTTGATTGTCGATACCTAAATGCCGGCATAATTTACCCAGGCTGTAGGAGGGAAGGCCTGGCAATATTTTTCGGCCCAGCCGCACGGTACATAGCTTATTGCATTGAAGGTCGTACCCTGCCGAGGCCAGGTGATGTTTTACAAACGAATGGTCGAAATTAACGTTGTGGGCTACAAATATTTTGCCGTTGAGCAGGTGGTAAACGTCGTGAGCTACATCTTCAAACGGCGGGGCGTTTTGCACCATTTCGTCGCTGATACCGGTTAATGCGCTGATATAGATGGGGATATTTCTGCAGGGATTAACGAGTGTCGAATATCGCTCCACCACCTTTTTGCCGTTATGTATGCAAATAGCTATTTCGGTTATCCCATTTGCGCTGGCATGCCCCCCGGTAGTCTCGATATCAACAATTGCATACATGGTGTAAATGTATGTAATTTGTACTAATATTTTTAGTTGGAAAGGTTGAAAAGTTGTAATGTTTTAAGGTTGAAAAGTCGCCCGGTTGATTAACATTCCAACTTTACAACATTTCAACCTTCCAACAGCTATTTCTTCTTAGCCCCGGCGGGAGGCAGCTGTTGTTTTTGGCGCATCATTTCTTCCATGCGCGCCTGGAAACCGCCGGCCTTCTTTTTAGCTTCGGGTTTCTTTTTATTTTCCTGCATTTGGGCATGTATCTTTTTATCATCCACCATATAACGGATCAAAAACTGCTGCGCAAACGTGAATAAGTTGGCCAGGAAATAATAATAATTCAAACCCGCAGGGTAGCTGTTCAGCGCGCCCAGGAAAATGACGGGCGTAATGTAACCGATATACTTCATTTGCCCCGTAGCGCCCGATACCTGGTTGTTAAAATAGGTCATGATCAGGGTGGACAGGGTCATCAGCAAACACATTAAGCTTAGGTGGTTGCCGATGAAAGGGATATTCGGAAACGTCAATATCGAGTCGTAGGTGGACAGATCATGCATCCACAAAAAGCTTTGCCCGCGCAGCTCGAACAAGCTCGGAAAAAACCGGAAGAATGCGATCACGATAGGCATTTGTATAACCAGAGGTAAGCACCCGCCCAGCGGGTTTACCCCAGCTTTTTTATACAGCTTTAAATATTCCTGCTGTAATAAGGTCGCGTTGTCGTCGCCAACCTTGGCTTTAATTTCGTCCATCTCGGGCTTCAAAACCCGCATTTTAGCCATAGAAAGATATGACTTATACGTAAGCGGCGATAACACAAGCTTCAATATAATGGTGAGCGCCAGTATAATAATGCCGTAATTGCTGGTGAATTTTACTAAAAAAGTAAACACCGGCAACACCGCTATACGATTAATAATAGCAAGCGGCCCCCAGCCCATATATACCTGTCTTTCCAGGTTGTATCCCTGGGCCTTGAGCGTGCTGAATTTTACAGGACTGTAATAAAACGACAGCGGATAAACGCCGGCGTTGTTTTTTTCCAGTGTGAGCGTAGCCTGCATTTGCTTGTCGTGCGTGGTATCGGTTACGTCCGTGCTGGTTGCCATGCTCGACCGGCTGAAGCCTTTTTCTGTTAATATGGCTGCGGAAAAAAAGTGGGCCTCGAACGATACCCAAAGCAGTTTCTTATCGTTAACTTCCTTTTTATCGTCCTTGGTATCTCCAAAATAGTCAACTTTATTCTCGGTCGTATTATAATAAATAGCGGAGTAGCGCCTTTCCTGCTCCAAATCCTTTTCCTGTTTTCGCATGCTCGCGCTCCAGTCAATCGTAACGGAATTGCTATTTGCGATGACCTGGTCGAGCCCTACAGGTTTTATGGTTAAACCAACCTTGTAACCCGTACCCTTTAAGGTGTATATGTAATCGATATACTGAGTGGGGCTGTAGCTTAGCCGCATGGTAACGCTGCCGGAGTCGCTTTGCGCAACGTTCAGGTCGCCGCCAACGGGTGTAAAATAAAGCTTATCGGTGTTGATGCTGTTGCTGCCTGCTGTTAAATTCAGGCCAAAATGACTATGGTCGCCTTCAAAAAGGATGAGCGGCTTTTTATCAAACGTTTTAAAGTTCTTTAACTCCACCGTTGTTACTTTGCCGCCGCGGGTGGTGAGCTGCACACGAATGTCTTTATTCTCCAGCGTAACCAGTTTTTCGATACCCACGATGGCCGCGCCGAAGGGGCCTTTTAAACTTGCCGAATCAACCGGCTTATTGGTTTGGGTTTTAATAGTGTCGGCGACTTTAGCCTGAGTATTCCCTTTTTGAGACATCTGTCCTCTTTGTATCGAGTCGGCGTGCGCTTTTAGTGCTTCTTTTTTGAGATCGGTTTGCGACGGCTTCATCAAAAAGATGGAGACCCCCATGATAATCATGATGAGGAACAGGCCTGTAAACGTATTTTTATCCATTGGAATGTGTGCGCAATTTATTACTTCTTATCGGCGTAAGCCATTGAAGCGGCGACAAAGTTAATAAAAAGAGGATGCGGATTTGCAACCGTTGATTTTAATTCGGGGTGAAACTGCGTGCCTATAAAAAACGGGTGATTTTTAAGCTCCACAACTTCCACCAGCTTGCTGTCGGGGTTAATGCCCGACGGGGTTAAACCGGCGCTTTCGTATTGTTTAAGGTAGGCGTTATTAAACTCATAGCGGTGGCGGTGGCGCTCGGATATCCGCGTTTTGCCATAGTAAGCGGCCGCTTTACTGCCTTTTTTCAGTTCGCAGGCAAACGCGCCCAGGCGCATAGTGCCCCCTTTATTAACGATCTTCTTTTGCTCTTCCATCATCCCGATGACCGGATAGGGGGTATCGATGTTCATTTCCTCGCTACTGGCATCCTTTAAGCCTAAAACATTGCGGGCAAATTCCACAACGGCGCACTGCATGCCCAGGCAAATACCGAAGAAAGGGATATTATTTTCGCGCACGTAGCGTATCGCCTCAATTTTGCCTTCAAAGCCGCGTTCGCCAAAACCGGGGGCCACCAATACGCCGTGCAGGCCTTTAAGCTGGTCGATAGCGTTTTCGGGTGTTAATTGTTCCGATGGGATATATTCAACGCGCACTTTGCATTCGTTTTTCGCCCCGGCGTGTATAAACGCTTCCACAATTGATTTATAGGCATCGGGCAGCTCAACATATTTGCCAACCAGGCCTATTCTTACTTCAGACTTGGGGTATTTTAACCGGCCCAAAAAGTCGCGCCAGCTATCCAGGTCGGGGTTGTTTTTATGCGGCAGCTTTAATTTGGCCAAAACGGTTTTATCCAGCTGCTCCTTCAGCATCAGCAGCGGAACATCGTAAATGGTTTTGGCGTCTATAGATTCCACAACCGCATTTACGTTTACATTGCAAAACAGGGCTATCTTTTTGCGGATGTCGGTATTTAAATGATGTTCGGTACGGCAAACCAATATGTCGGGTTGTATACCGTATTCAAGCAGCATTTTAACGGAGTGCTGGGTGGGCTTGGTTTTTAATTCGCCGGCCGCGGCAAGGAAGGGGATCAGCGTTAAATGGATGACCAGCGAATTGCCGGGCCCGTGCTCCCACCTAAACTGGCGTACAGCCTCGATGTAAGGGAGCGACTCGATGTCGCCCACCGTTCCGCCCAGCTCGGTTATCACAATATCATAATCGCCGCTTTCGCCCAGTATGCGGATGTTTCTTTTTATCTCGTCGGTAATATGCGGAACCACCTGTACGGTTTTACCCAAAAACGCGCCTTCACGCTCGCGGTTTATCACGTTTTGGTAGATGCGGCCGGTGGTAATGTTATTGGCTTTTGAAGTGGGAGTGTTCAGGAAACGTTCATAGTGGCCCAGGTCAAGGTCGGTCTCGGCGCCGTCCTCGGTCACATAGCATTCGCCATGTTCATAAGGGTTCAGTGTGCCCGGATCGATGTTAATATAGGGATCGAATTTTTGAATGGTTACCCGGTAGCCGCGCGCCTGCAGGAGTTTGGCTAAAGAAGCAGAAATAATACCTTTTCCTAACGACGAGGTAACGCCGCCCGTAACAAAAATATATTTAGTCATGATTTTTTTTGAATCCGATCCTGGTTTTTAACCCAAAACCAAATGTTTCTGTACGGGATACAAAAGTAGGAAATTTTTCAGGACTTGAGGCTTGAAAAATTAAATGTTGAAAGGTTGTAGTCGTTATAGTGGTTAGTATAGTTTGAATTTGGCAGTTATCTAATTGATGGCATATGCATGGATTAACCGCATAATTTATAAATAATTGTTAAATTTGTGTACTATTATCTAATGGTTTGTAAAGAAATATTGTTTAGTGATCACGCGATCACCCAAATGTTTAAACGCAATATTTCAGTAGATAACGTAAAATTCATAGTCGAGAGTGGTGAAGTGATAATAACCTACTTCTATGATAAACCGTATCCCAGTTATCTAATTTTAGGTTATATTGATACCAGGCCAATACACGTTGTAACAGGTTTGGATGACACTTTGGGGAGGTGTATTATTGTTACAGCTTACGAACCGGACAGAAGTATTTGGGAAGCGGGCTTTAAATTAAAAAGAGATAGATGAAATGCACATTATGCCAGGTAGGCGAGGCCGAAAAGGGTAAAGTGACGGTAACCTTAGAAAGAAATGGGGCTATTGTATTGATCAAAGATGTTCCTGCTGAAGTTTGTACCAATTGTGGCCATTACTATCTCTCGGAAGAAATTACCCGGTTGGTTATGGAAAAAGGCAATGAGGCCATTGCAAGCGGGGCCGAGCTGGAAGTTTTTAAGCTACAGGTTGCCTAAGGCTCGGCAATTATAACTCCTTCAATTTCTTCAAGTCATTCTCGTATAACCAATTTTTCTCAAGGCATTAATTGCTTAATGGCTGTCCGGTATTGTATAGGTGCACAAGATTACGCAGCTTATCGAACGATAGACCGTTGTAACTCATATACATGTCGTAAACTGTTTTGTTGTCGGCCAAAAACTCGGCAAACTCGTTTTTCCTTTTTTGTCTGCTGGAAAAATCCCCTTTTATAAGCGCAGCCGTATCATTCCCTTTGGCTACATACCACAGCTTGTATGAGCTGGTGGATGAAGTGCCGAACATGGGTCCAACACTGTGACTGTTAACTGCATAGGTTTCGATCTCTTCGTAAAGATTAATTTTCCCGCTTTCCAGCACAGTCATAAATGATCGTCCAGCTTTATAATGTTGTCCGCCCTTATAATATATCTTTCTAACCCACTTGGACTGGTCGGCAATGTAGTAAGCATTTATATTATCGATGGTTATTTTTATCGCTTTTTGATCTTTTGATGTGCGGTATTTAAGGTCGCCCCCAAGCAGTGAATGGGTTATTTCGCAATGAATCGTATCGCCGGCAGCGGTTACAACCATATCTTTATTTTGTGCGGGGGCTGTAAATGCTATAAGTAAAAGCCCGGTTATAGAAAGTAGTTTAATCTTCATATTTGTTTTAATAATTGCGACTTAATTCATTTCAAATGTTTTGCGGCGCGTTCGTGAGCCTGCTTCGACGATCATTTTTGAAGCCGTATTATAGTATTGGTTTTACTACTTTAACAAGAAAAATAAATTTCGGTTTTGCAGATGCTGCTTCGATTTCGAGTAAAAGAGTGGGGTCGTCTCCGAAAGCGCCGCTGAGACGAAACGTTCTTCCCGGAGGGGGATTGCGGCAATTCGGCGCTTTCAAAAAAATAGCTTCAAATTTTCAAATCACCTCATCTTCAAATTAGCTAAATCCTCGGGCGTATCCACCGCAAAGGTTTCAAACTCCGTTTCGGCGACTTTTATTTGATAACCGTTCTCTATCCAGCGCAGCTGCTCCAGGCTTTCGGCTTTTTCTAATGCGGACACCGGCAGTTTTGTGATCTGCTGCAAAATATCCGCCCGGTAGCCGTAAATACCGATGTGCTTAAAATAGGTAAACTGCCGCAGCCAGTTTTTCTCTTCCTGTCCGCGAATGTAGGGAAGGGGTGAGCGGGAAAAATAAACCGCTTCCGAGTTTTTATTCACCACCACTTTTGGCGAGTTCGGGTTGAACAGTTCCTGCTCGCTTTGTACCTTTTTTACCAGCGTCGCAATTTGCGTATTGGGATCTTTAAAACACGCGGCTAACTGGCTGATCTGTTCAGGCTCGATATAAGGCTCATCGCCCTGGATATTGATAACCACATCATATTCGGGGTGGTTTAGCGCTACTTCCGCGCAACGGTCGGTGCCGCTTTGGTGATCGGCTGATGTCATCACTACCATCCCATGAAAGTCCACCACGTGGTCAAATATTCGCTTATCGTCCGTTGCTACGATAACCTCTGTAAGGTCCTTGCATTTTTTAGCCTGCTCGTAAACCCTTTGGATCATGCTTTTCCCGGCAATATCCACCAGCGGCTTTCCCGGAAAGCGGGAAGATGCGTAGCGGGCAGGAATGACGCCGAGGATTTTCATTGATCAATAAATTGAATGTCTTGAATCTTGATTCTTGATTCTAAAATAACCCATTAATCTCCCGCTCCACCAGTTGTACTATCGTGGCCATATCTTCGGTTTTATTGGCGAAATCAAGGTTGTCCTTGTCCAGCACCAGTAACTTGCCAAGTTTATAACCTTTTATCCATTTATCGTACTTGTCGTTCAGCTTGGACAAATAATCCAGCCTGATGCCCGATTCATATTCGCGGCCGCGGCGCTGTATATTATTTACCAGCGTGGGCACGGTGGCTTTTAAGTAGACAAGCAGGTCGGGCGGTTTGATGAACTCTATGACGTTATCGAATATGGATTGATAATTTTCGTAATCGCGGGTGGTCATTAAACCCATATCGTGCAGGTTCTCAGCAAAAATATAGGCGTCTTCATAAATGGTCCGGTCCTGGATAAGGTTGAGCCCCTTTTTTTGAATATCCACAATCTGGCGGTAGCGACTGTTCAGGAAATAGATCTGCAGGTTAAAGCTCCAGCGTTTCATATCGCTGTAAAAATCTTCCAGGTACGGATTATTGTCGACGGCTTCGAAGACCGGATCCCATCCGTAGTTTTTAGCCAGCATTTCGGTGAGGGTGGTTTTTCCTGCGCCTATGTTTCCAACGATAGCAATGTGCATAAGATTAAGTTTGTCTGAACCTGAATTCGTCGAATTTACAGAATTACTTGAATTTTATAGATGGGTTTATTTTTTAATTGATATCGTTAAACGTGAACTCTAAATATGACATTCTGTAAAATTCATTAATTCTGCAAATTCAGGTTCAGGCAGTGAATTGATTTAAAAACTCCTAAAACCGATAATTTCTCGAACCTCCTTGATCGTTTTCGAAGCACTTTCGCGGGCCTTGATCGCGCCGTGCCGGGCCACCTGTCGCAGGTATGAAGCATCGCCGGCTATCTCGTTTATGCGCTCACGTATCGGCCCTGTCGCGATAATAATGTCTTCGGCAAGTTGTTTTTTCAGGTCGCCATAGCGGATCTGACAGATGTTGTATAATTGGTCGAAATGCGTATGGGTATCCGGTGATGACACCACCTTCATAATATCGAATAGGTTTTGAATCTCTTCGGGTTTTTTTTGGTTGTCGGAAACGGGGCCGCTGTCGGTAACCGCCCGCATCACCTTTTTACGAATGGTTTCGGGCGGGTCGGAAAGGTAAACGGCATTGCCTTCGCCTTCCGATTTACCCATTTTGCCTTTTCCGTCAAGCCCGGGTATTTTTACAAGCTTTTCGCTAAAATTGAAAGCGTATGGCTCAGGGAAAAACTCGCGGTTATAAAGCCGGTTGAAACGGTTGGCAAAAGTGCGCGACATTTCAAGGTGCTGCTCCTGGTCCTTGCCTACAGGTACCTTGGTGGCTTTATGCAATAAAATATCGGCGGCCATTAAAACCGGATAGGTCAGCAACCCGGCATTTATATTATCCGGCTGCGAACGAACCTTATCTTTAAATGACGTGCTGCGCTCCAGCTCGCCCAGGTAAGCGTTCATATTCAGGTAAAGATAGAGCTCCGACGTTTCAGGTACGTCCGATTGGACGTAGATCGTAGAGCGCTCCGGGTCGATGCCCGCCGCCAGGTATTCTACAAGCACTTGCTTAACATTGCCATGCAGGTCGGCAGGGGTAGGGTGGGTTGTCAGGGAATGCAGGTCGGCAATAAAAAAATAGCAGTTATATTCCTTCTGCATTTTTACGAAGTTTTGTATGGCTCCGTAATAATTGCCCAGGTGTAAGTTCCCGGTCGATCGTATGCCGCTGACAACAGTTTCCATTGGCGCGAAAGTAAGTATTTTTTATAATTCGGGGAGGGGCGGAGTTTATTTCAATGCCCGCGCGGTAAGTGCCTGGCCAGTAACAACGTGTAAAATTAAGATACATTCTTTGCCGGGAAGTTAAGTATTTCTTTACTTTTGGGGGCAATGAAACTTGTGATTAAAAGAATACACACCCATTTTTACAGGTATAGTGTAGCTTTTTTCTTCATCCTTGTATGGCCCATCCTCTATTTTCTGTCGCGAAAAAAATCCAGGTATAAATACATCAACCAGTTCAGGCGCCTCATTATTTATCTAAGCACCACCATTTCGGGGATATGGTTTAGGATTAGATATGAAACACCGGTCGACTGGAAGCGCACCTACATTATTTGCGGCAACCATACCTCCAATCTCGACGTCTCGGCGATAAGCATGGCGGCAAAAAATAATTTCTGTTTTATCGGCAAGGAAGAGCTACTGGATAACCTTGTGCTGGGCTTCTTTTTCAGGACGATAGATATTACGGTTAACCGTGACAGCAGGATGTCGTCGTTCCGCGCCTTCAAATCGGCCACCGAAAAGTTGAAAGAGGGGGTTTCTGTGGTTATTTTTCCCGAGGCCACCATCCCCGAGGAGTATCCGCCAAAATTGCATCCGTTTAAAAACGGCGCGTTCAGACTGGCCATCGAGTTAAAAGTGCCCATCCTCCCCGTAACATCGGTGGATACCTGGAAGATATTGTGGGATACCGGTCTTGAATACGGCAGCCGCCCCGGAATTTGTGATATATTTGTACATGAGCCCATCGAAACGGCACACTTAACGCTCGATGACGCTGATAACCTGCGCGATGAAGTATACGACGTTATTAAGCACAAATTGGAAACAGCATGACCATTGATAAAGATATCGTAGATAAAGTAGCCCACCTGGCCCGCCTGGAATTAACGCCAGACGAGACAGAGGGCATGATCAAAGATATGAACCGGATACTTGGTTTTATGGATAAACTGAATGAACTGGACACAAGCGGAATACAACCGCTGGTATATATGACAAATGAAGTAAATGTTTTGAGGGCAGATGTGGTTAAACAGGAGATCACCCACGAGGAAGCTTTGTTGAACGCCCCTAAACAGGATGGCGAATATTTTTTGGTGGCCAAGGTGATCGATCAAAAATAAAGCACGAAGCAGGCGTGAACAAAAAAACGCGCCGCTGTAACATATAGCATCCCGATACAGTCAAAGCAAGAAAAAATATGGATCCACTAATAACCCTTAAAGATATCGGGCGCAAATATGTGATCGGGACTGAAATTATCCACGCGATAAAATCTGTTACGCTGACGATCAACAAAGGGGAATTTGTGGCGCTAATGGGCCCGTCCGGCTCGGGCAAGTCCACGCTGATGAACATTTTAGGATGCCTCGACACCCCTACAAAAGGCGAGTATATCCTGAATGGTAACAATGTAAGCCACATGACCGATAATGAGCTTGCAGAAATCCGCAATACCGAGATCGGCTTTGTTTTCCAAACATTCAATCTATTACCGCGTAATACTGCGTTGGATAATGTCGCGCTTCCATTGGTTTATGCAGGTATAGGAAAAGAAAAAAGACGTGCGCGCGCAAAAACCACCCTCGAAAATGTGGGTCTCGGCAACCGTGTCGACCATAAGCCGAACGAGCTTTCGGGCGGGCAGCGCCAGCGCGTGGCCGTGGCCCGTGCGCTTATCAATAACCCGTCGATCATCCTCGCCGATGAGCCGACCGGTAACTTGGATACCAAAACTTCTATCGAGATCATGGGACTGATCGAAGATATTCACGCCAAAGGAAATACCATTATCTTAGTAACACACGAGGAAGATATTGCCCTCCATGCCCACCGCATCGTGCGCATGCGTGATGGCCTTATCGAAAACGATTTCGCCAACACCAATATCCAGCGGGTGGAGAGAAATGTCGCGGCGGTATAATAACGGACTTAGCATATCGAACTCAGCCTCGCCACAAACTCCGCCAAATAAACGGCCCTTTCGGGCGAAACCGGCTGCTGGTTCCCAATCAATAGGGTATGTTCCACAATTTCTATCACAAAATCGTCTTCCCTGATATCCATAACCGCGTTCCTGAAATTGCGTTCGATCGCGTTTTCCGCTTTTTGACGGTCGTTAACCAATACATAAAATGTATCGCTAAAAGGTTTGTCGTCGGCAAAATCCAGCTCCACTGGGTGCACCAGCTCGATGATCTTGTCTGTAAGCGTTTCGCGCCTGATCAGCACCCGGCCAAAATCGCGTTTTAAATAGGCCAGTGCCCAGGTGTGGTTTTCATAAGTATCATAGATGCCGCCTTTTTGCCCCATTGCCCTCGTATGGGTTTCGATAAAAAGGATATAGCTTTCCTTATCAAAATGTTTAATTACATACGAACCCCTCAGGCTGACATTAAAATAATGCCTGAACACTTCGAATTGCTTTAAGTCGAAATCGATGTTCCCGGTAAGCTCGATGTTAAATTTTGACTTGAGCGCTTTATAAATATCGTAAAGGCGGTCTATATCGTCGCAACCAAGGTTGACCGTATCGAAAGGGTAATTTTCCATAGTGTTTCCGGATCGACTAAAGTAATTAAATCCGTTCAATTGCCGTTGGTGAATTAAAACAGCGTTGTTATTGCGAAATTCAAACAAAAGCAGGTAAATTTAACTTGTTAGCCGATCAGGCAAAATAATCTAACCATGGCTTTATTCTTTACGGTCTCCGATGTTATGCCAGCCAGCAAGGAATCAGTTTATGAAGCCTGGCTCAGCAGCGAAAAACACAGCAAAATGACCAATGCTGAAATGGCCGTAGCAAGTACAATAGTGGGCGATTCGTTTACGGCGTACGACGGTTACATCTCCGGTAAAAATGTAGACCTTGTACCTTATACCAAAATTATTCAAACCTGGCGGACTACCGATTTTTCGGAGGATGAAGAGGATTCAATGATCGAAATAACACTCAGGGACGACGGCCCCGGCAAAACAGTGTTCACCCTGGCGCATTCAAATCTCCCATCCTACGGTAAAAAGTACGAGGAAGGCTGGAAAACCCATTATTTTTTGCCTATGAAGGCTTATTTTAGAAACAATCCGTGAATGGGGTTTAACGTTCCAAGGTAATTATTTTACAGGCAGCCCCGTAACGGCGATCGTTAATTTAATACGGCTTCATTTTCCCGCAGGAACAAACGCAATTGGGGTCGCTCGCGCCAAGTTTCTTTAAAAAATACCGGTAAAAACCTATGCGGTCGTTCATGCTGTAAACGTTTTCGCCCTTGTTGCATTCTACCGGGCCGTTCACGATGTCGATGGTCACTCCGAAACCAGGAACGCGACCCGCGGCTTTGTCCGCCGCATTTGGATGCCATTTGCCGATCATTACATCATGCGCCGATGGCTTATAGGTTTGCGGCGTCATCCAAAAATAAATAGCTGTTTTAAAAGCGGTTACGGGGTCGGTTTCAATGAGCTCAGGGTGGCTCAACAGTACGTTTTTATCTCCAAAGATACAATCGGACGCATACCCGTAATTACCGTTATAGCTTAGCTGTATGGGTCCGCGGCCATAGTATTTTTTCCCTGGTGCGGGGGGGTAAGTGTCGTTTTCGGCAATGTATGGCAGGGATGTGTTGCTCTCGTGGATCAGCATCAAGCCGTCGTTATATTTTTCGTTTTCCCCATGCCGGGTCTCATGAGCTATATGGGCGAAAAAAGCCGCCAGTTCTTTTTTTGCGGTTTGCACGCCGCCTTCCATGCAAAAATTGCCGTAATCTATGGTATAGCTGCTGTCGGGTTTCTTTTTGGCCCACTCTTCGTTCCAGTCAGGGTCTTGCCTTATCACCGCTGCCTTGCCCGTCCTTTTATCGGTGCGCGTAAATTGATAAACCGATGCGGCTCTTCGCACCACTCTTACCTTTATAAAGCTCATTTCTTTAACAGCTTTAATAAAGGCAGCATAGCTATAAAACTTATCCCGCAGCGGGAACAGGTCGTTAAATTGTTTTTCGCTTAAAAATTGCGATACGCCAATTTTGGGTTCCGCTCTTTTGATCGGACTATTGTTGCCGCAAGCGGAACTTAAGCATAAGATGAAGGCGGATAAAAGAAAATACTTCACTGGAAAAATGTTTTGCAGATGTAAAACTACTTAACGTTTGGTATAAGTTGGATGTTTTACCATATAGAAGCTAAATTCGAATACAAAATCCTAAATTCGAAATCACAAATCCGAATTCCAAAATTGAAATGAAGATATATACCAAAACCGGTGACAAAGGCGTCACCTCGTTAATTGGCGGTACGCGTGTCGCCAAGCATCATATACGCATTGAGAGCTACGGAACGGTGGATGAGCTTAATTCATATATCGGATTAATAAGCGATCAGGATATCACCGCTCATGATAAAGAAACATTAAAGCAGGTGCAGGACAGGCTTTTTACCATCGGATCGTCGTTGGCTGCCGATCCTGAAAAATCCCGGATGGAAATACCCGATCTGTATGAAACAGATATTAAGTTGCTTGAAGAAGAGATCGATCTGATGGATAAGGCTTTGCCCCAATTAAGGCATTTTATATTACCCGGCGGCAGCAACGCCATTTCATTTTGCCATATTGCCCGTTGTGTATGCCGCCGCGCCGAACGGGTTACCATCCATTTATCCACAGAAAGCCCGGTCGATGAAAAGGTTATTATGTACCTTAACAGGCTGAGCGATTACCTTTTTACGCTGGCCCGCAAAATAGCAGCGGAAAATAAAATACCTGAAAATCAATGGGTACCACGTAAATAAATTTACACCGCTATTAACGCTTGTTGACTTGTAATTTGACGCTTTGACGGGGCCCGCAATTAAATGAAAAAAAATATTGATAATCAAATTAAAAATATTATACTTTTGCGGCAAATTAAATTACGTATATTATTAATTAACGAATATGTATTGGACACTTGAATTGGCATCACATCTGGAGGATGCGCCCTGGCCTGCGACGAAAGATGAATTGATTGATTATGCTATCCGCTCTGGAGCGCCTGTCGAGGTGATCGAAAACTTGCAGGCACTGGAAGATGATGGTGAGCCCTATGAAAACATCGAAGAAATCTGGCCTGATTACCCTACAAAGGACGATTTCTTTTTTAACGAGGACGAGTATTAAATCTTCACCTCCACCAATAAAAAAAACCTTGCCTTGCAGGGTTTTTTTTATTGGCAAAACTTTTTGGAATGGTTTTGGTTAGACTATCATTATCAACTAAAACTTTTCAAAATGAATGGCTTATTGTACATCATTGCCGTAATCCTTATCATAGGATGGGCATTTGGATTCTTTTTTTATTCAGCAGGTGGGCTTATCCACGTGTTATTAGTGATCGCTGTTATCGCAATAATTTTAGCAGTGATCAGGAGGGCATGATCCGTTGGCTCATAGTTCATGGACAATCGCTTACCGGGTACAGATTGTTAATTAAACAGTTGGCCCTAAGCAAATATAAAATTATATAAATTGTCCGTGAGCTATGACCATTTACCCAAACGGGTTTTTAATATAGCCTCCGCTATTGCGATATCCTCCGGAAAAGTGATTTTAATATTCCGATAACTTCCTTCAACCAGGTTAATTGACATCCCGGCCCTCTCAACAACGCTGGCATCATCGGTAAATTTACTGTCATATGGTTGTGTGTATGCCTTTTTTAACTGCGACAATTTAAATGTTTGCGGTGTTTGCACAAGGTATATCTCATTTCGGTCGATACTTGCCGAAACTCCATTTTTTAATTGTCTCACCGAGTCGCGCGATTTAACTGCCGTTATAGCGTTTCCATGTTTACCGGCATGCCTGAATAACTCTTCAATTATCTTCTTATCCACCATCGGCCTAACGGCATCGTGTACGGCTACCAGCGCATCGCCGGATTCTTCGATACTATCAAGCGCATTTTTCACGGAATGAAACCGGCTTTCGCCGCCGTTTACCAAATCATATGGAATATGAAAGTCGTGGGTCGCGCAAAGATGCTCCCATTGGGAACGATAATTTGCCGGAAGCACCAGAATTAACCTGGGGTGAGCAGCAGTATGATAAAACGCCTCGAGGGTATACATCAAAACCGGCTTGCCGCTCAGCAATAAGAACTGTTTAGGTATCTCAGCACCCATTCGGGTCCCCGACCCGCCAGCAACTATTATGGCGTAGTTGTTAGATTTGGGATCGGATGTTTTCACGGTTTAAATAGATCAATTTTATCAAATCAGAAATTGATCCGCCGGCTGGCGGACGAAATCCGAATTAGATCATTAACATAGCATCGCCGTAACTGTAAAAGCGGTATTTTTCTTTAACAGCCACCTCGTAAGCGTTCATTACATTCTCATATCCTCCAAAGGCGCATACCATCATCAGCAATGTTGATTCGGGCGTATGAAAGTTAGTGATCATTGAATTGGCAATGCTAAAATCGTACGGGGGGAAAATGAATTTGCTCGTCCAGTCGTTCGCAGGCTTCAGTGTTTTATTTGCTGATACTGCCGATTCGATAGCACGCATAGATGTTGTGCCCACAGCACATACCCGTTTTTTACGCTCAATGGCCCTGTTTACAATATTGGCCTGTTTTTCTTCGATAATAAATTGCTCCGAGTCCATTTTATGCTTGGTAAGGTCTTCCACCTCAACCGGGCGGAAAGTCCCTAATCCAACATGCAGCGTTACTTCGGCAAATTCCACGCCCTTCAGTTCCAGGCGCTTCATCAGTTCGCGGCTAAAGTGCAGCCCTGCGGTGGGCGCGGCAACCGCGCCTTCATGTTTGGCGAAAATGGTTTGGTAACGCTCCTTATCCTCGGGCGTTGCCTTCCGTTTTATGTATTTTGGCAGCGGTGTTTCGCCCAATATTTCCACATTTCTGCGAAACTCCTCGTCGGTACCGTCAAACAGGAACCTGATCGTGCGGCCGCGCGAGGTGGTATTATCTACGACTTCGGCAATCAACAGGTCGTCATCACCAAAATATAGCTTGTTGCCCACTCTTATTTTACGCGCCGGATCAACCAGCACGTCCCATAACCTCAGCTCTTTATTTAACTCCCTAAGCAGGAAAACCTCGATGGTGGCGCCTGTTTTTTCCTTATTACCATACATGCGCGCCGGAAATACCTTGGTGTTATTCAGGATCATAACATCCTTTTCATCAAAATAATCCAATATATCTTTAAAAATTTTATGCTCAATTTTACCCGAATCGCGGTGCAGCACCATCAGGCGCGACTCGTCGCGGATATTTGCGGGTGTGCTTGCGATCAATGAATCGGGTAAATTGAATTTAAATTGAGATAATTTCATGTGTATGGATATGAATTTTCAAGGGCGCAAATTTAAGGATAAATTTGTTTATACCGGTTGATTATTTATATTTTCATATATTACCGGTCGCATAATCATGATTAATCAAAAATAGTGTAACTTAATTCCGGCAGCTGCATCTAATTTGTAACGGCACAATAAAAAATACCATCGGTGCAATCAATGGTAATCGGTGAAATCATAAAATCAAGATGATATTTTTAAAACTTTTCAGGGAAAGCTTCCTGTTTGCAAATGACGCATTGCGGCAAAATAAGCTGCGTACCTTTCTTTCGCTGGTTGGAGTCACCATTGGCATATTCACCATCATATCCGTGTTTTCGGCTGTTGATACGTTACGTAACAATCTGCAAAAAAGCGTAAATAAGCTGGGTAGCAATAGTATCTATATACAAAAATGGCCCTGGGTAGGGGGCCCCGATTTCCCCTGGTGGAAATATATGCAGCGCCCCGACCCTAAGCTAAGGGAGTTCGATGAGCTTCAGAAGCGCAGCCAGACAGCTGAAGCGATATCCTACGAAATTACCATTGATAACCGTATTATAAGATATAAAAGCCATACGGTTGACGGCGTTGAAATTGATGCCGCTACGCAGGACCACGATAAAACGTGGAATTTTGACCTGGCCGAAGGACGATATTTTACCGACCTGGAATCAAGAACCGGCAGTCCTGCGGCCATTATAGGATTTGATATAGCACAGGATCTGTTTCCTGACGGCGGAGCCGTTGGAAAGCAATTAAAAATTATGGGCCGGAATGTAACGGTTATTGGCGTGTTCAAAAAAGAAGGAAACGATATGCTGGGCATATCGGCTGATAAGCAAATATTGTTACCGCTGAATTACGCAAAAAACCTTATCGACGTTGAAAATACCAGCCGCCAGCCCAATATTATTGTACGGGGTAAACCCGGCGTTAAAGATGTTGAAGTAGAGAGTGAAATGGAAGGTTTGATGCGCTCTATCCGGCGTTTAAGGCCCGGCGAGGAAGATAATTTTTCGTTGAATAAAACATCATTACTGTCAAACCAACTGGATAAAGTTTTCACTGTTTTGCATACAGTAGGATTAATTATTGGCCTTTTTTCTATCCTGGTAGGCGGGTTTGGCATCGCCAATATCATGTTCGTGTCGGTAAAGGAGCGTACCAATATTATTGGGATTCAAAAATCGCTTGGCGCAAAAAGCTACTTTATTTTATTGCAATTCCTGATCGAAAGTATCATTCTATGCCTGATGGGCGGGGTGGTAGGCCTGGGATTGGTATATGGCGCTACCGCGTTGGTGAGCGCGGCCGCCGATATACAGGTGGTACTCGATATTAAGAACGTAATTATCGGCATCGGCACTTCTGTAACTATTGGAGTGATCTCGGGTATTGTACCGGCTTATGCCGCTTCGAGGATGGACCCTGTTGAAGCCATACGTTCAAATTAAACACGTTTTAATTATTCCGCCGGTGGTTTGGGTGGTATATTTTTCATATTGAACCGCGGTTTGTAAGCCGGTTTAACGGTGGCTTTCTCGTCCTCCTGGGAAATTTTAGGACTTTCTTTTTTCTCGTCCGCATTTGATGGCTTCGGCATACTGGCCGCCTTGAATTTGGGAACGAAGCCCAATTTGGGCGATGGGGCCGCCGGTGTTTCAGTTAAGCTATCGGTTACGGTCTGTTCCGCCAAAGGGTTTTCAATACGGGGTTTTTCTGTCTTTATCTCAGGCGGCAACAGAAATTTGCGGCGAAGGTTATTAAACCAGTATTTCTTGGTATGATCAAAGCTTTTTTCGCCCATTTGCTCATAATGGGCCTTAAATTCAGGAAATAACGCCGGTTCGGCTTTTTCCAAAGCCGCCAGGTCAATCCTTTTCTTTTTAAAAAACTCTTCGAAGGTCATATTGAGATATGAGATTTGAGATATGAGACACGAGAATTGAAATAGCAGATAATCATATTGCTGTTGTTGTATCAATTATTGGCGTATTCAATATAATCACATCTCACGTCTCAAATCTCGTATCTCAAATCTAAAATGAAACGTCCAGGTCAAGCTGATTAAAGTGAACACCCTTATCGGTCTGCTTCCAGTCTTCACGTTCCTCGTCGGTGGCATTGAGCAATGCGGGAAACCATTCAAGCGGAAAAACTTGCTGCTTTCCATCCGGCTTTTCAACAAATAGCAAGCCGTTGGCAAATGTAACTTTTACCTTTTTCTCCTGCCTGCGTGATGTAAAAAGTGGCATTGACAATCATATTTGTCATTGCGAGGTACGAAGCAATCGCGAATTTACAGGGCGGTCATGCACAGTTCGCGGTTGCTTCTCCGCCCAGGCGGATCGCAATGACATGGTTTATATTAACGCTATTCCCCCATATTATGATACACCGCCTGCACATCGTCATCTTCTTCCAAACGATCGATCAGTTTCATTATTTCAGCAACTTGTTCTTCCGTTACTTCGTGGAACGACTGCGCAACGCGCTCTAATTTAGCCGATTTTACTTCGATACCGGCTTCTTCCAATGCTTTTTGCATCTTGCCAAAATCCTCAAATGCGGCATGGATAACGGCTATATCGTTGCCGCTTTCGTCGGCCTCGACAAACAAGTCCTCCAGCCCTGCATCGATCAGCTCCAATTCCAACTCTTCCAGGTCGCGGTCGCCGGGTTCAAAGGTGAACACCGATTTACGACTAAAAATAAAGTCGAGTGAGCCGGTTTTGCCCAACGAGCCGTTATATTTTGTAAAGTAGCTGCGCACGTTGGCAACAGTGCGGTTAATGTTATCCGTAGCCGTTTCAACCAGTATCGCCACACCATGCGGCGCATAACCCTCGTAAACTATTTCTTCATAATCCTTTTCGTCCCTGCTGATGGCGCGTTTTATCGCAGCTTCCACGCGATCCTTTGGCATGTTAACCGCCTTTGAATTTTGCACCGCTGTTCTTAAACGCGCGTTGGTGTTTACATCACCGCCGCCGGCCTTTACCGCCATTACAATCTCCTTGCCCAGGCGGGTAAACTGCACCGCCATTTTCGACCACCGCTTCAGTTTTCTTTCCTTACGAAATTCAAATGCTCTTCCCATTTTATAGTCCATAGTCCATGGTCGATAGTCCATGGTATTAGTATGCAAAAGTAATATTTGTTTGTTAAGTGGGAAGTTCTACTTTCAGAGTATCGATTGAAGTTTGTTTCAGTTTGATTTTAACTTTCTTTCCCATTCAACACTTCGTTCGTCGGTATATTTAATAATCCCAAATCTAACGTCAAAGGTAAAGTTATTGATTGCTTTTCCTTTCTCTTCGTCCATTCCGACGTATGTAGCTTTTCTACTATCGAAATAGTAAACATATTTATTTTGCTGCTTTATGTTATTAAGTTCTTTACCATTAAAGATAGTACCAAGGAACGTTACTTCCAATGTTGTAATTCCGTCTGAAGTCTTTGATATGTTAAATACATTTTGGTCATAACGAGTTTTACCATAGCCCATCAAAGCAAATTGATGATAGCTTCCTGATGTAAGTTTATATGGAACTTCCAAATAGTTAATATTATAATATCCGCGCTCGATGCTCCTGACGGTATCAGATGACGCAATCTTTTTAAAGAATATTATACTATCTAATTCGCCCTTTTTAGAAATAAAAATAACCGTATCCAATTTATTGTAGGGTAAAAACCATTTTAATTCCGCATTTGTAAAATCTTTTACTTTTATACAACTACTTATCGCAAATACAATAATTATGATTACTGAGTAGTATAGGACAGTTTTTATCATTTTTAATAAAAAAGCCACCGCTTGGTGGCTTGAAGGTATGAATTAGTTTCTATTTATCAATCGCTATTGCCACATGCCTCGCTAAACTATTTTACTAAGATTCACCAACATATCCTCGGTCATCTTTGCCAGGTCATACTGTAATTGCCAGCCCCAGTCTTTTTGTGCATAGCTGTCATCGATGGATTTTGGCCAGCTGTTTGCAATAGCCTGTCGCGGGTCGTTGCTGCCATAACTCATTTCGAATCCCGGAATATGTTTTTTTATTTCCTTGGCCAATTGTGCCGGCGTAAAGCTGATCCCCGCCAAATTATACGACGAGCGAATAGTCAACGCCTCTGCAGGCGCATCCATTAGCGTGATGGTAGCACGGATGGCGTCTTCCATATACATCATCGGCAAAGCCGTATCTGCAGTTAAAAAACTTTCGAACTTGCCTTTTTTTAATGCCTCGTGGAAAATGTGAACCGCGTAATCGGTTGTCCCGCCGCCCGGGTTGGCTTTCCAGCCGATCAATCCGGGGTAACGGATGCTGCGAACGTCGAGGCTGTGCTTGTTAAAATAATATTCGCACCAGCGCTCGCCCGCGAGTTTGCTGAATCCATAAACCGTATTCGGATCCATTACACAATATTGCGGCGTGTTATACTGCGGTGAGTGCGGTCCGAATACAGCGATAGAGCTTGGCCAAAAAACCTTTGCAACGCTAAACTCAACCGAAAAATCGAGCACATGCAGCAAGCCTGTCATGTTCAGGTCCCAGGCTGCTTTTGGTTTTCGCTCGCCAACAGCCGATAATATAGCTGCAAGCAAATAAACCTGGGTAGGGCGGTGTTTATCAAATATATGATGAAGATTATCCTTATCCAGCACATTAGCAAATTCATAAGGCCCGCTGTTGCGGATAGCGTAAGCGGCACTGTTAATATCCGCCGCGATAACCGCTTCCGCGCCGTGTATACCCCTTAAAGCCGTTACCAGTTCGGTACCTATCTGCCCGTTAGCGCCAATCACCAATATCTTTTCACTCATAAATTCCCGGTTTGACGGCAAAGGTAGAAAATTGACCGAAATGTTGTAAGGTTGGAAAGTTGAAATGTTGTAAGGTTGGGGAAAGGATAATTAAATGATATTCTTGTAGGGTAAGGGTAAAATTAACATTGCAACCTTCAGGGCAAACGCATCTAATTTTTGAGGATATTGAGCAAATAATCATTATCCCATCCGGCAATCAGTCGTTTTCCTTTAACGCTTCTCTTCTTACTGGTTTCGTTTTTAATCAGGTTAAGGGC